>JAESGR010000150.1_pt1 | contig 108473 bp, 87 predicted proteins | sample 9269771 | NCBI WGS metagenome assembly JAESGR01 (sample SAMN15739572, study PRJNA653492) | algae metagenome | isolation source: Chroococcus sp. CMT-3BRIN-NPC107 and co-occurring heterotrophs from well... | place: USA: Clark Mountains Wilderness, California | collected 2010-04-18
GCGTCTTCCGTGAGGAGCTCGGCGTTGCCGAGGATGACGGTGAGCAGGTTGTTGAAGTCGTGGGCGATCCCGCCCGTGAGCTGGCCCACCGCCTCCATCTTCTGAGACTGACGCAACTGCGCTTCGAGCCGCAGCCGGTCCGTGACGTCCTGGAGCGCGCCCACCATGCGCAGCGGCCGCCCGTCGGAGCCGCGCATCATGAAGCCGCGGTCGAACACCTGGGCATAGCTGCCGTCGGCGCGGCGGAAACGGTACTCCGCATCCCATGTCGGGGCGCTGCCGCCGACGACCGCGTCGATGCCGGAGACGACGCGGTCGCGGTCCTCCGGATGGATGCGCTCCGCCCACCAGGCGCCCGCGGGATCGACCTCCTCGCGGCGGTAGCCGAACACGCCCAGGAGGCCCTCGGTCCAATGGATCTGGTCCTGCACCAGGTCCCAGTCCCAGACCACGCCCTGCGCGGCGCGGGCCGCGAGGCGGTAGCGCTCCTCGCTGCGGGCGAGTTCCTCCTCGGCGAGCCGCCGCTCGGTCACGTCGGACACGAGGCCGTGCGCGCGCCGGGCGCGGCCGTCGGGATCGCGGTCGATCTGGCCGGCCTCGCGCAGCCACACCGTCTCCCCGTCGGGACGGCGGAAGCGGAACTCGACCTCGTACGTCCCGGACCCGCGCGCCGCCTCGTCGAAGGCGGCCCGGTAGGCGGCGCGATCGTCTTCGTGGATCCGCGAGAGAAACCCGTCGATGTCGCCGGTCGGCAGGCCGATCACCTGCAACGTGGTCTCGGAGCGCGTCACGAATCCGGCTTCGAGATCCCAGTCCCAGGCCGCCATGCGGCCGGTGCGCAGGGCCGAGGCGAGGAGCTCGTTGGTGGCCATCAGGACCGCCTGCGCGGTCTTGTGCTCGTGGATGTCCACGATGGTGCCGACCCATTCGCGGATCGAGCCGTCCGGGTTCTTGAGCGGCGCCGCCCGCCCGACGCACCAGCGGTGCTCGCCGTCGCGGCGGCGCAGCCGGTAGCGGTTCTCCCCGGACTGGCCCGAGGCCAGCACCCGGTTCCAGCGCGCGACGGCCGGGGCGCGATCATCCGGGTGCACGGCCTCGAGCCAGCCCCGGCCCTTGCCGCTGCCGATCGCCTGGCCGGTGAACTCCTCCCAGCCGATGCCGTCGAGGATGGCACCGTCGGGCGATGCCTGCCAGACGATGGAGGCGCTCGCGGTCACGAGCGCGCGGTAGCGTTCCTCGCTCTGCCGCAGCTCGATCTCCGCCTTCTTGCCTGCGGTGACGTCGCCATAGGTGCGCAGCGCTCCCCCGTCGGGCAGTTGCACCGTGCGGACCTCGATGACGGTTCCGTCGGGATGGGTCCATTCGAACACCGGCGGCGCGCTCCCGCGGTCGCCGATCCCGATGCAGGCCCGCACGGGCTCGGCCAGGGCGGCCGCGATGGTCTCGAGCGGCGTGCCCGGCGCGGTCAGATGCGGCGGCACCGCGAACATCTCCGCGTAGCGCCGGTTGCAGACGATGAGCCGTCGCTCCGCGTCGAGCATGCACAGGCCCTGCGCCATGTTGTTGAGGGCCGCCTCGAAGCGCCGGCGTTCGGTCTCCGCCCGGGCGCTCAGGTCGAGCACGCGCTCCAGGCTGTCGCGGTAGCCGCGCGCCGCCGTGAACAGGGCGCCGATCTCGTCGCGCCGGTCGGAGGCCTCGATCGTGGCCGAGAGATCCCCGCGGGCGAGCCGGCTCATGGCGTCGCTCACCCGCAGCACCGGACGGCTGATCGTGCGCGTCACCCACATGATGCCCGCGCAGGCGCCGCAGGCCGCCACGCCGCCGATCGCCAGCGTCAGCCGGATCGCGTCGTCGTAACGGCGCTGCGCCCGCAGCACCGAATGCGCGCCCTCCTGCTTGGCGAGCAGCATGAGCTCGTCGAGCTGCGCCGCCGCGGCCTCGAAGGCCGGATCCGCCGCGGTGCGCAGCTTGCGCACGGTCGCGGCCTTCTCGCCGAGCTCGAGATGGGCGAGCGCGGCGGCGCGGGCGGATTCGTACAGCTCCCAGTGGCGGGCGAAATCCTGGAGGACGCGCCGCTCTCCGTCGGACGGCGCGAGCTGCACGTAGGCCGCGTGGGCCTCCTCGATCGACCGCCGCGCGGCCTGCGCCGTGCGGTTGATCTCGGCGAGCTGGCGGTAATCCGCGGTCTCGGTCTGCCGGACCGCCAGGATGCGGTACTGCGCGGTCGAGCGCTTGATCTCGCTCACGCGCTCGAAGCGCGGGATCGATCCGTCGCGCAGCTCGATCACCGTGGCGCTTACCGCCCGCAGTTGCAGGATCCCGACGAGGCCCACCGCGATCACGAGCCCGAAGGCCGCGGCGAAGCTCAAGGCCAGCTTGGCGCGCAGGCTGAGGCGGAACGCCGGGACGATCCGCGAGGCGAGACCGGCGCCGAGGCCGGGATGTGACGCCGGGTTCATGCTGTTCGCGTCCGCTGCGATGATCGATGACGGGAGGGGGACCCGCCGGCCGCGGGGCTGCTGCGATGATCGGTGACGGGAGGATCCACCGGTCGCGGAGCTATTGCAGATAGCCGAGATGGCGCCAGACCGCGTAGGTGGAGCGGAAGCGGGCGTAGGAGCCGTAGACCCGCCGGAAGTTCGGGTTCCTGGTCATCTCCTCCTCCACGACCTCGTCCCAGGTCTCGTCGAGGGCCACGAGGATCTCGGGCGGCCAGCGCTTGAGCTGCACGCCCCGGGCCTGCATCTCCTTCAGGACCGCCCCTTGCGCAGCCTCGCCCTCCGCGATCGTCTCGCGGATGAGGTCGCCGCAGGCGAGCTCCACCACCGCCCGGTGGCGGTCGGAGAGCCGGTCCCAGGCCGCCTTCGCGATGTAGAGGTCGAAGAAGGTCGCCTGCTGGTGCCAGCCCGGGAAGTAGTAGTACTTGGCGACCTGATCGAAGCCGAACGGCTTGTCCATCAGAGGCAGCGAGAACTCGGTCGCATCGAGCGTGCCGGCCTTCAGGGCCTGCAGGATCTCGCCCGGCGGGATCTGCTGCGTCGTCACGCCGAGCTTCTCCATGACCTTGGCGCCGAGGCCGAAGAAGCGCATCCGCAGCCCCCTGAGCTCGTTCAGCGATGTGATCTCGCGACGGAACCAGCCTGACGCCTCGGGCGGGATCACGGCGCAGGGCAGGTTGTGGATGCCGCGGGCGTGGAACATCTCGCGCGCCAGGGCGAGCCCGCCGCCGTTGTACATCCAGCCCATGTATTCGCCGATCCCGGGCCCGAACGGGACCGAGGAGAACATGTTGAAGGCGCTGTCCTCGTCCGCGAACCAGCCGGCTCCCGCCCAGGCCGCATCGATGTCGCCGCGCGCCACCGCCTTCACGGCGTCGGCGGCGGGCGCGAGCTGGCCCGGTTCGTGGAAGGTCAGGAGGAGTTCGCCTCCGGTCGCGCGGGCGACCTTCCCGGCGAGGCGCAGGCCGCCCTGGCCGACGAGCGCCATCGCGCCCGGGAAGGTGCTCGCCACGTGGAGCACCACCGGCGCCGGGGCGGCCCGCTCGGAGCCGACCGCGCTGGCACGGCCGGCAGCCGACGCGACCCGCTCCGCGCCGATTCCGTCGGCAGGCCCGGCCGTCGGCGCGGCGCGGCCGTCGCGGTCCGGGCCTGCCGTCGCAGCCCGGACCGGCTCGACCGTCGGTGCGGGCACGCGGTCCGCATCGGGCGCGCGTGCCGCAACGATCGCCGGCGCCTCGGGACGAGGGGCCGTGCCCCCTCGGACGGGTTCGGCCCAGGCGAGCCCGATCAGGGCCGCCGCAAGCGCAATGAAGCCGGTCGCATGTCGCATCGTGACCCCCATGCCCGCAGCGTGTTGACCCGCCGCACAGCCTGTCGAACATCCGCGCGAGGGCGCGGGCGCGAGACCCATGCCCTCGCGCCCGGGGCGGGCCCGGAGATCCTTCGATGCCCGGGTCCGTCCCGCCCTGCCGCCTGCGGATGATTCAACTTGCGGTAATTTACAGACGACCGCTGGACATGCCAGATCGGCTGATTGGCCTAGGCAGCCCCCGCCAGTCTTCGGAAAGGTCTCCGCGGGGGCGCGGAGCCGACGTAACGTCAACGTCCGCGCGAGACGGCGTATCGGCCAGGAAATGACCTGCCGTTACGTCAGTCCGGCCGCCGTCGTTCTTCGCGAAAACTGCTCTCGAGGGACGAGCAGGCGGCCGGGCGGGCCGCGAAAACTGCCGTTGCCCTGAATTCCGACGCGATCGACCCGGACAAGAGCCCGGACGCCGCCCGACTCCGCCGCGACGGCGGATCGCGCCGGGCCTGGATGCGCCGCTCCCGTCCGCGAGGGCGGACGTTGCGCGAAAAAGAAAAGCCGCCCGAAACGGGCGGCTCTCGTCATGGGACGCGCGACGTGGAATGCGCGCCGGTCTCAGGCGCCCTTCTTGGCGCCGCGCGCGCGCTTCTTCGGCGCATCGGAGGTGACCTTCGCGGAGGTGTCGGCCGCGGCCGCCACGGTCTTGCGGCGCTGCTGGCCGAGGCCGAGGCGCTTGGCGAGTTCGGAGCGCTTGGCGGCGTAGTTCGGCGCCACCATGGGGTAATCCATCGGCAGGCCCCACTTCTCGCGGTATTGCTGCGGCGTCATGCCGAGGCGGGCGAGGTGCCGCTTCATCGACTTGTAGGGCTTGCCGTCCTCGAGGCTCATGATCGCATCGGCCGTCACCGACTTCTTGACCGGGACCGCCGGAGTGGGCTTCGGCTCGTCCTTGCGCAGGATCGGGTTGCTGACGTTCAGGAGAGCGGCGTGCACGCTCCCGATGAGGGCCGGCAGCTCCGTGCTCGGAACGGAATTGTTGCTCACGAAGGCCGACACGATGTCGGCCGCGAGGGCAATGTAGCTGGGGGATGGGGCGGGGGCAGAGACTTGGTCCGTCACGAGAGGTTCCTGTCAGGTGCGAGTTTCGCTCGGGCAGCAGTTCGTAGCATTTCCAGGGGAATGATACTAGGCCAATACCGGTGCTAGCCAGTTGTCCCCAGAAAAGCAAGAGCCTCTCCGAAGAACGGGGCCCCTGGGGGGATCCTTTTCAGAGTTTTCCGACCCCCCCGCGGAGAACAGAATGCGGACGAGGCGTGCCGCCGCGCGGCTCGAGGTCCTGCACCCTCTGGGAGAAAAAACTCGGCTCCAGAGAGACTTATGGCTGCATCTTCGACTCCGGCGGGCAGGTTCCCTCGGGCGATCGGCCGGCGCGACGCTCAGGCGCGCCCCTCGCGGCTCAGCGTCCGCTCGTGATAGGCCATCGCGAGGCCGCTCGCGACGATGAGACCGGCGCCCGCGAAGGTCCAGAGATCCGGCAGGGTGCCGAAGATCGCCACGCCGAACAGCGTCGCGAAGAGAAGCTGACTGTACTGGAACGGCGCCAGCGCGGAGGCGGCGCCGTAGCGGTAGGCCAGAACCACGAGCCAGTGGCCGCCGGTGGAGGCTAGGCCCACGAGCGCCCCGAGCGCGAGATCGACGGGACGCGGCGTGATCCAGTGGAAGGGCAGCAGCACCGTGAGAACGACGAGGCCGACGCCTGCCGAGAAGGCGAGCGTGGTGAGCGCGCTGTCGCGGCCGCTCATCTTGCGCGTCGCGATGATCGTGCCGGCCCAGCTCAGCGACGACAGCACCGGCAGCAGCGCGGCGGGCTGGAAGGCGCCGGTGCCGGGCCGGATGATGACGAGGACGCCGACGAGCCCGACCACGGCCGCCGCCCAGCGCCGCCAGCCGACGGTCTCGCCGAGGAGCGGGACCGACAGGGCCGCGACGAAGATCGGCGACACGAAGGTGATCGCGGAGGCGTCCGCAACCGGCAAATGCGGAAGCGCCGAGGTGAAGAGCAGCACGGAGCTCACGAGGCCGAGGCCGCGCAGCACCTGCAGGCGGGGATGGGCGGAGCGGAATGGCGGCGTCCGCTGCGCCAGCGCCGCCACGAGCATGATGAGCGTGAAGCCGCAATAGCGCAGCCACGCGATCACCACGATCGGCAGCGAGGCCGACAGGTACTTGGCGGTCGCGTCCGAGCAGGCGAGGAGGAGCGTCGAGGCGAGGATCAGCGCCACGCCGCGGATCGGATCGTCACGGGTGGACATGCGCAGGATCCGTTGCGTTGCCGCCGAAGCGATGGGGCCTTTCCACTGCGGGCGATGCGCCGCGAGGCTCATGGATCCGCCCCCGTGCGGGACAGGCGCTGCGAGGCTCCTGCATCCGCCCCCGTGCGGGACAGGCGCCGCGCCGCGTCGTGGCCGTCGCGCGAGACTTCACGCGGCGCCGCCGAGATACCGCGCCAGCGTCGCCCGCGTCCCCGATCGCCACAGGGACGCCAGCGCCGCCGCGAAGGCGGCTGCGTAGGTCTCGTTGCGCCCGATGTCGCCGAAGATGTCCTCCATGGCGAGGAACGCGCGCGGATCCGACCGGGCGCGCTCGGCCTGCGCGTGCACCCGCGCCCAGTTCGGATCGTCCGCCGCGACCGGCGCGCCGCTGTCGGTGGTGCCGGCGCAATAGCGGCACCAGAGCGCGCCCACGAGCGCGAGCCCCTCGACCGGCGCGCCCTGCCGCAGCCGGTCCGCGACGGCGGGCAGGATGAATTTTGGCTGCCGGTTCGAGCCGTCCGCGCACAGGCGCGGGATCGTGTCGCCGATCTGCGGATTGGCGAAGCGGCGCACGATCAGGGCCCGGTAGTCCTCCAGGCGCGTGCCGGGCACGGGCGGAACCGTGGGCAGGATCTCCTCGCGCTCGAGCCGGTCGAGGAAGCCGCGCACCTGCGGGTCCGCCATGGCGTCGTGCACGAAATGGATGTCGAGGAGCGCCGCCGGATAGGCGATCGCCGCATGGCCGCCGTTGAGGATGCGGATCTTCATGTGCTCGAAGGGCGCGACGTCGGCGACGAACTGCACGCCCGCCTCCTCGAGCGCGGGCCGGCCGGCAGGGAAGCGGTCCTCCACCACCCATTGCCGGAACGCCTCGCAGAAGACCGGCCAGGCGTCGGCGATGCCCCATTCGGATGCGAGGATCGCGCGCTCGCGGTCGGTGGTCGCGGGCGTGATGCGGTCCACCATGCTGTTCGGAAACGCGACCTCGCCGCGCACGTAGGCGGCGAGCGCCGGATCGATCCGGTCGGCGAGGCCCGCGACCGCGTGCTCGGTCACATGGCCGTTGCCCGGGATGTTGTCGCAGGACATCACCGTGAAGGGCGGCACGCCGCGCGCACGCCGGCGTTGCAGGCCCGCCAGGACGAGGCCGAAGACGGTGCGCGGCGCGGCGAGGTCGCGCGCGTCCGCGACGATGTCGGGGTGGTCCGCGTCGAAGCGCTGCGTCGCCGGGTCGATGTAGTAGCCGCCCTCCGTGATCGTGAGCGACACGATGCGGATCGCGGGATCGGCGAGACGTGCCAGAAGCGCGCCCGCGTCGCCGGGTGCGAGGCAGTCGATCATGGCGCCGGTGATCCGCACGTCCGTGCGCTCGGCCTCGCGCGCCACCACGGTGGTGAGCCAGTCCTGGGGCGCGAGCGCATCGCGCATGCGCGCGTCCGCCGCGCGCACGCCGGCGCCGACGATCGCCCAGTCGTGGTCGCGCCCGCGGTTGAAGAGATCGTCGAGATAGACGGCCTGGTGGGCGCGGTGGAAGTTGCCGACGCCCACATGCAGGATGCCGGCGCGGAGCGCGGCGCGGTCGTAGCGCGGCACGGCCACGCGGCCGGCGAGTTCGGCGAGGGTGGCGTTCGACGGTCTGATGCTCATGGGCCTCAAGGCTCGCTCCGATCGGCCCCTCTGTCGAGCCGGGCCGGCCCTCCGGCGGACGTCCGCCGTCAGGGCCGCAGGCGGCCCGCCACGAAATCCACGAACACCCGGACCTTCGGCGGAATGCGCCGGTTGTCCGGGTAGATGGCCCAGAGGTTCCGCCCTTCGTAGCCCACGAGCTGCCAGTCGGGGAAGAGGTCGACGAGGCCCTCGCGCATGGCGCCGCCGCGAGGGCGGGCCCCAGGATCCGCAAGGCTCATCACGAGGCCGATGCCGGCGCCGGCCGCGACCGCGGCCTGCGTCATCGTCGGGCTGTGGCTGCGAAGCATCCCTGAGACGCGCACGCTCGCGGCCTCGGTGCCGCGCACGAAATGCCATTCGTTCCAGCGCGTGCCCTCGCCGTAGAGGATGCAGCGGTGGCGCGCGAGGTCGGACGGGTGCTCCGGCCGGCCGCGGCGCGCGAGATAGGCCGGCGCGGCGCAGATGCGGTAATGGATCGGCGCCAGGGAGCGGGCGATCTCGCCCGGGTTTGCCGGCACGGTGGCGCGCAGGGCCACGTCGACGCGCTCGGCAACGAGGTCGACGACGCGGTCGTCGCTCAGGACCTCCACGGCGACGTGCGGATAGCGGTCGTGGAAATCCGACAGCAGCGGCGCCAGCGTCCCGACCGCGACCCCGATCGAGGTCGAGACCCGCAGGCGCCCCCGCGGCGAGGCGCCGATCTCCTGGATCGCCGCCTCGCCGGCGGCGGCCTCCGCGAGGATGCGCTGCGCATGGTCGAGATAGGCCTCGCCCGCTTCCGTGAGCGCGACGCGGCGGGTGGTGCGCACGAGAAGGCGTGTGCCGAGCCGCTCCTCCAGCGCGCTCACCCGCTCGCTCACGAGGGATTTCGACAGGCCGAGCCGCCGGCCCGCGGCGCTGAACCCGCCCGCTTCCGCGACGGCGGCGAATTCCGGGATGCCGTGAAGGTTCGAAGTCATCGTTCGCAATGCCGAACGTCGTGTTCGGATATTGGCGGATTATCGCGCCCGATCCGCGGGGTCTACAAGGGGCCGTCGCAGCTCTTTCCCCTGTCCAGGAGACGTCCTTGACCCCCTCCCCGAAATCCCTCCTCCAGATCGCCGGCGCGCCGGCTGCCCCCGCCCCGCTCGATGCCGCCGTGCTCGTGATCATCGACGCGCAGCGCGAGTACACGGAAGGCAACCTGCCGCTCCACGGCGTCGAGGCCGCGGTCGCGGAAGCCGCGGCGCTGCTCCGGCTGGCGCGCGCGGAGGGCGTGCCCGTGATCCACGTGATCCAGCATGCGGCGCCGGGCGGCCCGCTCTTCGACCCGGCGACGCGCTTCGCCGAGATCGTCCCGGAGCTCCGGCCGGCGCCCGGCGAGGAGGTCGTCGCCAAGGCCCTGCCGAACGCCTTCGCGGGCACCGCGCTCGAAGCGAAGCTGCGCGCGGTCGCGGGAGCGACCGGGCGGCGCGAGCTCATCCTCGCGGGTTTCATGACGCATATGTGCGTGAGCGCGACCGCCCGCGCGGCGCTCGATCTCGGCTTCCGCAGCACGATCGTGGCGGCCGCGACCGCGACCCGGGCCCTGCCCGATCCGCTCGGCGGGATCGTGCCGGCCGAGACCGTCCACCGCACCGCGCTCGCCGAACTCGCCGACCGCTTCGCGATCGTGGTCCCCGACGTCGCGTGCCTGGAGGCCGTGGCCGCGAAGGCTGCCTGATGCCGCGATCGGGCGTGAGGCGGCGGGATCGCTGGCGCGACCGCCTGACGCCGCGATCGGGCGTGAGGCGGCGGGCCGGGGTTGCGCCCGCAACCCTGGCCCGCCGCCATGCGCATCGACGCCGGGGGATTCGCGCGCTAAGTCGCTCCGTGACGGGCGTCCCTGCCCAACTTTCGGATCCCGCCCCCTATGCCCTTCCCTCAGACCCATCCGAGCCTCGCGCGCGCCCTTGCCGACCGCGGCTATGCCGAGCCGACCTCCGTCCAGGCCGCCGTGCTCCAGGAGGAGGCCGTGGGCCGCGACCTCCTCGTCTCGGCCCAGACCGGCTCCGGCAAGACGGTGGCCTACGGCCTCGCGCTCGCCTCGACGCTGCTCGGCGACGAGGAGCGCCTCGCGCCCGCCGGGGCCCCGCTCGCCCTCGTGGTCGCCCCGACCCGGGAGCTGGCGCTCCAGGTCCAGCGCGAGCTCGTCTGGCTCTACGGCCCGGCCGGCGCCCGCATCGCCTCCGGGGTCGGCGGCATGGACATCCGGCGCGAGGCCCGCGCCCTCTCGGACGGGGCCCACATCCTCGTGGGAACCCCGGGGCGCCTGCGCGACCACCTGGAGCGCGGCCGCGTCGACGCATCGTCCCTGCGCGCCGTGGTGCTCGACGAAGCCGACGAGATGCTCGACCTGGGCTTCCGCGAGGACCTCGAGTTCATCCTCGACGCCACGCCGGCGGAGCGCCGCACGCTCCTGTTCTCCGCCACCCTCCCGCGGGAGATCGTGACGCTCGCCCGCCGGTTCCAGCGCGACGCATTCCGGATCGACACCGTCGACCAGAGCCAGCCCCACGCCGATATCGAGTACCGCGCGGTCCGGATCGCCCCGAACGAGATCGAGCACGCCGCCGTCAACGTGCTGCGCTTCTTCGAGGCGCGCGGCGCCATGATCTTCTGCCACACCCGCGAGGCGGTGCGGCACCTGCATGCGAGCCTGCTCGAGCGGGGTTTCTCCGCGGTGGCGCTGTCGGGCGAGCTCACGCAGGGCGAGCGCAACCACGCGCTCCAGTCCCTGCGCGACGGGCGCGCCCGGGTCTGCGTCGCGACCGACGTGGCCGCGCGCGGCATCGACCTGCCCGACCTCGGCCTCGTGATCCACGCGGATCTCCCGAACGACCGCGACACGCTCCTCCACCGCAGCGGCCGCACCGGCCGCGCGGGGCGAAAAGGCACCTGCGTGCTGCTCGTGCCCTATACCCGCCGACGCAAGGCGGAAGGCCTGCTCGCCCAGGCCCGCATCGAGGCGCTGTGGGGCCCGCCCCCGACCGCCGACCAGGTGCGCGCCGCCGACCAGCAGCGCCTCGTCCAGGACCTCGCCTTCACGGAGGAGCCCGCCGAGGAGGACCTCGCCATGGCGCGCGCCCTGCTCGCGGAGCGCTCCCCGGAGGAGATCGCCTCCGCGCTCGTGCGCTTCCACCGCGCCCGCCTGCCGGCGCCGGAGGAATTGTTCGACGGCGGCGAGCCCGAGCGCGGCGGCCGCAAGGAGCGGCGCGAGCGCAAGGAACGCGAGGACGAGGGGGGCGAGGCGTCGCCCGGCATGGTGTGGTTCCGCATGAATGTCGGCCGGCGCAACAACGCCGATCCGCGCTGGCTCGTGCCGATCATCTGCCGTCTCGGCCACGTCACGAAGCGTGAGATCGGGGTCATCAAGATCGGCGACCGCGAGACCCGCTTCGAGATCGTGGAAGCCATCGCGCCGCGCTTCGCCGCCGCGGCGCGCCGCGCCCCGAACGACGAGGACATCCAGATCGACCTCGCCGACGCCGTCCTGCCGCCCTCCGGCGCGCGGGGGCCGAAATCCCAGGGCTTCAAGCCGCGCGGGGGCAAGCCCGGTGGAGGAAACCCCGGCGGCGGAAAACCCGGCGCGGGCAAGCCGGGCGGCCACGAGGGCGGTCCGGCCAAGCCGAAATGGGGCAAGAGGCCCCCCGGCAAGGCGCACCCCGCCGACGGCGCGCCCAAGGCCCATCGCGGCAAGCCGCATCCGGGCGGGCCGAAGCCCAGGAAGGCGCGCGGGTCGCACGGATCGGCGTGAATTGCGGGCGGGGGACGTGGTGCGGCCGCGCTCCGCCCGTTACCCTCGCGTGAGGTCGAGTTGAGCGGATGCGGCATTGGGACGGGCCCGGCGACCGGCGGGGCTATCATCACGGCAACCTGAAGGAAGCCTTGGTCGAGGCCGCGCGGCGCTTCATCGCCGAGCGCGGGCTCGGCGGCTTCACGCTGGCCGACGCCGCAAAGCTCGTCGGGGTCACGCCGGCGGCCCTCTACCGCCATTTCAGCGGCCGCGACGCGCTCGTGGCGGAAGTGGCCGAGCGCGGCTTCGACGAGCTCGCCCGGCGCCTCGCCTGGGCCCTGCGCGGGTCCGGCACGCCGCTCGAGCGCTTCACCCGCATGGGCGAGGCCTATCTCGCCTTTGCGGAAGAGGAGCCGGGCTTCTACGCCGCGATGTTCTCCGCAAGGCCGGAGGAGAGCGGTCCTGCCGGCCCGTGGGGCCGGGCGGCCGCGGCGGGCGGAGCCAAGGGCGGGAGAACCGGGCCGTGGGGCCAGGCCGCCGGCGACGAGCCCGCTGGCCCGGAGACGCCCGGCGCCTTCAACCTGCTCGTCAACGGCCTGATGATGACCTTTCCCGAGGGACTCAACGGGGTCGACCCACGCTTCCTCGCGCTCCAGGTCTGGGCGCTGGCGCACGGCCTCGCGACGCTCTCGGCCGCGGGCCAGCTGCCCGAAGGCGCGGGCCTGCCCGACAAGCACGCGCTCCTGCGGGCCGGCGTGCTCGCCATCGTGAACGGGGCGGCGGCCGACCGCGGACCAGCCTGAGGCGGGCGCCGGGTGCGGCCCGAACGGAGCCGCGCTCCTGCGACCCGGTCTCCGCCGGCCGTGGACTCGCTGCCGTGCCGATCCGGCCGCCTCTCGAAAAGTCCTCCCTGCGACCCGGTCTCCGCCAGCCGTGCGCCCGCCCCTGCGCTACGCCGGTCCACCCCTGCGAAAATTCCTCCGCCCACCCCTTGCGGGCAGGCTTGGGGTCTCGCATGTTAATGTTGTTGACATTCACATCTGGAGACCACGATGTCCTTTGCCTCGACCGCCGGCTGGCAGGCCGGGCCCGCCCCCCGCACCGGCCTGCGCCCGCCGCGCAGGGGCCTCGAGATCGCCGGGATCATCCTCGGCTTCATCGTCGCGTGGCCGCTCGCGCTGGCGTACCTGGTGTGGAAGATGATGGGGTATCCCGTGCCGACGGCCTGGAAGACCAGCTTCGAGAAGAACTTCAGCTTCCTGTCGGGCGGCTTCGCCGCCGTGCGGCCGGCATCCCCCACCGGCAACCGCGCCTTCGACGACTACCGCGACCGTGAGCTCGCGCGTCTCGAGGAGGAGCGCCGCCGCCTCGACGAGGAGGCCCACGCCTTCGCGGAATTCGTCGAGGAGCTGAAGCGCGCCAAGGATCGCGAGGAGTTCGACGCCTTCATGGCGAAGCGCCGCGGCGCGGCCTCCGCGTAAAGCCTTGCCGATTCGGGTCCTGCCGTCGGCAGGGCCTCCCAGGCGGGACCGGGGCGACCGGTCCCGCCTTTTTTGTCGCGGCCCGGCCCTCGAGGCGTGCGTCCGGCGGGTTTCGTCACCGCACGACGGCCCGTCGAGCCCCGCTCCGCGGGCGTAACGGCCATGCCATAATCTCGCCCGATGGACGCGGTTTATTCAGACCGGGCAGAAGCTTAGCAGGCGACCCTCGAACGCGTCGCTGCCGGCACTGACGGGATCCGATGGGATGCCGCGCCGCCGCCGCTCGCCCGCCGCAGACGAAACCCGGGGGCCGCAGCCATGTCCAAACCGTCCGCCTTAGAACAACAGATGCTCGAACTCGTGAACCGGGCGCGCGCCCAGGCCGGGGTTCAGCCGCTCGCCTTCGACGGCGACCTCAACGAGTCGGCCCACAAGCACAGCAAGTGGATGATCGACACCGACACCTTTTCGCATACGGGGGTGAACAACACCCAGCCGCATGCCCGCATGGAGTCGGCTGGCTACAGCTTCACCGGGGCGTGGGCGAGCGGCGAGAACATCGCCTGGGCGAGCACGCGCTCGCCGACCGGCTATGCCGACGAGATCGAGCTTCTGCACTCGAACCTGATGAACAGCCCGCCCCACCGGGCCAACATCCTGAGCGCGAACTTCCGGGAGATCGGGATCGGGTTCAACACCGGCAGCTACAAGAACTACGACGCGGCCTTCGTGACCCAGAACTTCGCCCGCTCGGGCACGAACCCGTTCATCACCGGCGTCGCCTTCGACGACAAGGACGGCGACCGCTTCTACGATGTGGGCGAGGGCCTGCGCGGGCTCGCCGTCAAGGCCGTGGGCACCACGGGCTCGATCTTCACGGCCACGACCTACAAGTCCGGCGGCTATGACCTCCAAGTGCCCGCCGGGACCTATACCGTGACGATCTCGGGGCCGGGCATCGTCGCCGCCGTGAAGGTCGTGACGGTGGCGACCCAGAACGTGAAGTTCGACGTCGTGGACCCGGTCCAGGTCGGCGGCGCGACGACCACGGCCCGGGCCGGCGCCACCGCGACCGCCTCGGAGACGTCCTCGCGCGAGAAGGAGGCCTCCGGCACCCTGTCCGAGTCCACCGAAGCCGAGCAGTTCGAGTTCGCCCTCTCCGAGTCCCGCCCGGGCGAAGCGGATCCGCTCGCCGACCTGCGGGACGGCTCGGCCGGCGATCTGGATCTCGCGCATGGGATCGGTCGCGACGGCGGCTTCCTCGCCGCTCTCGTCAAGCTGCTGTGGACCGACGGGCGGCATCACGGCTTCGAGGGCTGGGGCGAGCACCCGGCGGACGGACGCCATCACGGCTTCGGGGGCTGGGGCGAACACCGGGACGGCCGCCTCGACGGGGCCACGCCCGCGGACCTCATCGTCTGACGAGGCCGGGCGCCCGCGGATCGGGGGCGCCGAAAAAGGCCGTGCTTCGGACCGGCTGATCTCAGGGAGGCCCTTTCATGCCCGTGAAGGGGCCTTCTGCCGTTTGCGCCCCTGAACTCTTTCCGGCCGTCCCGCGGCCAGCGGCCGGGCTCGCCTCGTTTTGAGGCCGATTGTGGGATTGTGTGGTTTTTGCTCCGATGCTAGCCTCCGGCGACCGGCTCGCCAGAAGCCGCTTCGCAGGAGGACCCCATGCAACGCCGCCATCTCTTGAGCCTCGTGTCCGGCCTCGTGCTGGGCGCGCTCGCCCCCGCCCTCGCCTCGGCCCAGGACAAGCCCGTGACGCTGCGGATCGCCAGCGCGTTCGAGCTCTCCACCGACATGATGCAGGCGGCCAAGCGCTTCGCGGACCTCGTCAAGGAGCGCAGCAAGGGCTCCATCGACGTGAAGCTGTTCCCCGGCGGCCAGATGGGCGGCGAGAAGGACATCGTCGAGGCGATCAAGATCGGCGAGCTCGAGATGGGCGTCCTCGGCACCTATCCGATCGTGTCGCTGACCCCGAAATACTCGTTCTTCGACGCGCCGTTCGTGTTCCGCGACAAGGAGCACGTCTACAAGGCCTGGAACGGCAAGCTCGGCGACGAGGTGCGCGACATCTTCCGCAAGCAGCACGGCATCCGCGCGGTCGGCATGATGGGCCGCGGCTACCGCCACATCACCTCGAACACGCCGATCAACAGCGTGGACGACCTGAAGGGCATGAAGATCCGCATGGGCCAGTCGAAGCCCTTCATCAACGCTTTCTCGGCCGCGGGCGCCGTGGTGGTGCCGATCGCCCTGCCGGAGCTCTTCACCTCGCTCAAGCTCGGCGTGGTCTCGGCCTCCGACGGGCCCTTCGACCAGATCGCGAGCTTCAAGCTCAACGAGGCCCAGAAATACATCGCGGTGACGGGCCACCTCTACGCGACCTCGCTCTGGCTCATGAACGACAAGGTCTACGAGGGCCTGTCCGCCAACCAGAAGGGGATCGTCGACACCGCCGCCAAGGAGGCGCTCGCCTATGGCGACGAGCTCTCGGCGGCGAGCGAGAAGGCGCTCGGCGACAAGCTCCAGCAGGCCGGCATGCAGTTCACCCGGCCGGACGTCGGGCCCTTCATGGCGAAGGCGAAGCCCGCGATCGACAAGCTCTTCGCCGAGGACTGGTCGGTCACGACCGCGGACGAGATCGCAAAGATCAAGTAGGACCGCGTTCGGGTTCCGCCGTGAAGGCGGGCGGCCCGTGACGGGCCGCCCGCCGCCCTGCCCCTATGCCCTGCCCACAGGAGAGGATGAGCCATGCAGGCTCCGACCCGCGGCCTCGCCCTCCCATCCTGCGCCCGCGGCCCGTTCGACAGGAGAGGATGAGCCATGCACGCGCTCACCCGCGGCCTCAACATCGTGGCGGCGCTGCTCTTCGCGGCCGCGCTGATCCTCGTGAACGCGCAGATCGTCTGCCGCTTCGTCCTGTCGATCTCGGTGCCCTGGACCGAGGAGGTGAGCCGCCTCGTGTTCGTCTGGCTCGCTTTTCTCGGCGCCGCGATCGGCGCGCGCGAGGGCTCGCTCATCGTCATCGACACCCTGCCCGAGGTGGTGGGGCCGAAATGGGACGTCTGGATCGGCCCGCTCGTGCGGCTCGCGAGCCTCGCCGTGATCCTGTTCCTGTTCGTGGGCAGCATCCCGCTCGTGCGCTCGGTCTGGCCCACCACGCTCTCGACGGTGGACTGGATCTCGAACGGCTGGGCCTACCTCGCCTTCACGACGAGCTTCGGCCTGATGACGCTCTTCGCCGCCGCCCCGATCGCGCGGGACTTCATGCGCCTTTGCGGCCGGAGAACCTGAGATGTCCGCGACGCGTATCGCCTTTCCGAGGAGCTGAGATGGTCGGCGCCTATGTCTTCGTGCTGCTCGGCCTCTTCATGGCGGCCGTCCCGGTCGCCTTCGCGCTCGGCGGCACCTCGATCGTCATCACGATCCTGGAGCGGGGCTTTCCCTTCAACACCGCCTTCATGGTCCAGAAGGCGGTGAGCGGCATCGACAATTTCATGCTGCTCTCGGTGCCGTTCTTCATCTATGCCGGCAAGGTCATGAACGTCGGCGGCGTGACGGTGCGCATCTACGCCTTCGCCAAGGCGCTGGTGGGGTCGCTGCGCGGCGGGCTCGCCCAGGTCAACGTGGTCGCGAGCGTGATCTTCGCGGGCATGACCGGGACGGCGGTCTCGGAGGCCGCGGGCTTAGGCACCGTGGTGATCAAGTCCATGCGCGAGGAGGGCTACGACGAGGATTTCGCGGTCGCGGTGGTGGCGGCGTCCTCGACGATCGGCCCGATCATCCCGCCCTCGGTGCCGCTCGTGATCTACGCCCTGATGGCGAACGTGTCGGTCGGCGGCATCCTGATCGCCGGGCTGATCCCGGGCCTCCTCATGGGCCTCTCGCTCATGCTCTGGATCGCGATGATCGCCAAGCGCAAGAACCTGCCGAGCGGCGCGCCTTTCTCGCTTCCGACCGTGTGGCAGACCTTCCGCGACGGCTTCTTCCCGCTCCTGACCCCGATCCTCCTCATCGGCGGCATCGTGTCCGGCGTGTTCACGCCGACGGAAGCGGCCGCGATCGCGGCGCTCTACGCCACCTTCCTCTCGGTGGTGGTCTACCGCGCCGTGAGCTTCGCCGACCTCGTCGAGATCATGCGCTCGACGGTCGTCGACACGGGCGTGATCATGCTCGTGGTCTCCATGGCGATGATCTACGGCTACCTCGTCACCCGCGCGGGCCTCACCGACGCCATGGTGGTGTGGATGGCCGGCGTCTCGACCGATCCCACCGTGATCGGCCTCCTGATCATCGGCTTCCTGCTCATCGTCGGCTGCTTCCTCGAGGCCACCGCCGCGATCATCGTGCTCACACCCGTTCTCCTGCCCATCATGGTGGCGAGCGGGCTCGATCCGCTCCACATGGGCGTCATCATCGTGCTCACCATGATGATCGGGCTCCTCACCCCGCCCTTCGGCATGGTGCTGTTCGTCCTGAGCCGCATCTCCGGGATCTCGCTCTACCGCATCGTGGTCGCGGTGCTGCCCTTCATCGTGCCGCTCCTCATCGTCACGGTGCTGCTTCTCCTCGTGCCGCCGCTCGTGACCTTCCTGCCGGGAATCGTGATGTGACACCCGCGCATCCGCTCCGCAGACGACCCTCCTTCATCGCCATGGATGTCTCATGACCGCGTCCCTCCTCCCCCTCGCCCCCGCGCTCGCCGCCGCCGAACGCGGCGGCTATGCGCTCGGCTCGTTCGCGCCGCGCTACACCAGCATGATCCGCCCGATCCTGCGCGCCGGCGAGCGCACGCGCTCGCCCATGATCGTGCAGATCTCGCAGCGCGAGTTCGAGCGCTACGGCACGCATCCGCGCTTCTTCGCCGACGCCTTCTTCGCCGCGGTGGCGGCCGAGAAGCCCACCATCCCGATCGTGCTCCACCTCGACCACACCTTCGAGATCCGGGTCATTCAGGAAGCGATCGAGGCCGGCTTCACCTCGGTGATGATCGACCAGTCGGCGAAGCCCCTCGAGGAGAACATCGCGGTCAGCGCCGAGGTCGCGCGCCTGGCGCATGCGCGCGGGGTCTCGGTCGAGGCCGAGCTCGGCAAGATCGGCACCACCGACTTCATCGAGACCGACGAGGACGAGGAGCATTTCACCGATCCGGACGAGGCCGGCCGCTTCGTGGCCGAGACCGGGGTCGATGCGCTCGCGGTCGCGGTCGGGACGGCGCACGGGCACTACATCACGCGCCAGCCCCGGGTCGACCTCAACCGGCTGCGCGCCATCCGCGAGCGCACGCCCGTGCACCTCGTGCTGCACGGCGGCTCCGGCGTCCCGGCCGGCATGATCCACGACGCCATCCGCCTGCCGGGCGGGGGCGTCAGCAAGGTCAACATCGCGACCGACATCGAGCACGCCATGCTGACCGCGCTCGGCCGCAGCGAGCGCCTCTCCGACGAGGCCTGCCGGGCGCTTCCCGCCGCCGAGATGCGCCTCGCCGAGGATGCGGTCGAACGCACCGTGGTCGACAAGATCGAGACCTATCTCCTGAGCGCGGGCCGGGCCTGATGGCGGGGCCGATCGAAAGGGTGTAACGGAACGCCGATGCTGAGCGCTGAACGGAGCCGGCAATGGCGCCACACCTCATGGACACCGCATGCTGAGCGCTGCACGGAGCCGGCAATGGCGCCACACACTCGGGAAGCCCGATGCTGAGCGCTGAACGGAACCGGCAGCTGCGCCGCCTGCTCGTCGAGCAGGGCAGCCTCCAGGTCTCGACCGAGGCCAAGCGCTTCGGCGTATCCGAGGAGACGATCCGGCGCGACATCAAGCGGCTCGCCGCCGACGGGCTCGCCGATCCGGTCTTCGGCGGGGCGGTGCTGCGGCCGGCCGCCGGATCGGCTCCGCGTCCCGTTCCCCCCGTGGGCGAGCGCGGCCTCGTCGAGGGCGAGGCCAAGGACGCCATCGGCGAGGCGGCGGCGCGGCTCGTCGAGCCCGGCCAGGCCGTGATCCTCGACGCCGGCACCACCACGCTCGCGGTCGCGCGCCACCTCGCCGCGCACCGCAATCTCACCGTCATCACCAACAGCATCCCGGTCGCGGAGCTCTGCGCCCGCAATCCGACCGGCGTCACCTACGTGGTCGGCGGCAAGCTCGTGCCGGCCTCGCTCAGCATGATCGGCCCCGGGGCCGAGCGCGACCTCGCCCAGATCAGCGCCGACTGGGCCTTCATCGGGGCCGCGGCGGTCGACGTCGCCGGCGGCTTCACGAGCGCCGATCCCTACGAGGCCCAGGTGAAGCGCGCCATGATCCGTGCCGCCCGTCAGGCCGTGATCGTGGTCGATCCGACGAAGTTCGGCACGCGGCGCTTCGCGACCTTCGCGCGGGCCGCCGACATCGCCCATGTGGTGACCACGAAAGACTGCCCCACGGACGTGCGCGCCTGGCTCGAGGGCTCCGGCGTCGGCCTGACCCTCTGCGACCCCAAATCCGGGAAAGGGGCTGCATGACGTCCCCCTCGCCCGTGAGGACAAGCCCAATGGCCCGAACTCCGACGATCGGCGTGATCCACACCTCCCCCGCCACCCTCGATCTCTTCGGGCGGCTCCTGCGCGAGCGCATCCCGGGCGCCCGGATCGTCAACCTGCTCGACGATTCGATCCTGCCCGAGCTCGGCGCCAACGGCGGCGACCTCGCGGCGGTCGAGCCGCGCTGGCGCGGCTATGCCCGCACGGTCTCGGAGCGCGGCGTGGACCTCGTGCTCAACGCCTGCTCGTCGATCGGCGAATTGTGCGCGCGCGTCCAGCCCGACATCCCGCAGAGCATCGTGCGCGTCGACGCCCGCATGGCTCGCGAAGCGGTGTCCCGCGGCGCCCGCATCGCCGTCATCGCCACCCTGCAGACGACCTTGCGCCCCACGGGCGCGGTGATCGCCGAGACCGCCGAGGCGCTGGGCCGGGCGATCGCCCTCGACAGCCGCCTCGTCGAGGGCGCCTACGCGGCCCTGATGGCCGGCGACCAGGCCCGCCACGACGACCTCGTGGCCGAGACCATCGCGGCGGCCGCGGAGGCGAACGACGTGGTCGTGCTCGCCCAGGCCTCCATGGCCCGCGTCCTGCCGCGCCTGCCCGAGGACCGCCAGGCCCGGGTGCTGACGAGCCCCGCCTTCGCGGTCGAGGACGTGGCGGAGCGCCTGGAGGCCGCGCGGGCGCCGTGAGGTGCACGGGCGCCCCATCGCGCTCATGGAGCGGGGGGCGGAACGCCTGAGGACTGACCGGACGCCGTGAGATCCGCCGGCCGTCGCGACGGCTCCATGGAGCGGAGCCCCTGGAGGCCGCGATGGGGGCGGCCGACTGAATTTTCCGCAGCGCAATCGCGGCCCGGGCCGGTGCGGCACCTTGGCTTTCGCATACGTGTATGCAAGTCTCCCGACCCAAGGCGCCGGCAGCCCGCAGGGCTGCGCCCGGAGCGCCGCGCAAGGGAGAGAACCATGAAACGCCGCAGCCTTCTCGTCGCCGGTCTGGCCCTTCTCGCGGGCGCCGCCCTGGCCCCGTCGCTCGCTGAAGCCCAGCAGGTGCGCCTGCGCTATGCCCATGTGGGCGCGGAGGGCGACATCCAGTACTGGTTCGCCGACGAGGCCGCCAAGCGCATCCCCGGCGCCACGGAAGGGCGCGTCACCGTCCAGGTGTTCCCGAACTCGCAGCTCGGCGGCGTGCAGGAGATGGTCGACGGCGTGAAGTCCGGCTCGATCACCATCGGGCACCACGAATTCGCCTCCCTCGACCGGGTCGCCAAGGACATCGCGGTCTTCAGCGCGCCCTTCGTGTACCGCGACGGGGCGCACGCGCTGGCGGCCACGGACCCGAACAAGTCCGAGGTCATGCAGGAGTTCAACAAGAAGCTCGTGGCCGAGGGCGGCATGCGCATCATCGGCCGCCTGTTCCGCGGCGCGCGCCAGATGACCGCCAAGCAAGCCGTGCTCTCGCCCGCCGACCTCCAGGGCAAGCGCTTCCGCGGCGTGCCGACCCAGCTCTGGACCTCCATGATCAAGGGCTTCGGCGCCGTGCCGACGCCGGTCGAGGTGAGCGAACTGCCGACCGCGCTCATGACCGGCCTCGTGATCGGGCAGGAGAACCCGCTCACCATGATCAATGCCAACAAGCTCTACGAGGTGCAGACCCACGTGATGCTCACCGGCCACATGCAGAACGTGCTGCCGGTCTTCATCAACGAGCGCACCTGGCAGTCGATCAGCGAGAAGGACCGCACGGCGATCTCGAACACCCTCGAGCAGATCGCCCAGGAGACCCTGCAGCAGGCCACGAAAGCCGAGCAGGATCTCATCGGCGAGCTCCAGAAGAAGGGCATGACCTTCGTGACCGAGAAGGAGGGCCTCAAGATCGCCGAGTTCCGCGAGCGCGTCTCGGCCGAGGTCAACAAGGACTTCCCGACCTGGAAGGCCTACATGGACCGCATCGCCGCCGTGAAGTAATCCCTCGGGAGGGCGGGCTCGGCCGGTGAGCCGAGCCCGCCCTCTTTTTGCCTGGGGCCCATGTCCGAACTCCTCCTCGTCACGAGCCGCGACACGCACGCGCCCGCGGATGCCACCGCCGCGGACCGCATGCTCGCGCCCGTGCGCCGGTTCATGCGGCTGGCCGGGCTCGTCCTCATCACGGTGATGATCGCGCTGCCGGCCCTGCAGGTGTTCATGCGCGAGGCGCTCGGCTTCTCCTTCATCGGGGCCGAGGAGCTGACGCGGTTTGCCCTGATCTGCCTCGTCTTCATCACGTTTCCCTACGTGATCGCGTCCGGCGCCAACATCCGCCTGGAGGAGCTCATACTGTTCTTCCCCGCGGGGCTGCGGCGCGCCGTCCATGTGCTCATCGCCTTGAGCGGCACGGTCGTGCTCGGCATCGCGGCCGCCGCCGTGGTGGTCGCGACCCTGCGCAACCTCAACAACGCCACGCCGACGCTCGGCATCCCCTACTGGATCTTCTTCTCGGCCGCGTTCCTGGGCTTCCTGTTCGCCGCGATCGAGACCCTGCTCCAGCTCTGGAAGGCGCTCGCCCGCCGGCCGCTCTACGTCGCCTTTGCGGACGAGGCGCCGCCCGACGACATGGACGCCCTGGAGGCCGCGCTCCTCGCGCAGTCCGATCTCGCGGCGGCCGACCGCGCGCCCGAAACGCCTTCCCCCGCGACCGGAGCCCATCGCCCATGACCGCGCTCCTTGCGGGCAACGGCCCCGGTGCCGCTCCGTCCCGCCGGCGGCCGGGCGTCGCGCCCGAATCCTCTCCGACCGGACACCGGAATCCATGACCGCGCTCCTCCTCGGCACCGTCACCCTGGGGCGAAGCGTCCCGCCCAAGCCTGTTGGACGCCTCCTATGACCGCGCTCCTCCTCGGCACCTTCACGGGCGCCTTCCTGCTCGGCTGGCCGGTGGTGCTGGCCGTGATGATCCCGGCCGTCGCCTACATCCTGCTCAACGACTTCCCGATCGAGCTCATCGGCCAGCGCATGGTCTATGCGCTCGATTCCTTCCCGCTCGTCGCGGTGCCGGTCTTCATCTTCGTCGGCAACCTCATGAACCAGGCCGGCATCACCGAGCGGATCTACCGCTTCGCGACGACGCTCGTGGGCCGCGTCCACGGCGGGCTCGCCCAGGTCAACATCGTGGGCAGCCTGATCTTCTCCGGCATGAGCGGCGCGGCACTCGCGGATGTCGGCGGCCTCGGGCGGATCGAGGTCAAGGCCATGGCCTCGCACGGCTTCAAGCGCGAGTTCGCGGGCGCGCTCACCTGCGCCTCGGCGATCGTCGGGCCGATCTTCCCGCCGAGCATCCCGCTCATCATCTACGGCTCGGCCACCAACGTCTCGATCATCCAGCTCCTGCTCGCCGGCATCGTGCCGGCGCTGATCTGCGTCGCGCTCCTGATGATCACGGTCGCGATCCTGGCCTGGCGCCGCCACTTCCCGCGCTCCCTGCGCTGGCCGACCTTGCGCGAGCTCTGGGGCGACTTCCTGCCCGCGCTGCCGGCGCTCCTCACTCCGGTGCTGCTGATCGCCGGCATGCTCGCGGGCTTCTTCACGCCGACGGAAGCCGCCTCCGTCACGGTCGCCTACGTGATCTTCATCAGCGGGGTGGTCTACCGCACGCTCACCCTCGACCACCTGATCCACGCCGCCTACGAGACCCTGAAGAGCACCTCGGCGATCCTCGTCATCGTGGCGGCCGCGGCCCTGTTCGGCTGGATCATGGCGGTGGAGCAGATCCCGCAGACGCTCTCGCGCGGCCTGCTCTCGCTCTCCACCGATCCCCTGATGCTGCTGCTGATCGCCAACGTGGTCCTGCTGGTCGCGGGCATGTTCCTCGACAGCACCACCGCGACGCTGCTCATCATCCCGATCATCGCGCCGCCGCTGCATCTCGCCGGCGTCGATCCGGTGCATCTCGGCATCGTGGCGATCTTCAACCTGATGCTCGGCCTCGTGACCCCGCCCATGGGGCTCGCGCTGTTCCTCATCACCGACATCGCCCAGACGTCGATGCGGGCGGTCCTGCGCGAGATGGTGCCGTTCTACTGGCCGCTCCTCGCGACGCTGGCGATCATCACCCTCTTCCCAGAGGTCTCGCTCTGGATCCCGAAGATGATCCGCTGAAGCGACGGGTGCCGGCTTGCCGGCACCCGGAAACCCGTCAGGCCTTCGGCGGGTCGTAGAGGCCGACGATCGACGCCGAATCCCGCATCTCGTTGCCCTGCCCGACATACGCCTCGTACTGCTTCGCGGCCTTCTCGACCACGCCGAGGTCGAGGCCGAGGCCGTGGGCGAACTCCTTGACGGCCTTCATGTCCTTGAGGAGCTGGCGCGCGTAGCTGCGCGGCGGGTCGAAGTCGCGCGCCTGCATCTGGGGGTAGAGCTTGCGCAGCAGGTTCGAATCGGCGTGCCCGCCGGCGAGCGCCTGCGGCAGGCGCGCGGCGTCGATGCCGGCGCGCTCGGCCAGCACCAGGGCCTCGGCCATGAGCACGTAGCCCGAGCCGACGATCGCCTGGTTGATCATCTTGGTGGTCTGGCCGGCGCCGCTCGGGCCCATGGCGGTGAAGTTGCCCGCCATGTCGGCCATGAGCGGGCGCACCCGCTCGATGTCCTCAGGCGCGCCCCCCGCCATCACCGTCATGGTGCCGTCGCGCGCCGCCGGCGGACCGCCGGAGACCGGGGCGTCGACCCAGCCCATGCCGGTCTCGGCCTTCAGCCGCGCCGCCATCTCACGGGTGCCGGCGGGATCGGCGGTCGAGAAATCGACCAGGAGCTTGTCCGGGCTCGCCGCCGACGCGACGCCGTCCGCGCCGAAGACGCAGGATTCCACCGCCGCGGTGTGAAGCACGCACAGGAGCACGGTGTCGCTCTCGCGCGTCACCGCGGCCGGGCTCGCCGCCGGCTTCGCGCCGTGCGGCACCACGAGGTCGAGGCGCTCGGGCTCGAGGTTCCAGACCGTGACCTGATGGCCCCGGTCGAGGAGCCGGCGCGTCATCGCCTCCCCCATGAGCCCGATCCCGATGAAGCCCAGTCGCTTGCCCGTCATGCCGTCCCTCGTCCCGCATCGCCTCCGGCACGGCCCGTGCGGCCGCCGGATCTTGGCCGTTCGCAGGCCGCGAGCGTGCATACAAATTCCGCGGGGTCAACCGCGGCCGGACCGTCCTGCCGTTGTCAGCCCCGCCGCCCCGGGGCATAGATGGAGGCCATGACCGTCCACGCCCTTCCCGCCAGCTCCGTTCCCGCCGGCTCTCCGGATCCCGCCTTGGATCCCGTCCCCCTGGACCCTGCCTCCCTGGACGGCGCCGGCCGCAAGGGGCGCCTGCACGGGGCCGCGGTGGCGCTCCTGCGCGAGCGCATCGTCTCGGGCGCGGTGCTGCCGGGCGCGTTCCTGCGCGAGAAGGAGCTGTGCGAGGAACTCGGCATCTCGCGCACGCCTTTACGCGAGGCGATCCGCACGCTCGCGAGCGAGGGCCTGGTGCGGCTCGCGCCGAACCGCGGCGCGGTGGTCTCGGCGCTCGACTTCTCCGAGGTGGAGGCGCTCTACCAGGCGGTCGGGCAGGTGGAGGCGGGAGCCGCCAAGCTCGCCTGCCGGGTGGGGTCCGACGCGGAGATCGCCGAGATCCGGGTGATCCACCACCAGATGATGATCCTCTACGTCCGCCGCGACCTGCCGGAATATCTGGCGCTCAACCAGCGCATCCACCGCGGCATCGTCACGGCCTCGCACAATCCGGTGCTGCTCGAGCTGTGGGAACTGCTCGCTCCCCGGGTGCGGCGGGCGCGCGGGCTCGCCAACCACGATCCCGCGCGCTGGGACGCGGCGGTGCGCGAGCACGAGGAGATGCTGGCCGCCCTCACCGCCCGGGACGGCGCGCGCCTGAGCGCGCTCATGGAGCCCCACTACCTCAACGGCCTCACGGTCATCAAAGCCGCCGCCGAACGCGCGGGCTGAGCGGGCGGGGCAGGTATCGACCCGCCGCCGCCGAACGTGCGGGATAGGTACCGGTCGGGCCAGGTGCCGCCGACCGGGCGCGGCTTGCCGCGATTCTCAAGCAATTCCCCAGGTTCTCTCCAGGACTCGCGTCCCCGGCACCGATAGCGGTGCCGGGGACGCGATGCGTGCCACGGCGCGGCCCGGCTGCTAAGCTGGGGCCGGCCCCGCGGCCGTGGCGCCGCTTTGTGTGACCCGCATCACAGACGATCGGCGCCGGCGGATCTCCTATCCGGTGGCATGAGGACGACTGCAATGGCCGAGCAACACCACTTCGCCCGCCTCCTGGGCGCGAATCCCTTCTTCGCCGGCCTCGGCGCCGACGCGCTCCAGGCTGTGGCGGGCCTGTGCGTCACCTGCAGCCTCGCCCCCGAGGAGATGCTGTTCCAGAAGGGCGATCCCGGCGACGCCCTCTATGCGGTGCGCCGCGGCCAGATCCGCATCGCCACCGGCACGGAGGCCGGCCGGCGCCTGACCCTGAACCTCCTCGGCTCCGGCGACGTCTTCGGCGAGGTCGCGCTCCTCGACGGCTGCCCGCGCACCGCGGACGCGGTCGCGGTCGAGCCCACCGAGCTCTTCATGGTGCGCCGGCGCGACTTCCTCGACCTGCTCGAGCGCCAGCCCGCGGTGGCGGTGCGGATCATCGAGTTCCTGTGCCGGCGCATCCGCTGGATGAGCGAGCGCATGGAGGAATCCGTGCTCCTGCCCCTGCCGGCCCGCCTGTCGCGCCGCCTGCTCGCGCTCGCCGACGATTACGGCGCGGAGCTGCACATCTCGCAGGAGGAGCTCGCGATCTTCGTCGGCGCGACCCGCGAGAGCGTCAACCGCCAGCTCCAGACCTGGCGCCGCGGCGGCATCCTCGCGCTCGGCCGCAGCCGCATCCATGTCCTCGACCCGCGGGCCCTGAGCGCCGCGGGCGCCCCGAAGGAGGCCCTGCAATGACCGTCGCCCGTCGTGTCCACACGCGCCGCGCCTCCCTCGCCGCGTCCTGCCTGGCGCTCGGCCTCGCGCTGGCCGCCCCCGCGTCGGCGCAAAGCCCGTCCCAAACCCAGGCCCAGAGCCCGTCCCAAGTCCAGGGCTGCACGGTCACGAACCGCAGCGACCCGGCCGGCCAGGTGATCGCCTGCCCGGGCGGCCTCACCCTGACCGTGGAGCCCGCCACCGCCTACCGCCTGATCGACGCCGACGGCGACGGGCGGCCCGAGGCTGCGGAGCTCACCGACCGCGGGCTCCTCGTCGAGGTGCCGCCGGGCCGCGGCCGCGTGCGCTTCCAGATCCGCACCCCGCACGCGGTCGCCTCCGTGCGCGGCACCGTCTGGGCCACCGACGTGAGCGCCGCCCGCACCTCCGTGTTCGTGGAGCGCGGCGCCGTCGCGGTGCGGCCGCAGGCGTCCCGCCGCACCGCGGTCCTGAACCCGGGCGAGGGCGTCGACGTCGAGGCCGGCACCCGGGTGCCGGAGGTCAAGCGCTGGTCGCCCGCGCGGGCGGCGGCGCTCCTCGCCCGCTTCCGGCGGTGAGGAGGCTCGCGCCGCATTTGACCCTGGGCCTCGCCACGGGGCTGATCGCGCTCGTCTGGACCGGCGTCCTCGCCCGCATGCATCTCGAGGGGCAGGCCTCCGCGCTCGACCGGATCGAGGCCCCGCTCCTCGACCTGCGCTTCCAGATCGCCGGCCACCGCGGCCCCCCGCGCGACCTCGCGATCGTGGCGATCGACGACGAGGCGGTGCGGCAGGCCGGACGCTACCCGCTGCCCCGCACCGCCATGGCGCGGCTCGTCGACGAGGTCGCCCGCCACGGCCCCAAGGCGGTCGGGCTCGACATCTTGTTTCTCGACCACGGCCCGCCGGAAGCGGACGCGGCGCTCGCCGAGTCGCTCGGCGCCGCCAGGGCGGTCGTCGCGGCGGCCGGCCTGTTCCCGCGCACGGCCTCGACCCTGCCGGGCGGCGACATCCCCCGGCCCGAGCAGGTGCTGTGGCCGGTGGAAGCCGTGCGGCAGGCTGCAGCGGTGGGCCTCGTCAACATCAGCACCGACCATGCCGGCACGCCGCGCCACGTGCCGCTCGTGCTCGGCGCCGAGGACACGCTCCTGCCGTCCTTTCCCCTGCGCGTCGCGACCCTGGCCCTGGGGGCGGACCCCGGGCTCGCCGGCGACCGGCTCACGCTGGGCGGTGCGGTCACCCGCACCGATCTCGGGCTCCACCTGCCGCTGCGCTTCTACGGCCCGCGCGGCACGATCCCGACCTTCAGCGCCCGCGCGGTCCTCGACGGCACTGTCCCGGCGGAGCACCTCCGGGGCCGCATCGTCGTGGTGGGCGTGACCGCCGTCGGCACCGGCGACACCTTCGCGACGCCCTTCGATCCGGTGCTGCCGGGCGTGGAGGTGATCGCGACCGCGATCGGACACCTCACGGCCGGCGACGGCCTCGTCCGCGACGGCCGCGTGCGCCGGACCGACGCCGCGGCGGCGTTCGCGCTCGCGCTCGGCACCGTGCTGGCGCTCACGCTCGCTCCTCTGGGCGCCGCGCTCCTCCTCGTCGGCGCCGGCGCGGCGGGCTGGCTCCTCGTCACCGTGGCGGCGTTCGAGGCCAATCTCTGGCTCAGCGCCGCGATGCCGCTCGCCGCGATGGCGCTCCCGGCGGCGCTCGGCACCCTCGCGCGCCAGGGGCTCGACCGGCACCAGACCCGGCGGCTCGTGGCCGCGGAGGCGGCCCTGCGCCGCTTCCAGCCGCCGGTGCTCGCCGAGCGGATCGCCTCGGACCCGGCCTATCTCGCCGAGCCGCGCGCCCAGAAGGCCGCGATCGTCTTCATCGACCTCTCGCGCTTCACGCTCCTCAGCGAGCGCCTCGGGCCCGCCCGGACGCGGGAATTGCTGCGCGCCTTCCATGCGCTCGTCGAGGAGGAGGTGACGCGCCAGGACGGCGTGGTCCTGAGCTTCATGGGCGACGGCGCCATGATCGCCTTCGGCCTGCCCGACGCCCGGCCGGACGACGCGCGGCGCGCACTCCACGCCTGCGCCGCCCTGGTGACGGGCGCGACGAAATGGATCGGCGCCCTCGCGCAGGACCTCGGCGCCGACCTCGACGTGCGGGTCGGAGCGCATTACGGGCCCGTGGTGGTGTCCCGGCTCGGGGCCGACACCCACCAGCACATCACCGCCACGGGCGACAGCGTCAACGTGACGAGCCGGCTCCTCGACGTCGCCGCGCGCGAGGGCGCCGCCTTCGTGGCGAGCGCCGACCTCCTCGCCGCCGCGGGCGAGGATCCCGCCCGCTTCGGCTTCCGCGACCTCAAGACGGTGGCGATCCGCGGCCGGCGCGAATCCTTGAGCATCGCGCTCTGGGCGCCGGCCTGACCAGGATCGGCTCCGGAACGGAGCCCGCGACCTCGCGCGGGCATCCCGGCTCCGCGCGCCGCCAGGGAGCCCGCCACTCACGCGGGGACGCCGGCTCCGGCACGCCTCCGAGCTGCGTCAGGCCGGGACCCCGGCCCGGCGCAGGCCCTCCGCGTAGCGGGCGATGAAATCCGGCCGCCGGCAGAAGAACAGGTCGTCCTGCGCGATGCCGAGGGTGTAGTCGGGCCGGCGCGCGAAGAGCTGCCGCAGCGCGCCGCCCGCGTCCTTGCCGGCGAGACCCTGCACCGCCGCCAGCGCCGCGAAGGCGCGGTCGGTGGCGTTCGGGTGCTGGGTCGCGAGCCGCGCGAAATGCTCCGCGGCCTCGAGCTCGTCCTGCGCGAGATGCGCGTAGGCGCGGGTCATGTGGAAGGTCCACAGGTGCGGGTCGCGCGGGCTCAGCTCCGTGGCGCGCTCGATCAGCGCGATCGCCTCCTCCTCGGCGCCGTCCCAGACGAGCGCGAAGGCGAGCGCGAAGTACCCTTGCGCGAAGCTCGGGTTGAGCGCCACCGTGTGCCGGAGCTGCGCGATCGCGGCCGCGTAGTCCTGCTGCAGGCAATAGGCGCGGCCGAGCACGCAATGATTGAGGGAATCGCGCTCGTCGAGGGCGACCGCGATGCGGCCCTCCTCGAGCGCCGCCTGGATCCGCAGCGCGCGCTCCTCCGCGCCGCCGTAGAACGCCATCTGGACGTGGACGTAGGCGAGGCCCGCGTGGGCGCGGGCGAGCCCGGGGTCGAGCGCGATGGCGCGGCGGAACTGGCGCTCGGCCTCGGCGAAGCCCGGATTCGTGAAGCCCCAGAGATTGTAGAGGCCGCGCTGGTAGCAGTCCCAGGCGTCGAGGTTCTCAGGGGGCCGCCGCACCGCGCGCTCGCGCTCGACGCTCGCGAGCTCCGGCTCGATCACAGCCGCGATCTGCTCCGCCATCGCCTCCTGGATGTCGAAGATGTCGGGCAGGTCGAGGTCGTAGACGTCCGCCCAGAGCTGGCGCCCTTCCGCGGCCGCGACGAGCTCGGCCGAGATGCGGACCCGCGCGCCGTGCCGGCGCACGCTGCCCCGCACCACGTAGCGCACGCCGAGCGTGGCGCCGATCTCGCGCGGGTCGATCTCTTGGCCGCGGTACTGCACCGTCGAGTGACGGGTGAGCACGTCGAGCCAGCGGTTGCGGCCGAGCAGCCGGATGATGTCCTCGGTGAGGCCGTAGGCGAAGTAGTCGTGGTCGGGGTCCTGGTTGACGTTCACGAAGGGCAGCACGGCGACCGAAGGCCGCCCCTGCCCGGCGGCCCGCGGCGCGGGCGGCGGCACTGCCGGGAGGTCGGGCCGGACCGTCGGCTCGGCCTGCGCGCCCCGCGCCGTCACCGCGCCGACGAAGCGGAAGCCGCGCTTGTGGTAGGTGCGGATGAGCCTCTGCTCCTCGCCGCTGTCGCCCACCGCCTTGCGGGCCGCGTTGATGCGGCTCGACAGGGCGGCCTCCGAGACCACGCGCCCGTCCCAGATCCGGTCGAGGATCTCGTCCTTGCCGACGATGCGGTCCCGGTTCTCGATCAGGAGCGCGAGGAGATCGAAGACCTGCGGCTCGACGCGCACGACCGCGCCCCGCCGCCGCAATTCGCGGCAGCGCAGGTCGAGTTCGTGGTCGCCGAACGCCATCAGCATCGGACATGCTCCATGCCGTGCCGTCTGGACCCCTGATTCCCGAATGCCATCAGCATCGGACATGCTCCAGGCCGCGCCGGCGAAACCCGTGATTCCCGAACGCCATCAGCATCGGATGCGCTCCTGGCCGCGCGGGCCGGGTCCGTGGTCGCCGAACGCGGTCAGCATCGAACGAATTCAGGTCCTGCCAGCGCGACGATTCCCGAAGCCTCGGAAAGCTCACGCGAGTCTTCAGGTTTTCCCAAGCTTTCCTTCAAGCACAGCCGCGCGGGCGCGGCTAGTCCGGAGGCGGGAGCATTGTCCGTCACGCGCAAGGATCCGACCCCATGACCCGCCGTTTCTGTTTCGCCGTCTCGACTCTCGCCCTTTTGTTGGGCAGCCCCGCTCTCGCCTGCGAGAAGCACGACCCCAAGAACCCGGCCCAGTCGAAGCCGGTGCAGACCGAGCTCAAGCAATTCGGGCATTTGCCGCACGCGACGCCGCGCCCCTCGCCGGATTCCGAGGTGCCGCTGTGGGACAATCTCGGCTCGCTGAGCTTCAAGATCACGACCAGGAACCCGATGGCGCAGCGCTATTTCGACCAGGGCCTGATGCTCGCCTTCGGCTTCAACCACGCGGAGGCGCGCCGCTCCTTCCAGGCCGCGCAGCGCCTCGACCCGGCCTGCGCGATGTGCCACTGGGGCGAGGCCCTGGTGCTCGGCCCCAACATCAACGCCCCCATGGACCCGTCGTCGAACGAGGCGGCCCTGCGGGCGCAGGCCCGCGCGGCTTCGCTGGCGTCGGGCGCGAGCCAGCGCGAGCAGGCGCTCGTCAAGGCGCTCGGCGCCCGCTACTCCGCCGACCCCGCGAAGGAGCGCGCGGCGCTCGACCGCGCCTATGCGGACGCGATGGTCGCGGTCGCCAAGCGCTTCCCGCGCGACACCGAGATCGCGACGCTCGCGGCCGAGGCCCTGATGGACCTGTCGCCGTGGGATTACTGGCAGGCGGAAGGCCGGGAGCCGAAGGGCCGGACCAGTGAGATCGTGGCGCTGCTCGAGGGCGTGCTCAAGGCCAATCCCGACCATCCCGGCGCGATCCATTTCTACATCCACGCGGTCGAGGCCTCCGACCGGCCGGAGCGCGCGGAGGGTTTCGCGGACCGCCTCGCGGCGCAAGGCCTCGGCGCAGGCCACCTCGTGCACATGCCCTCGCACATCTACTACCGGGTCGGCCGCTTCCGGGATTCGCTCGCCGTCAACCGGCGCGCGGCGGCGGCCGACGAGGCCTTCTTCCAGGCCGTGAAGCCGGAGGGGATCTATGCGGGCGGCTACTACCCGCACAACATCCACTTCCTGATGGTCTCGGCCCAGATGGCGGGCGACGGCCCGACCGTGATCGAGGCGGCCGAGAAGCTCGACCGCTCCGTGTCGGACGAGGCGGCGCGCGCCGTGCCGGCCTTCGTGCAGCCCATCAAGGCCGCGCCCTTCTTCGCCCACGCGCAGTTCAGCGCGCCCGAGGCGATCCTCGCGCTCCCCAAACCCGGCGAGGGCATGCCCTACGTGACCGCCATGTGGCACTATGCGCGGGGCGTCGCCGAGGCCGCGCGGGGCGACCTGGCGGCCGCGCGCCGGGAGGCGGAGGCGATCGCGACCCTCGGCGTCGAGGGCGACCTGTCGCCGCTCACGGGGGCCGGCGTCCCGGCCGCGGACGTGCTCGCCATCGCGCGCCACGTGGTGCTGGGGCGGGTGGCGCAGGCCGAGCGGAACTGGACGGGCGCGGTCGCGGCCTTCGAGGCGGCGGCGGCGCTCGAGGGCAAGCTCGCCTACATGGAGCCGCCCTACTGGTACTATCCCGTCCGGCAATCGCTCGGCGCCGCCCACCTCCAGGCCGGCGACGTCGCGGCCGCGGAAGCGGCGTTCCGCGCGAGCCTCAAGAGCGTGCCCCACAACGCCTGGGCGCTCTACGGCTTGCAGGAGGCGCTCGCCCGCCGCGGCGACACCGCCGAGCGCGCGGAGGTCGCGCGCCGCTTCGAGAACGCCTGGGCGGGCGAGCGCGCCGCGCTCTCGCTGCCGAAGCTCTGAACCTGCGCCGCGCCCTCGCGGCCAGAGCTCCGACGCGGGCAGAAGGACTTGCCGCGACCGTGATCCCGATCACGGTCGCTCCGACCGCGCCGCGCGAACGTGACCTCGCGCCCCGAACCGACAAGGAAACCCCCATGACCCGTTACCGGCACGCCCTGCCGCAGCTCTCCCGCGGCCCCTTCATCACCGACGGCGGTCTCGAGACCACCCTCGTGTTCCTGGAAGGCATCGACCTGCCCTGCTTCGCGGCCTTCCCGCTCGTGCTCACGGAGGAAGGCCGCGGCCAGCTCACGCGCTACTTCGCGCCCTACCTCGCGGAAGCCGCGCGCCGCGGCGCCGGCATCGTGCTCGACACCCCGACCTGGCGCGCCAACGCCGATTGGGGCGCGAAGCTCGGATACGGGCCGGACTGGCTGAGCGAGGTCAACCGCCTCTCGGTCGAATACGTCGCGTCCCTGCGCGACGCGCACGAGCCCCTGACGGGGCCGATCGTGATAAACGGCGTCGTCGGCCCGCGCGGCGACGGCTACCAGGTCGGCGCCACCATGGATCCCGTGGAGGCGGAACGCTACCACGCGCTCCAGGCCGAGGCCTTCCGCGACGGCGCCGCCGACATGATGAGCGCGATCACCATGACCTATGCCGGGGAGGCGATCGGCATCGCCCGCGCCGCGCGCGGCTGCGGCCTGCCCGTGGCGATCTCGTTCACCCTCGAGACCGACGGGCGCCTGCCCTCGGGCCAGAGCCTGAAGGACGCGATCGCGCAGACCGACGCGGCGACCGGAGGCTACCCGGCCTACTACATGATCAACTGCGCCCATCCGGAGCATTTCGAGGCGATCCTCGACGGCGGGGCCTGGCTCGACCGCATCGGCGGCCTGCGCGCCAACGCCTCGCGCAAGAGCCACGCGGAGCTCGACGCCGCGACGGAACTCGACATCGGCGATCCGGCCGAGCTCGGCGGGCAGTACCGGGCGCTGCGCACCTCGCTCCGGCGCCTGTGCGTGCTCGGCGGCTGCTGCGGCACCGACCACCGCCACATCCGGGCGATCTGCGAGGCCTGCCTGCCCGAGGAGCCGCCGCGCCTGCGCGCCGCCGGGTGATCCCGACGCCCGCGACCCTGCCCCGGCACCGTGCCGGGCGGAGGAGGCGGGGGCATCCCGCCGCCGCCCGGACCGGAGCCACCTTCAGACGAGACGAACGATGACCCCCTCGACGCCCTCCGCCGCCCCGGCGCTTCTGAGAACCGCCCTGGTCCCCTTGAGCGGGCTTTGGTCCGAAATGGACCGGTTCGGTCCGGGGCGGTTCACCGCGGCGCTCGCCCGCCTCGCCCTGCGCGCCCGGGCCGCGGCGCGGCGCGCCCGCGCCCGGCGCCAGCTCCTCGCGCTCGACGACCGCATGCTCAAGGACATCGGCTACGTCCGCTCCGACGTGCTCTGGTACGCGGCGCGGCTGCGGATCGATCCCGACCTCCAGGACCGCGGCCCGGCGGCCCGGCGCTGACCGGGAGCGCCGCCGGCGCCCGTGGAACCCCCCGCGGCCCCGCTCCGTTGGCCCCGCACAGGGACCCGTCGGGGCCCGGAGGACCGCATCCATGACCCAGCCCCCGCGCAACGCCGGCGATCCCGCCCAGCCCTCGCCCGCCGATCCGAACCCGGCCCCGGCCCATCCGCCGACGCCCCCGGAGGCGCCGCCGCAGCCGGAGCCGCTCGGCGTGCCGACGCCCACCCCCGCGAGCGTGCCGGGCCCGAGCGAACCTCTCGGCGTGCCGGCCTCGACGCCCTCCGAGATCCCGAGCGCGCCCTCGATGCCGCAGCCGCAGGCCTGACCGCGGACGCCTCGACGCCGCGCGGCCCGCGGCGGAACGAAGGCGCGCCGCGGAGGGTTTGGGGTGAGCTTCGTGGAGTTCTCGCGCCGGAGAGACGCGCATGCGCGCTTTCGACAACCTGACCCGCCGGATCGCCGCGCTCGCGATGTGCCTCGATCCCGAGGCCTTCCAGCGGGTCACGGACCTCGCCCTCGCGGAGCGGCGGCAGGCCGCCTGGCGCGAGGCCGCCCACCGGATCGTCTCGTCCAACCCGCGTCCTGCTCCGGGAGGCTGAGGCTCGCGCGAACAGTCCGGCGGTGCCGCGACGGCGTCAGGGCTCCTTGCGGGCCGCACTCCGCGTCGCCCGTGCGCGCGGCGCCGCGGTGGCGCCCTCGGGCAGGGCGGCTTCGGGCGCCTTCGCGGGGGAGGATTTCGAGGAGGACCTGCCCGGCGAGCGGGCGGCCGAATCCGGCCCGTCGGCCGCAGGCGCCTTGGCGGCGATCCGCTTCTTCGGCGCCGAGGCCCTGATGGCTTCGAGCGCCGCGGCGGCGTCGGCGGGCCGCGCCGCCTCGAGGGTCGCATCCGCGCGACCGCCGAGGCCCGGCCTCACTTCGCGCTCGGCCCGGAGCCAATGCTCCATCGGGTCGCCGCAGCGCCCTTCGCTCTCCCAGATCTCGTAGGCGCGAAGGCGTATGCGTTCGAGGTCCACGTCCATTGGACTCCTCCTGTCAGGAACGATCGTTCGGCGGACGCCGGTTCGAGGGCGATGCGATAAGTGGAGGAGGCCGGGCGTTCCGCAAGCGCCCGTCCGCGCATTCACGTCGCGCCCATGCGTGACTCGGGATTGTCCCCGGTACCCCGTGGTATGACCGGGCTGCGCGGCGCTCGCGCCGGATCAAGCGGCGCTCTGCTGCGCCACCGGCTGGGTCAGCACCGCGCGCAGGCGGCGGTCCGGGCCGAGATCCTCGCCCTCGCCGATGAAGAGCAGTTCGGCCAGGCGCGTGCGGGCCCGGTTCACGCGGCTCTTGATCGTGCCCACGTTGGTGCCGCAGATCACCGCGGTCTCCTCGTAGCTCATGCCCTGCGCGGCGATGAGGAGGAGGGCCTCGCGCTGCTGGGCGCTGAGCTGCGCCAGCGCCGTCTGCAGGTCGCCCATGTCGAGGCGGAACTCCTGCTCGGGCAGCACCGCGACCCGCCCTGAGATCACGCCGTCCACATCCTCGACCTCGCGCCGGCGCTTGCGGTGCTCCGTGTGGAACAGATTGCGCAAGATCGTGAACAGCCAGGCGCGCATGTTGGTGCCGGGCTCGAAGCGATCGATGCTCGACAGGGCGCGCAGCAGGGTCTCCTGCACGAGATCGTCGGCGCGGACCACGTCGCCCGTCAGCGAGATCGCAAAGGCGCGCAGGTGCGGCACGGCCGCGAGGATGAGGGCATGGGAGGGATTGGCGGAGCTCATCGGTTCGCTCTTCTTTCTCTTGAGAGACCGGCGAACGGCCTCAGCACGGCCGTCCGAGCCACCGGCAGCCACAAACAGATGCACCATGTGCCGTTAGGGAAATTCCGTCGCTAACCTATGTTACGCGGGGATGGCGACGGCCGTGGGGCAATCGCTCGCCGAGGATCCGCATCAGGCGACGGGCCGCGCGGAGCCCACGGCACCTCGGGTCTGATCCGAGGCGGGCCAAACGGGCGGAGCGGCCCCGCCCGGACCAGGGCGCCGGAGCCCGGTCGGGCTCAGCGGATCTCTTCCTTGCCCCAGTTCTGGCGGGCGGCGGCGTCGGACCGGGCCTGCTCGGCGCGGCTGAGCCGGCGCTGGCGCGACCCGAAATAGAACATCGCGCCGCCGAGCAGGGCGAGGCCGATGATCCAGATGAATTCCATACCGCCGTCCATCGTGCCTACCTCCGCGTCACCGGGATCGTCGCCATGCCAACCCGGCGCGGGCCGGGCTTGTTCCCGCGGGGAGCTTGATGCCGCAGGCCCCGCGGGACGCCCCCGCTGGGATAAACCTATGTTAACTCACGGCTTTTGTATCAGCGATGCCCCCACTCTCCGGAACAGATCCGTGGGTTTCAAGGTTATTGGGCGCCGGGGCGTTCGACCCGGCGTTCCACCGCTCCGCTTCCCGGTCCGAGGCGCTCTCCGGCGCAACGCCGCGAGGCGGCCTCCCGCACGAGCGGCTGGTGGTTCGTGCGGACGAGGAGACAATCATGATCCGTGACAACACGGGCAGAACGGGACGGGACGCCAACACCATGATCCGTGACAGCACGGACGGGACGGGACGAGACGCCTCCATGACCACCACCGATGAGACCGGGTGCGCGCCGGACGGACCGCCCATGCGGGTGCTCGAGACGGGCGTCTACCGCGGGCCGCACCTCTACGGATCGCTCCCGATGGTGCGCATCCAGGTGGACCTCGGCGCCCTGGAGCAGTGGCCCTCGAACCGGCTGCCGGGCTTCAACGGGCGCCTGCTCGCCCTTCTGCCGGGACTGCACCGGCACGGCTGCAGCTACCACGCGCCCGGGGGATTCGTGCGCCGGCTCGAGGACGGCACCTGGATGGGGCACGTGGCCGAGCACGTGGCGATCGAGCTGCAGGCCACGATCGGGATCGCGGTGACGCGGGGCAAGACCCGTTCCGTGAAGGGACGGACCGGAATCTACAACGTGATGTTCGCCTACGAGGACGAGGGCGTCGCGCTCCTCGCCGGGCGGCTTGCGCTCGAACTCGTGGACTCGCTCCTGCCGCCGGGCCTGCGCGGCATCGGGGGCCTCGACCGGGTGCACGAGGGCGACAGCGCTCTCGACGAGGCGGGCGCCTTCAGCCTCGAGGCGGCCCTCGACCGCTTGCGGCGTCTCCACCGCCGCAACGCGCTCGGACCCACCACGCGCTCCCTGGTGCAGGAAGCCGAGCGCCGCGGCATCCCGGTGATGCGCCTCGACGACCGCAGCCTCGTCCAGCTCGGCACCGGGCGCCACCAGCGCCGCATCCGCGCGAGCATCACGGGCCTGACCTCCCAGATCGCCACCGACGCGGCGGGCGACAAGGACCTCACCAAGAGCCTGCTCCGCGCTTCCGGCCTGCCCGTCCCGCGCGGCGCCGTGGTGCGCCGGCCCGAGGACGCGGTGCGCGAGGCCGAACGCATCGGCTATCCCGTGGTCACCAAGCCCCTCGACGGCAATCACGGCCGCGGCGTCAGCATCGGCCTCGGGGACGCCGATGCGGTCCGGACGGGCTTCGCGGAAGCCGCGCAGCACGGGCGCCACGTCATCGTCGAGGAGCATTACGAGGGCCACGACCACCGCATCCTCGTGGTGAACGGCGAGATCGTCGCCGTCGCGGAGCGCGTGCCGGCCCGGGTCGTCGGCGACGGCACGCGCAGCATCGCGGCCCTCGTCGATCAGGTGAACCGCGATCCCCGCCGCGGCGAAGGCCACGAGACCGTGATGACCCGCATCGTGATCGACGGGCACGTCCTCGGCCTGCTCGCGAAATCCGGCCTCACCCCCGAGAGCGTGCCCGCCGAAGGTGAAATCGTGTACCTGCGCGACACCGCGAACCTCTCCACCGGCGGCACCGCGGTCGACCGCACCGACGACATCCACCCCGAGAACGCCACCATCGCCCGCCGCGCCGCCCGGGCGATCGGGCTCGATGTCGCCGGCATCGACTTCATCGCGCCCGACATCACCCGCTCGGTGCACGAGACCGGCGGCGGCATCGTCGAGGTCAATGCGGCACCGGGCTTCCGCATGCACCTGCAGCCCTCCGTGGGCCGGCCCCGCAACGTGGCGCGCCCCGTGATCGACATGCTGTTCCCCAAGGGCGCGCCGGTGCGGATCCCCGTGCTCGCCGTCACGGGCACCAACGGCAAGTCGACCACGTCGCGCATGATCAGTCGGGTGCTGCGCACGCAGGGACTCGATGTCGGCCTCACCTCCACGAGCGGCATCTACGTCAACGACGAGCGGATCGTGGCGGCCGATGCCTCCGGGCCCTGGAGCGCGGGCGTGATCCTGCGCGATCCGACCGTCGACGTCGCCGTGCTCGAGACGGCGCGGGGCGGGATCCTGCGCTCGGGGCTGGGCTTCCGGGAATGCGACATCGGGGTCGTGACCAACGTGCAGGCGGACCATCTCGGGATCAAAGGCATCGACACGCTCGAGGATCTCGCCTGGGTGAAGTCCGTGGTGGTCGAGGCGGTGCGCCCCGGCGGCACGAGCGTCCTCAACGCGGACGACGCCATGACCCTGCGCATGCGCCGCCGCGCCGGCGGGCGCATCGCCTTCTTCTCGCTCCGGGGCGGCGACGTCCTCGACCCGATCGTGCGCGACCATATCGCGGACGGCGGGCTCGCGGTGGTGCGCGAGCCGGGCGCCGGCGGCGGCGACATCGTCATCCACGACGACCATGAGGCGATCCCCCTCATGCCCGTGGCCGAGATCCCGGCGACCCTCGACGGCATGGCGGAGTTCAACGTCGCCAATGCGCTCGCGGCCGTCGCGGTCTGCCACGCCCACGGGGTGCCGCTGGCGACGATCCGCACCGGGCTTTCGACCTTCACGACCTCCTTCGAGCAGAGCCCCGGACGCCTCAACGTGTTCGACGGTCACGGCTTCCGGGTGATCCTCGACTACGCCCACAACCCGGCGGGGCTGAGGGCGCTCGGCGAGACGATCCTGAAGATGCGGCCCCGGCACGGCAAGGTCGTCGGCATGGTCAGCATCCCGGGCGACCGGCGCGACGAGGACATGCGCGAGATGGGCGCGGTCGCGACGCGCTATTTCGACGAGATCGTCTTCCGCGAGGATCCGGCCCGGCGCGGGCGCGGGCCGGGCGAGATCGTGTCGCTCCTCGCAGCGGGTGCGCTCGCCGCCGGCTTCCCCGAGGAGCGCATCCGCCGCATCGTGGAGGAGGACGAGGCCGCGGCGACCTGCCTCGGCATGGCCGGGCCCGGCGACCTCGTGGTGCTGACGCCGACCGATGTCGAGGGAATGTGGCGGCAGGTGCTGGACTACCGGCCGTCGCATGCGGGGCGCTACACCGTCGAGGTCGAGCGCGCGGCCGCATCCGGCATGGGGCAGGCGCAGGGATAGCCGCGCCTCCTCGCCCACCGCCGAACTGCCCAACCGGACACGATCGAGGAGACCGTCCGACCGCCATGGCCGCCAGCAGCAGGAAAACCCCGGGCCCGCTCATCATCATCGGCGGGCACGAGGACAAGGAAGGCGAGCGCACGATCCTCAAGGAGGTGGCCCGCCGCCTCGACGGGGGGCGCCTCGTGCTCGCCACCGTGGCCTCGCACGAGCCGGAGGGCTATTTCGAATCGTATCAGGCGGCCTTCGCGGATCTCGGCGTCACCGATCTCGTCGAGCTCTACGTGCGCGAGCGGGCCGAGACGCTGCAGGAGGAGAAGCTCGCCCTGTTCGAGGGTGCGGCGGGCGTGTTCTTCTCCGGCGGCGACCAGCTCCGCATCGCGAGCCAGATCGGCGACACGCCGGTGGAGCAGCGGGTGCGCGAGATTCACGCGCGCGGCGGCCTGATCGCCGGCACCTCGGCGGGCGCCTCCGTGATGAGCGAGACCATGCTGGTGAAGGGCACGAGCGGGGAATCCCACAAGATCGGCGACCTCCACATGGCGCCGGGCCTCGGGCTCGTGCGCGACGCCGTCATCGACCAGCATTTCGCCGAGCGCGGGCGCTTCGGGCGCCTCCTCGGCGCGGTCGCCCACAACCCGCGCGAGCTCGGCATCGGCATCGACGAGGACACCGCGATCGTGGTCGAGGGCGCCCGCTTCCGGGTCATCGGCAGCGGCTGCGTCTACGTGGTCGATGGGGCCGGCGTGACCCATTCCAACATCGCCGCGGCGCGCCCCGACCGCGCGCTCTCCATGTACGACGTGCGCATGCACGTGCTGGGCTCCGGAGACGCCTTCGACCTCTCGACCCGCCGCCCCGCGGAAGCGCCGGACCTCGAGGAGGCGCACGCGCTCGAATCGCAGGCGATCGTGACGACCTGAAGCTCAGACCTCACTCGGGCTCGATCACGATCTCCAGCGTCATCAGGATCGGGTTGTCGCCGCGCACCAGCCGCCCCGCCGCGATGCCGCCGGTGTAGTCCACGAGCGCCGCATCGACCATTGCTTCGAGCGCGCCACCGGCGCCGGGCTCGACCCGTCCCGCCGTGATCGCCATCTCGGTCGCGAAGGGCTCGACGGCGCTGCCGTCCGCAAAGCGCGCCCCGATGATGCTGCCGACGCCGCCATGCAGGCGGGCGCGCTCGATCCCGCGCTCGCGGCAGAAGGCCTCCAACGCACCTGCGAGGTCCTGATTCGGGCGCAGGCGCAGCGCGAAGGCACGGCGGCCCGGCGCCGCGCCGGGCCGCGGCACGGGCCCGAACAGGGTGAAGTTCGTCTCGCCGTCCGGCTCGGCCAGGAAGGCGGCGCCCGAGAGCCCGAACCCTGTGGCGCGGATCGGCTCCGCCACTGTGGTCTCGTCCGGCAGGATGTGGCCGCCGTGGAGCGCGCCGTCGGCCTCCGTCCACAGCGCATGGCAATGAAAGAAGGGCGCGCCGTCGCGGGTCCCGAAGGTGAGCGCGCCGGTCGCGAGACGGCTGAGGCCCGCGGGCCGGTAGGTGTCGCTGTAGAAGGCGGCGTTGCGGCCGTCGCGCGACAAAGCCGGCATCACGTAGGCGAAGGGCGCGAGCGCGCCGCCCTCGAGCCGCAGCACGCCGCCGGCGAACCCTTCCGCCGCGAAGGCCTCGCGGACGGCATCAAGCAGCCGGGCGCCGGGAGGGAGTTCGAAGGCCACCGGGTGGCCCGTCGCCTCGACCCATTGGATCCGCTCCGCCGGCTCCGGGCCAGGTTGATCGATGCGTCTCATTTGGATGACCTGAGATTGGGGCTGGCTCATGCCCGCCTCGCCTCCGGCCCGTCGTCGAGGAGGCCGCGCGCCTCGAGCTCGTCGCGCACCATGCGCTTCGGAATCTTGCCGTAGCCGGATTTCGGCAGGGCGTCCCAGAAGAAGAAGCGCTTGGGCATCTTGTAGCGGGCGATCTTCGGCAGGAGGAACGCGGCCAACTCGTCCTCGGTCACGCTCTGCCCCTCCCGCGCGACGCAGACCGCGATGCCGCTCTCGCCCCAGCGCGGATCCGGCACGCCCACGACCGCGACCTCGGCGACCGCCGGGTGCGTGAGGATCTTCTCCTCGATCTCGCGCGGATAGATATTGGAGCCGCCCGAGATGTACATGTCCGACGCGCGGCCCGTGATGTAGACGAAGCCCTGCTCATCCGTGTGGCCGAGGTCGCCGGTGCGGAACCAGCCGTCGCGGAAGGCCTTGGCGTTCGCCTCCGGGTTCTCGTAGTAGCCCGCGAACACCGCCGGGCCGATGACGCAGATTTCGCCGGTCTGTCCCGGCGCCACCTCGCGCCCCTCGTCGTCCTGGATTTGGACTTGCATGCCGGTGCGCTCGAAGCCGCAGGTGCCGATGCGCGCGTCCGGCCCGTCCTCGAGCGTGTGCTGCGCCGGCGGCAGCACCGTGATGTTGCCCGTGACTTCGCCCAGCCCGAAATACTGCACGATCACGGGGCCGAGTTTGCGGAGAGCGGCCTTCTGGTCCTCCCGGTACATGGGCGCGCCCGCATAGATCACGTAGCGCAGGGACGAGTGGTCGTAACGGTCCGCGGCCGGGTGCTCGACCATCATCTTCAGGATGGTGGGCACCGTGAACATGTTGGTGACGCGGTAGCGCTCGATCAGGCGGTAGGCCTCGTCGATGTCGAAGCGCTCGGACGAGAGCAGGATCGTGGGAACGCCGCGCGCCGACTGCACGAGCTGGTGCACGCCGGCGCCGTGCGAGAGCGGCGCCACCACCAGCGATGCGTCGTCCTCGGTGGTACCGGGCATGAGGTCGGCGAGGTGGTTCGTGATCACGAAGGCCATCTGGCCGTGCGTGAGCACCGCGGCCTTCGAGCGGCCGGTGGTGCCGGAGGTGAAGAAGAACCAGCACGGGTCGTGGTAGTCCACGCGGGCGTCCGGGACGCTCGTCCCCGCATGGGCCGCGATCGCGGCGCCCACGGACGTCTCGCCGAAATCCGCTTCGCCGAAGCTCCAGGTGAAGGCGAGTGCATCGCCAGCTTCCGCCACCGCGGCCGCGTGATCGGGGAAGTCCGCGTGGCACAGGAAGGCCTTCGCGCCTGACGCCGTCGCGAGCCAGGCGACCTCGTCGGGCATGAGGCGGAAGTTCGTCGGGACCCAGACCGCGCCGAGCCGGAAGGCCGCAAACATCGAGACGAACATCTCGGCGGTGTTCTTGGAATGCACGAGGATCCGGTCGCCCTTGGCGATGCCGCGGCCGGCCAGCGCCGCCGCGAGCGCGGAGGCGGAGGCGTCGAGCTCGCGCCAGGTCCATTGCCGCTCGCCCCAGACGAAGCCCGGCCGGTCGGGCAGGCGCCTTGCGTTCTGCGTCAGGAGATGGGCGAGGTTCATGACCCGGGTGGTGGCCGGCGTGACGCCGCCTGGGGGCTGGAGGATGGTCATCGGAGGGCTCCGGTGGAGATCGGGTTCAGCGCCCCGCCCCGGCGAGACGCCGGGAGCGGACGGGCGCAGGGGCGGAGGGGTTCGGGGCGCGGAAGGCTTCGAGCTTGCGCTCCAGGACGCGCACCTCTTCCGTGAGGAGCCGCGCGAGCTCGGGCTCGCGGTCTCCCTGCATGCGGCTCTCGATGCAGGCGAGCGACAGGCAGGCGCCCGGGCGGCCGTCCGCATCGCGCACGGCGACCCCCATGCCCCAGGAGCCCGGGAAGAGCAGGCCCCGGTTCATCGCGTAGCCCCGCTCCCGGGTCTCGGCGACGAGATCGACGAGGAGGGGGCGGGTCAGGACGGGATAGCGCTCGGCGAGGAGCCGATTGTTGGCGTCGAGCGCCGCTTCGACCTCGGAATCCGTCATGGCCGCCAACAGCGCGAGGCCGCCGGCCCCGACCCCGAGGGGATGCCGGTCGCTCGGGGCGAGCACGTGCGAGCGGATGGGATAGTCCCCGTCCTCGCGCAGGAGGCAGACCACGGACCGGTCGCGCCGGATCTGGAGGAAGGCCGCGTCGCCGGTGTCCTTGGCGAGCCGCAGCACGCCCTCGTGGGCCAGACGGTGGATCCCGAACCGGTCCGAGGCGGCGGCCCCGAGCACGTAGGCCTCCGGCCCGAGGCAGTAGCGCCGGGTCTCGGGCTCCTGCTCCACGAGCCCGGCCTCGATCAGCGCGACGAGGATGCGCCGGCAGGTGGGCTTGGCGAGGCCGGAGCGCTCCACGAGGTCGCTCAAGGCGGTTCCCCGGCTCCGGCTGGCCGCCACGAGGCGCAGGAGCGCGACCGCGCGGCCGATGCTCTGGGTGCCGCCGGAATCGGGCAGCGGCCCGGCCGCTATCCTTGCAATCTGTTCCATGATGTGGACCCGACGCCTCCCTGCGGCATTGACAGCTGATCCAAACTCGGGCTTTCGTCAACCGATAAGCCCGGCGCTGCCGGAACACGAACCCGGTCCATCGCCGGAAGAAGGGGGTCCGGAATATGGACCCTGGGGAGGTTGAGGAGCTTCGGGGCGTCAAAGTGACGCCGCAGGCCGTTGCGGGGGGCGGGGCGGCGCCCCGGCCGGTCGCACGGCCCCGCGACTTCTGATATCGAGCCCGCGTCTCCGCTCTCCGGGGCGGGACCGCCGCAGCCCTCAAGAGCAAGCGTCATGACCACCGCCAGCGAAAACGCGATGCCCCTGGAGGGCTCCCTGGAGATCCCGGCGCCGCGCGTCGGGTCGCTGCTCATGCGGCCGGTCGAAGCCGTGGCGGCGGCCCTCCTCGTCGTGATCGTGAGCCTGCTCCTCGTCGGCGTCACCACCCGCTACGTGTTCTCGAAGCCCATCGTCTGGATCGACGAGGTCGCCTCGTTCTCGTTCCTGTGGCTCGCCATGCTGGGCTCGGCGATCGCGATCGACCGCAACGAGCACCTGCGGCTGACCCTCTTCCTCGGCATGATCCCGGAGCGCCTGCGCGGCTTCGTCAACACCCTCGCGCTCCTCCTCGTCGCGACCTTCCTGATCGTTCTGCTGCCGCACGCCGTCGATTACGTGATGGAGGAATGGTTCGTCCACACGCCGGCCCTCGACATCCCCAACAGCTTCCGGGTCTCGGCGATCGCCTTCGGGATCGTCCTGATGCTCGCGATCACGGTCGTCCACGCGGTGCGGACCTCGGGCGTCCGCGACATCCTCGCAGCCGCGCTGCTGATCGGCGCCGTCACGGCGGCGCTCTGGTTCCTCTCGCCCACGCTCCTGCGTCTGGGTCAGGCCAACATCCTGATCTTCCTCGTCGGCCTCGTGGCGCTCTGCCTCGTCGCGGGCGTGCCGATCGCCTTCTGCTTCGGCATCGGCACGGTGGCGTTCCTGGCCTTCAGCACCCGGGTCCCGATCTTCGTGGTGGTGGGCCGGATGGACGAGGGGATGTCGAGCATCATCCTGCTCTCCGTCCCGGTCTTCGTGCTCTTGGGCTGCATCCTCGACGCCACCGGCATGGGCAAGGCGATCGTGGACTTCCTGGCCTCGCTCCTCGGGCATGTGCGCGCCGGCATGTCCTACGTGCTGCTCGGCTCGCTCTTCCTGGTGTCGGGCATCTCGGGGTCGAAGGTCTCCGACATGGCGACCGTGGCGCCCCCTCTCTTCCCGGAGATGAAGCGCCGCGGCTACCAGCCGAAAGAGCTCATCGCGCTGCTGGCCACCGGGGCCGCCATGGCCGACACGGTGCCGCCCTCGATCGTGCTCATCGTGCTCGGCTCGGTCGCGGGCGTGTCGATCGCCGGACTCTTCACCAGCGGCTTCGCGATCGCGATGGTGCTGCTCCTCGTCCTCGCCATCCTGGCGCGCTGGAAGGCGCGGGGCGAGGTGCTCGCGGGCGTGCGCCGGGCGCCGCTCTCGACCATCGGCCACACCCTCCTGATCGCCGCGCCGGCCCTCGTCCTGCCCTTCCTGATCCGCTCGGTGGTGGGCGGGGGCATCGCGACCGCCACGGAAGTCTCGACCATCGCGGTCCTCTACGCGCTCATCATCGGCATGGTGCTCTACGGCGGCATCTCGGGGCGCACCTTCTACGGCATGCTGGTCGAGACCGCGGCCTTGAGCGGCGCGATCCTGATGATCCTCGGCACCGCCCTCGCCATGGCCTGGGCGCTCACCCAGACGGGATTCGCCCAGCAGATCGCCGCCTCCATCTCGGCGATGCCGGGCGGGTGGATCGTCTTCATGGCGCTCACCATCGTGGTGTTCCTGATCCTCGGCTGCGTGCTCGAAGGCCTGCCCGCGATCGTGCTCATGGCGCCGCTGATGTTCCCGATCGCCAAGAAGCTCGGGATCAACGACATCCACTATTCCATGGTGGTCGTCACCGCCATGAACATCGGCCTGATGACCCCCCCGATCGGCATCGGCTTCTACGTCGCCTGCAAGATCGGCAACGTCTCGCCGGACGAGGCGATGGGCGCGATCTGGCCCTACCTCCTCGCGCTTCTCGTCGGCCTCCTGGTGATCGCCGCCGTTCCTGCCCTCTCGACCATGTTCCTGTGACGGGCAAGCCCGCTTCGGACTTCCCGTCACCCTCGAGTCTGCGTACCGTCACGACCCTCCACCGATAAACCACACGCAAGGGAGAGACCCATGAAGCTGTCACGCCGCACCATCCTGCAGGGCGCCACCTCGGCGGCCCTGATCGGGGCCACCGGGGCCCGGGCCCAGTCGGCCGAGTTCACCTACAAGTACGCCAACAACCTGCCGGTCACGCACCCCATGAACATCCGCGCCAAGGAGGCGGCGGACCGGATCAAGCAGGAGACCAACGGCCGGGTCGAGATCCAGATCTTCCCGAACAACCAGCTCGGCGGCGACACCGACATGCTGAGCCAGCTCCGCTCCGGCGGCGTCGAGTTCTTCACCCTCTCGCCCCTGATCCTCTCGACGCTGGTCCCGAACGCCTCGGTGAGCGGCATCGGCTTCGCCTTCCCGAACTACGACGCGGTCTGGAAGGCCATGGACGGCGAGCTCGGCGCCTATGTGCGCGGCCAGATCACCAAGTCCAACCTCGTCGTCATGGACAAGATCTGGGACAACGGCTTCCGCCAGATCACGAGCTCCAGCAAGCCGATCCAGTCGCCCGCCGACCTCAAGGGCTTCAAGATCCGCGTGCCCGTGAGCCCGCTCTGGACCTCGATGTTCACCGCGCTCGAATCCGCGCCGACGAGCATCAACTTCGCCGAGGTCTACACCGCGCTCCAGACCAAGGCGGTCGACGGCCAGGAGAACCCGCTCGCGATCATCTCGACCGCGAAGCTCTACGAGGTGCAGAAGTTCTGCTCCATGACGAACCACATGTGGGACGGCTTCTGGTTCCTCGCGAACCGCCGCGCCTGGGAGCGTCTGCCGGAAGACCTGCGCGCCATCGTGGCCAAGAACCTCAACGCCGCCGCGGTGGCGGAGCGCGAGGACGTCGAGAAGCTCAACGCCACCCTGAAGCAGCAGCTCGCCGCCAGCGGGATGACGATCAACGAGCCCGACACCGCCCCCTTCCGCGAGGCCCTGCGCAAGGCCGGCTTCTACGCCGAGTGGAAGAAGAAGTACGGCGACGAGGCCTGGGCGATCCTCGAGAAGGCCGTCGGCGCCTCCTTGAGCTGATCGAGGGTCTGAGACGATACCAGCCCCGCCCGGCCACCGGGCGGGGCACTTTTTTGGAAAGGCCCCCGTCATGCGCCTGGAAAACCGCGTCGCCCTCGTGTTCGGAGCCGGGTCCTCGGGACCGGGCTGGGGCAACGGCAAGGCCGCGGCGGTCGCTTACGCCCGCGCAGGCGCGCACGTCGTCGCGATCGACGTGAGCGAGGCGGCGGCGGCCGAAACCGCGGGCCTCATCCGCGACGAGGGCGGCGAATCGATGCCCGTCGCGGCCGACGTCACCGACCTCGCCTCGATCGAGGCCGCCGTGTCCGCGGCGCTGGCGCATTGGGGCCGGCTCGACATCCTGCACAACAATGTCGGCGTGGTGCTGCACGGCGGCCCGCCCGACCTCGACGAGGACGCCTTCAAGCGCAACCTCGACCTCAATGTCGGCTCGGTGTTCCGCACCGCCAAGGCGGTGCTGCCGCACTTCATCGCGCAGAAGCGCGGCGCGATCGTCAACATCTCGTCGATCGCGGCGGTGCGCTGGACCGGGTATCCCTACTTCGCCTACTACACCGCGAAAGCCGCCGTGAACCAGGCCACCGTCGCGCTCGCGATGCAATACGCGGCGCAGGGCATCCGCGCGAACTGCGTGATGCCGGGGCTGATCGACACGCCGCTGATCTACAATCAGATCTCGAGCCAGTACGCGTCCACGGACGAGATGGTCGCGGCCCGCGCCCGCGCGGTCCCGCTCGGCCGCATGGGCACCGCCTGGGACGTCGCCAACGCGGCGGTGTTCCTGGCCTCCGACGACGCCGCCTTCATCACCGGCGTGTGCCTGCCCGTCGACGGCGGACAGACCTGCGCGATGACGCCGGTGACCTGAGGCCCATGGCGTCAGGGGAACGGCGGACAGACCTGCGCGATGACGCCGGTGACCTGATCCTGCGACGATGCCGGGTGCAGCACGCCCTTATCGATTCCGCCGCTCCTTCCGCAGCGTCGTCAGGCCGATGCCGGCGGCGTCGAAGCCGCCGTCGACCGCGAGCACCTGGCCCGTGATGTAGCTCGCGCGCTCCGTCGACAGGAACACGATCGCCTCCGCGAGCTCCTCCTCGAGGCCGTAGCGGTTGAGCGGGATCACGTCGTGGTAGTCGGCGCGGATCTCGGGGCTGTGCACCGCCTTGGCCATCGCGGTGTCGACGGGGCCGGGCGCGACCGCGTTGACCCGGATGCCGAGGCCCGCGAGTTCCACGGCCTGCTGCTTGGTGAGATGGGCGAGGCCGGCCTTGCTGGTCCCGTAGGCGACGCGCAGCGTCGAGGCGCGAAGCCCCGAGATCGAGGTGATGTTGACGACGCTGCCGCCGCCGTGCTCGGCCATCACGGGCGCGGCCGCCTGCGTGCACAGGAACGGGCCCGTCAGGTTGACGGCCATGACGCGCGACCATTCCTCGAAGCTGGTCTCGAGCAGCGGCTTGAACACCGCGACGCCCGCATTGTTGACGAGAGCGTCGAGCCGCCCGAAGCGCTCCGCCACCGCCGCCACGGAGGCCTGGACCTGCACGGGATCGGAGACGTCGCAGCGGATCGAGAGCGTGTCGTCGGGGGCCGCGAGGGCCGCCAGCGCGGCGGCGAGGAGGTCGGCGTCCACGTCGAGGACCGCGACGCGCCAGCCCTCCTGGAGGAAGCGCCTCGCGGTCGCCAGTCCGATGCCGCGTCCGCCGCCCGTGACGAGCGCGACCTTGCGCTCTCCGCTCTCGCTGCTCATGGGGTGTGCCGCTCCCTCGCTCGGTGTCCGGCCTGCACCTACCCTGTTCGCGCCGCGATGGCGATGATTTCGATCAAGCCGCCGGGTGCCGCGCCGTCACGGCGCCCACGCGGGCAGGCCTTGCGGGTTTCCGTGCCAATTGCCCGTAATGTGACGCAGCGGCAGGCCGGGCCATTGCCGCGGCCGCACCGGTGACACAGAAACAAGGCCGAGCTGGCCCTGCGGCAGCCTGTTTTGCGTCGGAGAGACACCCGTGCGGAATGCGACAGCCCTCGCGAATCACGATCCTGAGTCCGAGTCCGCACCCATGCGCGCCGCGGTTCTGGCCGGACCCGGTATGATCCGGATCGAGAGCGTCACGAGGCCCGAGCCCGGACCCGGGCAGGTTCGCCTGCGGCTCGAAGGCTGCGGCGTCTGCGCCTCCAACCTCACCCCCTGGGCGGGCCCGGACTGGATGCAGTTCCCGACCGAGCCGGGGGCGCTCGGCCACGAGGGCTGGGGCGTGATCGAGGCGCTGGGCGAAGGCGTCGAGGGCCTGCGCGTCGGCGACCGGGTCGCGGCTTTGTCCTACAAATCCTACGCGGAATACGACCTCGCGGAGGCCGAGTCCGTTGTGCGGTTGCCCGATGCACTGAAAGGCCAGCCCTTCCCGGGCGAGCCCTTGGGCTGCGCCATGAACATTTTCCGCCGCAGCGACATCCAGGCCGGACAGACGGTCGCGATCGTCGGCATCGGGTTCCTGGGCGCGATCCTGACCCGCCTCGCGACCGATGCGGGCGCGCGCGTGATCGCGGTCTCGCGCCGGCCGTACTCCCTCGACGTGGCGCGGGCCTTCGGGGCCGCGGAGACGATCCCGATGGAGGACCACCATGGCATCATCGCACGCGTCAAGGACCTCACCGGCGGCGCCTTCTGCGACCGGGTGATCGAGGCGGTGGGCAAGCAATGGCCCCTCGACCTCGCCGCCGAACTGACCCGCGAGCGCGGCAAGCTCGTCGTCGCGGGCTACCATCAGGACGGTCCGCGCCAGGTCAACATGTGGCTGTGGAACTGGCGCGGCCTCGACGTCATCAACGCCCACGAGCGCGACCCGAAGGTCTACATGCAGGGCATCCGCGAAGCCGTGGAGGCCGTGGCCTCCGGCCGGCTCGACCCGCGCCCGCTCTACACGCACGCCTTTCCCCTCGACCGGCTCGGCGAGGCGCTCGACGCCACGCGTGACCGGCCGGACGGCTTCCTCAAGGCCTACGTGACGATGTGATCCCCGCCTACGACGATAGTTCCAGACCCTCCGGTGAGCCCGTGACCTCCCAAGCCCTTGCCCGCGCCTCCGCACCCGCCCGCCCCCGCCTCGGCTTCCTCGGCGTCGGCTGGATCGGCCGCCACCGCATGCAGGCCGTCATCGAATCCGGCGCCGCCGAAATCGCGGCGATCGCCGACCCGAGCCCTGAGACGGCCGCGGAGGCCGGCAAGCTCGCCCCCGACGCGGAGCTCGTCTCGACCCTCGACGACCTGCTCGACGCCGGCATCGATGGGGTCGTGATCGCGACCCCGAGCGCGCTCCATGCGGAGCAGTCGATCCGGGCGCTGGAGCGGGGCGCGGCGGTGTTCTGCCAGAAGCCGCTCGGCCGCACCGAGCGGGAAGTCCGCGCCGTCGTGGACGCGGCGCGCGCCGCCGACCGGCTGCTCGGCGTCGATCTCTCCTACCGCTTCACGGACGGCATGCGCCGCATCCGCGAGGTGGCGCGCTCCGGCGAGCTGGGGCGGATCTACGGCATCGATCTCGTGTTCCACAATGCCTACGGGCCCGACAAGCCGTGGTTCTACGACCCCGCGCTCTCGGGCGGCGGCTGCGTCATGGATCTCGGCGTCCACCTCGTCGACCTCGCGCTCTGGACCCTCGACTTCCCGGCCGTGCGCGAGGTGTCGAGCCGGCTCTTCGCGGGCGGCGAGCCGCTCGGCGGCCGCACCGACACGGTCGAGGACTACGCGGTCGCGACGCTGACGCTGGAGACCGGCACGGTCGTGCAGCTCGCCTGCTCGTGGCGTCTCCAGGCGGGGCGCGACGCCATCATCGCGGCCTCCTTCTACGGCACCGGCGGCGGCGCGGCGCTCGCGAACGTGGACGGCTCGTTCTACGACTTCGCCGCCGAGCGCTTCCGCGGCACCGCGCGGGAGACGCTGAGCGCCCCGCCGGATGCCTGGGGCGGGCGCGGCGCCGCCGATTGGGCCCGGCGGCTTGCCGCCGGCGCGCGCTTCGACCCCGAATCCGAGCGCCTCGTCGACGTCGCCCGTGCGCTCGACCGCATCTACGGACGCTGAGCGCCGACCCTCTCGTCCTTGCGCCCGCCGCGTCCTGCGGCGGGCGCCTCACCGATTCCAGGAGCCCCCATGCCCCATCCCGCCCTCTCCCCCTCCCATGTCGCCGTCGTGACGGGCGCGGCCTCCGGCATCGGCCTTGCCGCCGCGAAACGCTTCGCCGCGCTCGGCCTCAATGTCTGCCTCGCCGATCTCGAAGGCGAGCGCCTGGACGAGGCCCGCGCCGGCGTTGCCGCTGCGGGACCGGGCGAGGCGGTCGCGGTGCCGACCGACGTGGGCGACGCCGATTCCGTGAAGCGCCTCGAGGCCGCGGTGCTCGACCGCTTCGGGGCCGTGCACGTGCTCATGAACAATGCCGGGATCCAGCCGGGGAGCTCCATGTTCGGGCCGGCCGAGAACTGGCAGGCGGTGCTGCGGGTCAACCTGTGGGGCGTGATCAACGGCACCCACGCCTTCGTGCCCGGCATGATCGAGCGTGGGGCGCCCGGGCTCGTGATCAACACGGGCTCCAAGCAGGGCATCACCACCCCGCCGGGCGACCCGGCCTACAACGTCTCGAAGGCGGGCGTGAAGGTGTTCACCGAGGCGCTCCAGCACGAACTGCGCTCGACCGCCGGCGACCGGATCGCAGCCCATCTCCTGATCCCGGGCTTCGTGTTCACGCCGCTCGCGGCGCGCGGGCGCACCGAGAAGCCCGCGGGCGCCTGGACCCCGGAGCAGACGATCGACTTCATGATGACGCGTCTGGAGGCGGGCGACTTCTACATCCTGTGCCCCGACAACGAGGTCACGCGGGCAACGGACGAGCGGCGCATCCTGTGGGCGGCGGGCGACATCGCCGAGAACCGCCCGCCGCTGTCGCGCTGGCACCCGGATTACGGCGAGGCCTTCAAGGCCTTCCTGGAGCGGAAGGATGTCCCCGCCCAGTCCGTGAACAAGTCATAGGGCAGGAGCCCCCCGCTCAATCCACGAACAGCTCGTAGAGCAGCAGGTCCTCGATCGGGATCGAGCGGCGGTATCCACGAACAGTTCGTAGAGCAGGAGGTCCCGGCTCAGTCCACGAACAGCTCGTAGAGCAGGAGGTCCTCGATCAGGATCGAGCGACGGTCGAGGAGGCGCGACTGGAATCCGGCGCGCTCCGACAGCACGCCCATGAGGTTGAGGTCGGAATCCGACGACAGCAGCAGGAAGAGCCGGCCGCCGGGCGCGAGGCGCTCGCGCGCCTGGTCGAAGAGCGCCGCGATGTCGCGATAGCCCGGGCCCGCATGCCAGGCCCGGTCGGCGAGGTCGAGGGGTTCGCCCGGGAACGAGGGCGGGCTCGAGATGATGACGTCGAAGATCGGGCGCGGCGCCAGCGCCGCCATGAGGTTGGAGCAGACGGCTGTGACCCGGTCGGAGAGCCCGTTGAGCTTGGCGTTGTCGGAGGCCGAGAGCGCCGCGTTCGGATTGATGTCGATCGCGACCACGCTTGCGGCGCCGGCCTTGGCGGCCGAAAGCGCCAGGATGCCGGAGCCCGTGCCGACGTCGGCGACGCGCTTGCCCTTGAGGTCCATGGCCCGGATGATCCCGGCGAAGTACTCGCTCGTGATGAACCAGCGCGGGTGGAACACGGTCGGGCGGACCGTGAGCTGGAGGCCGGCGGCGCGGGAGCGCCGGGTGCGGCTGCGGTTGTAGATGAAGATGTAGGACAGCCGGTGAATCACCGCGCGCAAGGCGCGCCGCGCCAGGGGCAGCTCCACCATGCCTGCCCCCTTGAGCGCGTTGACCCGCCCCACGCCCGTTCCCCCGTCGTCCATTCCCGCCCCCTCGTTGCGGCGCAGCCCCGATGGGGCCGCACCGGCGGATCGTCTCACAAGGCCCCGCGCCCGTCTCGGCCCCAAAAGAGCCTACCCCGCGAAGAGACACAACGCCAAAACGGAGCCCGGGATCCACTTCCCACACCGCTCTGGGGCCGAAAGGCGGGCCGGAAGGCCGGTTCGGATCGAAACGGGGCCCCGGCGGTTGATTCCTGGAGCAGGGCCTCAGGCCCGCGCGGAACCTGCGCCGCCCATGGAGACCGCACCCTCCTTCCACGTCACGCCCGCCGAGGGCGACAAGCCCGGCGCCTTCGCGTGCTTCCCTTATGACCGCGAGCTGGTGCAGCGTTTCCGCGAGGCCTTTCCGCGCGCGCGCTGGCGCGAGGCGGAATCGTGCTGGTTCGTACCCGGCCCGACCGCCCCCGGGCGGCTCGACCGCTGGATCGCCGGCGAACTCTCCGCCCTCGACCGCCACGCGGACGCCAAGGGGCGCGACGCCTTCGCGTTCGCGCCGCTCGCCAGCCGCTACCTCGAGACCGGCGAGGATCTCGGCGTGCGCACGCCCTATTCCCGCACGGTCGTGGAGATCATGCGCGCCATCCCCTGGGCGCGCTGGGACCCGATTGGGCGCCTTTGGCGGGTGCCGTTCCGCTCCTACGAGGAATTGCGCCGCCGCTGGCCCGAGATCGAGGAGGCGGCCCGGCGCAACGAGCCGGAGGCGCGGAAAGCACGCGAGCGCGAGCGGAGGGAGCGGCAGGACGCCGGCGCCGCCCAACGCCAGAAGGCTCTCGAGGCGGAGCGCCGGCGCCGGCGCTGCCCGGTCTCGCCCGACGACCCGCCGCCGCTCGACTGGCCCGTGGCGGTTCCCCTGCACGGCGTCGTGACGATCGAATCGAGCGACGGCGAGCTCGCCGACCGCGACACGCTCGCGGCCTTGTACCCGGACCTGGCCGCGGATGCGGACTATGTCTGGGCGCGCTGGCGCATGCCGACCCTGGAGGAGGTCAACGCCACCTGGCCGGCGCGCGAGGCCGAGGACCTCGAGGTCGCGGCGCGCCGCGGCTGGCGGCGGCCGACCCGGGAGGAGTTGCAGGCGCGCCGGCGCTCTTTGCGCGCCGCCGAGCGGGCGCGCCGCACCCGGGCCGAGGCCGGTGCGGAGGACGCCTGAGACGGGCCTCGCTCCTCGAGCCGGCACGATGTCGAGCACGCTTCAGGCGCGCCGGCCGCGCGCTTCAGGCCAGCACGATGTCGAAGATCCCCCCGAGCGCGCCGGCCTCGATGCCGTTCGCGGGCTCCAGGCGCACGGTCACGGCGGCGCGCTGGCGCGGATCGCGCAGGGAGGCGTAGAGGCCGTCGCGCTCGTTCAGGGGCTCGCCCGCCACGTACATCTGGGTGACGAGCGTCTCCCGCCCGGGCGCCGTGACGGCGAAATGGATGTGGGGCGTGCGCCCCGGATAGGCGACGGGCCGGATGGTGCGGAACCCGTAGGCGCCGTCGCTGCCCGAGACCACGCGCCCGTAGCCCTGGAAGGCGGCGTCGCGCGGGCGCGGTCCGCCGTCGCGGGAATGGATGTAGCGCCCGTTGGCGTCGCATTGCCAGATTTCGACCCGCGCGCCCGCGACCGGCTGCCCGTCGAGCCCGAGCACGCGGCCCGCGACGTGGGTCACCGTGCCGACGGCCTGCGCCTCCGATCCGCGCAGGCGCACGAGGTCGGCGTCCATGTCGGCCGGGAAGCGGTCCGGGTAGTAGGGGCCGAGCGTCTGCCGCGGCGTCGGCACGCGGGCGGTCTGCGCCCCGAGGCGGCCGGGCAGGACGAGGCCGGTCGCCGCGGCGACGCCGGTGACGACGAAACGGCGCCGGCCCAGGGCCGGTGTCGCAGGGACGCTCATGGCAGGTCTCCTCGGCTGCGCTGCGGGGTCGTTCACAGACCGGGCCGCCCGCCGCGACGGCGCTGCGGCGCGGCTCCCGCTCCCCGTCCCACATAAGCCGTCGGCCGCGGCGCCGGAGGGCATGGCCCGGTCACGTTGACGCGATCCTGCCGGTCAGCATTCGTCAAGCCCTCGGCTGCTATGCCGTTCCCCGGAGACGCGCCGCAGGAGCCCCCATGAAAAGCGATCCCATTCCGCATTGGCCCGGTACGGGAGGCTCCATGAATTCGGCGAAGCCACGCCGCATGAATCCGCCGCAGGAGCCCCGATGAACCCGACGATCCTCGCCCTTCTCGGCGCGCTGACGGGCGGCGTCGCGCTGGCGATTCAGGCCTCGATCAACGGGCAGCTCGGGCGCGGGCTCGCCGACCCGGTCGTCGCGAGCTGCATCTCGTTCGGGATCGGCTTCCTGGTTCTGCTGCTGCTCTCGCTCACCCGCCTCTCCGCGCTCGAATGGAGCGCGGTGCGCGCCCTGCCCTGGTGGGCCTGGACCGGCGGGGCGATCGGGACCGTCTACATGATCAGCATGGTGATGGGCGTGCCGCGCCTCGGCGTGCTCACCATGGTGACCACGGTGGTGCTGGGGCAGGTCTGCGCCTCCCTCGTCCTCGATGCGGTCGGGGCCTTCGGGGGCGCCGTGGTCGGAGTCTCGTGGCAACGGCTCCTGGCCGCCGCCTGCCTCCTCGCGGGCGTCGTCCTGTCCCGTTATCCGTGACCTGCGCGGACGCCCAGAATCCGGTTACAGGCGGCACGGATCGTGCTTAGACTGGCGCAGGACCAAACACCAACCTGGGGTGCATCCATGTCTCATTTCACGCTCTCGCGCCGTTCCGTGCTCGGCCTCGGCGCAGGCCTCGTCGGCTTCGCGGCGGGGGGCGGCTCGGTGTTCGCGCAGGCGAAGTCGAAGCCCATCAAGGTCGCTTCGGTCTACACGGTGCCGGTGGAGCAGCAATGGGTGTCGCGCATCCACAAGGCCCTCAACGCCGCCAAGGACCGTGGCGACATCACCTACAAGTTCTCCGAGAACGTCGCCAACAACGATTATGAGCGCATCATGCGCCAGTATTCCGAGGAGGGCGCCGACCTCGTGATCGGCGAGATCTTCGGCGTCGAGCGTGCGGCCCGGCGCGTCGCCGCCAACTACCCGAAAGTGGCCTTCCTGATGGGCTCGTCCTTCGGGCCCTCGAAGCCGAACCTCTCGGTGTTCGACAACTTCATCCACGAGCCCTCGTATCTCACCGGCATGGTGGCGGGGAAGTCCACCAAGTCCAACACCATCGGCATGGTGGGCGGCTACGCGATCCCCGAGGTGAACCGGCTCATGAACGCCTTCATGGACGGGGCGCGCGAGGTGAACCCGAACGTGAAGTTCCTCGTGAGCTTCATCAACTCCTGGTACGACCCCCCGAAGGCCAAGGAGGCCGCCTTCGCGATGATCGACCGTGGCGCCGACATCATGTACGCCGAGCGCTTCGGCGTCTCGGACGCGGCGCGGGAGCGCAAGGTCAAGGTGATCGGCAACGTGATCGACACCGCGAGCCAGTATCCCGACACGGTGCTCGCGAGCGCGATCTGGCACATGGAGCCCACCATCGACCGCGCCATCAAGGCCGTGATGGAGGGCCGCTTCCAGGCCGAGGATTACGGCCCCTACAGCTACATGGCCCATGGCGGCGCGGGTCTCGTCATGGACGAGAAGCTCGTGGCCGCCGACGTCGTCAAGCTCGTGAAGGACAAGGAGAAGGAGATCAGCGACGGTCTCTTCCGCGTCAACGTCAACGACGCCGAGCCGAAGTCGAGCTGAGCCGCCCCCATGCCTGCGTCGACCGCGTCGTGTCCCCCTCCCCCCGCCTGCGGCGGGGAGGGGCTAGGGGTGGGGGGCGCCGGGGCCATGCCGAGCGTGTCCAGCCAAGCACAGCGGCAGCGGCACCACCCCCCACCCTCGATCCCTCCCCGCCGCAAGCGGGGGGAGGGAAGAGGTCGCCCCAGCCCCGCGCCGGCGAGGCCGCATTGACGCAAGCCTCCCCCGTCGTCCTGTCGCTGAAGGGCGTGACGAAGCGCTTCGGCGCGCTTGTCGCCAACGACGCCATCGACCTCGACCTGCGCCGGGGCGAGATCCTGGCGCTGCTCGGCGAGAACGGCGCCGGCAAGACGACGCTCATGAACATCCTCTTCGGCCATTACGTCGCCGACGCGGGCACGATCGAGATCGCCGGCCCCGACGGGTCCTTGCGCCCGCTGCCGCCGGGCTCGCCCCATGCGGCGCTCGACGCCGGGATCGGCATGGTGCACCAGCATTTCGCGCTGGCCGAGAGCCTCACGGTGCTCGAGAACGTCGTGCTCGGCACGGGCTCGCTCGCCCGCCCGTCCTTGCGCCTGCGCGAGGCGCGGGCCAAGCTCGTGCGCCTCATGGGCGAGAGCGGGCTCAGCGTCGATCCGAACGCCCGGGTCTCGCGGCTCGCGGTCGGCGAGAGGCAGCGGGTCGAGATCCTGAAGGTGCTCTACCGCGGCGCCCGCGTCATCGTGCTCGACGAGCCGACCGCGGTGCTCACGCCCCAGGAGGCCGACGGCCTCTTCGCGGTGCTGCGCCAGCTGAAGAGCCGCGGCTTTTCCGTCGTCTTCATCTCCCACAAGCTGCGCGAGGTGATCGCCGTCGCGGACCGCGTCGCGGTGCTGCGCGGCGGCCGGAAGGTGGCCGAGCGCCCGGTCGCCGGCACGGACCGCGGGACGCTCGCCTCCCTCATGGTGGGCCGCGAGGTGCCGGCGAGCCGCCGCGAACCGCGCGCGCCCGGGCCGACGGTGCTCGCCCTCAAGGACGTCACCGTGCCGGGCACGGGCGGGCGCGCCGGCCTCGTCAAGGCGTCGCTCGAGGTGCGCGAGGGCGAGATCGTCGGCATCGCGGGCGTATCGGGCAACGGCCAGGGGGCGCTCGCCGCGCTCCTCGCCGGCACCGCGCGGGCGGGCGCGGGCGCCGCGACCCTGTTCGGTCGCAGGCTCCAGCCCTCGCCCCGCGCCGCCGTGCGCGCCGGCATCGGGCGCATCCCCGAGGACCGGCACCACGAGGGCATCGTGGGCTCGCTCACGGTCGCCGAGAACCTCGTGCTCGAAAGCCTGAGCGATCCGGACGTGCAGCGTTTCGGCTTCCTGCGCTTCGGCGCCATCCGGGACAAGGCTCGGGCCGCAATCCAGGCCTTCGACGTGCGCTGCCCCGGGCCGGACGCGCCGATCCGGCTTCTGTCCGGCGGCAACATCCAGAAGGTGATCCTGGCGCGCGAGCTCGGCCGCGCGCCGAAGCTCGTGCTGGCCAACCAGCCCTCGCGCGGCCTCGACGTCGGCGCCACCGCGGACGTCCACCGCCGCCTCCTGGAGGCACGCGGGCGCGGCGCCGCCGTGGTGCTGATCTCGGAGGATCTCGACGAATTGCTGGCCCTCTCCGACCGCATCGCGGTCCTGACCCGCGGCCACCTCTCCCGGGCCGAGCCCGTCGAGGGCCTGACTCTGGAGCGGCTCGGGCTCCAGATGGCCGGGCACGGCGAGGAGCAGGCGGCGTGACGGGACTGGTGTCCGCAGGACGCGACGGCGCCGCCCCGTCTCCCTCGCCCCGCTTGCGGCGGGGAGGGATCAAGGGTGGGGGACGCCGGGCCTGGAGCGCCCTTTCGCCAGCATGCATCTCGCCCCTCCCTCCCCTGAGCGGGGAGGGATCGCAACGGGAGCCCTCGCGCTTTTCCGACCGGCCCCTCACCCTAACCCTCTCCCCGCAAGCGGGGAGAGGGGACCGGCGGCGGGCCACCCTGTGTGTCATCCCCGGCCGGAGCGCGAAGCGCGCAGGGGAAGGGGATCCAGCGCAACGACCGGCTGCGAAGCAGCGCCGCTTGCCGACAGCCATGATGAGCCGCCTCCTCCCTCGCCCGAGGGCGGGGAGCAGCGCCTGGTCCGCCCCATGATCCGCTTCGAGACCCGCCCGCGCCCGACCGCCCTCGTCTCCGCGGCTGCCCCGCTCGGCGCCGTCGCGGCGGCGCTGCTGCTCGCCACGATCCCGCTCGCCGCCGCGGGCGCGCCGATCGCGCGCGCCTTCGCGCTCATGGCCGCGGGCGCCGCCGGCTCGACTTTCGCGCTCACCGAGACGCTGACCCGCGCGACGCCTCTGATCCTCACGGGGCTCGCCGCCGCGATCGCGTTCCGGGCGCGGCTCTACAACGTCGGCGGCGAGGGCCAGCTCTATGCCGGCGCGCTCGCCGCGGTCGCGGTCGGCAGCGGCGCCGTCGACGCGCCGCCCGCGCTCCTCGTGCCCCTGGTCCTCCTGGCGGCGGCGCTCGCGGGCGCCGCTCTGATGCTCGGTCCGACGCTCCTGAAGGTCAGGCTCGGGGTCGACGAGGTCGTGACCACGCTCCTCCTCAACTTCGTGGTCCTGCTCTTCGTCCAGATGATGCTGGAGGGCCCGTTCAAGGACCCGATGGGCGGCGGCTGGCCCCAGAGCGAGCCGATCCTCGACGCCGGCATGCTGCCGCCGCTGGTCGAGCGCATGCGCCTGCATGCCGGCTTCCTGCTCGGCATCGCGGCCTGCATCGTGCTGCACGTCCTCGTCGCGCGCACGGTCGCGGGGCTGAAGATCCGCGCCGTCGGCGACAACCTCACCGCGGCGCGCTACGCGGGCATGAGCGTCACCGGCGTGATGGTGGGGGTCGGGCTCCTCTCCGGCGCGCTGGCAGGGCTCGCCGGCGCCTCCGAGGTCGCGGGCCTGAAGGGCTATCTCACAGCGGACCTCTCGCGCGGCTTCGGCTATGCGGGGATCGTGGTCGCGATGATCGCCGGCCTGCAGCCGCTCTGGGTCCTGCCGGCCGCGATCTTCGTCGCCGGCGTGTTCGTGGGCGCCGACACCATGAGCCGCACCCTGAACGTCTCGAACTACATCGCCGACCTGATCGTGGCGTTCTCGCTGCTCTCGGTGCTGGTCTCGAGCCTGTTCGTGCGCTTCCGAATCCGGTGGAGTTGAGCCTTGGACGGCGTCACACATTTCCAGATCCGGTGGAGTTGAGCGGTGGACGGCGTCTTCGACATCCTCCTCTCCGCCAGCTTCTGGGCTGCCGCGATCCGCATCGCGACGCCGCTGATGTTCGGGGTGCTCGGCGCCCTGATCTGCGAGCGCTCCGGCGTGCTCAACCTCGGCATCGAGGGCATCTTCACGGCCGGCGCCCTGGCGGGATGGCTGGCGGTCTATCTCGGCGCGCCCTTGTGGACCGGCGTTGCGGTTGCGGCCCTCACGGGGGCCGCCTTCGGGCTGATCCATGCGCTCCTCACGGTGCCCCTGGGGCTCTCGCAGCACGTCACCGGGATCGGCGTGACGCTGCTCGCGACGAGCGCCTCCTACTACATCTACCGCCTCGCGCTCCCCAACGTCGCGACGCCGCCGCGCATCGAGCCGTTCCAGCCCGTCTCCCTGCCCTCCCTGTCGGACTTACCCTTCCTCGGCCCGATCCTGCAGCAGCAGACGCCGCTGACCTACCTCGCCCTCGCGCTCTTCCTGCTCGCGGCCTTCGTGCTCACCCGGACCCCGCTCGGCCTGGCGGTGCGCGCCGCGGGCGAGAACCCGGCCGCGGTCGAGGCGCAAGGGCTCGACGTGCACGCGATCCGCATCGGCGCCGTGGTGGCGGGCTCCGCGCTCATGGCGCTCGGCGGCGCGTTCCTGACCATGTCGGCCTTCAACGCCTTCTTCTTCGAGATGACGGGCGGGCGCGGCTGGATCTGCATCGCGCTGACGGTCTTCGCGTCCTGGCGCCCCGGCAAGGCGCTCCTCGGCGCGCTGCTCTTCGGCGCCTTCGACGCCTTCCAGCTCCGGCTCCAGACGCAGGTGGGCGGCGCGGTGCCGAGCCAGGTGTTCCTGATGCTGCCCTATCTCCTCTCGATCGCCGCGCTCTGCGTCATCGCCCGGCGCGCGGATTATCCCAAGGCGCTGATGATTCCCTATTTCAAGGGCCAGCGTTAGCCGGCATATTTTTCTCTCCTCCCGCCCCTCCCCTCCTGCCCCACGGCTGCGCAAGCCAGGACCGCTTCCCATGTTCGATCTGATCGTCAAAGGCGCCACCCTGCCGGATGGCCGCACGGGCCTCGACATTGCCGTCCGGGACGGGCGCATCGCGGCAGTCGAACGCGGGATCGCAGGCGAGGCCAGGCGCAGCATCGACGCGGGGGGCCACCTCGTCAGCCCGCCTTTCGTCGACATCCATTTCCACATGGACGCGACGCTCTCGCTCGGCCTGCCGCGGCTCAACCAATCGGGCACGCTCCTGGAGGGCATCGCGCTCTGGGGCGAATTGAAGCCGCTTCTCACGCAGGAGGCCGTGATCGAGCGGGCGCTGCGCTATTGCGACCTCGCGGTCGCGCAAGGGCTGCTCGCGATCCGCAGCCACGTGGATGTGTGCGACGACCGGCTGCTCGCCGTGGACGCGCTCCTCGAGGTGAAGCGCCGGGTGGCGCCCTACCTCGACCTCCAGCTCGTCGCCTTTCCGCAGGACGGCTATTACCGCTCCCCCAATGCCGTCGAGAACCTCAAGCGCGCGCTCGACCGCGGCGTCGAGGTGGTGGGCGGCATCCCGCATTTCGAGCGCACCATGGCGGACGGCGCGGCGTCCGTGCGCGCGCTGTGCGAGATCGCGGCCGAGCGCGGGCTTCGCGTCGACCTGCATTGCGACGAGACCGACGACCCGCTCTCGCGCCACATCGAGACGCTGGCCCACGAGACGCAGCGCCTCGGGCTGCAGGGGCGCGTCGCCGGCTCGCATCTCACCTCCATGCATTCCATGGACAACTACTACGTCTCGAAGCTCCTGCCGCTCATCGCGGAAGCCGAGGTCGCGGCGATCGCCAACCCGCTCATCAACATCCTGATCCAGGGGCGGCACGACACCTACCCGAAGCGCCGCGGCATGACCCGCATCCCCGAGATGCGCACCCACGGCATCCTGTGCGCGCTCGGCCACGACTGCGTGATGGATCCCTGGTACTCGCTCGGCTCCGGCGACATGCTCGAGGTCGCCCATATGGCGGTGCATGTGGGCCACATGGCGAGCCGCGAGGCGATGCGCTTCTGCTTCGAGGCCGTGACCGCGAATCCCGCGACGATCATGGGCCTCGACGGCTACGGGCTCGCACCCGGCTGCAACGCCGATTTCGTGCTGCTGCAGGCCCGGGACCCGATCGAGGCGATCCGCCTCAAGGCCGCGCGCCTCGCGGTGGTGCGGCGCGGCACGGTGATCGCGAAAGCGCCGAAGCGGGTCACGCGGCTCGCGCTCGACGGCCGCCCGGCCGAGGTCGACCCGGCGGCTTATGCCCCGACCACGGCCGACCAGGCACGATAGGACTCACGCCGCGGGTCCCGGCGGGGACCCGCAGTGCCGGTCTCGAAGCGGAGGCCTTCAGCCGAAGGCGGGCTTCGAGGGCAGGCCCATGCGCTTCAGGGCCATCACGACCGGGCACATCCCCGTGAAGGAGGCCTGGATCAGGTGGGCGCCCATGAGGCCCGTGAGCCAGAGCCAGTTGAGGTTGTGATAGACGGCCAGGAGCACCGAAAGCAGGACGACGCACCCGACGACCAGAAGTATGGCCCGCTCAATCGTCATCGATCATCCTCCGTGGGTTGGGATGACCCGGAGAGCATGACACAGCGCCGGTGGGGCGCAAGCGGGTTCGTTCGCCCCCGCGATCCGCCTCGTCACGTCGGCGGCGGCGGCCGCCTACTCGATCCGCACTAGGATGCTGTCCGTCGCCCCTTGCGCGTCGATCACGGACACGCGGGCGAAGCCGGCGCCGTCGGGCTGCCAGGTGGACTGGCGGCGCAGGGCGGGCTCCGTCACGGGCGCGCCGTTGACCATCCAGGTGAGCGGCGGCACGCCGCCAGAGGCTTTCAGGACCAGCGTCCCGTGGAGGTCGGTCGGGCGCGTGAAGCCGAGCTCGACCCGCGATCCGTCGAGGGGAAAGGCGATCCTGAGCGGCGCCTGGGTGGTGGCCGCGACGGTCTTCGGGACGTCCTTGCGCAGGTGGCGCAGGGGCGGCGGCAGCGCCGCCGTGGAGGCCAGGATCGCGTGCGGCGGGCGCTCGACGGTCTGCGGCTCGAGACCGAGGCGCGCGAAGGCGTCGAACAGGATCGGCGCCGCGACCGTGCGCCCGACGAGTCCCGGCACCGGATTGCCGTCCGGCCGCCCGACCCAGACCCCGACCGTGACGCGCCGGTCGAAGCCGATCGCCCAGGCGTCGCGGTAGCCGTACGACGTGCCGGTCTTGTAGGCGATCTGGCGCGAGAGCGCATTCTCGGGCGGCGGCGCGCCGCGCAGGATGTCGGCCACGTACCAGGCCGCCACCGGGTCGAGGATGCGGGTGCGCGCCACCGCCCGCTCGCGGTCCTCCAGCCGGCGCACCAGGTCCGGGACCTCGCCGCCGGACGCGAAGCCGGCGAACAGGCGGGTGAGGTCGGCGAGCGTGATGCCGAGGCCCCCGAGCCCGACCGCGAGGCCGGGCGCCGCATCCGTGGGCAGCACGATCCCGGCCCCGACCTGGCGCAGGCGGGCGAGGAAGCGCGCCGGCCCGACCTCGGCGAGGAGTTCGACCGCCGGCACGTTGAGGGATTGCTGCAGGGCGCGCCGCGCCGTCACCGTGCCCTGGAACTGGAGGTCGAAGTTCTCGGGCGCGTAAGATCCGTAGCGCGACGGCCGGTCGTCGAGCAGCGTCTCGGGATGGGCGATGCCGGTGTCGAAGGCAAGCCCGTAGATCAGGGGCTTCAGCGCCGAGCCGGGCGAGCGGATCGCCGCCGCCATGTCGATGGCGCCGGAGCGGGTCCGGTCGAGGTAGTTCGCGCTGCCCACATGGGCGCGCAGCTCGCCGGTGGCGTTGTCGATCACGACGAGCGCCGCCGAGACCCGCTCGGCCATCCGCGCGGTGCGGGCGCGCAGCAGGCTTTCCAGGCCCGCCTGCGCGGGCGCGTCGAGGGTGAGGCGGTGCACGCGCTCCGCGGGCCTTTCGGCCACGGCCGCCTCCGCCGCGTGCGCGGCGAGCATCGGGAAGAGCTGGCGCCCCGCGGGCACGGCTTCCACCCGCGCAGACTCCGCCTCCTGCGCGGTGAGGAGCCCGTGCGCTTCGGCCCGGGCCAGCACCCGGTCGCGCGCCTGTCGCGCCGCGGCGGCGGAACGGTCCGGGCGGCGGGCTTCGGGCGATTGCGGCAGGGCGACGAGGAGCGCGGCCTCGCCCCAGGACAGGCGCTTGGGCTCGCGGCCGAAATAGGACAGGCTCGCGGCCCGCGTCCCCTCCAGGTTGCCGCCGTAAGGGGCAAGCGTGAGGTAGAGCCGCAGGATCTCGTCCTTGGTGAACCGGCGCTCCAGTTCGAACGCGCGCACGGCCTGGCGGAGCTTGGCGGGGAGCGTGCGCTCCTCCCGCGGCTCGAGGAGGCGCGCGACCTGCATGGTCAGCGTCGAGGCCCCCGAGACCACACGGCCCTGCCGCAGCACCTGGGCGCCGGCGCGCAGGACCGCGAGCGGATCGATGCCGCGATGCGCGTCGAAGCGGCGGTCCTCGTAGGCCTTCAGGAGCGCGACGAAGTTGGGATCGACGTCGGACACCGTCACGGGCAGGCGCCAGCGCCCGTCCGCGGTCGCGAAGGGGCGCAGGAGACGCCCGTCGCGGTCGACCACGATGGTCGAATGCGCCTCGGCGCCGGCGAGGTCGAGCGGTCCGAGATCCTTCGCGAACAGCCACAGGCCGTAGGCGCCGGCGGCGCCGGCGAGCGTCAGCGTGCTGAAGAGCCCCGCGACGGCGCCTGTCAGGCGCCGCCGGAGGGATCGTCGCGGTTTGGCCGTCCGGTCCATGCCACGCCCGTCACTGCGACGCGGGCGCGACGTCGAGGGTGCCGAAGCCGGTGCGGCCGAAGCGGTCGGGCGCGTACATGTCCTCGATCGCCGCCGGCGGGTGCACGTAGCGGCCGGGCGCCACGGCGCGCACCATGTAGGCGATCGTGAAGGGCGACTTCACGTCGGAGGTGCGCTCGAAGGCCGCCACGAAGCGGTCGTCGCGGTACTCCGCGTGGCTGGGCTCCACCTCCGCCTTCAGCCAGTCGAAATTCGCCACCGCCCCGCCGTCGACGAGGTTCGGGTTGTCGATCTCGAACCCGGCCGGCAGGCGGTCGACGAGGAGGAGCCGCCCGGAGCGCGCGTTCTCCTCCGTGACCGTGAGGGCCACGATGAAGCGCTCGTTCTGGCGCACCGACATCAGGCCCTGCACGGGCTCGATCTTGGTGCCATCGAGCCGGTAGGTGGCGCGCTCGACCTTGAAGCCGCGCGAGAGCGCCGGCTCGAAGCCGATCGGGTTGCCGGCGATCCCGACCACCATCTGGACCGGCGCCGAGCCGGCATTCGCGATCGTGACCGGCCCCGCCTCGAGGGTGCCCTCGCGGAAGGTGCGGTAGAACGCGCCCTTGTGGCCTGCGCCGTTGACGGTGAGCGCGATGCCCTCCGCCTGCTTGGCGAGCGCCTGGGCGGCGAGCACCATCCAGGCCTCGTCCTGGGTGCTGGTGTGGCGCCGCGCGCTGCGCTCGTCCTCGATCACGCGGCTCACCGCCGGCATCACCTGCGGACCCGAGCCGGCCTCGTAGGCCAGCGTCAGGACGCCGGCGCCGTCGCGCAGGCGCGAGCCGTAATCGTGCCGGTAGGTCGCGGTGTCGCGCAGTTCGCGTAGGCGCTCGACCGCCGACGTGAACGCGGTCTGAGCCCGGCCGCGGTCGCCCAGCAGCGCGAGCGCCGCCGCGATCTGGGCGCGGGCGAGGGGTGTGCGAACGTTGCCGATCTGCGTGTCGGCGAGGTAGCGCAGGTCGCCCATCACGGGCCGGCCGTTGCGGGCCAGCACATAGGCCGCATAAGCGAGTTCCTCGCCCTTGTTGGCGACATCCGAGGTGTTGGCCACGAAGTTGCGCAGGCGGTCGAGGACGAGCGTGAACCCGAGCTGCGGCACCGCGAAGCCGCGCTCCCGCGCCCGGGTCAGGAAATCGGCCACGTAAGCATCGAGCCACGGGTCGTCGCCGCCGGCGCTCCAGAGGCCGAAGGAGCCGTCGGAGCCCTGGCGCGAGAGCACCCTTTCGATGGCGTCGCGCACCCGCCCGTCGAGGGCGGTGTCGACGTTGAGGGCTTCGCGGGCCGCCAGCGCGTTCACGTAGAGGAGCGGCAGCGCCCGGCTCACGGTCTGCTCGGTGCAGCCGTAGGGGTAGCGGTCGAGCGATTGCAGCAGGCCCGGGACGTCGAGAGCGGTGAGCGGCGACACCGCGACCGAGACCGCGCCGGTGCCGGGGAGCACCTCGGCGAGGAGATCGCGCGACAGGGTCATGCTGGCGCCGGCCTCCAGCGGGCGCACGGTGCGGTTCACGAGCGAGGAGGTGCCGGGCTGGACGCGGAGGCTGAAGCTCTGCGCCGCGTCGATGCCGGGGCCGGTGATGCGCACGCCGAGCGTCGCGGTGCCGGCGCCGGCCGCCGCGAGCGGGATGCTCGCGGTCGTCTTGCCGCCGGCTTTCAGCGCCACCTTGCGGCGCAACGCGTCGGCCGGCGCCACCACGGGGCCGCGGATGTCGAGATCGATCGTGTAGTCGCCGGCCGCGCCCTCGACGTTGTCGATCTGGAGGAAGATCCGCGACTGGTCGCCGACCGAGAGGAAGCGCGGCAGGGTACCGGCCACCACCACGGGATCGCGCACGATCACGTCCTGCACCGCATGGCCGACCCGCTCGCGGGTCCAGGCCACCGCCATCACCCGGACGGTGCCGTTGAAGGCCGGGATGTCGAAGACGACCTCGGCCTGTCCGTCGGGCCCGACCGTGACGACGCCGGAATAGCGCGCCAGTGGCTCCTGGGCCGGGGGCGTGCCCTCGATCCCGGCGCCCTCGTCGCCGCCGGAGCGGATCGCGCCCCGCGTGCCCTGCATGCCATCGATGAGGTAGCCGTACAGGTCGCGCACTTCCGTCGAGAGCCCCTTCTGGCCGAAGAAATGCTCGCCCGGATCCGGAGCCTGGTAGCGGGTGAGGTTGAGGATGCCGAGATCGACCGCGGCGACCGTCACGCGGGCCTGCTCGCCCGGCTGCAGCCCGGCGACGCGGATGGGTAAGGTGAGCGGCCCGCGCGGGCGCATCTGCGCCGGGCCGTCGATGCTCACCTCCAGGTTCCGCTTCGACCGATCGACCGCGAACCAGGCCAGACCGAGCGCGCGGCCTGGCTGACGCTTCGCCTCCAGGTCGAGGGGCCGGTGGGCGAGCGCCACGAGATAGGCGCCCGCGCCCCATTCGGCCTTCACGGGCAGCGACACGGTGGTGCCGCCCGCCGGCACGTCGACGACGCGGATGTCGTGCACTTTGTCGCTCACGACCGCGAGCGTCGCCTTGCCGGCGAAGCGCGGCGCGAGCTTCGCCCGCATCGTCTCGCCGGCCCCGTACGAGGCCTTGTCGAGGCTCATGTCGAGGAGGTCGGGGGTGTCGGCGCTCTGGTCGCCGGACCAGCCGACCGTGAAGCTCGTGCTGGTCTGCGCCATGGCGCCGAGACCCTCGGCCTTCACGTCAAGGCGATAGGTGCCCCATTCGACCGCGGCCGCGATGCGCGCGGATTCCGTGGCCGAGACGTCGATCTGCCCGTCCGCGACCCGGCGCACCTGCTTGACGGGCTCGTAGCCCCAGCGGCCGTCCTGGTTGAACCATTGGTAGCGGCGCTCGACCCGGTAGAGATTCCAGGTCACGCCCTTGCGCGCCAGCCGCGTGCCGTCGGGCTGCGCCAGCACCACGTCGAAGGTCGCCATGGCGCCTTCGGCGAGGTCGCCGCCGAAATTCTTCCTGACGCCGACCACGGGACCCGAGGGCAGGATCGGCAGGGTCACATGGCGCTCGACCGCGCGCCCGCCGGTCTCCGCGACCCGCAGGACGATCCTGGCTTCGAGCGGCATCGGGGCCGAGACCTCCTGGACCGGGACCGTCATGGTGACGCGGCCCCCCGCATCCGTGGTCGCGGGCTCCTCGATCTCGACAGTCGTGGCCTCGAACTCCTCGTCCTCGAGGCCGACGACGAAAGCCTCCAGGCCCTTCACGGCCGGCTTCTCGGCCTTGTCGACGACCACCTCGCCCGACACTTCGAGCTCGGCGCCGGGGGCGCCGAAGAGATAGCGCGCCGCGACGTCGACGGTCGCGGCCTCGCCGGGCTTCAGCGCCGGGCTCTTCGCGGTGAGCTCGACCTCCAGGCGCTCGGGCACGTAATCCTCGACGAGGAAGCTCGCCACGCCGATGGCGGCGCCCTTCGGATCCGTGAAGGCACTGATCCGCCAGGTGCCGCGCTGGGCGCCGGCCAGGATCGGCAGCGAGAGCGAGCGCCCGCCGAGCCCCTGATCCTCGACCTGCACGCGCCGGTACTCGACCCCGTCCGGCCGCTCGACCACGAGGGTGAGCGGCAGGCCCGGCACCGCGATGCCGCGCGCGTCGCGCAGGAGCGCGGTCACGAACACGGTCTCGCCGGTGCGGTAGACTCCGCGCTCGGAGAACACGTAGGCCTCGACGGCGCCCGGCGCCTCGCGGCCCTTCACGCCCCGGTCGGTGAGGTCGAAGGCGGCCCGGCCGAGATCGAGGAAGCCGTAATCGCTGCCCGTGCTCGCGACCACGAGGCCCGGCGCCATGCCGCCCTCGCCGCGGGCGAGGCCGGGGTCGAACGCCGCGTGCCCCTGTGCGTCCGTGCGCTTCGTGGCCAGCACCTCGTTGTTGCGGGCGACGAGCCGGACCTCCACGTCGGCGAGCGCCTCGGCGCTCGCGAGCGAGCGCAGGAAGACGTGCACGCCGTCGTTGCCCTTGAAGGCGGTGAGCCCGAAATCGGACACCACGAACCACTGGGTCGCCTGCGGCTGCCAGTTGTCGTCGTCGGAGGCGAGGCCCTTGGGCCCGGCGGTCATTACGTAGACCCCCGGCTCGAGCCGCCCGACCGCGTCGAGCACCGGGAAGGCCGTGGTGATCTCGCGGTTGAGCTCCTGCTTGACCTCGAGCGTCCCGGTCCAGATCTTGAAGCCCTTCTCGGAGCCGATCTCGCGCGCCGAATAGCGCGAGAGCTGGGACAGGAACTCCTCGGAGCGCAGGGTGGGGAGCAGGGAGCGGTCGCCGATGCGGTAGACTTCGACCGCGACCTCGCCGGTGTTGACCGACACGACCGGGATACCTTCCTGGCCCGTCCGCGGCAGGACGTAGTTGCGGCCGGTGAAGCGCACCATGGGCGAGCGGTCGCGGACGTAGATCTCGTAATCGGCCGCCGCGATCTGCTCGTTGCCGGAGGCCGCAGGCAGGCCGGGCCGCAGCATCATGGTGTGGCGCTCGCCGTGCCGCAGGCCCTCCACGCAGAGCTGCGCGTCCTCGGACGTGATCGCCGGCGCCGGGATTCCGGACACGACCACGAACGGGCTGAAATCGATCTTTCCGGCGGCGAGCGGCTCCGGATACTGGAAGCAGACGCGGGGCGAGGCGGTGTCGGAATCGACGTTGTACCCGGTCGGCTTGAAGCCGTGCCGGGCTTCGAGGTCGGCGTAGGTCTTGCGGACGGAGGCGACCTCGGCGAGCTGCAGGCTCGTGCGGTAGCTCTTCAGCGCCCGGCCCCATTCCTCGCGCGCGGCGTGGACCTGGCCCAGCACGGCGAGCGCCTCGGCCTCCTCCGCCCGCGTGGTCGCGCGCTGGTAGGCGATGTAGGCGGCAGCCGTCATGCGCTCGGCGAGAGCGGCCTTCTCGGCCGTCTCGTCGGGGGCCACGGCGAGCGCCGTCCGGGCATAGGCGAGCCAGTGGCCGACATTCGCGGGCTCGGCCGCCGCGGCGGCGGCGAGCAGGGGCAGCGCGCGGCGTGGGTCGCCGGCGCGGATCGCGGTCTCGGCCTCGCGGCGGAGCGAAGCGGCGGCGCGGTCGGGCACGGCCCTCCGGTCGGTGCGCACGCGCTCCTCGAGCGACTTGACGCTGAGCGCGAGGTCGTCCCGCAGATAGGGCTTGGCGGGCTGCGCGAGCGCGCCCGCGCCCGCGGCCAGCGCCGCGCCCAGAAGCGCCGCGCCGAGGCGGCGGCGCGCGACGGAGGCGCCCTGCCAGACGGATTCCATACCACCCATGATCGTCCCCCATGCACCGGTCCGACGGCCCGCCGCTGCGGGTCGGCTCAGGGCTCCTCGTGCCCGCGGGAGCGTAGCACCCGAGCCCCCGAGCGCAACGGTGCGACTCGCGCTCCCCCGCAAGGTCTGCGACAACGGGGGTGCGGCACGGTGCGCAGGAGCACAGGCCGGGCCGGCTCTCCTGCGCCATGGTGGAACGATTTGGGCCGGTCGCGGAGGGGCAGATGGGATCGGGGGCGTCGTGCAAGACGAGGGGAGCGGTGCTCCTGGTGCTCGCGGGACTATACGGGGGCCTGCCGCAGGCGTCTTTCGCCCAAGGCGCTCCGCCTCCGCCGGCTAGGCCGGGCCCGGCTCCGGCCGCCCCGGTGCCGGTGGCGCCTCCCACCGTGCCGAAGCCGGACCCCGCCTTCGATGCCGCCAAGCGCGCCTTCGAGGCCCTGCCCGAGGCCGAGCGGCAGCGGATTCAGGAGGCGCTCGTCTGGACGGGCGACCTCAACGGCAGCGCCGACGGCGCCTTCGGGCGGCGCACCTACGAGGCGATCCAGGCTTACCAGCGCCGCGCCAAGGTGGATCCCTCGGGCGTTCTCGACGAGCGGGCGCGGGCCGGGCTCGCCCAGGCGATGCGCCGGGCCCAGGAGGCGGCGGGCTTCAAGGTCGCCTCTGACGCGGCGACAGGCATCGTGCTCGGCATCCCGGAGCGCACCCTGCCCAAGCGCTCCGCCAACCCGCGCGGGGGCAGCCGCTGGCAGAGCGCCGACGAGGCCATCACCCTCGACACCCGTGCGATCCCGCCGGGCGAGACCGACCTCCCCGCCCTCTACGAGCGCAACCTCGCGATCCAGACCCCGGGCCGGCAGGTGACCTACAAGCTCCTGCGTCCGGACTTCTTCGTGATCGCGGGCGAGACTCCGACGGGCCGGTTCTACATGCGCTACGCGAGCGGCGCGGCGGGCATCCGCGGCTTCTCGGTCGGCTACGACAAGGGCACGGCGCCGGATTTCGAGCGCGCGCTCATCGCGATCTCGAACAGCTTCCAGCCCTTCCCGGATCCCGCGCGCCTGGCGGCGGCCGGCGCCGCCGCGGCGGCAGCCGTGCCGGCCGCGACCGCGCCCCTCCCGCCGCGCCCGCCGGCGCCGGCGCCGAAGAAACCTGTCTTCATCGCGACCGGCCTCGTGGTCGCGCCCGGCCAGGCGGTGACGAGCGCCGCAATCGACGCATGCCCGGAGCCGCGGGTCGCCGGCGCGAAGGCGCGGGTGGCGCAGAGCGATCCCTCGGGCCTGCGCGTGCTCGCCTTCGAAGGCGGGCCAAGGCCCGCCACCCTGACCGCAGCCGCGAAACCCGCGGCCGACGCCGCCGTGGTGGTGGCCGCGATCGCGACGAGCTTCGGCCCGCCCGGCCCTGTCGCGGCGCCCGGCACGATCGGCGCGGACGGAACGGTGAGTGTGCCGCTCCAGGCCGGCGGCGCCGGCGCGCCGGTCTTCGACCGGCAGGGGGCGCTCGTGGGTCTCGTGGCCGGTCAGCCTGCCGCGAAGCGCCAGGTCGCCGGGATCACGCCCCCGAGCCTCTACCCGACCGTTCCGGCTGCGGACATCGCCCGCGTGACCGGCCGGAGCCTTCCCGCGCCGGCGGGCGGCGAGGAGCGCGGCGCCGCCGACCTGATGGCGGCCATCGGCAGCGCGCTCGTCGCGATCGAGTGCCTGCCATAGGGCACGGCGAGGCGCCCTCCTCGCGATCGGGTGCCGGCAACAGTGCACCGGGGAGGCCCCCTCGTCGCGATCGAGGGCCCCCGTGCCCTATTCCGGCGCGCCGTAGCCGCCGCCGGTCGGGGTCATCACCGTGATGGCCTCGCCCGGCTCCAGCACCGTGAGGTCGCAGCCGCCGAGTTCCTCGATCCAGCCCTCGTTCCTGCGCACGAGGTTGCGCCCGCACTCGCCCGGCTCGCCTCCTTTGAGCCCGAAGGGCCGCACCCGGCGATGGCCGGAGAGGAGCGCGCATTCCATGCGCTCGCGGAAGCGGATGGTGCGGCTCGTGCCGTCGCCGGCCTTCCAGCGCCCGCGCCCGCCGGACCCTTGCCGGATGTGGAAATCCTCCAGCACCACGGGGAAGCGCGATTCCAGGATCTCGGGGTCCGTGAGGCGCGAGTTCGTCATATGGGTGTGGACGCCGGGCGCGCCGTCGAAGCCCTCGCCGGCCGGCGCGCCGGAGCAGATCGTCTCGTAGTACTGGTAGCGCTCGTTGCCGAAGGTGAGGTTGTTCATGGTCCCTTGCGCGGCCGAGAGCGCGCCGAGCGCCCCGAACAGGCAGTTCGTCACCGCCTGGCTGACTTCGACGTTGCCGGCCACCACCGCGGCCGGCCATTGCGGCGAGAGCATCGAGGCTTTCGGCACCACGATGTTGATCGGCCTCAGGCAGCCGGCGTTCATCGGGATGTTGTCCTCGACCATGACGCGGAAGACGTAGAGAACCGCCGCACGGGTGACGGGCTCGGGGGCGTTGAAGTTGTCGTCGCGCTGCGCCGAGGTGCCGGTGAAATCGACCGTCGCCTCGCGCCGCTCGCGGTCGACGGAGATGCGCACACGAATCGCGCAGCCCTGGTCCATGGGATACGTGAATTCGGAATCGGTCAGGCGCTCGAGCACGCGGCGCACGCTCTCGGCGGCGTTGTCCTGCACGTGGCCCATATAGGCCCGCACCACGTCGAGCCCGAACCCCTCCACCACTTTCCGCAGCTCCGCCACGCCCTTCTCGTTGGCGGCGATCTGGGCCTTCAGGTCGTTGACGTTCTGGACGACGTTGCGGACCGGATAGGCCGCGCCTTTCAGGAGCGCGACGAGCTCGGCCTCGCGGAAGCTCCCCTCTTCGACGAGCCGGAAGTTGTCGATATAGACGCCCTCCTCCTCGATCGTGCGGGCGCTGGGCGACATGGAGCCCGGCGCCGTGCCGCCCACATCCGCATGGTGGCCGCGCGACGCCACCCAGAACAGCACCTCGCGGCCCGCCTCGTCGAAGACCGGCGTGCAAACCGTGATGTCGGGCAGGTGCGTGCCGCCGTTGTAGGGCGCGTTGATCGCGAACACGTCGCCGGGGCAAATCTCCGGGTTGTTGCGGATGATCGATTCCACGGAGCGGTCCATGGAGCCGAGATGCACCGGCATGTGCGGGGCATTCGCCACGAGCGCGCCGGTCGCGTCGAACACCGCGCAGGAGAAGTCGAGCCGCTCCTTGATGTTGACCGAATAGGCCGTGTTCTGGAGCGTCACGCCCATCTGCTCGGCGATCGACATGAACAGGTTGTTGAAGATCTCGAGCATCACGGGATCGGCCTCGGTGCCGATGGCGCGCCGCTTCGGCAGCGCCACCACGCGCTCCATCACGAGATGGTCCTTCTGCGTCAGCGCCGCACGCCAGCCGTCCTCGACCACCACGGTCTGGTTCGGCTCGATGATCAGCGCCGGGCCCGTCACCGCGTGGCCGGGATGCAAGGACTCGCGGGTGTAAACGGACGCCTCCCGCCAGGCGCCGTCCGAGTAGAAGCGCGTGCGGCGCGAGGGCTCGGGCAGGGAGGCGTCGGTGAGGGCCAGATCGGCCTCGCTCGCCCGCGTGCCGCCCCCGACCGCCTCGACCGAGACCGCCTCGACCACGACTGCCTTGGTCCGGTCAATGAAGCCGAAGCGGGCCCGGTGCGCGGCCTCGAAATGGCGTCCCATGGCCTCGAGGTCCATGGCGCCGGCGGCCGCTCCGATCGCGGCCTCTCCTCCCGCCGTGAAGGCCGGGACCTCGAGCGCCGTGTCGGTGCCGGCATAGCGGACATGGGCGCGCACATGGGTCGCGATGTCGGCCGGCGCGACCCCTTGCGCCGCCACCTCGTCCCGCGCCTCGGCGCCGAGGCGCTGCGCCGCGTCGCCGATCGCGCCGAGCACGGCCGCGTCGAAGGGCGCCTCGATCGAGGCCTGGCGCAGGGAACGGATCTCGGCGAGGCCCATGCCGTAGGCCGAGAGCAGGCCGGAATAGGGGTGGATCAGCACCTTGGTCATGGAGAGCGCATCCGCGACCCGGCAGGCGTGCTGGCCCGACGCGCCCCCGAAGGCGTTGAGCGCGTAGCGCGTCACGTCGTAGCCACGCGCGATCGAGATCTTCTTCACGGCCTCGGCCATGTTGGCGACCGCGATCCGGATGAAGCCGTCCGCGACCGCCTCGGGCGGGCGCCCGTCGCCGATGCGGTCCGCGAGATCGGCGAAGCCCGACCGAACCGCCTCCACGTCGAGGGGCTCGTCCTGGTTCGGCCCGAAGATCGCCGGGAAGAGGTCGGGCACGAGCTTGCCGACCATCACGTTGGCATCCGTCACGCAGAGCGGCCCGCCACGGCGATAGCAGGCCGGCCCGGGATTGGCGCCGGCCGAATCCGGCCCCACGCGCAGCCGCGCGCCGTCGTAATGCAGGATCGAGCCGCCGCCGGCCGCGACCGTGTGGATCAGCATCATGGGCGCGCGCATGCGAACCCCCGCGACCTCGGTCTCGAAGGCGCGCTCGTATTCGCCGTCGAAATGGGCAACGTCGGTCGAGGTGCCGCCCATGTCGAAGCCGATGACGCGGGGAAAGCCGGCCTCGATCCCGGTCTGGGCGAGCGCGACCACGCCGCCCGCCGGCCCCGAGAGGATCGCGTCCTTGCCCTGGAAGAGATCGGCCGCCGTGAGGCCGCCCGAGGACATCATGAACATCACCCGGGCGCCGGTGCGCTTCACGTCGAGCTCGTCCGACACTTGAGCGACGTAACGGGACAGGATCGGCGAGAGATAGGCGTCCACCACCGTGGTGTCGCCGCGCCCGACGAGCTTCACGAGGGGCGAGACCTCGTGGCTGACGGAGACCTGCGGAAAGCCCATCGCGCGGGCAATCCGCGCGACGCTGCGCTCGTGCTCGGGGTAGCGGTAGGCGTGCATGAACACGATCGCGACCGCGCGGTAGCCCTGGTCCCGCAAGCCCTCCAGAATGCGGCGGGCCTCCGCCTCGTCGAGGGGGCGCTCGACGGTGCCGTCGGCGAGCACGCGCTCCCCGATCTCGGCCACGTAGCCGTAGAGAAGCTCGGGCTTGACGATGCGCTTGGCGAAGATGTCGGGCCGCGCCTGGTAGCCGATCGCGAGCGCGTCGCGGAAACCCCTCGTGGTCACGAGCGCCGTGCGCTCGCCCTTGCGTTCGAGCAGCGCGTTCGTCGCCACCGTGGTGCCCATGCGGACGTCGCCGATGGCGCCGGTCGGCACCGGCTCGCCGGACTGAAGGCCGAGGAGCCCGCGGATGCCGTGCACGGCGGCGTCGCGGTAGGATTCGGGGTTCTCGGACAGGACCTTGCGGGCGTGCAGCGTCCCGTCGGGGGCGCGGCCGATCACGTCCGTGAAGGTCCCGCCCCGGTCAATCCAGAAATCCCACACGCCCGGCATTCTCGCGCTCTCCTTCGGGGCTCCCCCGCTGCGGCGCGACCCTAGCGGCATCCGCGGCCGGGGTCGAATGCCGAATATTGAGGCCTGGGCGTTCCACCCGTCAGGCGGGATCGCGGCCGTAGAGCACGAAGGCCCGGGAGCGGCCGAGGAAATCGCGCTCGTAAGACCGCCGCAGAGTCCAGCCGCGGCGCTCGTAGAAGGCCCGCGCCCGGTGGTTGTCGCGGAACGATTCCAAGGTGCGGGCGCCCTCTGCCTCGACCCGGCCGAGGAGCGCGGTGCCGGCCCCCTCCCCTCCCGCCGCCGGATCGACGAAGAGCATGTCGAGGTGGCGCTCCGTGACGAGCGAAAAGCCGAGGATCCGCCCGCCGCGCTCCGCCACCCGCATGCGCGGCCAGGCCTCGCCGAAGCGGTCCGCGAAGAAGGCGCAATCCCGTGAGGCCAGGGCCTCGGGCTCCAGGATCGCCGCAAAGGCGGCGCGGTAGGAGCGCTCCGCGATCCCCGCGAGCGCCGGGACATCCTCGGGATCGGCGTTGCGGACGCGGACGTCCCTCACTCCTGCCCCCGCAGGCGCGGGTCGAGCGTATCGCGCAGGGCGTCGCCGAGGAGGTTGAAGCCGAAGGAGAGGAAGAGGATCGCGAAGCCGGAAAAGAGCGCGCTCCAGGGCGAGAGCATCAGGAAGTTGCGCCCCTCCGCGAGCATCAGCCCGAGCGAGGGCGTCGGCGGCTGGGTGCCCAACCCCAAGAACGAGAGCGAAGCCTCGACCAGCACCGCGGCCGAGAGCAGGAGGCTCGTCTGGACGAGGATCACCGAGGCGAGGTTCGGGAGCACGTGGCGCAGGAGGATGCGGGCGTCCGAGGCTCCGATCGCGCGGGCGCCGGCGACGTATTCGCTCTCGCAGATCACGAGAGCCGGCCCGCGCAGGAGGCGGGCGAAGATCGGCGTGTAGACGACCGCGATCGCGATCGCCGCGCTCGTGGTGTGGGGGCCGAGCACCGCGATGATCCCGATGGCGAGCAGCAGCACCGGAAAGGCGAACAGCACGTCCATGAGCCGCATGGCGATCCGCTCGAACCAGCCGCGGTAATAGGCCGAGAGCAGCCCGATCGCGCCGCCGAGGAGGAGCGCGATCCCGACCGCGACCGCGCAGGCGAAGAGCGAGGTGCGATAGCCGTGGAGGATGCGGGCGAGCACGTCGCGGCCGAGCTGGTCGGTGCCGAGCCAGTGGGCCATGCTCGGCCCTTTCAGGCGCGCGACGATGCTCTGCGCCATGGGGTCGTAGGGCGCGACCCATTGGGCCGCGAGCGCCAGGATCACCTGCAGGGCCACGAGGGCGGCGGCGAAGACGAGGAGGCCGCGTCCGCGCATCAGCCCCTCACGCGGGGATCGATCAGCCCGTAGAGGAGATCGACGAGGAAATTGACGAGCACGAAGCCGACCGTCACCACGAGGATCGTGGCCTGGATCAGGGGATAGTTGCGCTCCGCGATGGCCCCGAGGATGAGGCGCCCGAGGCCCGGGATCGCGAAGACCTGCTCGACCACGATGGCGCCGCCCAGGAGATACCCGGTCATGATGCCGACCGAGGTCACGAAAGGGATGAGGGCGTTGCGCAAGGCGTGTCGATAGACCACGAGGCGCTCGCTCGCGCCCTTGGCGCGCGCGGTGCGGATGTAGTCCTGGCCGAGCGCGTCGAGCATGGCGGAGCGCACGAGGCGCGAGAGGTTGGCGAGGATGGGGAGCGCGAGCGCGAAGGCCGGCAGGATCATGCGCTGGAGGTTGCTTAAGGGATCCTGCGTGAACGGCACGTAGCCCAGCGAGGCGAAGCCGGGCGCGAGGCTCGACAACGCGAGGATCAGCACGATGCCGAGCCAGAACGAGGGGACCGTGAGCCCGGCGATGGCCCCGATCCGCATGGCCACGTCCGCGCCGCGCCCGCGGGTCTGCGCCATGAGGCAGCCGACCGGGACGCTCAGCCCGGCGCCGAACGCGAGCGACAGCAGGGTGAGCTCGAGCGTCGGCCAGAGATGGATCAGGATCTCGCCCGCGACCGGCCGCCCGGTCCAGAGCGAGGTGCCGAAATCGCCTTGAAGCGCCGCGCCGGCCCAGCGCAGGTACTGCACCAGCATCGGCTGGTCGAGCCCGACCCGGGCCCGCAGCTCCGCCATGCGCTCGGGCGTGACCTCGGCATTGGCGCCGAGCATGATCGCAACCGCGTCGCCCGGGATCAGCCGGATCATCAGGAACACGATCACCGACACGCCGAACAGCACGAGGGCGAGGTCGGCAAGCCGGCCGAGAACGAGGCGCCTCAGCATGGGAGAGACAGGTTAGGCTCGCCCGCCTCGAGGGAGCGGGCGGCCTCGCGTAACGGGGCCGGGAGAGCGCGCATGCCACCCTCCATACAGCCCTCGTCCTGAGGAGAGCGCATAGCGCTCGTCTCGAAGGACGAGGGCGTCTCCCGTGAGCTCGACCGATCCGCAACCCTCATCCTTCGAGACGCCGCTCCGCGGCTCCTCAGGATGAGGGTTGCTGGCAGCGCGCTCCACACGCCGCTCCGCCGCTCCTCGGGATGAGGGTTGCTGGCCGAGCGCTCCACGCCGAACGACCCCCCTCCCGGTCGGCTCCGCCGACCCCCCTCCCCCTCCAGAGGGGAGAGGATGCGCGTGGGGACGTCCACTACGGCCCCGTGGACGCGTTCTTCAGGGTCGTGAGCTGGCGGTTCGCCATGATGTCGTAGCCCTGGAGGTTGGCGCGGGCTGCCGAGAACAGGGTCGGGTAGGCGAGGTGCGCGATCGGCCCCGAGCAGGCGATCCTGGTCTGCACCTCGTCGTAGGCCGCCTTGCGCTGGGCCTGATCCTGCACGCTGCGGGCCCTGTCGAGGAGGGCGTCGACCTCGGGGTTGGAGTACTTGAACACGTTGGTGGAGCCGCCGGTCCGGAAGGTGCGGTAGAAATAATCGTCCGGGTCCGGGCTGCCGGCGTTGGTCGAGGCGAAGAGGTCGAAGTTGGAGTTGCGCCAGTCCTGCACGAACTGGCCGAGCTCCTGGTTCTTGAGCTCGACCTTGAAGCCGGCCTTGTTGAGCTGCTCCTGCACGACCTGGGCGATGTCCTTGATGTCCTGGCGCGGCAGCACGCTCATCGTGACCGCAACCGGGGTCGCGACGCCCGCCTCCTTGAGGAGCGCCTGCGCCTTGGCGGGGTCGGGGCGGTAGCAGGGGTACTGCTTCACGTCGACGGCCCAGTCCTTGAGCGCAGGCGAGAGCGGCCCGCCCGGCACGCCGGCGCCGAAGAGCGCGGCCTGGATGACCTCGTCGCGGTTGATCGCATAGTTCACCGCCTCGCGGACCTTCGGGTTGTCGAAGGGCGCGCGCGAGGTGTTGAAGCCGATGAGCGTATAGGCGAGCTCCAGGGTCTCGGTGAGCTTGACGCCCGGCTTGCCCTTGAGCTGCAGCGCCGTCGCGGCGTCGACGTTGGGCAGGAGCGCGTACTGCCCGCTCGTGAGCCCGACCTGGCGGGTCGCCGATTCCGGCACGATGTTGAATTTCAGCCCCGCGAGCTTCGGCTGGCCCTGCTGCCAGTACTTGTCGTGGCGCACGAGCAGGATGAAGCCGTTCGGCTGCCATTCCTGGAACTTGAACGGGCCGGTGCCGACCGGCGCCTTCTGGAGCGCGTCCTTGTTGGCCTCCATGCCCTTCGGCACGATCGCGAGGGTCGCGAGCGAGGTCAGGAGCGGGGCCGAGGGCTCCTTCAGCTTCATCTCGACCGTCCGCGGATCGACCGCGCTCACGCTCTCGACCGCGGCGACGCGGCTCGCGAGCGGCGAGGCGATGTCCTTCGACTGCACCCGGCGGATCGAGGCCGCGACGTCCTCGGCGGTCATGGGCGAGCCGTCGTGGAAGACCACGTTGCCGCGCAGCTTGAAGGTGTAGGTCCTGCCGTCCGGCGCGACCGTCCAGGATTCGGCCAGCGCCGGCACGATGCGCAGGTCCTTGTCGACCGCCGTGAGGCCCTCGTAGATCGGGCCGTTGACGATCTCGAAGCTCGCGAAGGCCGTGACGATGTGGGGGTCGAGCCCGGCGGGCGATTGCGGCACCGCGACCTCGAGGGTCTGGGCCAGGGCCGGCGCGCCCGCGAAGGCAAGGCTGCCCGCGAGCAGGGTGGAACAGAGCAGATCTTTCAGCATGGCGGCCTCCCCGCGTATGTCTCGTTCGTATGGGTTCCCGGACCGGCCCTTCGGTCCCGCTGGACCCTGCCTTCCGGCGTCGATACGATTTAAGCCGAGGCGAGCGGACGGGTCCAGCGCGATCCGTCCGGACCGAAGCCGCCGCCAGGAGACGATCCCCGCATGAGTTCACCTCCCCTCACCCGCGCGATCGGCGTCATCAGCGGCACCTCCATGGACGGGATCGACGTCGCTCTGGTCGAGACCGACGGCGACCGCGCGGTGCGCCCGGGCCCCGGCGCGACCTATCCCTATCCGGACGCCCTGCGGTCGCAGCTCCTGCGCCTCATCGCCGAGGCCGAGCGCGCGCAGACGGAGCCTTTTGCCGAGATCGAGGCCGAGGTCACCGAGGCCCATATGGGGGCGGTGCGGTCCTTCATGGCCGAGCACGGCCTCGCCCCCCGCGACGTCGGCCTCGTCGGCCTGCACGGCCAGACCGTGTTCCACCGGCCGGAGGCCCGCTTCACCCGCCAGCTCGGCTTCGGCGAGCGCATCGCGAGGGGCCTCGGCATCGACACGGTGGCCCGGTTTCGCCATGCGGACGTGGCGGCGGGCGGCGAGGGCGCGCCGTTCGCGCCGCTCTACCATCGGGCGCTCGCGAGCGCTCTCGACCAGCCCCTCATGGTGCTGAATCTCGGCGGCGTCGGCAACGTGACCTATCTCGACGGCGACACGGTGATCGCCTTCGACACGGGTCCTGCGAGCGCGCTCCTCGACGATTTCGTGCTGCGCCGCCGCGGCATCGCCTACGACGCGGACGGTCGGCTCGCGGCTTCAGGCAACGTCGACGAGGCGCTGGTCCGCGCCTTCATGGACAACCCCTTCTTCGACCGCCCGGCGCCGAAATCCCTCGACCGCAACGACTTCCACCGCCGCGCGCAAGGGGTCGAGGCGCTCTCCGACGCCGACGGCGCCGCGACGCTCGCGGCCTTCACGGTCGAATCCGTCGTCGCCGCCCTGCGTCACGTGCCCGGAACGCCGAAGCGCTGGCTCGTCACCGGCGGCGGGCGCCGCAACGGCCACTTCATGCGCCGCCTCGCGGAGCGCCTCGGCGCTCCCGTCGAGCCTGTGGAGGCCGTGGGCTGGGACGGGGACTTCCTCGAAGCGCAATGCTTCGGCTACCTCGCCGTGCGCTCCCGCCGCGGCCTGCCGCTGAGCCTGCCGACCACCACCGGCGTGCCGCATCCGATGCCGGGCGGCGAACTCTTCCGCGCCGCATGAAGGCATCGTTCACGCTCTCCCCGCGCCTGCTCCCTCTCCCCGCACGCGGGGAGAGGGAGCTCGGAGGCGGGGAGAGGGAGCCGGCTCCGCGCATGACCGACCCGCTTCTCTCCGTCGAGAATCTCTCGATCACCATGGCGGGCACGCCGGTGGTCGAGGGGGTGTCCCTCGCGCTGCATCCGGGCGAGATGCTGGGCCTCGTCGGCGAGTCCGGCTGCGGCAAGACCGTGACGGCCTTGTCGATCCTGCAGCTCGTGCCGCGCCCGCCCGGACGCATCACGGGCGGCCGCATCCTCTACAAGGGCAAGGACCTCCTCGCCCTCGAAGGGGAGGCCTTGCGCCGCCTGCGCGGCGACCGCATCGGGATGATCTTCCAGGAGCCCATGACCTCGCTGAACCCCGTGTTCACGATCGGGGCCCAGATCGAGGAGGCGGTGCTGCTGCACAGGCCCGTGGGCCGCGCGGCGGCGCGGCGGCGGGCGGTGGAGCTTCTCGATCTCGTCGGCATTCCGGCGCCGGCCCGCGCGCTCGAGCGCTATCCGCACCAGCTCTCCGGCGGGCAGCGCCAGCGCGTGATGATCGCGATCGCGCTCGCCAACGAGCCCGACCTCCTCGTCGCCGACGAGCCCACCACCGCCCTCGACGTCACCGTGCAGGCCCAGATCCTCGAGCTCATCGCGGGCTTGCGCCGCGACCTCGGCATGGCGGTGCTGCTCATCACCCACGACCTCGGCGTGGTCGCGGAAACCTGCGACCGGGTCGCGGTGATGTATGCCGGGCGCATCGTCGAGGCGGCGCCGGCGTTCGAGATCTTTTCACGCCCGCGCCACCGCTACACCGAGGCGCTGCTGCGCACGATCCCGGCCACCAACCCGCCCGGCACCGCCCTGCCCTCGATCCCAGGCTCCGTTCCGCGCCCCGAGCCCGGCCGCTGGCGCGGATGCGCCTACCGCCCGCGCTGCCACGCGCCGGTGGAGCCCTGCGACGGGGTGCGCCCGGCCCTCGACGGGCCCGCGCACCGCGCCCGCTGCTGGAACCCGGCCTGGGGCCCGGCCTCGAACCCGGATGCGTCCGCCGCATGAGCGCCCTCCTCGAGATCCGCGACCTCTCCAAGGTCTATCCCGCTCCCGGCGGCGCGGGCGTGCGCGCGCTGAACCGCGTCAGCCTCACGCTCCACCGCGGCGAGGTGCTCGGGATCGTGGGGGAATCAGGCTGCGGGAAATCGACGCTCGGGCGCGCGCTGCTCCGCCTCATCGAGCCGACCTCAGGCCAGGTGCTGTTCGAGGGCGAGGACATCACGGCGCTGGACCGCGCCGCCTTGAAGCGACGGCGACGCGACCTCCAGATCGTGTTCCAGGATCCCTTCGGTTCGCTCAACCCGCGCCACCGGGTCGGCGCCATCATCCGCGAACCCCTCGACGTGCACCGCATCGGCTCGAGTCCTGAGCGCGCCGCGCGGGTGCGGGAGCTTCTGACCATCGTCGGCCTGCCCGAGGATGCCGCGGGGCGCTACCCGCACGAATTCTCGGGCGGCCAGCGCCAGCGCATCGCCATCGCCCGCGCGCTCGCGCTCGAGCCGAAGCTGATCGTCGCGGACGAGCCGGTCTCCGCGCTTGACGTGTCGATCCAGTCGCAGATCATCAACCTGATCGCTGATCTGCGCCGCCGGCTCGGTCTCTCGATCCTGTTCATCAGCCACGACCTCTCGGTGATCCGCCACGTGAGCGACCGGATCGCGGTGATGTATCTCGGCTCGATCGTCGAGACCGGCCCTGCCGGCACTGTCATGGAGACGCCGACCCACCCCTACACGCAGGCCCTCCTCTCCGCGATCCCGCGCCCCGACGCGGCGGGACGGCGGGAGAGGATCGTGCTGAAAGGCGAGTTGCCGGACCCGGCGCATCCGCCGAGCGGCTGCGCCTTCCACACCCGCTGCCCCTTCGCGATGCCGGTCTGCACCGCGGATCCGCCCGCCCTCGTGCCGCGCCGCCACGACGGGCGCATCCGCGAGGCCGCGTGCCACCTCTACGAGCCGGCCGGAGCCGAGACCCCGCATGCCGCCTGAACGCATCGAAGACCTTGCCGAAGCCGCCTTCGCGCCGGCGGCCCGATGGGTCGGCGACGGCCGCATCCCGGGCGCCGCCTTGGGTATCGTCGCCGCGGACGGGGCGCGGGCCGTGCGCGTCGCGGGCTTCGCTCAGATCGAGCCGACGCGGGAACTCTTGTCCCGGGAGACCTGGTTCGACCTCGCCTCGCTCACCAAGGTGATCTTCACCACAACCGCGATCCTGCGGCTCGTCGAGGCGGGGCGCATCGCGCTCGACGATCCGCTGACGAAAGCCATCCCGGACCTGCGCCAGTACGACATGAAGGCGGCCGAGCGGCGGCTCACCTTCCGGCAATGCCTCGGCCACCAGACGCATCTGCCGGCCGTCGAGCCGCTCTACACCTACGGCCAGGACCCGCAGACGCTGCGCGCCTTCATCCTGCAGCGGGAGTGGAAGCCGGGGCCGCCGGTCTATTCCGACGTCAACTTCCTCCTGCTCGGCATCGCGATCGAGCGCCTGACGGGCCGGCCCCTGATCGATCAGCCGCTGCCTGACGGACTCACCTTCCGCCCCGATCCCCGGCTTTGCGCCGCGACCGAGCGCGACACCTGGCGCGGGCGCGTGATCCGCGGCGAGGTCCACGACGAGAATGCCTTCGCGTTCGGCGGCGCGGCCGGCCATGCGGGCCTGTTCGGCACCGTCGACGGGGTGCTCGATTTCGCAGCCTCTCTCCTCGACGGCACGGGGCTGTCGGCTGCTTCTCTCAAGGAGATCCGCACCCGCCAGTCCGGGACGCGGACGGTGGGCTGGGAGGCGCCCTTTCCGAACTGGTCCGGCGGCGCCGGGTGCTCCGACGACACGATCGGGCACACGGGCTTCACGGGCACGGGTCTGTGGATCGACTTTGCCCGCAGCATCGCCTGGACGCTGCTCACGAACCGCGTGCATCCGTCCCGGCACACGGACAGCGGGATCATGGATCTCAGGCGCGCGACGGGGAAGGCCGTCGCGCAGGGCCTCGGATAAGCGACGGACCGCGACGGCCGTCCCACCCTGAGCCTCATCCTGAGGAGCGGCGAAGCCGCGTCTCGAAGGTGGGCTCCAGTCCGCCCGCTTAAGGTACGCCCACAGCGCGTGCACCTTGACAGGCGCCTCCCCCGAGGCCGGCTCGGATGGGGTCCTCCCACCCAAACCCCTCATCCTGAGGAGCGGCGAAGCCGCGTCGCGAAGGAGGGCTCCAGGTATCCGGCGGGTCCTGGAGGATCCTTCGAGACGCACCCTCCGGGTGCTCCTCAGGATGAGGCTCGGGGTGGGAGAGGCAGCCTGTCGGCCGATGGATGAGGTTCAGGGTGGGAGGAGCAGCCTGTCGGCCGAGCTCCAAGCTCTTTACAACGGCTTCAGGTTCCGCTCGATCGCATCCCGCCGGCCTTCGAGGAAGGGCGGCAGGGCGAGCTTTTCGCCCAAGGTTTCCAGCGGCTCGTCGGTCGCGAAGCCCGGGCCGTCGGTGGCGATCTCGAACAGGATGCCGTTGGGCTCGCGGAAATAGAGGCTCTGGAAGTAGAACCGGTCCACCGGTCCGCTGGAGGGCACCCGCAACGCCCGCAGGCGCTCGGCGCAGGCCCGGTAAGACGCCTCGTCGGGCGTGCGGAACGCCACGTGGTGCACGCCGCCGGCGCCCGGCTGGGCCGGGGGCAGGTCGGGCTCGACGCGTACGTGCAGTTCCGCGGCCGGACCGCCCGCGCCCATCTCGTAGACATGCACCGTGCGGGCGTCGTGGCGGAACTCGTGGGTCCGGCGCATCGCCATGAGCTGGGTGAGGATCATGTCGGTGGGACCGAGATCCGGCACCGAGATCGTGATCGGACCCAAGCCCCGGATCTGGTGCTCGGCCGGGACGGGGCTGCGCCCCCAGGGGTGGCCCTCGCCTGCGCCGTGATCGTCGACGAGGGTGAGGCGCTGGCCTTCCGGGTCCTCGAAGTCGAGCACCAGCCGCCCGCCGCGCTCGCGGACCTTGCCGTGCGAGACGCCCAAATCCGCGAAGCGCGCGACCCACCATTGCAGCGACGCCTCGCCCGCGACGCGCAAGCCCGTGCCCACGATGCTGTGCGTGCCGCGCCGCTCGCGGCCCACGGGCCAGTCGAAGAAGGTGAGGTCGGAGCCGGGCGAGGCGAGCGCGTCGGCGTAGAAGAGGTGATAGGCCGAGGTGTCGTCCTGGTTCACGGTCTTCTTCACGAGCCGCATCCCGAGACCTTGCGTGTAGAAGCGGTGGTTGCCCGAGGCGTCCGCCGTCACGGCGGTCAGGTGATGGATGCCGGTGAGCTGCATGGGCGCCTTCCGCGTTTCTGATTCGGGTGGCCCGGAAGCGACGCGAGACGAATGCCCCCGGGGTGACCTGCTAGATAGCCCGTGACCGCCGGGCTTACGACGGTTGGCGGTCACCCTCCCCTGCAAGAGCCGTTTGCAGGCGCGCCAATGGGCTGTGTGACGGACGTCATGCAGTCGGCACATCGCTCCCGTGCAGCACGCGGGCTTGTCTGCGCCACTGCAAGTGAGCACCTATCCACGACCTCTTTCGTGAATAGGCCAATATCAACATGATAAAGACGTGGTTTTCGCGGCCGCTCTGGCAGCGGGTGGCCGTCGCCTTCGCGCTCGGCATCCTGGCCGGCGCGCTCGTGGGCGACAAGGCGGCCGTGTGGTTCAAGCCGCTCGGGGACGTTTACCTGAATCTCGTCCGCATGGTCGTCGTGCCGCTGGTGTTCTTCACCATCGCGTCGAGCGTGGCGCGGCTGGCGGAAGCCGGCAACGCAGCGCGGCTCGGGGTTCGCACCATCGCGTGGTTCGCCGCCACGTCCGCGGTCGCGGTTCTCGTCGGCTTCGCCTTCGGGCATCTCGTCGATCCCGGCACCGGCCTCTCGAACCTGCCGCTGGGCGAGGTGAAGCCGCGCACGATCCCGACCCCGGTCGAGGTCCTGATCGGCATGATCCCGACGAACCCGATCAAGGCCATGGCGGACACCAACGTCCTCCAGGTGCTGGTCTTCGCCGGGATCGTCGGCGCCGCGCTCGTCTCGGCGGGCGAGAAGGCGGCAGGCATCCGCAGCCTCGTCGATCAGGGGACGGCGCTGGTCTTCCGCATCACCCAATGGGTGCTGCAGCTCACGCCGATCGGGACCTTCGGGCTCATCAGTTGGGTGGTGGGCCGCTACGGGCTCGCCTCGCTCGCGCCGCTCGCGAAGTTCATCCTCGCCATGTACCTCGCCTGCCTGTTCCACATCGTCGTGGTCTATGGCGGCCTGGTGAAGCTGCACGGCCTCTCGGCCGCCCGCTTCTTCCGCGGCGCGCTGCCGGCGCAGCAGATGGCGTTCGCGACCTCCTCGAGCCTGGCGACCCTGCCCATGACCCTGCGCAGCGCGGTCGAGCGCCTCGGCGTCCCGACCTCGTATGCGAGCTTCGCGGTGCCGCTCGGGGCCAACGCCAAGATGGACGGCTGCGGCGCGATCTATCCCGCGATCGCCTCGATCTTCATCGCGCAGTATTTCGGGCTCGAGCTCTCGCTCACCCAGTACGTGCTGATCGGGCTCACCGCGGTGCTGGGCTCGCTCGGGACGGCCGGCGTGCCCGGCACCTCGATCGTGATGCTGACGCTGACGCTCAACACCGCGGGCCTGCCGCTCGAGGGCATCGGCTACATCATCGCGATCGACCGCGTCGTCGACATGATGCGCACCGCCACCAACGTGACCGGCCAGCTCCTCGTCCCGGTGCTCGTCGCCAAGGAAGAGGGCATCCTCGACGAGGCCGTCTACAACGGCCGCACGGAAGGCCGCGTCGCGGAGGCGCAGCCGCAATCGATCGGCGGGCGGCTCGTCCCCGCCGAGTAGGCGGCGCATCTCAGCCGTCGTCGAAGCCCCGGAGCCCGGCTCCGGGGCTTTTTTGTCGCTTCAGCTCGGCAGCACGATGCAGGCGCCGCCGGCGCTGCGGATGCGGTTGCACAGGCCCTCCGCGGCCGTGCGGGTCGTGGCCGGCACGCGCACCCGGTAGAAGGTCCGGGTGCCGCGGCTGCGCAGGCGCGTGCCGATCACCATCGGACGCACGTCGCCGAGGAGACCGGCATAGCTGCGGCTGGCGCGCGCATACGAGGCCAGCGCCAGGTTCTTCGAGAAGTTGCCGGCGAGCTGCACGCCCCAGGGCGCGAGGCTGAAGGCGGTGGCGACGCCGGCGATCGGATCGTCGCGGCCGGGGCGGCGCAGGAGGGCCACCACCTGGAGGCAGGAGGCTGCGTTGCGGCTCGAGGCCGTCGCGGCGGGCTTGTCGTCCCCCTTGCCGTCACCCTTGTCGTCACCCTTGGCGGACTCGCCTGGGGACGGCTCGTCGTCCGCGGCCGCCGGCGCCCGCGCCCGGCGCTCTTCGGCCCAGTCCTCCGCGGAGCGGCCGGTGATGCGGGCGACGTAGGCGCGCGTCTGCTCCGGGAGCCCGCCCCGCTCGGCGAGCCAGTTCGCGACCCGGCCCGGGCCGCCGTTATAGGCCGCGGCCGCAAGCCCGATATTGCCGAAGCGACGGACATGGTCGCGCAGGAGCTCCGCCGATTTCGGGATCGCCTGCTCGGGGTCGAAGGGATCGAGGAGCCCGCGCTCGGCCGCGGTGCCCGGCATGAACTGCGCCACCCCTTGCGCGCCCGCGGGGCTCACCGCGCCGGTGCGGAAGCTGCTCTCCTGCCAGATCAGGCGGGTGAAGAATTCTACCGGCAGGCCGTGCCGGCGCGCCGAGGCGTCGATGAGGCGGCAGAGCGCCTGCTGCACGGTCTCGGTGCCGCCGGCCGCGGGCGCCGCTGCGGCGGCCGGCTCCGCCCGCGGAGGGCCCACGGGCGGCGCCTCGGGCGCAGCCGTCGCGAGCCCGCCCGCGAGGATGCCGCACAGGGCCAGGCGCCACCGCATCGATCCGGTCTCTCCTCTGCTTCCCGGCGACGCTAACGCGCGAATCGCGGGCGCGGGTCCGGTCTTCGCGTGCATGTTTTCGAGGCGCGGGCCCCTCGACTCAGGGCGCGGCGCGGCCGTCAGTCGCCCTCCGGTGCACGCTCGCCGCCTCCCCGATCCAGTGCCGGAAAGCCGTCAGCCCCCGGTGCGGTGCCCGCCCGCCACCTCCCCGGTCTGGGGGCAGCGCAGCCGTCAGCCGCCCCTCCGGTGCACGCTCGCCGCCTCCTTGATCCAGCGCCAGAAGGCCTGGACCTTCGGGAGCTCCGCGGCCGCGGGCGGGCAGACGAGATAATAGCTGTAGGGGCTCGGCACGTCCGGGCCGAAGGGGCGCACGAGACGCCCGCTCGCGACGTCGTCGCCGATCAGCACGCTCGTCACGATCGCGACCCCCTGCCCGCCCGCGGCCGCCTGGAGGGCGAGGAAGGTGTGGGTGAAGCGCGGCCCCCGGCGCGGATCGACCCCGCGCACGCCGGCCGCGGCGAGCCATTGCGGCCAGCCGATCATGTCGGGAATCGTGACGTCGCCCTCCTCGTGCAGGAGCGTGTGGTGGACGAGGTCTTCGGGCCTGCGCAGGGGATGCTCGCCGCCCGCGACCAGCGCCGGCGCGCAGACGGGAAAGAAAGTCTCCTCCATCAGGAGCTCGGACATGAGGCCCGGATAGCCGCCGCGCCCGTAGCGGATCACGAGATCGACCTCCTCGCGGGCGAAGTCCGTCATGGCGTTCGAGGCCACGACCCGGACGTCGAGGCCCGGGTTCTGTGCCCGGAAGGCGCCGAGGCGCGGGATGAGCCATTGCGCCGCGAAGGAATGGATCGTGCTCACGGTCAGCACATGGGCGTTGTCCTGCTGGACGAGCCGCCGCGTCGCCTCCGCGAGCTCGTCGAGGAGGCGGGACACGCTGGCCGCGTAGCGCTGCCCGGCCAGGGTCAGGACGACGCCGCGGCTCGGCAGCCGGCGGAAGAGCGGCAGGCGCAGCCAGGCCTCCAACGCCTTCACGTGCTGGGCGACGGCGCCGGGCGTGACCGCGAGCTCGTCGGCCGCCGCATGGAAGCTCCCGTGCCGGGCCGCGGCCTCGAAGGCGCGCAGGGCATTCAGCGGCGGGAGCCGGCGGCGATCCGTATGGGAGGGCGCGTGCATGGAGGAGTTTTTCTAGGCCGAAAGCCGAGAAGTTCTCGTTTGCGGAGGGGGCCGATCGGGAGGATCCTAGTCGTCATCGGGCCTCATTGCCACAGGTGAACTATGCCGACGACCCTCACCCTCCGGACCGCGCCCCACCCCCTCGCCATCGGACGTACCCCAGTCGCGCAGCCTCTCCTCGGCGCGCTCGTTACGGACGCCAACCGGCTCCTGCTCCGCGGCGTCGAGACCCTGGAACGCTGGGGCGCCCGCCATGGGCAGCGGCGCGCGCTGCTGTCGCTCTCCGACCACCTCCTGCACGACATCGGCCGCTCCCGGGCCGACGCCGAGGCGGAAGGCGGCAAGCCGTTCTGGCGGGACTGACCCCTCCCCTCCAGGCCCAGACGAAAGCGCCGCGGCCCGGGCCGCGGCGCTCCGCCGTTGCGGAGCGGTCCGCAAGGGCGCCCGCCCTCGCGGCCCCGTGATCGTCCGCGTCCGCAAAAGCGCCTTGTTGTCCCGCTTCTCTCGGCCTCTCGCGAAGGCGATGCGCCCCTTCGCCGCTGCAAGGCCGTTCATCTCCGTGACATCTCTCCGGCATACACTCGCCCTGCCGAATCGCACCCGCGCGCAGGACCTGCCCCCGTCCCGCCGCACGGGGAAGCGGACGGCAGCCACGCGGTACACGCGCGCCAGGGGCCCGATGCATCCGATCAAGCTGCCGTTTCGCGCTCAGGCGCCGGGGCCGGTGCACCCGAAGGCGGCGGGCCTGCTCCGCGAGGGCCGGGCCCGATGAGCACGATCCTCGTCAAGATCTTCGCGACCGCGCTCACCTTGAGCCAGGTCACGGTCGCGCCCGAGGCCGTGAAGACGAGCTTCGATCCGGTGCGCGACCGGGCCGCCGTCACCCAGATCCTCAAGGACGGCTGCACCCACATGCGCCGGGCCTTCGACATCGAGGACATCAATCTCGACGAGCTGATCTCGACCGCGATGGAGGACCCGCAGGCCGTGGCGGGCGACGTCAAGGTGCTGCAGGGCATCTCGTTCACCGACCTCCACAAGGCCTACCAGGTCTATTGCAAGGGCGAGGCCGCGGAGCCGCCGGTCGATCTCGGCGAGGTCATCAACTACTACAACGGCGCCGTCGCCGACCTGCCGGACCACAAGAAGCTCAAGGGCATCAGGCTCCCCGGGGTCAGCACGATCCTCGACGGCGACGGGCGCGCCTTCGCGGAGGTCCACGAGCCCGACCATCGCCGGATCTGGGTGCCCCTCAAGGACATCCCCGAGGTGGTCCAGAAGGCGTTCGTGGCCGCGGAGGACAAGCGCTTCTTCCAGCACAAGGGCATCGACGAGCGCGGGGTGATCCGCGCCTTCATGGGCAACCTCACCCAGCCGGGCCGGCCGCAGGGCGGCTCCACGATCACGCAGCAGCTCGTCAAGAACCTGCTCGTCGGCGACGACGTCACCTACGAGCGCAAGATGCGCGAGATGATCGTCGCGACCCGGATCGAGGGGACGCTCTCGAAGGCGGAGATCCTGGAGATCTACCTCAACTCGATCTATCTCGGCCGCGCCTCCTGGGGCCTCGAGATGGCGGCGAAGAGCTATTTCGGCAAATCCGCCAAGGCCCTCACGGCGCAGGAGGGCGCGCTGCTCGCGGCGCTCGCCAAGGGGCCGAACTTCTACAACCCGGAGCGCCAGCCGGTGCGCGCCCGCGAGCGTCTCGCCTACGTGCTCACCCGCATGCGCGAGGACGGGGTCCTCACCGAGGCCGAGGTGAAGCAGGCCGTCGAGGCGCTGCCGCGGCTCGCTGCCTTCGAGCGCCCGCGCCGCACCACCGGGTTCCATTTCGTCGACCACCTCGCCCGCGACGCCCGCACGGTGGCGAGCCTCGACGGCGGCCTCACGGCCTCGTCCTACACGGTGCGCTCCACGATCCTGCCCGACCTCCAGGAGGCCGCGGAGGCCGCGCTCCAGGACGGGCTCGCTCGCTACGAGCTGAGCGCCGGCCGGCACCTGTTCTCCGGCGCAGAGACGAACCTCGCCGACGCCGTGAGGGCGCTCGAATCCGCCGGGAGCGCGCGCGCGCCGGAGCCCGAGACCCCGAGTCCCCGCGGCCAGGCCGCCGGACGGCGGGAGGCCGCGAGGGCGCCCGCGGAGCCGCCCGCCTGGCAGCGGGCGCTCCAGGCCGCGCGCCTGCCGCTCTACGACGTGCACTGGCCCGCGGGAATCGTCGTGCAGGCGGGGCGCGACAGCACCCGGATCGGCCTCAAGGACGGGCGCACCGTGACGCTCTCGGGTGCCAACGCCGCGGTGCGGCGCAGCCTCAAGCTCTACGACGTGGTGCGCGTGCAGGTCACCGAGGCCAAGGGGCAGCCGTTGCGCGCGGCCCTGCGCGGCAAGCCCGACGTGCAGGGCGGCGCGGTGGTGCTCGAGAACCGCACGGGCCGCATCCTCGCCATGGTGGGCGGCTTCTCCTACCCCCTGAGCCAGCTCAACCGCACCACCCAGGCCCACCGCCAGCCTGGCTCGGCCCTCAAGCCGATCACCTATCTCGCGGCCCTGGCGCGGGGCCTGCAGCCCAACACCCTGATCTGGGACAGCCCCGTGACCCTGCCGCCGGTGGGCGGCGGCTCGCGGGCCAAGGATTACTGGACGCCGAAGAACTACGACGGCGGCGCGGCCGGGCTGATGACCTTGCGTCGGGCGCTCGAGAACTCGAAGAACCTCGTGACCGCGCGCCTCCTCGACGGCGGCATCGCGGGCGAGCCCGAGACGAGCCTGGAGCGGGTCTGCGAGCTCGCCCTCGAGGCGCAGCTCTACGCCGATTGCGAGCGCTACTACCCCTTCGTGCTCGGCGCCCAGCCGGTGCGGATCCTCGACCTCGCGGCCTTCTACGCCGCGATCGCCAACGAGGGCGCGCGGCCCTCTCCTTTCGCGATCGAGTCGATCGAGGAGGCGGGCCGCGTCGTGTACCGGCGCAAGCCCGCAGGGCCGGTCGCGCTCGCCTCCGCCGACCGCGCCGCCTTCTTCCAGCTCAAGACCATGCTCCAGGGCGTGCTCCAGCGCGGCACCGCCGCGCCGATCCGGCACCTCGCGCCTTACGTTGCCGGCAAGACCGGCACGAGCGACAACGAGAACGACGCCTGGTTCGTGGGCTTCACCAACGAGGTCACGGTCGCGGTCTGGGTCGGCTACGACAACGCGCAAGGGCGCCGCACCCTGGGGCGCGGCCAGACCGGCGGCAAGGTCGCGGTGCCGATCTTCGAGCGCATCATCGAGGCCGCCTGGGCGATGCATGCCCCGCGCACCGCGCTCGCGCCGCCCTCTCCGGAAGCCGCGCGCCAGCTCGTCGCGCTTCCGGTCGACCTGCGCAGCGGCGACCGCCTCGGCGCAGGCGGCTTCCGCGAGTGGTTCCGCCTCGACCGCATGGGGCGCCTCGGCGACACCCAGTTCCGCCTCGTGCCGCGCGAGGAGGCCTATGCCTACCGCGAGCCTGACGTGTGGAGCGACGGCGAGGCGGCCGGCGGCGGCTGGGGCTTCGAGGAGGACCGCGGCGGCCCCTTCGCCTCCGCGCCGCAGCGCAACCCCTACGCCGACCCGCGCCAGGGCGATCCGTGGTCGAACCCGTCCCGACGCGACCCGCGCGCCGCCGACCCGCGCTATGCCGATCCCCGGTCCTGGCAGGGCCCCTTCGCCCGCCCCTGGTGGGAGGGGACGACGCCGACCCCGCGCCCGCGCCGGGTCGATCCCGACTATTTCTGGGGCCGCGATCCGACCTTCTGACGCGCCCCGCGCTTCGACACCACCCAACGACTGGAAGGACCTCGTCCGTGCGCCCCGCGCTTGCCCTCGCCGCCCTGTTGACCGCCGCGTCCTGTCTGCACGCCTCGCCTCTGCACGCCCAGGACTTCCGCATCGAGGAGGTGCCCGCGGTCGCGTCCCTCGACCCCTCCCGGATCAAGCCGCGCACCATCGCGTTCAGCGACCACCGCACCGACGAGCTGGCGGATGCCGGCACCGGCCTGCTGCGCTTCCAGGACTGGGCCCGCGCCCGGCCGGCCCAGAAGGCGCTCCTGAGTCTCTACCCGGCCTACCAGGAGCCGACCGTCACGGTCTCGGTCAACGGCATCACCAAGCCCTGGCTCGAGAAGCTGCACGTCTACGTCGCCGAGGCCCGCTTCGCCGTCGACCGGGCGCCGGGCGCCATCGACCTCGCGCGCTACGCGAGGCTCGACTTCATCGAGCGCCTCGACCCCTCGATCAAGCACCGGCTGATCCGTCCCGAGGACGTCCTGCCCCACAAGGATCCGGAGCTCGCCTACAACCGCCACCCCGCCCGGCGCTGGTGCGAGGCGCCCGGCGCGCTCTGCATCGAGTCCCGCTACGCGCTCGAAGGCAAGCTCCCCGTGGGGATCCGGCTCGCCAACAAGCTCGAGGAGGGCGGCAAGAAGGTCGCCGACTATCTCGAGTTCCAGAGCGAGCTGCGCGCGCTTCCTGCCGCGGAAGCCGCAGCCCAGGGCTGGGACAAGCTCACCGGCCTCGCCACGCCCGTGACGGGCGCGCTCGAGCAGAACCTGTTTTCGGTCAACCAGGTGATCCAGTTCGGCAAGCTCGTCGCCGTGCTCCAGGCCCACCCGGGCGATCCCGCCAAGACGGTCGCGACCGTGTTCATGGTGCTCGCGGTCGAGAGCGACGTGCTGGAGAAGAAGAAGGAATACGAGCGCGTGCCGGTGCTGCGCAACCTCGTGCCCGCGCAGGTCCTGATGGGCAACTCGTCCTTCAACACCGGCACCTCGATCAGCGCCGGCCTGCCGGACTATTCCCGCAACCGGATCAAGGCCATCGCGGGGCTTTTGGAGAAGCCTTAGATCTCCAGGGGATCAGAAATCCCCGAGCAAAAGCTGCGCGCGCGGCGGCTTCGCGCCTTCCGGGCGCTTGCGGGTCCTGGCGTCGCCGGACCGCGCCTTGGCGGCGTTCCGCGCCGGCCTGGGCTTCGTGCCCACGCCGCGGCTCATGCGGTCGAGGGCCTTGTCGCGGGCGATCGCTTCCGGGGCGTTGGGATCGTCCGAGAGCCACTTGCCGCGCTTGATGACCTCGTTGACCCGACCCTGGTTGACCCCGAGCTGGAACGCGATCTCCTGCTGGGTCATGGTCGTGGTGCCGTGCAGCTCCAGGATCTGGCGCGCGAGGTCGGGCGTCATCTTGCGACCCGTGACGCGCCGCGCCGGCGCGATGGTGCGCTTGGCCCGGTCGCGCTCCCGGAGCTTCTCCAGGATCGCGAGCGCCATGTGCATGCCCTGCTCGCGCAGGGCCTCCTCGAACTCTTTCAGCGTCGCCATCGGGTGTTGAACGCTCCTCGACCGGCCCCGCGCCGGGGATGAGACTCGCGCGTTTCCGTCAGGGGATCAACGGGTTCGCAGGCGTTCCGGTTTCGTTTTCCACCGGTTAACGGGGCGGGACGGGGGGCTGGCGGCTGGCGGGAAGCGGGAATGCGGGTGGATGCAAGCTGTCCGGACGACGTTCCATGGGGCGCCTCATGCGCATTTCCGGGCGGGGTTCGCGCACGCGCGAGGCCCTACTCGATCACGTCGTCGGTGCGAGCGAGAAGCGAGGCGGGAATCGTGATGCCGAGCGCCTTGGCCGCACTCAAATTGATCGTCAGCTCGAATATGGTCGACTGCTGAACCGGCAGGTTGTTCGGCTTTTCGCCTTTGAGAATACGACCGACGTAGTTGCCTGCGTGGCGGTAGGCACCGGAGATGCTCGCACCATAGCTGATCAGGCCGCCGGCTTCGACGAAATCGCGCAGGTCATAACTTGCCGGAATGGCATGGCGAGCTGCGAGAGCGACCAGTGCTCGCCGATGGCTGGTGAAGAACGGGCTGCCGCTCACCAAGAGGGCTCCGGCACCCGCCTGGACGACCTTTGCGAATGCCGCATCGAAGTCGCGCTCGCTTGCGACGTTCACGGCGATAATCTCCCGCCCCAGGGCGCGGCCCGCCGCCTCCACGTTCAGCAACGTGTTTTCGCCAAGGGCGTAGTTCGGATCAAGGAGCACGGCGATGGGGGTGCCCTTGGGAGCCAGCTCGTGCAGCAGCTCCAGCCGTTTCTCGTCGAGGACGCTGCCGGCGAAAAAGGTAATACCGGTGACGTTGCCGCCCGGTCGGCCGAGGTTGGTGACGAGGCCGCTCCTGACGGCATCGGCACCGGACACGAACACGATCGGGATGGTCGTGGTGGCGTCCTCGACGGCCTGCACCGCAACGCCATTGCTGACGATTGCAGCCACCTGCCGTTGCACCAGATCGGCCGCGAGGCTCGGCAGCCGATCCAGTTGATTGTTCGCGAAGCGATACTCGATCGCGACGTTCTGGCCTTCCACGAACCCGGCCTCGCTCAGGCCTTTGCGAAAGGCTGTCACGAGATGCGTGAACGGGGCCGCCGGCGTGCTGCGCAGGAAGCCGACCACCGGCATCGCTGGCTGTTGTGCGCGGGCAGCAAGCGGCCATGACGTGGCTGCGCCCATCAGCACGATGAATTCCCGTCGCCTCATGGATAACCTCACCGGGCCAGCAGGATCGGACCCGCAGCCTACTCCTATCGGCAGCGGTGGGAAGGGAGCGGTCCCGTATGCGCGCTTTTGCGAAAGCAAGCCCGGTTCATTTTGGGCATGCCCTTCCTGAACCGCCCGTCCACCGGTCCAAAACGGCAAACCCGGCCGTCCAACCGAACCGGCGTCCAGCAAAACCACCCGAAGGGAACCGGTCGCAGCCTCCCAATCGCGCCGTGCTCCAACCGGCCACGCCCCAGCCGAAGCGGCAGTACGCCCCCTTACGCCCCCGCCTCGCCGCTCCGCTCCCGGATCGCCGCCACCCATTGCTCCGGTGCTTGAGCGCCCGAGATCGCCCAGGTCTGGTCGACGATGAAGAACGGCACGCCCTGGATGCCGAGGCCGCCGGCCTGGCGTTCGAGGTCGGCCACGTAAGAGGCGAGGCCCGTGTCGCGGATCGCCATGAGGGCGGTCCTGCGGTCGATGCCGGACGCGGCGGCGATGTCGCCGAGCACCTCCTCGTCGCCGACGTCCCGCCCGTCCTCGAAATAGGCCTTGAACAGGGCCTCGACGACGGCGTCCGATTTGCCCTCGCTCGCCGCGAAGGCGATGAGCTGGTGGGCGCGGCGGGTGTTGGGGGTGCGGGCCTGGCGGCCGAAGGCGAAGGGCACGCCCTCCTCCTCGCCCAAGGCGGTGAGCTGCGCGTCGTACTGCGCGGCCCGCTCGGCGCCAAACTTGGCCTCGCGATAAGCCCCGCGCTCCATGCCCTCCTGCGGCATGTCGGGGTTGAGCTCGTAGGGCAGCCACTGGATCTCGGCCGGCCGGTCGAGCTCGGCGAGCGCCCGCTCCAGGCGGCGCTTGCCGAGGTAGCACCAGGGGCAGACCACGTCGGAGACGATCGCGATCGTGAGGGGCTTGGCCATGGGATCTCCTCGCAGCGATCCCGCGACCGCCCGACGAGACACCTGGGCCGCCGGAGGCTTTCCTTCAAGGGCCGAGCCGCCGTCGCAGCCCGGGGCCGTCAGGCCGCCACGGTGCCGGCGAGCGCGCGCTCGTAGAGGCGGCGCGCGCTTTCCTGCGTGATCGGCACCGGATTGCCGCCGGCGGTGGGATCCTCGGGCGCCATGGCGGCCATGAGGTCGAAGCGCTCCGTGCCGACCTTGAGGCCCGTGAGCGTGTGGGGAACCCGCAGCTCCTCGCGCAAGGCGAGAACCCAGTCGAGGAAGGCCTCGAAGCGGGGTTCCAGGCCGAGATAGGCGGCGAGCCGCTCGATCTTCGGTGCGATGGCCTCGCGGTTGTAGACGAGCACGTAGGGCATGAAGACCGCGTTGGTGAGCCCGTGATGGGTGTCGTAGAGGGCGCCGAGCGGATGCGAGAGGGCGTGGATGGCGCCCAACCCTTTTTGGAACGCGGTCGCCCCCATGGCGGCAGCCGACATCATGTGGGCGCGCGCCTCGATGTCGGCGCCGTCGCGGTAGGCGCGCGGCAGGTACTCCTTCACGAGCCGCATGCCCTCGACCGCGATGCCCTCGGCCATCGGGTGGTAGGAGGGCGCGCAATAGGCCTCCAGGCAATGGGCGAGCGCGTCGAGCCCGGTGCCCGCGGTGATGTGGGGCGGCATCCCGATTGTGAGCTCGGGATCGCAGATCGTGATCTTCGGCATCATCAGGGGATGGAAGATCACCTTCTTGGTGTGGGTGCTTTCCTGCGTGATCACGCCCGCGCGGCCGACCTCGGAGCCGGTGCCGGCGGTCGTCGGCACGGCGACGATCGGGGCGATCCCGGCGGGGTCGGCGCGGGTCCACCAGTCGCCGATGTCCTCGAAATCCCACATCGGCCGGGTCTGGCCCGCCATGAAGGCCACGACCTTGCCGGCGTCCAGCGCCGACCCGCCCCCGAAGGCCACGACGCCATCGTGCCGGCCCGCGCGCAGGACTTCGAGGCCGCGGGCGATGTTGGACTCGACCGGGTTCGGCTTGATCTCGGAGAACAAAGCGGCCTGGAGCCCCGCAGCCGTCAGGCTCTCCAGTGCCCGCGCGGTCATGGGTTGGGTGGCCAGGAACGGATCGGTGACGAGGAGCGGCCGGCTCATGCCGGCGGCGCGGCAAGCTTCGGCGAGCTCCGCGATGCGGCCGGCGCCGAAGCGGATCGCGGTGGGGTAGTTCCAGTTCGCGCGGGGAGAGGCGGTCATGGCGGGGCTCGGTCGGATGGATTGGCGGGCGTCAGGCGAGTTGGCGCAGGTGATACGATTTCGGCCGGGTCACCGAAAGGTAGCCGAGGCGCGACAGGCTCGCGCCGCGGCCGGTGTCCTTGACGCCGGTCCAGGCCAGCCCCGGATCGAGGTAGTCGGCGCGGTTCATGAATACGGTGCCGGTCTCGAGCCGCTCGCCGAGGCGCTCCGCGGCCTCGACGTCGGAGGTCCAGATCGCGGCCGAGAGGCCATAAGGAGAATCGTTCATGAGGCGGACCGCCTCCTCATCGTCCGCAACCTTCATGATGCCGACCACGGGGCCGAAGCTCTCGTCCCGCATCACGCTCATGGCGTGGGTCACGCCGGTGAGCACCTGGGGCGCGAGGTAGGCGCTGTCGCCGGTGTCGGCGGAAAAAGTCTTGGTGTCGATATGGGCCGTCGCGCCCGCCGCCACGGCCTCGGCCGTCTGGCGGCGCACGAGGTCGGCGAAGCGCCGGTGGGCCATGGGCCCGAGATTCGTCGCCTCGTCGAGGGGATTTCCGAGACGGTAGCCCCGCACGAGCTCGACCGCGCCCTCGACGAACGCATCGTAGCGGCTCTCGTGCACGTAGATCCGCTCGATGCCGCAGCAGCACTGGCCGGAATTGAAGAAGGCGCCGTCGACCACGTTCTCGATCGCGTGCGCGATGTCGGCGTCCGCCCGCACATAGGCCGGGTCCTTGCCGCCGAGCTCGAGCCCGAGGGAGGTGAAGCTGCCGGCCGCCGCCCGCTCGATGGCGCGCCCGCCCGTGACCGAGCCCGTGAAGTTGCAATGGTCGACGAGGCCGTTGCCCAGGATCCGGCTCGTCTGGTCGTGGCTCAGGGTGAGGTTCTGGAACACGCCCCGCGGGAGGCCGGCGCGGTCCATGGCGGCCTGGAAGCGCTCGCCCGCCAGGATGGTCTGCGAGGCGTGCTTGAGCAGCACCGCGTTGCCGGCGACGAGCGCGGGCACGATGGTGTTGATCGCGGTCAGGTAGGGGTAGTTCCAGGGCGCGACGACGAGCACCAACCCTAAGGGCTCGCGCTTGATCACCCGGCGGAAGCCCGGCCGCTCGTCGTCGGGCGGCATGTCGGCGAGGCTGTCTTGAGCGATCCGCACCATGTGGCGCGTGCGCTCCTCGACGCCGCGGAACTCGCCGCCGAAGCGCACCGGCCGCCCCATCATCTGGGCGAGCTCGGGCACGACCTCCTGGTTCATGGCCATGAGCTCGTCGAGGGCCCGTAAGGTCAGCGCCTGGCGCTCCGCGAGCGGCACCGCGCGCCAGGACTTCTGCGCCTCCCGTGCGGTCGCAATCGCGGCCTCGACGGCGGCGTCGGTCATGATCGGACGGCGAACGAACTCGCGCCCGTCGACGGGGGAGATGCAGACGATGTCGGTATCGGCCATGGGGGTCTCAAGGGCGAGTGGCGAGTGGCGAATGGCGAATGGCGAATGGCGAATGGTGCATAGAAGGGAGTTGCCGCCCTGTCATCCCCGCAGAGGCCTCGATGCCAGGTCCAACCTCCGTGTCATCCCCCATTCGCCATTCGCCACCCACCATTCGCTAAATGATCTCGAAATACCGCGCCATCTGCCAGTCCGTGATCGCCTTGTTGGCCTCGCGCTGCTCCCATTCGCGCGTCGCCGCGTAATGGTCCACGAAGGTGTCGCCGAACAGCGCGCGAGCGGCTTGTGAGCCGCGCAGGCGCTCGGCCGCCTCCCCCAAGGACCGCGGCAGCGCCCGCTCCTTGGGGTGCTCGACCGCGTAGGCGTTGCCCTGGATCGGCTCGCCCGGGTCGATCCGGTTCTCGATGCCCCACAGCCCCGAGCCGATCGCGGCGGCGAGCGCCACGTAAGGATTGATGTCGGCCGCCGCGACCCGGTACTCGACGCGCTGCGACTTCTCCGAGCCCGGGATGACGCGCAAGGCCGTGGTGCGGTTCTCCACGCCCCAGGCCGAATCCGTCGGCGCCCAGAAGCCGGGGATGAGGCGGGTGTAGGAGTTCACCGTGCAGGCCACCATGGCGAGGAGCTCCGGCATGAGCTGCTGCTGCCCGCCCACGAACCAGCGCATGGTCTGCGACATCCCGTGCGGCGCGTCCGCATCGTAGAACGCGCCCTTAGCCGTCCTGATGTCGCGCAGGGAGGCGTGGAGGTGGCCGGACTGACCCGGCCAGTCGCGGGACCATTTCGCCATGAAGGTCGCCATCCAGCCGCGGCGCTGGGCCAGGATCTTGGTGAAGGTCTTGAACAGAGCCGCCTTGTCGGCCGCTTTCAGCGCGTCGTCGACCCGGATCGCGGCCTCGAGCACGCCGGGGCCGGTCTCGGTGTGGAGCCCCTCGATCTCGAAATCCATGTCGCGCCCGAGCCCGAGAAGCTCGTGGTAGAAATCCGAATGCACGCCCGCGCGCAGCATCGAATAGCCGAAGAAGCCGGGGGTGATGTTTTTCAGGCCCCGATAGCCCTTCTCTCGCACCGAATGGGGCGTCTCCTCGAACAGGAAGAACTCGAACTCCGCCGCGGCCGAGACCGCAAAGCCCATGTCGGCGGCCTTGGCGAGCACGCGCCGGAGCGCCCCGCGGGGACAGGCGGCCTCCGCATAGCCGTCGAACTCGGCGAGGAACAGCGGCAGGTTGTCCTCGAACGGGATGAGCCGCATGGTCTCGGGCAGGACGCGCACCGAGGCGTCGGGATAGGCGGTGTGCCAGCCCGTCAGCGTGGTGTTGTCGTAGAGCTGGTCGTTCGAATCCCAGCCCATCACCACGTCGCAGAAGCCGAAGCCCTTCTCGAGGGCCGACTCGAACTTGTCGCGGGCCATGTACTTGCCGCGCATGATGCCGTCGACGTCGAACAGGCCGACCTTCACGAAGGGCAGGTTGCGCTCGCGCACGTAGGCGGCCGCATCGGCGGCGTTCTTGATCGTCGGGGTTTCCATCGGGAGGCCTGGGCTGCTTGATGTGGGGGCGCGGGATCCCGCGCCTCCGGGGTTCAGACGGACTTGTAGGACGTGGTGCCCTTTGAGAGGGCGAACTCCTCCTCCGGCGAGAGGATGAGCCGGTTGCGGCCGACGAGAAGGAAATACGCCATCATGACGGCGTAGTAGATCGCGACCCCAATGACGCCGTTGCGGAACACCGGGTCGGTGAGCTGGAACACCAGCGTCACCGCCGCGATCCCCATGGTGACCATGGCGCCGGCCGAGCCGAAGGGGCTGACATAGGGCCGGTGGATGTGGGGGAATTTGCGCTTGAGCTGGATGTAGCTCATGCCCTGCATGAAATAGGCGAGCATCGCGCCCGCGACCGCCATGTTGAGGAGCGTGCCGCCGATGAAGGCGCCGCCCGCCTCCGCCCCGGCCGAGAACCACACCACGAACATCACCACGAGCCCGAGCACCGCGCCGGCGATCAGCGCGAGATGCGGGGTCTTCCGCGCGCCGTGGGTGACGGACAGGAAGCTCGGGAAGTAGCCCGCGCGGGAGAGCGAGTAGATCTGCCGCCCGAAGGCGAAGATGATGGTGTGGAACGAGGCGATGAGCCCGACGAGCGCCACGAGGGCCAGCACCTTGGCGGCGCCGGAGCCATAGAGGGTGCGGAACCCGTCGAGGAGCGGCTCGCCCGATTTGGCCAGACCGGCCGCGCCGGGCGCGATGCCGGTGTTGAGGAACAGCACCAGGACAGCCGAGAGGATCAGGGTGCAGATGCCGGCGATGATGCCCTTCGGCATGTCGCGCTGCGGGTCGTGCGATTCCTCCGCCGCGAGCGGCAATTGCTCGATGGCGAGGAAGAGCCAGACCGCGAAGGGCAGCGCGGCCAGGACGCCGTAGAACCCGTATGGCAGCCAGGGGCCGCCGCCGTTCGGCAGCTCCGCCCCGCCCGGCCCGATATTGAGTGCCCAGCGCCCGATGTCGAGCTGCCCCGAGACCAGCACGGAGCCGTAGAAGAAGGCGAGCACGGCGAGCGCCATCAGGGTGACCGCGACCGTGACCCGGAACGAGAGCTCGACCCCGACCACGTTGAGGGTCACGAAGAGCGCGTAGCCCAGCACCCAGTAGACCGGCTGGAACGCCGGCGGCGTGTCGAAGATCGCGGTGAGATAGGTGCCGATGAAGTAGACGATCACCGCGGGCGTGAGCACGAACTCGATGTTCTCGGCAACGCCGGTGACGTAGCCGGCCCAGGGCCCCATGGCGGTGCGGGCGAAGGAATAGGCCCCGCCCGTGTGGGGCAGGGCGGGCGACATCTCGGCGAGCGAGAAGGTCAGCCCGAGATACATGATCGCGATGACCACCGTGGCGAGCGCCATGGAGCCGAAGCCCTGCGCGAGGCCGAGGTTCCAGCCCGAGTAATGGCCGGAGATCACCGCGCCGACGCCGAGCGCCCAGAGCGACCAGACCCGCGCGTGGCGCTTCAGGCGCCTCGCCTCGAAATAGCTCGCGTCCACTTTGGTGTAGGTCACGCCGGCGCCCGCCGCGCCCGGCGCCACCGGAACGTTCCCGCTGCTCTGGCCCACCGACATCCGTGCTCTCCTCGTCGATCGCCGTGTCGTCACCGTCCCATGCAGGGCGCGCGCCGCGCCTCGGGGCGCGAACGGCTCAGTTTGACGGGATCGCCGCGCGGAAGGCAACACGCGGCGCGAGGATCGCGGGGGAGAATCCGGGACCGCTTCAGGCGGAGCGCGGGACCGCGGCCGGCGCCGCGCCGGCGAGCCAGCGGTCGAGGAAGGCGTCGAGCCACAGGCGCACGTGCGGATCGTACTGGAAGCGCCCCTCGATCTGCCGCGCGCGGTCCTGGGCGCCGGGCAGGCTCAGGCGCTCGTGCGCCCGCACGGTCCAGCGGCAGATCATGGCGTGGGTGACTTCGGGGTGGAACTGCAGCCCGAAGGCGTTCGGGCCGACGCGGATCGCCTGGGTCGGAAAATCGTCGCCGGTCGCGAGCGTCTCGGCGCCGGCCGGGCATTCGAAGCCCTCCCGATGCCAGTGGTAGACGTGGGTGGGCCAGGGCGCGCCGGCCTCGCGCGCGAATGCCTCGCCGGCGTGCGTCGGCAGGAGCGGGTAATAGCCGATCTCGGCGCGGCCTTCCGGGTGCGTGTAGACCCGCCCGCCGAGATGCCGCGCCAGCATCTGGGCGCCGAGGCACAATCCCAGATACGGCGCCTCCTCGCGCAGGGGCACGGCGAGCCAGTCGATCTCCTGTTTGACGAAATCGTCCGGATCGTTGGCGCTCATGGGGCCGCCGAAGATCACCGCGCCCGCATGCCCCGCCATGGTGTCGGGCAGAGGATCGCCGAAGCGCGGGCGGCGGATGTCGAGCGGGTGGCCGCGCTCCAGCAGCAGGCGTCCGACGCGCCCGGGCGTCGAATGCTCCTGGTGCAGGACGATCAGGATCGGCTTCTTCGGGGGCTTGCGGCGCGGCATGGCGTCAGCCGGCGGGGAGCGCGGTGCGGCGAACGCGGCCGGGATCGGCCCCGAACTCCGGCACGCCTCCGTCCGCGCCGGACTGGTCCGGAGCGGGCTCGGAGCCGTATCTGAGGAAAGTGCGCAGGCGCGAGGGGAGAGCCATGGGGTGCGGAGTCGTGCTCTCTCCTGTATCGGGACTCCGCGCCGCGGCTGCAAGGGGCTGCGGCTGCAACCCGAGTCTGCATGGACGCATTGGTTCATCGGAGGCAGCCGGAATCCGATCCGGCCGCCTCCGGTCCGGTCGCGTCGCGGCCGGATCTCCTCCCGCCCGTCACCGTGGCTCCGGTCGCGGCTGAACCGCCTGCCGCCCGAAGGGGCCGAGAGTCCGCCCGATGCCCCGGTTCTACTTCCACATCAGAAGCGATTTCGGCTTCGCGCCCGATGAGGAGGGCCGGGACCTCCCCGACGGCCGGGCCGCCGTCGAGGAGGCCCTGAGGGCGGCGCGCTACATCATGCGGGCTCCGACCGGGCAGCAGCATGGGGCCTGGCGCGGCTGGATCATCCAGGTCGCCGACTACCATGGCGGACTGGTCTTCGTCCTCCCCTTCTCGTCGGTGCTCGAGATCTCGAAGAAGGACAGGAAGGCCTGAGCCCCGACAGACGGCGCGCGATCGCGGCCGGCCCGGATCGACATCCCGAAGAAGGACGGGACGGCCTGACCCGCCGGCCGGGTCGCACGGGAGCAGGATGCGGCGCGCCTCAGGGGCGCGCGCGCAGGAGCAGCAGGAGAAGTCCGTCGGCCAGGAAGGCGAGCGCGGCGGTCGCGGCCGCCCCTTGCAGGATATAGGCCTCGTTCTGGTTCTGGAGCCCGACGATGATCGGCGTGCCCAGCGTGCTCGCGCCCGCGAGCGCGCCGACCGCCGCGGTCGCGACCGCGAGCACGAGCGCCACCCGCAAGGCCTCCGCGATCACGGGAAGGGCCAGCGGCAGCTCCACCTCGCGCAGCACCTGCGCGGACGTCAGGCCCATGGCGCGTGCGGCGTCCCGGGCGTCGGGCGATGCGGTCTCGATGGCCGCCACGGTGCCGCGCAGGAGCGGCATGACGCAGTAGATCACGAGCGCCAGCACGGTGGGGGCCGGGCCGAAGCCGAGCACCGGAAAGGCGAGCGCCACCACGACCACCGGCGGCACCGCCTGCGCGGCCGCGACGAGCCGGTCCGCGAGCGGACGCCACTCCCGGCTGGCCGGACGCGTCACCGCGATCCCCGCCGCGATGCCGATGAATGCCGCGGGTCCGACGGCCACAGCCGTGATGAGGGCATGGGAGAGGCCCCAGCCGAGGAGCCGGTCCAGCGGATAGGCGGCCTTCGCGCCCAGGCCCGCCGCCGCGACGAGGAACCCCGCGACGCCCGGGAGCACGAGCAGCGCCGAGGCGACGGCAAGCGCCAGCATGAGGAGCCCGAGGCGCCGGCGCGCCTCCCCTCCCCCCGCGGGCGCGGGGAGCCGGGTTGCGTCCGTCACCGGTGCCGCCCGCGGGGCGACGGAGCCGTGCCTGCTCTCTGCGGGAGGGAGCGGGGCTCGGCCTGTCACCGGTGCCGCTCCACCAGGGCGTCGAGCGCGAGCGAACCGACGGGACCGGCGGCGCCCGCGACCGAGAGGCGCGTGACCCGCAGGGCGATCATGCGGGCGAGCGCCTCGCGCAAAGTGGCGTCCGGCGCGATCGCGGGCGCATCGACGAGGCCGGGCTCCATCACGGCGGAGACCGGGGTGAAGCGCAGGCGGTGCAGGGCCATGGTGTCGCCGCCGAAGAGATCGCGCACGAAGGCGTCGCCCGCCGCATCCGTGAGGTCGACCGGCCGGCCCGCCGCGACGACGCGGCCCTCGCGCAGCACCACGAGGCGGGTCGCGAGTTCGAGCGCCTCGACGGGGTCGTGGGTCACGAGGAGGATCGTCTTCCCCGTCTCGGCGTGGATGCGGCGCAATTCCGTGCGCAACGTGCGGCGCACGATCGGGTCCACGGCCCCGAAGGGCTCGTCCATGAGGAGGATGTCGGGATCGGCGGCGAGCGCGCGCGCCAGTCCCACGCGCTGCGCCTGCCCGCCGGAGAGTTCCGCCGGCCTGCGGCCGGCAAGCTCCGGCTCCAGCCGCACCAGCGCCAGGAGGGCGGCGACGCGCTCACCGACGCGGGCCTTCGGCCAGCCGAGGATCCGCGGTACGGTCGCGATGTTCTGCGCCACCGTGCGATGAGGGAAGAGCCCGACCGATTGGATCACGTAGCCGATGGAGCGCCGCAGGGCGGCAGGCTCCATGCCGGCGATGTCGCGCCCGCGCACCCGCACCCGGCCGCGGACGGGATCCACGAGGCGGTTCACGCAGCGCAGGAGCGTCGACTTGCCGGAGCCCGACGGTCCGACCAGCACCGCGAGATCGCCGGCCTCGACGGCGAGGTCCACGTCCTCCAGCGCCATGACGCCCCCGAAGGCGACCGAGACGCCCTCCAGCCGCACGGCCGCAGGACTGCTCCCGTCGGGATCCGGGCCGCTCACGCGCACGGCCGCCGGATGGCTCCTCTCGGGATCCGCGCCGCTCACGCGCACGGCCGCGGGACCGCTCCCATTGGGATCCGCGCCGCTCATACGCCCGCACCGCGGGCAGGCACGGGGGCGAGCGGCGCGTCGGCGATCGGGGCGGAGGCGACGCCCGGCAGCACGCCGAGCAGGGCGTCGGCGATCAGGGCGAGGGCGACGATCGGTAGGGCGCCGAGCAGGATGAGGTCGGGCGCGAGCTGCGACATGCCCTCGAACACCACCGCGCCGAGGCCGCCGGCGCCGATCAGCCCGCCGAGCGTCACGAGGCCGATGCTCTGCACCGCGGCGACGCGCAAGGCGCCGGCCAGCACGGGCAGGCTCAGGGGAATCCGCATTTCGGCGGTGATGCGCGCCTCGCCCATCCCCATGGCGCGCGCGGCCTCGACCGCGTCGGGATCGGCGGCGCGCAGGCCGCTCACGAGGCCGCGCACGAGCGGCAGGGCGAGATAGAGCCCGACCCCGAGGATCGCCGGGGTCGGCCCGATGGCGCCGAGGCCCAGGTCCCGCAACGAGGGAATGCCGCGCAGGAGGGCGGCGAGGAGCGGGATCAGGAGCCCGAACAGGGCGAGCGCCGGCACGACCTGCACGGCGCCGAGCGCGGCCGAGACCGCGGCCTCCGCGCGGGGCGAGCGGAACGCCGCCCAGCCGAGCGGCAGCGCCAGCGCCAACGCGAGGGCGAGCGCCGCGGCCGAGAGCGCGAGATGCTGACCCAACGCGGCGAGGACCGCGTCGCCGCGGGCGCGCAGTTCCACCGCGAGCGAGAGCCGGTCGAGGACACCCGCCGCGCCGACGAGGCCGACCAGCCCCGCGACCGCCGCGACCGTGCCGGAGGCGGCGCCGCGCCGGGCGAGGGCGCGCGCCTCCTCGAGCGCGAGCAGGAGGAGCGCCGCGCCCGCGATCCAGAACCCGGCGCCGAGGCTCACGCGCGCGGCCGACGGCCGGCCGGCGAGGAGCCGCTCGGCGCACAAGCCCGTCGCGGCGAGGATGCCGGCCGCCGCGGCGAGCGCGAGAGCGAGGCGCCAGCCCGGTCGGATCGGGGCGAGCGGGGCGAGCGCCGCGGCCGCGACGAGGCCGCCGACGAGCCAGGCGCCGGGGCCGAGCGCCGCCAGCGCCGACAGGCCCTGCCCCGGGAGGAGCCGGTTCGGAGCGAGCGTCACCCAGGGCATGAGGGCGAGCCCGGCGAGCGCGATCGCGCCGAGCGTCAGACGTAAGGCGCGCCCGGACGGGGGCCGGTCGGCGGGAACGGGGAGCACGGGCGGCACCGGGGCGGCCGCGGGGGGAGCGGGCCCGGCCACGGCGGGCTCGGGCTCCCCGCGGCTAGGGGTCAGCGCAGGAGGCCTTCGCCTTCGAGATAGGCCTTGGCGACGTCGCGCGCGGGCTTGCCCTCGACGGCGATCTGCGCGTTCAGCCCCTGCAGCCGGCTCATGGTGAGGGTGGCGAAGACCTTGGCGAGCGCCGGCTGGATCGCGGGGAAGCGCTGGAGCACGTCGGCGCGCACCACGGGGGCGGGCTCGTAGACGATCTGGGCGCCCTTGGTGTCCTCCATGACGACGAGGTCGAGGGCGGCGATCGCGCCATCGGTGCCGTAGACCATGGCGGCGTTGACCCCGCTCACCCCCTGCGCGGCGGCGCGCATGGTGACCGCGGTGTCGCCGCCCGGCAGCACCACGATCTGCTCGCGCGGCAGCTTGAAGTCGTAGACGCGCTCGAAGGAGGGAAGCGCCGCCGCGCTCTCCACGAACTCCGCCGAGCCCGCGAGCTTGATCGCGCCGGCCTGCTTCGAGAGGCGGGCGAAATCCTCCATGGTGGCGAGCCGCTCGCGCTTGGCGAGGTCCGCGCGGGTGGCGATGAGCCAGGTGTTGTTGGCGGGCGCGCGGTCGAGCCAGACGAGGTTGTGCTTCTCGCGGTCGAGGCGCCGCACGGTCTCGAAGGCGGAGGCCGCCGCCTTCCAGGCCGGGTCGTTCTCCATATTGTGAAAGAACGCGCCGTTGCCGGTGTATTCGGGATAGAGGTCGACTTCGCCCGAGAGCAGCGCGGTGCGCACCACCTTGGTGGGGCCGAGCTGAACCCGGCTCTCCACCGGCACGCCCGCCTTCTCGAGCACGAGGGCGATCATGTGGCCGAGGAGCGCGCCCTCCGTGTCGATCTTGGAGGCGACGATCACCCGGTCGCGCGTCTGCGCCGCCGCGCCCGCGGCGAGGCCGAACGTCAGGATCGAGGCCAGGACGAGGCGGCCCCAGGCGCGCGGAGCGAAGGTGAGGATGGGCATGGGGGTCTCCTGGGGCCTTGAGCGGACAAGCGCGAACGTCGATGCCACGGCGTGGCCTGTCTCAAGTGGCGCGGCGCGCGGCGCAGGTCAACGGAGGCAGGGTCCGCGCGGCCCGCATGTCGTCGGCGCCGGCGGGTCTGCAGGGCAAGCGGCACAATGCCCTGCCCCTGCGGAAACGAAGCCCTTTCGCGGCTGTGCCGGGAGGTGCTAGAAGCGCGCACGACTCCTGCTTCCGGCCAAGGTAATTACCCACGCCATCAGCAGGAGCGGTTTTAGGCGCTGACGGTAGCGAGGATGGTGCCGAAGATGGAGGCACCGGGTGTCAGACGGGCTGTATCAACGACGGTGCGCACCGCGGCCTCACCTT
>JAESGR010000151.1_pt1 | contig 108366 bp, 98 predicted proteins | sample 9269771 | NCBI WGS metagenome assembly JAESGR01 (sample SAMN15739572, study PRJNA653492) | algae metagenome | isolation source: Chroococcus sp. CMT-3BRIN-NPC107 and co-occurring heterotrophs from well... | place: USA: Clark Mountains Wilderness, California | collected 2010-04-18
GCCGCCGACCGCTACCAGCGCTTCTTCCCGATGCTGATGACGGCGGCGGGCACGGTGAAGGCGGCGCGCGTCGTGATCCTCGGCGTCGGCGTCGCCGGCCTGCAGGCCATCGCCACCGCCAAGCGCCTCGGCGCCGTGATCGAGGCCAGCGACGTGCGGCCGAGCGTGAAGGAGCAGGTCGAGTCGCTCGGCGCGAAGTTCATCGACGTGCCCTACGAGACGGCCGAGGAGAAGGAAGCGGCCGAGGGCGTCGGCGGCTACGCCCGGCCGATGCCGCCGAGCTGGCTGGCGCGGCAGAAGACGGAGGTCGCCAGGCGCGTCGCCGCCGCGGACATCGTCATCGCCACGGCGCTCATCCCCGGACGTCCGGCGCCGGTGCTGATCACCGAGGACATGGTGAAGAGCATGAAGGCCGGCTCGGTCATCGTCGACCTCGCCGCCGGCCGCGGCCCCGACGGCATCGGCGGCAACTGCCCGCTGACCGAGACCGACCGCACGGTCGTGAAGCACAACGTCACCCTGGTCGGCGAGACCAACCTCGCGGCGCTCGTCGGCGCCGATGCGTCGTCGCTCTACGCCCGCAACGTGCTCGACTTCCTGAAGCTCGTCCTGGCGAAGGACGGGAGCTTCAGCGTCCCGATGGACGACGACATCGTCGCCGCCTGCCTGATGACGCAGGGCGGCGAGGTCAAGCGCACGTAGGAAGCAGCCGGCCGAAGGCCCCACGCAAGAACATCGAGAACATCGAGGAAGCACCCATGGATGCCGTCTCCCCCACCGTCGTCAACCTGATCATCTTCGTGCTCGCGATCTACGTCGGCTACCACGTCGTCTGGACGGTGACGCCGGCGCTGCACACGCCGCTGATGGCGGTCACCAACGCGATCTCGGCCATCGTCATCGTCGGGGCGATGCTCGCCGCGGCGCTGACCGAGACGGTGCTCGGCAAGAGCATGGGCGTGCTGGCGGTCGCGCTCGCCGCGGTCAACGTCTTCGGCGGCTTCCTCGTGACGCGGCGGATGCTCGAGATGTTCAGGAAGAAGGACAAGCCGAAGGCGATCGCCGCTGCCGCCGAGGAGAAGCGCGCGTGAGCCTCAATCTCGCGACGCTGCTCTACCTGGTCGCCAGCGTCTGCTTCATCCAGTCCCTGAAGGGCCTGTCGCACCCGACGACCTCGATCCGCGGCAACCTCTTCGGCATGGCCGGCATGGCCATCGCCGTGCTGACCACCGGCGCGCTGATCCATCAGCTGTTCGCCTCCTACCGGATCGCGCCCGCGGTCGGCTTCGGCTGGATCCTGCTCGGCCTGGTCGTCGGCGGCGGCTACGGCGCCTGGCGCGCGCGCACGGTCGAGATGACGGCGATGCCCGAGCTGGTGGCGTTCTTTCACAGCATGATCGGCCTGGCCGCCGTGTTCATCGCCGTCGCCGCCGCGGTCGAGCCCTGGGCCTTCGGCATCGTCGCGCGGCCCGGTGCCGGCGGCGCGGTCGATCCGATCCCGACCGGCAACCGCCTCGAGCTGATCCTCGGCGCAGCCATCGGCGCGATCACCTTCAGCGGCTCGGTGATCGCCTTCGGCAAGCTCTCCGGCAAGTACAAGGTGCGCGTCTTCCAGGGCGCGCCGGTCACGTTCCCCGGCCAGCACTGGCTCAACCTGGCGCTCGGCATCGCCATGCTGGCGCTGATCGCCGGCTACACGCTGACGCAGAACGGGTTCTACTTCTTCCTCGTCCTGGCGATCGCCTTCGTGCTCGGCGTGCTGATCATCATCCCGATCGGCGGCGCCGACATGCCGGTGGTCGTGTCGATGCTCAACAGCTACTCCGGCTGGGCCGCCGCCGGCATCGGCTTCTCGCTGAACAACGCGATGCTCATCATCGCCGGCTCACTGGTCGGCTCGTCGGGCGCGATCCTCAGCTACATCATGTGCCGGGCGATGAACCGGTCGTTCTTCAACGTCATCCTGGGCGGCTTCGGCGGCGAGGCCGGCCCGGCCGCGGGCAAGGCCGAGCAGCGGCCGGTCAAGAGCGGCAGCGCCGACGACGCCGCGTTCGTCCTCGGCAACGCCGAGACGGTGGTCATCGTCCCGGGCTACGGCCTGGCCGTGGCGCGCGCCCAGCACGCGGTCAAGGAGCTGGCGGCCAAGCTCACCGAGAAGGGCGTCACCGTCAAGTACGCGATCCACCCGGTGGCGGGCCGGATGCCGGGCCACATGAACGTCCTGCTCGCCGAGGCCGAGGTGCCCTACGACCAGGTGTTCGAGATGGAGGACATCAACGGCGAGTTCGGCCAGGCCGACGTCGCCATCATCCTCGGCGCCAACGACGTCGTGAACCCGGCCGCGCACACCAAGGGCAGCGCGATCTACGGCATGCCGATCCTCGAGGCCTACAAGGCGAAAACGGTGATCGTCAACAAGCGCTCGATGGCGGCGGGCTACGCCGGCCTCGACAACGAGCTCTTCTACATGGACAAGACGATGATGGTCTTCGGCGACGCCAAGAAGGTCGTCGAGGACATGGTCAAGGCCATCGAGTAGCCGGCGCGGCGGATCGCCGCGACCTCAGGCTCGGGCGACGCCGAGCCAGCGATCGAGGGTGGCGCGATCCCCGAGCAGGTCGGCGCTCGCCGCGGCGTGAACCACCGTGCCGCGATCGAGGATCACCGCGCGCTGCGTGATCGGCAGGATCACGCGCGGGTTCTGCTCGACGACGATCGCCGACATCCCCTCGTCGCGGACGACGCGGGCGATCGCCCGCAGCAGCTCCTGGACGATGATCGGCGCCAGCCCCTCGAGCGGCTCGTCGAGGAGGAGCAGGCGCGGGTTGAGGACGAGGGCGCGGGCCACCGCCAGCATCTGCTGCTCGCCGCCCGAGAGCTGGTCGCCGCGGTTCGTCTTCCGCTCCGCGAGGCGCGGGAAGAGCTCGTAGGCGCGCTCCGGCGTCCAGCGGCCGGGCCGGGCGACGGCGGTGAGGTTCTCGTGCACGCTCAGCGACTTGAAGATGTTGCGCTCCTGCGGCACCCAGCCGATGCCGGCTGCGGCGCGCGCGTGCGACGGCAGCGCCGAGATGTCGCGGCCGTCGAGCTCGATGGTGCCGGCGTGGCGGCGCGTCGCGCCGACGAGGCTGGTGAGCAGCGTCGTCTTGCCCGTGCCGTTGCGGCCGAGCAGGGCCAGCGACTCGCCAGCCTGGAGCGACAGGTCGACGCCCTGCACCACGACCGCCGCGCCGTAGCCGGCGCTCAGGCCGCGGACCCGCAGCAGCTCAGCCATGCGCCGCCGCCCCGCCTTCGCCCAGGTAGACCGCCCGCACGCGCGGCTCGGCGGCGATCGCCGCCGCCTTGCCTTCCGCGAACACGGCGCCGTCGACGAGCACGGTGACGGTTCGAGCGAAGCTGAAGACGAGATCCATGTCGTGCTCGATGAGCAGGATCGACACCTCGGCCGGCAAGGCGTCGATGGCGGCGAAGATCTCGTGCCGCTCGCCTTCGGGCACGCCGGCGACCGGCTCGTCGAGGAGGAGGACGCGCGGCGCGCAGGCCAGCGCGGTGGCGATCTCGAGCAGGCGCCGCTTGCCGTAGGCGAGCGAGGCGACGGGCAGGGTCATGACGTCGAGCAGGCGAAAGCGCTCGAGCAGCCGCTCGCATTCGGCGGCGACCGCCTCGTCGCTGCCGAGCGGCCGCCACGCGCCGGCGCTGCCGCCGCGCTGCACCGAGAGCGCCAGCGCCAGCGACGCCAGCGGCGTCAGGGCGTTGAACAGCTGCGTGATCTGGAAGGTGCGGACCAGGCCGAGCCGCACCCGCCGGTGCACCGACAGGCCAGTGACATCGCGGCCGTCGAGCTCGATCGTGCCGGCGCTCGGCTGGAGCACGCCGGTGAGCAGGTTGACGAGCGTCGTCTTGCCCGCCCCGTTCGGGCCGATCAGCGCATGGCGGGCGCCGCGCTCGAGGCGAAGCGACACGTCGCGCGTCGCCGTCAGGCCGCCGAAGCGCTTGACCAGCGCGTGGGTCTGCAGCGCCGGGACGGCCGGCGGCGTCGGCGCGCTCATGCCGGCCGCCGCCGGAACCAGGTGTGCGGGCGGATGAAGCGCTCGCGGCCGACGAGCACGAGGACGACGAGGAAGAGGCCGAGCCAGAAGTTCCAGTACTGCGGTGTCCAGGCGGCGACCAGGTCGTGCAGGAGCTTGAAGGCGATCGCGCCGAAGAGGCCGCCGTAGAGATAGCCGGTGCCGCCGATCACGAGCACGAGCAGGACCTCGGCGCTGCGGTGGAAGTCGAAGACGTCGAGCGAAACGAAGCCGCTCGTCTGCGCCAGCAGCGCGCCGGCGGCGCCGGCGATTGCCGCCGCGAGCGTGTAGACGGCGACCAGGCGCAGCGGCACCGACAGGCCGATGCTCGAGGCGCGCAGGCGGTTGTCGCGCAAGGCCTGCAGCGAGACGCCGAAGGGCGAGCGGACGACGTGCCGGGCGAGCAGCAGCACGACCAGCAGGACGACCAGGGTGTAGGCGTAGGCGGTGCGCCCGGCGAGGTCGAACTCGAAGCGCGCTAACGGCGTGACGATCGGCCCCATGACCACGCCCTGCAGGCCGTCGGCGCCGCCGGTGATCGCGTCGAAGCGGTTGGCGAGCTCGTAGAGGATCGAGGCGACGCCGAGCGTGACCATCAGCCGGGTGAGGTCGCTGCCGCGCAGGATCAGCACGCTCGTCGCCAGGCCCAGCAGGGCGCTCGCGCCGATGCCGACGGCCAGGCCGACGAGCGGGTCGGGCATCACGTTGCGCGCGAACAGCCCCGCCGCGTACGCGCCGAAGCCGAAGAACGCGGCATGGCCGAGCGAGACGATGCCGGCGTAGCCGAGCACGAGGTCGAGCGAGATGGCGAACAGGGCGACGATCGCGATCTCGTTGAGCAGCAGCGACTGCGCCGGCAGCAGCAGCCACGACAACGGCAGCGCGACCAGGGTCGCGATTTCCCATCGGCGCCAGCGCGCCGCGTGCGCCAGCGCCGTGCGCACCGCCGTGCTCATCGCGCGCCCGCCCGCGCCAGCAGGCCCTGCGGCCGCAGCACGAGGATCGCGATCATCAGGCTGTAGACGATGAAGGCGCCGAGCTTGGGCACGTAGTACTTGCCGAGCACATCGGCGATGCCGAGCAGCAGCGCGGCGACCAGCGGGCCGGTGAGGGTGGTCGTGCCGCCGACCGCGACGACGATCAGGAAATAGATCATGAACTTGAGCGGGAAGGTCGGATCGAGCCCGAGCACCTCGGCGCCGAGCGCACCGCCGAGCCCGGCCAGGCCCGAGCCCACGGCGAAGGTGACGAGGAAGATGCGGTTGACGTCGAGGCCGAGCCCCCCGGCGACGCGCGGGTCGTCGACGGCCGCGCGCAGGCGGCTGCCGAAGCGAGTGCGCGACAGCACGAGCTGCAGGGCGAGCGCGAGCACGCCGCAGAGCACGATCACGAAGAGCCGGTACTTGCCGATGCCGACCGCGGCGAAGTCGAAGCGGCCCTGCAGCCACGGCGGCAGGCGGATGTTCTGCTGCATCGAGCCGACGACGTAGTCGACGGCGGTGACGGCCATGAACACGAGCCCGATCGAGAACAGCACCTGGTCGAGGTGGGGGCGCGCGTACATCGGCCGGTAGAGCGTGCGCTCGAGCAGCGCCCCGAGGGCGGCGGTGGCCAGGAAGGCGATCGGCAGGCAGACCAGGATCGGCAGGCCGGCCCGGTTCATCAGCAGCACGGTGACGTAGCCGCCGGCCATCGCGAAGGCACCGTGCGCGAGGTTGATGAAGTTCATCAGCCCCAGCGTGACGGCGAGGCCGACGGCCAGCACGAAGAGCAGCATCCCGTAGGCGACGCCGTCGAAAAGCAGAGTCAACATGTAAAGACCGGGGGTCTGGAGGGCCGACGCGGGTGGATACTGGCCCTCCGATCCTAGAGGACCCTGCGTGTCCGATCTCTCCGCCTTCCCGATCACCCGCAAGTGGCCGGCGCGCCACCCGGACCGGCTCCAGCTCTATTCGGTGCCGACGCCGAACGGCGTCAAGGTCTCGATCATGCTCGAGGAGACGGGCCTGCCCTACGAGGCGCACCGCGTCGCGTTCGACCGCAGCGAGCAGATGTCGCCCGAGTTCCTGTCGCTGAGCCCGAACAACAAGATCCCGGCGATCCTCGACCCTGATGGGCCCGGCGGGCGGCCGCTCGGCCTGTTCGAGTCGGGCGCGATCCTGCTCTACCTGGCCGAGAAGACCGGCCGCTTCATCCCGGCCGATCCGGCCGGCCGCTACGAGACGATCCAGTGGCTGATGTTCCAGATGGGCGGCATCGGGCCCATGTTCGGACAGGTCGGCTTCTTCCACAAGTTTGCCGGCAAGGACTACGACGACAAGCGGCCGCGCGACCGCTACATCGCCGAGGCGAAGCGACTGCTCGGCGTGCTCGACGCTCGCCTCGACGGCCGCGGCTGGATCATGGGCAGCGACTACGGCATCGCCGACATCGCCACCTTCCCGTGGGTCCGCAACCTGGTCGGCTTCTACGGCGCCGGCGAGCTGGTCGGCATCGACGGCTTCGCGCACGTGCAGCGCGCGCTCGCTGCCTTCGTCGCGCGACCGGCGGTCGTGCGCGGCCTGCAGATCCCGGCCGCGCCATGAACGAGTCGACACAGGTCGTCGCCATCGGCGCCTCGGCGGGCGGCGTCGAAGCGCTGTCGCTGCTGGTGGCGGGCCTGCCCGCCGACCTGGACGCGGCGGTGTTCGTGGTCCTGCACATCCCGGCGCACACCACCAGCCAGCTGCCGGCGATCCTGCAGCGTTGCTCGCGGCTGCCGGTGCGGGCAGCGGTGGATCGCGAGCCGCTCGTCGGCGGCCAGATCCTCGTCGCACCGGCCGACCGTCACATGCTCGTCGAGCCCGATTGCGTGCGCGTCACGCGCGGCCCCCGCGAGAACCGGCACCGGCCCTCGGTCGACGCCCTGTTCCGCTCCGTGTCGGTTGCCTACGGCCCGCGCGCCATCGGGGTGGTCCTCTCCGGCATGCTGGACGACGGCACCGCGGGCCTCTGGGCGATCAAGAACTCCGGCGGGCGGGCGCTGGTCCAGGACCCGGCATCGGCGCAGTACCCGTCGATGCCGGAAAGTGCCATCCGCCACGTCGCCGTCGACGCCGTGCGGCCCCTCGAGTCGCTCGGCGCCGAGATCGTCCGCCTGGTCGGCGAGCGTGTTCCCGCTGCCGCCGCGCCGGCGCCGGCGCACCTCGGGATCGAGAACCTGATCGCCCTCGAAGGCAACGGCCTGCAGGCCGGGGTCATGTCGCTCGGCAAGGTGTCGGCGTTCACCTGCCCGGACTGCCACGGTGTCCTGGTCCAGATCGAGGAAGGCAAGGTCGTCCGCTTCCGCTGCCACACCGGCCACGCCTTCTCGTTCAAGACGCTGCTGGCCGAGGTCAACGAGGCCATCGACAACGGCCTCTGGGACACCTTGAGGGCGATCGAGGAACGGATCCTCCTGCTCGGCCAGATGGCCGAGGCAGCCGGGGCCGCCGGCGGCCCCGAGGTGGCGGCGCAATGCCGCGCCGACGCCGCCGCCGCGGCGCAGCGCGTGGAGACGCTGCGCGAGATGGTCCTGGACGGCCAGCTGTTCGGCCACGGTCCGGAAAAAATCTGATCCCCCGGGGTCGCCCGGGTCCGCAATCCCGTCCTCGCCTCGTACGATCGTGCGAGCAGGCGCGGCACCGCTGACCACAAGACAAGGTTGGGAGTTCCTCGATGTCGTTCTCGCGCAGGGCGCTTTGCGCCATGGCGGCGGCCTGGCTGAGCCTGGGCCTTCATGGCTCCGACGCCCTGGCGCACGCCGATGACGCGTTCCTGCTGGCGCGCTGGATCGCCAGCTCGGCCGACAACCGCGGCCGGCCGTTCGCGATCGTCGACAAGAAGGCGGCGCGCATCCTCGTCTACGGCGGCGACGGCCGTCTGGCCGGCGAGACGCCGGTGCTGCTCGGCGCCGCGCCCGGCGATCATTCGGTGCCGGGGGTCGGCGACCTCGAGCCCGCGCAGATTCCGATGGCCCATCGCACGACGCCGGCCGGCCGCTTCGTCAGCCGCCCCGGCAGGAACCTGACCGGCGAGCACGTCGTCTGGTTCGACTATCACGCCGGGCTGGCGATCCATCGCCTGCGCGCCAACGCCGCGCATGCGGCGCGGCTGCAGCGCCTCGGATCGGCGCGGCCTGAGACGCGTCGCGTCTCCGCCGGATGCGTCGTCGTCCCGGTCGCGTTCTACGAGAAGGTCGTCGCACCCACGCTCGGGCAAGGCCGCGGCGTGCTGTACGTGCTGCCCGAGAGGGGTTCGCTGCAGGACGTGTTCGCGGTCGCCGGCGACGACTAGCGGCGCGCCTGGCCGGTCGCCAGGAACACACCGTCGAGGAAGGCCTGGAGCTGGTCCGGATCGATCGGCTTCGTCAGGTGGTGGTCGAAGCCCGCTTGGGCGGTCCGGGTGCGATCCTGCTCGGCGCCCCATCCGGTCAGGGCCACGAGGACCACACCGGCGTGCCTGTCGTCGGCGCGCAGGGCGCGGGCCACGTCGTAGCCGTCCATCCCCGGCAGGCCGAGGTCGAGCAGGACGAGCTCGGGCTCGAACCGCGCCGCCGCCGCGAGGGCGCTCGGCCCGTCCTCCGCACCCTCGACCGCATAGCCGAGCAAGCCGAGCAGGGCGAGCAGCGATTCGAGGCCGTCCGGGTTGTCCTCGACGACGAGGATGCGCCGGCCGGCAGGACGCGGCGCCGGCGCACGCGTGTCGCCCGGGGCGACCGTCGCCGCCGGCCGCGCGCCGGCCGCGAGCGGCAGCTCGACGGTGAAGGTGCTGCCCGCATCGAGGCCGTCGCTCGCGACGCTGACGCGGCCGCCGTGCATCTGCACGAGGCTTCGCACCAGCGACAGGCCGATGCCTAGCCCGCCCTTGGCGCGATGGGCGCTGTGGTGCAGCTGGGTGAACATCTGGAACAGGCGCCCCTGCTGGTCGCGCGGGATGCCGACGCCGTTGTCGACGACCTGCAGGCAGGCGTGGTCGCCGTCCTGCCATGCGGCGAGGCGGATGTCGCCGCCGTCGGGCGTGTACTTGGCGGCGTTGTTGAGCAGGTTGGCGATGACCTGCACCAGGCGCGCCGGGTCCGCGTCGAGCTCGAGGTCCGGCGAGGGCAGCTGCAGCTCGAAGCGGTGCTGCGCCGCCTCGATCGCCGGCCGCGTCGCCTCGACGGCCTGCTCCATCAGCAGCGCGAGCGACACGCGTTCCGGGCGCAGCTCGATGAGGCCGCGGTTGATGCGCGACTGGTCGAGCAGGTCCTCGACGAGCCGCGCCATGTGCTGGACCTGGCGGTCGAGGATGTCGCGCGCCTGCCGCCCCTTCGCCGGGTCGGCCGACATGCGCAGCATCGCCAGGGCATAGCGCATCGGCGCCAGCGGGTTGCGCAGCTCGTGCGCCAGCGTGGCGAGGAACTCGTCCTTGTGCCGGTCCTGCTCGCGCAGCATGGCCGCGTCGCGGACGCGCTCGATGTGCGCCCAGCAGCGGTCGACGACCTCGCCGACCATGGCGATGTCGGCGCTGCTCCACTGCCGCGGCGTCGCCGCGTGGACGGCCATGAGCGCGACCAGGCGGCCGTCCTTGACCAGCGGCGCGCAGATCACGGCCTTGATGCCGATGGCGTTGAACATGCGGCCGCCGCCGTCGTCGCCGAGCTCGCGGTCGACATCGTGGACGACGAGGTTGCGGCCATGGCGCAGGTGGGTCGTCGCCTGCGGCCCGAACAGGTCGAGCGAGTAGACGCCGGCGCTGCTGGCGACGCCGTCCGCGGACCAGTCGCTGCGGATCGTGAAGCGGTCGTTGTCGCCCTCGACGTCGGCGTAGGCGCAGCGGGTGACGCCGAGGTGCTCGCCGAGCATGCGTGCGGTGACGGCCATGATCTGCATCGCATCGGTCAGCGAGCGGGTCGCCTGCCCCATGCGGTCGAGCAGGCGCAGCCGTTCCTCGCTCGCCTTCAGGGCCTCGCCGGCACGCTTGCGCTCGGTGACGTCGAGGCAGATGCCGACCCACTCGCGCACCTCGCCGTCGACGAGCACCGGCACGCCCTGCGCCTCCATGTCGCGGTACTCGCCGTCGTGGCGGCGCAGCCGGTAGTGCAGTTCGACCAGCGAGCGGCGCTGCACGCCGGCCTGCCAGTGGCTGAGCACGCCGGGACGATCCTCCGGGTGGATCGCGTCGACCCAGCCGAGCCCCAGGCACTCGGCGTGGCTCTGCCCGGTGAATGCCTCCCAGGACGGGTTGTCGCTGCTGACGCTGCCGTCGGGAGCGGTGTTCCAGAGCACGGCCGAAGTCGTCGTCGCCAGCGTCCGCAGGCGGATGCCGCTCCAGCTCATCGGGTTGTCTGCGTTCATGGTCGGTGGCATGCGCGGGCGGACGGGCGGGATCACGGGCATGGCATGGGCATTGCCTGCGTGCCGATGCCGCGGCGGACACGCGCGCGCCAGTATCTTCGAACTGTTCTCGGCCCGGATGCCGGGGTGAACGCCATGCATCGACTCGTCGCGGCCGCGGCCGTGCTCCTCATCACCGCGTGCGGCGCCGAGAACACCGGCTCCAACGTCAAGGCGCCCGGCGGCGAGGAGACCGCGCGCACGCGCGCTCTCGATGCCGGCGCAGCGGCCCTGCAGGACAAGCCGCCGATCGAGGCCCTCAACGCCTACCTCGACGGCTTCCACTTCTACAGCGGCGACATGAAGGCGCAGATGGAGGCGCACCACTACTGCGCCAACGTCAACGAGGATCTGATCCAGTGCGTCATCTACGACGGCAACGTCGCCGGCGCGAAGCTGATGGGGGTCGAGTACATCATCAGCGCCGCCCTGTTCCGGACCTTGCCGGAAGCGGAGAAGGCGTTCTGGCACAGCCACGTGCACGAGGTGAAGTCGGGCCAGCTGATCGCGCCCTGGATCCCGGTGGCGGCCGAGAAGGAGCTGATGAGGAAGCTCGTCGGCACCTACGGCAAGACCTGGCACACCTGGCACACCGACCAGCAGAAGACGCTGCCCGTGGGCGTGCCGCAGCTCATGATGGGCCCGACGGCCGACGGGCAGATCGACATGGCGCGGGTCGCCGAGCGCGACGCGCGCTTCAAGGTCTCGAGCGAGGGCAAGCGCAAGGAGCGCGAGGACATCGCCGCGCCGCCGGTCGAGCCCGGTGCGAACGCGTGGGAGAAGGGTGTGGCGCTGCAGATCGCCGATCCGCGCGGCAGCGCGGCGGCGCATGCGCACGGCGCGGCGGCCTCCTCGGCTTCGGCAGCGACCTCTGGCGCGGCGCCGATGCCCGGCGGCGCAGCCTCTACGCCAGCGCCGAGGTAGGCGTCTTTCGACGCAGCCGCCGCCCCCACAGCCAGGGCGCGAAGACGAGCGCGGCCATCGTCCAGGCGACGGTCGCCGACCACAGCGTCTGGCTCGCGAAGTGCGAGCCCTGCGAGATGCGCACGGCGCTGAACATGAGCCCCGCCACGATGCCGATGGCGAGCCCGGCCCAGCGCCAGCGGCGGATGCCGGCCGCCCAGCCGACGAAGTACAGCGAGAGCAGCGCGTAGCCGGCGCCGGCGTGCGCGCTCGGCAGGCAGCGGCCGGCGCTGGCCTTCGACGCGGCCCAGAACGGACCATCGCGCTCGGCGGCGTAGTCGGCCTGCCCGCCGAACACGTCGATGCTGTGCGGGCAGTGCGCGGCAGTGCTCGATTTCAGCAGCGAGATGACGCTCGGCGTCAGCACCAGCGCGATCGCCAGCGCGATCGCCAGCGGCCGCCACGGCCGCAGCGAAGCACGGAAGGCCGAGCCCATCGCGACGCCGACGGCGACGAGGCCGACCAGGATCGGCAGGCCGCGCGCCGCCTGGTGGCCGAGCAGCTCGAACAGGCCCGAGCGCTTGCCGACGAAGAGCTTCTGCTCGGCGTCGAAGAAGAGGCTGCTGATGGCGACGTCGTACGACGAGTGCTGCAGCAGGTGGGCGGCGAGCCCGAGCACCAGCGGCACCGCGATCAGGTGGACGACGGCGCTGCGCAGGCCGGGCGGCTCGGAGGGCGGGAAGGCCATGGTCGATCCTAAACTCGACCGCCCAGCCGACCGTCGTCGCCGCCCGATGAAAAGCCACCGGCTGATCCTCGTCACCGTCCTCGCCCTGCTCGCCTTCGCCGGCAACTCGCTGCTCTGCCGCGTCGCGCTCAGGGAGACGAGCATCGACGCTGCCACCTTCACCTCGATCCGCATCGTCTCGGGCGCCGCCGCCCTGTGGCTGATCGCGCGGCTGCGCGACGGCGCGCGGCCGCTGGCCGGCAGCTGGGGCTCGGCGCTGGCGCTGTTCGCCTATGCGGCGGCATTCTCGTTCTCGTACCTGACCCTCACCGCGGCCACCGGGGCGCTGCTGCTCTTCGGCGCGGTGCAGGCGACGATGATCGGCGTCGGACGGTGGCGCGGCGATCGGCTGCGCGGCGCGCAGTTCGTGGGCTTCCTGCTCGCCATCGCCGGGCTCGTCGGCCTGCTCCTGCCCGGACTGCAGGCGCCGCCGCTGACCGGCTCGCTGCTGATGCTGGGCGCCGGCATCGCCTGGGGCGTCTACTCGCTGCGCGCCAAGGGCAGCGGCGATCCGCTGCAGGTCAACGCCGGCAACTTCGTGCGTGCCGTCGCGCTGGCGGCCGCGTTGTCGCTGGCGACCTTGCCGTGGCTCTCGATCGATCGCGCCGGCGTCGCCTACGCCGTCGCCTCGGGAGCGCTGGCCTCAGGCGTCGGCTATGCGATCTGGTACACGGCGCTGGCCGCCCTCAAGACCACCAGCGCGGCCACGGTGCAGCTCGCCGTGCCGGTGCTCGCCGCCGTCGGCGGGGTGGTCTTCCTCGACGAGGACGTGACGCTGCGCCTGGTCGTCGCCTCGGCGGCCGTGCTCGGCGGCATCGCGCTGGTCGTGCTCGACAAGGGCCCCGCTCGGCCGGCGTGATGGCGGCCGGGCCGCGGCCTGCACGAGCGCCATGCCGGCGAACACGCAGGCCGCGCCGGCGAGCTGCGACGGCAGGAGCTCCTCGTCGAGCAGCACGACCGCGAGCAGGGCGCCGAACACCGGCATGAGGTGGACGAACGGCCCCGCCCGTTCCGGGCCGATGCAGGCGACGCCGTACGACCAGAGCATGAAGCCGATCAGCGACGCAAAGACCGCGATGTAGGCGAGCGCGCCGACGAGGCCGGGCGTCCACGCCGGCGCCTTGTCGGGGGCGGCGAGCACGGCCAGCGGCAGCAGCAGAAGCAGGGCGGCGACGATGCTGCCGGCGAGAAGGAGGTCCTGCGGCAGGTCGGGCGGGCGCCGGCGCAGCAGCAGCGAGTAGACGGCCCAGAGCACGACCGCGACCGCCATCCACAGGTCGCCGCGGCCGATCCCGGCGGCGTGCAGCGACGCGAGGTCGCCGCGCGACAGCAGGACGGCGACGCCGGCGAGCGACAGCAGCGTCCCGGCCCACTGTCGCGGCACCGGCATGACGCCGCCGGTGAGCGCGGCGCCGACGAGGATGGCGGCGGGCGTCAGCGACAGCATCAGCAGGGCGTGGATGGCCGTGGTGCTCTCGAGCGCCAGGTAGACGAGGGTGTGGAAGGCGGCAATGCCGGTCGCGCCGAGGCCGAGGAGCAGCCTCCACTCGCGCGCCAGCGCCTGCCGCGAGCGCCACGCGCGCCCGCCGACGAACGGCAGGAAGATCGCCAGGCAGAGCGACCAGCGCAGCAGGTTGAGCGTGGCCGGATCGATCTCGCCGCGCAAGGCGCGGCCGGCGATGAAGTTGCCCGACCACAGCAGCGATGCGGCGGCGAGGGCCAGGGCGGCGCGTGCGTCGATGGACAGGCGTGGCATGCGCTGCAGTGTCGGCCGCACGCGGAGGCGAGCGCATGAGGCGGCAGTCCCACGCGCGGCTGCCGGCTCGGGCGATGTCCCGCGTCCGGCCGATGGACGGCGCGGCTCAGCGTCGCCGCCGATGCCGGCAGGGCTCAGCCGGCGGCGCCGATGCCGGGTGGCCTCAGTAGAGCGACGGGTTGTCGCGCGCGTGCACGATCGCTTCGGCGCGTGTGCGCACCCCGAGCTTGTCGAAGATCGTCGACACCTGGTTGCGGACCGTCTTCTCGCGCTTGTGCAGCCGGTCGGCGATGGCGTGGTTGTCGAGGCCCTGCGAGACGAGCTGCAGGACGGCCGCTTCCGAGGGCGTCAGGCGGCCGTGCACGGTGCCGGCCGGATGCGCTGCCGGCCGGCCGATGAAGCTTTCGAGGGCCTCGATGAACACCGGCCACGCCGGCTCGGTGTCGAGCAGGACGTGGTTGTCGCTGTCCAGCGGGATGAAGCGCGCGTTCCGGATCAGCGCCGCGAGCGCCCGGCCTTCGTCGAACGGCACCCGCGCATCGCCGCGCGCGTGCATGACCAGCGTCGGCACGTCCAGCCGGGCGGCCAGCTCGGTCACGTCGACGTGGTGGAAGGCATCGAGGGTGCGCGCCGCCGCGTCCGGCGCGGCCGTGATCCGCTCGAGCTCGTTCCACCAGCGGTGCTGGGTCGGCGTGCCGCCGGGGATGAACTGGTTCGTGAAGACCTGGCGGAACGCCGGGTTGTCGCGACCCCAGCCGATGCGGATGAGGTTGACGAGCGTCTCGGCCTCCAGCCGGCTCGCCTCGCCTTCGCGGCGCGCCGCGCCGCGGCCGTAGGCGCCGAACAGCACCAGGTGCGAGACCTTCTCCGGGTGGCGCGCGGCGTAGGCGATCGCGACCGCGCCGCCCTGCGACATGCCGAGCAGCGGAAAGCGGGTCAGGCCGAGGCTCGCGACGACGGCCTCGAGGTCGCCGACCCAGGCATCGAGCGAGAAGCGGCTGACCTCGCGGTCCGAGAGGCCGCAGCCGCGCTGGTCGTAGCGCACATAGGTGTGCTGGCGCGCCAGCGCCGCGAGCCACGGCCGCCAGACGGGGCTGTCGAGGTCGTGCTCCACGTGGCTGAGCCAGTGCGCGGCGCGCACCAGCGGCGGGCCGCTGCCGATCGAGGCGACCGCGATGCGCGTGCCGTCGGCGGAGGCGCAGAAGCGAAGGTCCTGGCGGGGGCGCATGGTTTCATTGTGGCCCGCCCGTGCCGCTGCACGCCGGGCATGAGCGTTGCCAGATCGCGCAGCAAAACGCGCCCGTCGGCTCGACGCAGCACCCAAGGCATGAACCGCTCGGTCGAACTCCCCCGGGCGGTCCGGCCGCCATGAGCAAGCTCATCGTCGTCGGTGCGTCGGTCGGCGGCGTGCCGGCGCTGATCCAGATCGCGGCCGGGCTGCCGGCCGACCTGGCTGCGCCCGTCGTCGTCGTCCTGCACATCGGCGAGTACCCGAGCGTCCTGCCGTCGCTTCTCGCGCGCCAGTCGAAGCTCCCGGTGTCGCACGGCCGCGACGGCGAGAGCCTGCGCCCGGGCCACATCTACATCGCGCCGCCGGACCACCACATGCTCGTGATCGGCGAGAAGCTGACGCTGAGCCGCGGCGCCAAGGAGCATCACACCCGGCCGGCGATCGATCCGCTGTTCCGCTCGGCTGCGTTGGCGCATGGGCCCGACGTCGTCGGCGTCGTCCTCACCGGCCTGCTGGACGACGGCACGGCGGGCCTGCAGGCGATCAAGGCGCGCGGCGGCATCGCCGTGGTGCAGGACCCGGACGAGGCGACCGCGCCCAGCATGCCGAGGAGCGCGCTCCGCTACGTCGCCGTCGACCACTGCCTGCCGGTGCCTCTGATTCCCCTGCTGCTGAGCCAGCTCGCGGCTGCGCCGCCGCGGCCGGCGGTCCCCCCCACCGACGATCGCGCTGCCCACGAGCAGGCGCTGACCTTGAGCCAAGGTGACGTCATGGATCACATGGAAGCGATCGGCAAGCCCTCGAACTTCGTCTGCCCGGATTGCCACGGCGCCTTGTGGGAGGTGCTCGACTCCCGGCCGCAGCGCTTTCGCTGCCACACCGGTCATGCCTTCACGGCGCGGACGCTGCAGCACTGCCTGGCGACGGCCAGCGACGACGCGCTCTGGAATGGCCTGCGCAGCCTCGAGGAAAGGCAGATGCTGCTCGAGTCCATGGCCGAGCACGATCGCGGGCGCGGCGATGAGGCGACGGCGAGCCGCCTCGAAGCCGCGGCCAGACGACTGCAGCGTCAGGCGGAGGTGCTCCGCGGCCTCGTGGAAAGGAGCCCCGAACCGGTCGAATGACGACCGCGACGCCGCCGTCGCGAACTCCGGGTCGATGGCCCCGCGATCCGGGGGTGTGTGACCTCTTCCACGCTTGACCTTTGCCGCTCCATGCAGCGGGGCTGGCGCGAGTACCGGATTGCATAATCCTTCGGCGCTCGGCGCCGGTCCTCGGCCCCGCGTTCCCCCCACGTTGCGCTCACCAGCAGGAGATGGCGAATGAAGGTACTGGACGATCCCAGTGTTTCCGGGCGCAACGAAGAAATGAACGCCTTGCTGGTCGCCTTGACCGGCTTGCGCAAGGGCGACGCCAGCGTCCGCCTGCCGCTGCACTGGTCGGGCGTCTCCGGCAAGGTCGCCGACGTCTTCAACGCCGTCGTCGAGCAGAACGCCGAGATGGCCGAGGAACTGGCGCGACTGCAGAAGGTCGTCGGCAAGGAAGGCAAGCTGAAGCAGCGCGCGTCGCTGCGCGATGCGCGCGGCTTCTGGGGCGAGTCGGTCGAGTGCATCAACTCGCTGATCGACGACCTGGTGCACCCGACCAGCGAGGTGGCCCGGGTGATCGGCGCCGTCGCCCAGGGCGACCTGTCGAAGAGCATGGCGCTCGAGGTCGAAGGCCGTCCGCTCGAGGGCGAGTTCCTGCGCACCGCCAAGACGATCAACAAGATGGTCGAGCAGCTCGGCAACTTCTCGGCCGAGGTGACGCGGGTGGCGCGCGAGGTCGGCACCGAGGGCAAGCTCGGCGGCCAGGCCAAGGTGAAGGGGGTCGCCGGCACCTGGAAGGACCTCACCGATTCCGTCAACTCGATGGCCGGTAACCTGACCGACCAGGTCCGCAACATCGCCGACGTGACGACCGCCGTCGCCAAGGGCGACCTCTCGAAGAAGATCGACGTCGACGTCAAGGGCGAGTTCCTGACGTTGAAGAACACCATCAACACGATGGTCGACCAGTTGCGCTCGTTCGCCTCGGAGGTGACGCGGGTGGCGCGCGAGGTCGGCACCGAAGGATCGCTCGGCGGGCAGGCGCGCGTGGAAGGCGTCTCCGGGACGTGGAAGGACCTCACCGACTCGGTCAACTCGATGGCCGGCAACCTGACCTCGCAGGTCCGCAACATCGCCGACGTCACGAAGGCGGTCGCCGCCGGCGACCTGTCGAAGAAGATCACCGTCGACGGCAAGGGCGAGATCCTCGAGCTGAAGAACACGGTCAACACCCTCGTCGATCAGCTGCGCTCGTTCGCCGCGGAAGTGACGCGGGTGGCGCGCGAGGTCGGCACCGAAGGCAAGCTCGGCGGCCAGGCCGACGTGCAGGGCGTGGCCGGCACCTGGAAGGACCTCACCGAGTCGGTGAACTTCATGGCCGGCAACCTGACGTCCCAGGTCCGCAACATCGCGGAAGTGACTACCGCCGTCGCCGCCGGCGACCTCTCGAAGAAGATCACCGTCGACGTCAAGGGCGAGATCTCCGAGCTGAAGAACACGATCAACACGATGGTCGACCAGCTGCGCTCGTTCGCCGCCGAGGTGACGCGTGTGGCGCGGGAAGTGGGAACGGAAGGCAAGCTCGGCGGCCAGGCCGACGTGCAGGGCGTCGCCGGCACGTGGAAGGACCTCACCGACTCGGTGAACTCGATGGCCTCGAACCTGACGAGCCAGGTCCGCAACATCGCCGACGTCACCAAGGCGGTGGCGGCCGGTGACCTGTCGAAGAAGATCACGGTCGACGTCAAGGGCGAGATCCTCGAGCTGAAGGCGACCATCAACACCATGGTCGACCAGCTGTCGTCGTTCGCCGCCGAAGTGACGCGGGTGGCGCGCGAGGTCGGCACCGAGGGGATGCTGGGCGGGCAGGCGGAGGTGAAGGGCGTGTCGGGGACCTGGAAGGACCTGACCGATTCCGTCAACTCGATGGCCGGCAACCTGACGAGCCAGGTCCGCAACATCGCCGACGTGACGAAGGCGGTCGCCGCGGGCGACCTGTCCGAGAAGATCACGGTCGACGTGAAGGGCGAGATCCTGGAGCTGAAGGCGACGATCAACACCATGGTCGACCAGCTCTCGTCGTTCGCGGCGGAAGTGACGCGGGTCGCCCGCGAGGTCGGCACCGAAGGGCGGCTCGGCGGCCAGGCGCAGGTGCGCGGCGTCTCCGGCACCTGGAAGGACCTGACCGACAACGTCAACTCGATGGCCGGCAACCTGACCGGCCAGGTGCGCGGCATCGCCAAGGTCGTGACCGCTGTGGCCAATGGCGACCTGAAGCGCAAGCTCACGGTGGAGGCCAAGGGCGAGATTGCCGCCCTGGCCGAGACCATCAACGGCATGACCGACACGCTGGCCACCTTCGCCGACCAGGTGACGACGGTGGCGCGCGAGGTCGGCGTCGAGGGCAAGCTGGGCGGCCAGGCCAAGGTGCCGGGCGCCGCGGGCACGTGGAAGGGCCTGACCGAGAACGTCAACGAGCTCGCCGCCAACCTGACGACGCAGGTGCGGGCCATCGCCGAAGTGGCGACGGCGGTGACGCAGGGCGACCTGACGCGATCGATCACGGTCGAGACGCAGGGCGAGGTCGCGTCCTTGAAGGACACCATCAACGAGATGATCCGCAACCTCAAGGACACGACGCAGAAGAACACCGAGCAGGACTGGCTGAAGACCAACCTCGCCAAGTTCAGCCGCATGCTGCAGGGCCAGAAGGACCTGGTCACGGTCGGCCAGCTGATCCTCTCCGAGCTCGCGCCGGTGGTCGGCGTGCAGCAGGCCGAGTTCTACGTCCTGAGCACGGTCAACGACACGCCGCAGCTGCGCCTCTTCGCCAGCTACGCCTCGGGCGGCCAGCCGACGCACGGCAAGGTCGTCAACCTCGGCGAGGGCCTGGTCGGCCAGTGCGCGATCGACAAGGAGAAGATCCTCCTCACCAACGTGCCGTCGGCGGCCTTCCGCGTCGCCTCGGGCCTGTCGGAGAACGCGGCCATGGACGTGATGGTTCTGCCGGTCATCTTCGAAGGCGAGGTGCGCGGCGTCGTCGAGCTGGCGTCGCTGCAGCGCTTCAACCCTGTGCACGAGGCCTTCCTGGCGCAGCTGACCGAGTCGATCGGCATCGTCATCAACACCATCGAGGCGAACTCGCGCACGGAGGACCTGCTGACGCAGTCGCAGTCGCTCGCCGAGGAGCTGCAGAGCCGCCAGCAAGAGCTGCAGCAGACCAACGAGGAGCTGCAGGAGAAGGCGCGCCTGCTGGCGCACCAGAACCAGGAGGTCGAGCGCAAGAACCAGGAGGTCGAGCAGGCCCGCCAGGCGCTGGAGGAAAAGGCCGAGCAGCTGGCCCTGACCTCCAAGTACAAGTCCGAGTTCCTGGCCAACATGTCGCACGAGCTGCGCACGCCGCTCAACAGCCTGCTGATCCTGTCCGACCAGCTCTGCAAGAACCCGGACGGCAACCTGACCGGCAAGCAGGTCGAGTTCTCGAAGACGATCCACTCGTCGGGCAACGACCTGCTGATGCTCATCAACGACATCCTCGACCTGTCGAAGATCGAGTCGGGCACGGTCGCGGTCGACGTCGGCGAGGTCCGGATCGACGACTTGCACCGCTCGATCGAGCGGAGCTTCCGCCACTTCGCGGAGTCCAAGCACCTCGAGTTCTCGATCGACATCGGCCAGCCGCTGCCGAAGACGCTGGTCACCGACGTCAAGCGGCTGCAGCAGATCATCAAGAACCTGCTCTCGAACGCCTTCAAGTTCACCCACCAGGGCGGCGTGTCGTTCTCGATCGCGACGGTGCAGGAGGGCTGGTCGCCGGACAACGAGGAACTGCGCCACGCCAGCCAGGTGATCGCCTTCTCGGTGTCGGACACCGGCATCGGCATCTCGCCGGACAAGCAGCAGATCATCTTCGAGGCGTTCCAGCAGGCCGACGGCTCGACCTCGCGCAAGTACGGCGGCACGGGCCTGGGCCTCGCGATCAGCCGGGAGCTCTCGCGCCTGCTCGGCGGCGAGATCAAGCTGGTCAGCCGCCCCGGCACCGGCAGCACCTTCACGCTGTACCTGCCGCAGAGCTACAACCCGGCGCGCAACGCCCGCCAGCAGCGCGTCCTCTCGCCGGAGACCGACGCGGCGCGGACCCTCCCCGCGGCGTCGCCGAGCGGCGTCACCGCCCTGCTCCGTCGCGGCGCCTTCACCGGCATGGCCGTGCACGCCAGCGAGGCGGAGGTGGCGGCGGGTGCGGACGAAGGCGCGATGTTCGCGAACGTCGCCGCCGACGACCGCGACGAGATCTCGAGCGGCGACCGCGTGCTCCTCGTCATCGAGAACGACCTGGCGTTCGCCAAGGTCCTGCTCGACGCGGCGCGGCTGGCCGGCTTCAAGGGGCTGGTGAGCAACACCGGCGCCGGCGCCTTGACGATGGCACGCGAGTTCCATCCGGCCGTCATCACGCTCGACATCTTCCTGCCCGACATGCAGGGCTGGCGGATCCTCGACCGCCTGAAGACGGACGTGGCCACGCGCCACATCCCGATCTGCGTCGTCTCCACCGACGACGCGCGCGACCGGGCCCTGCAGGCCGGCGCGGTCGGCTTCATCGCCAAGCCGCTGCAGTCGCGCGACGCCGTCGACACGGCCGTCGCCGAGCTGTACCGCTACTGCGAGCGGCCGTTCCGCAAGCTCGTCCTCGCCCTGCCCCCGGGGCCGCTGCGCGGCCAGCTGGTCGGCAACTTCGACGGCGAGGTGCAGACCGTGATCGCCGAGAGCGCCGACGCGATCCGCGTCGCCCTCGACGATGCCGACTGCCTGGTGATCGACGAGTCGGTGGCCGACTTCGGGCCGGAGGACGTGCGCGAGGCGATCGAGCGGCGGGCCGGCGTCTGCCAGCTGCCGGTCGTGCTGCGCTCCAGCGGCGCCTCGGCCGCGACGCCCGGCCCGTGGCGGCAGTCGCACCAGTCGTTCGCTCTGCGCGAGGCGAGCACCCCGGCATCGACCCTGGCGCAGACGGCGTTCCTGCTCCATCGCAGCCCCGCCTCGATGTCCGAGGAGGAGCGCAACGCGGTCGAGGCGGTGCACGGCGCGCACCAGGCGCTGCACGGCAAGAAGGCGCTGATCGTCGACGACGACATGCGCAACATCTTCGCGCTCGCCACCGTGCTCGACAACGAGGGCATGGTTATCGTCTCGGCCGACAACGGCCGCGAGGCGATCCGGCTGGTCGAGTCCGATCCCGGCATCGACATCGTCCTGATGGACATCATGATGCCGGAGCTCGACGGCATCGCGACGATGCAGGAGATCCGGCGCCTGCCGCGCGGCCGCGAGCTGCCGATGGTCGCGGTCACCGCGAAAGCGATGAAGGGGGACAGGCAGAAGTGCATCGAAGCGGGCGCCTGGGACTACCTGTCGAAACCGGTCGACCCCTTGCACCTTCTGTCGGTGCTGAGGGGCTGGCTGTGCCGCTGAGCTCGGAGTTCGACGACCTCGGACTGTCCGACTCCGATCAGGCCAGCATCCTGATCGTCGACGACCTGCCGGACAAGCTGCTCGTCTTCACGACCGTCCTCGAGGACCTCGGCCACGACCTGGTCTGCGTCCTCTCGGGCGCCGAGGCGCTGAAGGAAGTGCTCAAGCGCGAGTTCGCGGCGATCCTGCTCGACGTCAACATGCCGGACATCGACGGCTTCGAGACGGCCGAGCTGATCCGCCAGTACAAGCGCTCGGCGCACACGCCGATCATCTTCATCACCTCGTACGCCGACGAGATGCAGACGATCCGCGGCTATTCGCTCGGCGCCGTCGACTACATCCTGTCGCCCGTCGTGCCGGAGATCCTGCGCTCGAAGGTCAACGTCTTCGTCGAGCTGCACCTGATGCAGCGCCGCCTGCGCCGCCGCGCCCACGAGCGCATTGAGCTGGCGGCGGCCGAGGCGGCGCGCCTGGTCGCCGAGGAGAACACCCGCCGCTCGAACTTCCTGTCGCAGGCGGGCCGGCTGCTGAGCGCATCGCTGGACATCGAGGTGGCCTCGCGCCAGCTGATCAGCATGCTGGTGCCGCAGTTCGCGACCCGGGCGACGCTCGCCCTCGGCAACGCCGAGGAGGGCATCGGCTTCGCCCTCCAGGGCCGGGCCCAGGCCTACGGGCGTTGCGAGCTGACCGCCGTGGCGGCGTCCGACCTCGAGCCGGCCGAGCGCCAGGCCATCGAGGCGATCCTGGCCGAGCCCGAGCGAGCGCCCGCCGGCGACGCCCATGGGGACGTCCTGACCCTGCCGCTGGTGACGGCGGGTCGATCGATCGGTGTCGTCGTCGTCCGGCTGACCGGCCCCGGCGCCGACCACGCCACGGTCGCCGAGATGGTCGACCGCTCGGCCGCGGCGCTGGAGAACGCGCGCCTGTATCGGAGCCTGCAGCTCGAGATCGAGGAGCGGCGCGCCATCGAGGAGCAGCTGCAGACCTCGAACCGGCGCAAGGACGAGTTCCTGGCCATGCTGTCGCACGAGCTGCGCAATCCGCTGGCGCCGATCCGCACCGCGCTCGAGGTGATCCGCCGGCTCGCTCCGGCCGAGCCGAAGCTGAACTGGGCCACGGAGGTCACCGGCCGCCAGGTGAACCACCTCACCCGCCTGGTCGAGGACCTGCTCGACGTCGCCCGTATCAACCAGGGCAAGATCGCGCTGCAGATGGAGTCGCTCGACCTCCGTGCCGTGCTCGCGCACGGGCTCGAGACGGTGCGGCCGTTCATCGAGTCGCGCCGGCATCACCTGACGAAGAACATTCCCGACGTGCCGGTGATGCTGCGTGGCGACTTCGCCCGCCTCTCGCAGGTGGTCGCGAACCTGCTCAACAACGCCGCCAAATACACCGAGGAAGGCGGCTCGATCGAGCTGTCGCTCACTGTGCCGGCGCAGGGCCAGGCAGTCGTCTCGGTGCGCGACGACGGCATCGGCATCGACGGCGAGCTCCTGCCCAACGTCTTCGAGATGTTCGAGCAGGGCAAGCAGTCGCTCGACCGAAGCCAGGGCGGCCTGGGCGTGGGGCTGACGCTGGTCCAGCGCCTCGTCGAGCTGCACGAGGGCACCGTCCAGGCGGTCAGCGACGGCGTCGGCCGGGGCTCCGAGTTCCGGGTGACGCTGCCCTGCCTGGCCGAGGTCGCCGACCCGCATCCGGACCGCGGCGACAGACGTGCCCAAGCGCTGCCCGCCTGCTGCCGCGTCCTCGTGGTCGACGACAACCGCGACGCGGCGGAGGCCACCTCGGTGCTGCTCGAGCTGAGCGGCCACGAGGTGAAGACGGTCGGCGACGGCGCCGAGGCGCTGGCGTCGGCGCCGATCTACGCGCCCGACGTCGTCCTCCTCGACATCGGCCTGCCCGGCATGGACGGCTACGAGGTCGCCGTCCACCTGCGCACGCTCGCCGAGACCCGGGCGTCGTGCCTGATCGCCCTGACCGGCTACGGTCAGCCGGCCGACCGGGCCCGCGCCCGCGAGGCCGGCTTCGACCACCATCTCACCAAGCCGGCCGACCCGGACGAGCTGCTTCGCCTCGTCGAGAGCTTCCTCAAGACGCGCCGGTCCGGAGCCGGAATGGCGGTTGCCGGCAGGGAGGCGAGCAACAGTGCGAACATCGGGCCGGGCTGACGAGGACGGCAGACGGAGAGACGGTCGAGGTGCAGCGGACGTGAGCAACGATGGGGAGGACACCAAGGTCGGCGCCGCGATGCGCACGCTGGCCCTGCTGAACGCCCAGGCGGATGCGGTTCGCACCGACCTGGCCAACCTTCGCCGCGAGTTCGTCAAGGCGCAGCAGGACTTCAACAGCCTGCGCACCGCGCAGCTGATGGAGGTCAACGAGCAGCTGGTGCTGGCCGCCGTCCACGCCGATACGGCGGCGCAGACGGCCGTCAGCAGCCTCGACGAGCTGGCCCGCTTCAGCCAGCACGACGAGCTGACCGGCGCGCCGAACCGCACCCTCATGCTCGACCGGATCGTCAGCGCGCTGGCCATGGCGCAGCGGCGCGGCCACCGGGTCGGGATCCTGTTCATCGACCTCGACGGCTTCAAGCAGATCAACGACACCCTCGGCCACAGCGTCGGCGACCAGGTGCTGCAGATCGCCGCCCGGCGGATGCAGGGCGCGGTGCGCGAGTCGGACACCGTGAGCCGGCACAGCGGCGACGAGTTCCTGGTCCTGCTCGCCGAGATGGCCGAGCCCGCCGATGCGGCGCCGATCGCCGCCAAGATCCTCGCCTCGCTCGGCGCCCCGGCGCGCATCGGCCCGCACACGCTGCGCCTGTCGGCCAGCATCGGCATCACCGTCTACCCGGAGGACGGCACCGAGCCGTCGGCCCTCATCGGCCGCGCCGACGAGGCCATGTACCGGGCCAAGAAGCGCAGCAAGGGCGAGTACGAGTTCTACGAGAAGGAGACCTCGACGACGGGAAGCGCCCGGCTCGATGCCTTCGACCCGCCGGCGCAGCGGCTCGCCCGGCCCGACTTCGCCTTCGCCGAGCACGAGGCGAGGCTGCGCGAGCTGCTCAAGGCCAACCACCAGCTGGTCGGCGCGGCGCAGACCGCGCAGCGGCTCAAGACCAACGCCGAGGAAGCCCATCGCCGGCAGATCAACTTCGTGGCGATGGCGGCGCATGCGATGCGCAACCCGCTGGCGGTGATCCGCATGTCCGTCTCGGCGCTCGGGCTGCCGCTGGCCGACGAGGCCTTCCGTGCCAACCAGCACGAAGTCATCAAGCGCCAGGTGACGCACATGGCGCGCCTGATCGACGATCTTCTCGACGGCTCGCGGGTCGGCGCGGGCGAATTCCGGCTCGAGTGCAGCCAGGTCGAGCTGCGCTCCATCGTCGCCCTGTCGATCGACGCCTGCAAGCACGCCATCGACAGCAAGCAGCTGCGCCTGCGCACCGAGATGCCTGGCGAGCCGACGCATGTCCACGGCGACCCGCTGCGCCTCACCCAGGTCTTCAGCAACCTGCTCAACAACGCGTCGCGGCGATCGGTGGAGGGCGGCGAGGTGTCGTTCGCCATGCAGGTCGACGGCGACGAGGTCGAGATCAGCGTCACCGACAAGGGCGTCGGCATCTCCGAGGAGGCCCTGCCGCACATCTTCGACCTCTTCGTGCTCGACACCCACGTGCACGTCGACGATGCCGGGCTCGGCATCGGCCTCGCCGTGGTCGCCGAGCTGGTCAAGGCGCACGGTGGCCGCGTCTCGGCAGCGAGCGACGGCCCGGGCACGGGCAGCACCTTCGTGGTGAGGCTGCCGCGCGACGGACGGCCGCGCGACTGGGCCGCCTGGCGCGCAGCGGACCGGGTGGCGGCGAGCGGCGCCGAGCGTGCGGTCGGCCACAGTGCCGACGCCGGGCAGGCGTCGGCCTGAAGCGGCGCCCTACTTCAGCTTCGCGGGGTCCTTCACCGCCTTCTGCACGTCGAACTCGACGTTGAAGAGCTGGTTGCCCATCGCCGGGACGCGCTCGACCCTGCGGATGTAGACGTCCTGGACGATGTCGCGCGTCTGCGCGTCGATCAGCACCGGCCCGCGCGGGCTCTCGAAGACCTGGCCCTTCATCGCCGCGAGCAGCGCATCGCCGCCGCCCTGCCCCTTGGTCGCCTCGAGCGCCTTGTAGATGACGCGCATGCCGTCGTAGCCGGCGACGGCCATGAAGTTGGGCCGGAACTTGTTGGCGGCCTCGAAGGCCTGCACGAACTTGCGGTTGGTCGGCGACGGGTGCGCCGCCGAGTAGTGGTGCGAGTTGACGACGCCCTGCGCGGTGTCGCCCATCTCGTTCAGGATGTCGTCGTCGGTGACGTCGCCGGTGGCGATGATGCGGATGCCGGCCTTGTCGAGGCCGCGCTCGGCGAACTGCTTCATGAAGGCCGTGCCCTGCCCCGACGGCAGGAAGGCGAACACGGCGTCGGGCTTCAGGTCGGCGACGCGCTGCAGGAAGGGTGCGAAGTCGGGGCTGCGCAGCGGCGAGCGGATCTCGCCGACGATCTCGCCGCCGTTCAGCTTGAACTGGCTCTTGAAGAACTTTTCCGCGTCGAGGCCGGGGCCGTAGTCGGCGACGAAGGTGACGACCTTGCGGATCTTGTTCTTGGCCGCCCACTCGGCGATGGCCACCGAGACCTGCGGCAGGGTGAAGCTGGTGCGGACGATGTAGGGCGACTGCTCGGTGATGATGGAGGTCGCCGCGGCGGTCACGACCATCGGCGTCTTGCTCTGCGTCGCGATCGGCGCGGTCGCCAGGGCCAGGGGCGTCAGGCCGAAGCCGGCCAGCACATCAACCTTGTCGTTGATCACCATCTCCTGGGCGATGCGGCGCGTGGTGTCGGCGGTGCCGGCGTCGTCACGCAGCAGCAGCTCGACCTTGCGCCCCGCGACGACCGTGCCGTTCTGCGCCATCCACAGCCTGACCGCGGCCTCGATCTGCTTGCCGGTCGATGCGAACGGGCCGGTCATCGGCAGGATGAAGCCGATCTTGAACGGCGGCTTGCTCGCCTGCGCGACGGCGCCGCCGGCGGCGATGGCGCAGGCCAGCGCGGCGGCGGCGGCGAGGCAGTGGCGACGGGTGCTCATGGTGTCTCCTGGCGTGCGGACGGGGATGCGGGGCAATGTAGCGCAGCGGGGCTGCCCCGGGTCGGGCTTCGCGTCGCGCTGATCGCGTGCTGTGGGCCTCGCGCCAACGCCGAGCGGCGAAGGCGCGTGCGGGCAGGCGTCGGCGCGAGACTGCGGCGGTCGGCGCCAGGACGCCGACTCCCCTGCGATGCTCGGCCGCGTGGCCTGCCGCAGAACTCGCTTCGTTCGCTTCGCTCACTGCGCTCAGACAGCTGCGGCAAGTTTGATGACGAAGCGCGCTGCGCGCGCGGCCACGCGGCCTGCGCTTCTCGGCGCCGCAGACACGCGCCGCCACCTGCCCGCACGCGCCTTCGCTGAGGCGCGGGGCGAGTGCGCGCGCAGCACGAGCGGTGGGTGGCGCGGCAGGAGGTGCCTGGCGGAGGCGATGTCGGGAGCGACGAGCAGCGCAGGGCCGGGATCGGCGCGCACGCAGTGCGCGCTTCGTCATCGATTTCGCCGCAGCTGTCTGGGCGCAGAGAGCGCAGCAACGAAGCGAGTTCTGCGGCGCGATCCCGGCCCGAGCAGCGCAGTGCAGTCGGCGCTTGGCGCCGACCGCGAGCGTCTTCGCCTCCGCCGGGCACCGCCTGCCGAGACGCTCGGTCGCCAAGCAAAGCAGCGGATCGGCTGACATGAACACCGCCGCCAAGCCGAGACTGCCGCGCACGGTCGCCCTCTACGCCATCGCCGGCATGGGTCTCGCCATCTGGGTGTTCCCGGTGATCTGGGGCCTCCTCACGTCGTTCAAGACCGAGCGCGACGTGCTCGCCTACCCGCCGGTCTTCTTCTTCACGCCGACGCTCGCCAACTACCGGGAGGTGATCTTCGGCGCCTCGTCGATCGTCCCGAACCTGGTCTCGAGCTTCATCGTCGCGACGCTCGCGACGCTGCTGACCATGCTCTTCGCGATCCCCGCCGCCTACGCGATGGCGCGCCTGCGCTTCCCGGCCAAGCGCGGCACCGGCTTCTACGTGCTGGCGACGCAGATGCTGCCGCCGGTCGGGCTGATCATTCCGTACTACCTCGTTCTGCAGAAGATCGGCGGGCTCGACAGCTACAGCGGCCTGACGATCATCTATCTCACCTTCTCGCTGCCGTTCGCGATCTGGCTCTTGGTCTCGTACTTCGAGGACGTGCCGCTCGAAATGGAGGAAGCGGCTCTGCTCGACCGTGCCGGCCGCTTCGGCGCGCTGTGGCATGTGATCCTGCCGCAGGTGCGCGGCGGCATCGCGGTGACGACCATCTTCGTCTTCCTCAACGCCTGGAACGAGTTCATGTTCGCGGTGGTCCTCGGCGGCAATCGCGTGCGGCCGGTGACGGTGGCGATGTTCAACTTCATCTCGGTAGAGCAGACGCAGTGGGCGCGGCTCGCCGCCGGCGCGATGCTGGCCATGGGGCCGGTCATCCTGATCGGCATCTTGGCGCAGCGGCACATCGTCAAGGGTCTCACCGTCGGCGCGGTCAAGGGCGGAGGCCGCCGATGACGGCAGCAACGACGACGCCGACGAACGCCGGCATCCGACCCGACCAGCCCGGCCGCGTGCAGATGCAGGGCATCGTCAAGCAGCACGGCGCGACGACCGTGCTGCACGGCATCGACCTCGCCATCGAGCCCGGCGAGTTCTTCGTCCTGCTCGGCCCCTCCGGCTCGGGCAAGACGACGACGCTGCGCATCCTCGCCGGCCTCGAAGCGGTGAGCGCCGGCCGCGTCCTGATGGACGGCGTCGACGTCACCGCTACCGAGCCCGGCGCGCGCGACGTGGCGATGGTCTTCCAGAGCTACGCGCTCTATCCGCACATGACGGTGGAGCAGAACGTCGGCTTCCCGCTGAAGATGGTGGGCACGCCGCGCGTCGAGACCGGCCGCGCCGTGGCCGGGGCCGCGGCCAAGGTCGGCATCGGCCACCTGCTGCAGCGCACGCCGGGCCAGCTGTCGGGCGGGCAGCAGCAGCGCGTGGCGCTGGCCCGCGCCATCGTCCGCCAGCCGCGCCTCTTCCTGCTCGACGAGCCGCTTTCCAACCTCGACGCCAAGCTGCGCCTCGAGACCCGCCTCGAGCTGCGGAAGCTCCAGCGATCGCTCGGCATCACGACGGTGTATGTCACGCACGACCAGGAAGAGGCGATGACGCTCGCCGACCGCGTCGCCGTGTTCATGGACGGCCGCATCGTCCAGGTCGGCACGCCGCGCGAGATCTTCGACCGGCCGACCACGGTCGACGTCGCCGGCTTCATCGGCACGCCGCCGATGAACCTGCTGCCGGGCGAGTGGGAAGGGCATGCCGTCAGCGTCGCCGGCTCGACCCTGGCCGTCGCCGGTGAATCCGCCACCGCGCGCGCCGTCACCGTGGGCGTCCGTCCGGCCGACCTGCGCCTGGCCGACGGCGGCCTGCCGGCGACCGTCGAGCGCATCGAGGACCTGGGCGACACGACCATCGTCAACCTGGTCGTCGACGGCCGCCTCGTCAAGCTGAAGAGCGACGAGCCCGAGCCGGTGCACGAGGGCGACGCGGTGTTCGTCGCCTTCGCGCCGGAAGACGCGCATCTTTTCGACGCGGCGAGCGGCGCCCGCCTCGCCTGAACCGACCGATCCCCCGACCGACACGCCACATCGCCATGAACGCTGCAACGAATTCCCGACCAAACGTCGTCCTCATCCTCAACGACGACATGGGCTACTCCGACATCGGCTGCTACGGCGGCGAGGTCGAGACACCGAACCTCGACCGCCTGGCCGCGAACGGGCTGCGCTTCAGCTCGTTCTACAACACGGCGCGCTGCAGCCCGAGCCGCGCCTCGATGCTGACCGGCCTGCACCCGCACCAGACGGGCGTCGGCATCCTCACCTACGACTCCGGCCCGGAGGGCTACGCCGGCAACCTGAACGACCGCTGCGTGACCATCCCGGAGGCGCTGAAGGCGAACGGCTACCGCACCTACATGAGCGGCAAGTGGCACGTCGCCTCGAGCCTGACGAAGCCCACCGACACCTGGCCCCTGCAGCGCGGCTTCGACGAGTTCTACGGCACCATCATCGGCGCCGGCAGCTTCTACGACCCGAACACGCTGACGCGCGGCAACGACAACGTCGAGCACGAGGCCCGCGCGCCGGGCTTCTTCTACACCGACGCGATCAGCGACCAGGCCGTCGCCTACATCGAGCAGCACGCGAAGGCGCACGGCGACCGGGCCTTTTTCGAGTACGTGGCCTACACCGCGCCGCACTGGCCGCTGCATGCGCACGACGAGGACATCGCCAAGTACCGCGGCCGCTTCGACCGGGGCTGGGACAGGCTGCGCGAAGAGCGTCTGAGAAAGCTCGTCGACGCCGGCCTGCTCCGCGAGGAATGGCTGCTCTCCGAGCGCGACCCGACGCAGCCGCCGTGGACCGAGGCCGAGCGCGACGCACAGTTCCGCGCCTGGACGCTGCGCTGCATGGAGGTGTACGCGGCGCAGATCGACCGCATGGACCAGGGCATCGGCCGCATCCTGGCCGCGCTGGAGCGGACGGGCCAGCTCGAGAACACGGTCGTCATCTTCCTCGCCGACAACGGCGCCTGCGCCGAGGACATCCCCGAGAACGTGACCGTCGACGAGCTGGTCGAGAAGCTCATGATCGCGCGCAGGCACACGCGCAGCGGCGAGCCGGTCCACTTCGGCAACGATCCGGGCCGCATGCCGGGGCCGGAGAACACCTACCAGAGCTACGGCACCGCCTGGGCCAACCTCTCGAACACGCCGTTCCGCCTGTACAAGCACTGGATCCACGAAGGCGGCATCTCCACGCCCTTGATCGTGCAGTGGCCGCGCGGCATCGAGGAGCCGGGCGGCATCCGCCATGCGCCGGGCTACCTGCCCGACATCATGGCCACCATCCTCGACGTGACCGGCGCCGCGTATCCGACCCAGCGGCAGGGCCGCGCCGTCGCCCCGATCGAGGGGCAGAGCCTCGTGCCGGTGTTTCGAGGCGACGAGGCGCTGGCCGACCGCCCGCCGATGTTCTGGGAGCACGAGGGCAACGCCGCCGTGCGGACCGGCCCGTGGAAGCTCGTCAAGCGCTACCCGCGCGACTGGGAGCTCTACGACATGGCCGAAGACCGGACCGAGCTCAACGACCTCGCTTCCCTGGAGCCGGATCGGGTGCGCGAGATGGCGTCGCTGTACGACGCCTGGGCGGAGCGCTGCGGCGTGATCCCGCGCGAGAAGATCGTCGCGCTCATGAGCAGCCAGGGCGTGACGCGGGCCTTCTGGGAGAAGGACGAGGCCTGATCGCGGGCGCGTGCCCGGTCGCCGGGCCTTGCCGGCCCGAGTGACCGATGTCACTCGCCGGCAGCGACTTCCTGGCTCGTCGGCTCCGGGTCGCGGCGCCACACTGGCATCAGCCGGCGCGAGACCCTCGCGACGGCCGGATCACCGAAGGGAGCCGATCATGAGCAACTTCTTCAGCAACGCCACCGCCGCCCTGGTCGTCGCGCTGTACGGCATCGCCACGCTGTCGATGTTCGGTGCCTGCATGGCCGGGGTGCTCGGGGCATGAGGCGGCAGGCGTCGCAGGCCGGGCTGCCGGCACGCCAAGGCTCCGGCATCATGGGCGCATGGCCGGATGCTGTGGCTCGGGAGCGGCGCGTGAGGGACACGACGCGACGCAGGCAGGCGATCCCGCGAGCCGCACGCTCGCCGTCGGCGAACCCGCGCCGCGCTCCGTCGCGGCGCTCGGCCGCGGCGCACCCGCCGGCCGCTGGTGCGACATCCCCGCAGGCACGTTCACGTGCGGCAACGACGGCGCCGACGCGATCGCCGGCGATGGCGAAGGGCCGGCGCGTCGCCTGACGCTCGGCGCCTTCCGGATCGCCGCCACCACCGTGACCAACGCCGAGTTCGCGGCGTTCGTGCGGGCCACGCAGCACGTCACAGACGCCGAGCGCCTGAGCCGCTCGTTCGTGTTCCATCTCCAGGTCGCCGAGGCACAGCGCGCTGCCGCTCACCCTGTGGTGGCCCGGACGCCCTGGTGGCGGCGGGTCGAGCACGCCTGCTGGCAACGCCCCGAGGGGCCGGGATCGCACGTCCTCGACCGCCCCGACCATCCGGTCGTGCACGTCTCGTGGCGGGACGCGATCGCGTACTGCGCGTGGCGCGGCGTGGGCCTGCCGACCGAAGCGCAGTGGGAGCGGGCGGCACGGGGCGGTCTCGAGGGCCGGCGCTTCGCGTGGGGCGACGAGCTCCTCGACGCCGACGGTGTCCCGCGTTGCAACGTCTTTCGCGGCGACTTCCCGAACGCCCCGACAGCGGGCTGGCGGCCGGGCCCGGTCGAGGCCGGCTCCGGCGAGCCGAACGGCTTCGGCCTGCACCACGTCTGCGGCAACGTCTGGGAGTGGTGCGCCGATGCGCGCGACGGCGGCGAGCGCGCGCTGCGCGGCGGCTCGTTCCTCTGTCACGATTCCTACTGCAACCGCTACCGCGTCGCCGCGCGGAGCGCCAACACGCGGGACAGCGCCGCGAGCAACATCGGCTTTCGCGTCGTCAGCGCGTCGTCGTGACCGTGCGACGCGAGGTCGCGTGCCGGTCGGCTACCCGAGCTCGAGCAGCACCGGCTGGTGATCGGACGCGGCCGTCGTCGTGTCGACCGCCACCCGCCGCAGGCGCGGCCGCAGGTCGGCGCTGGCGCAGATGAAGTCGGAGGCGAAGGCGTCCGGCCACTGAGCGTGATCGTGCACGCCGAGCGTCGGCGGCTGGGCGACGCCGGGGTGCAGGCTGGTCCAGGCGTCCTGCAGCGCCGGCACCCGCGTGGGATCGCCGAACGGCGCCGTCAGGCGCGCATGCAGCGGGTCCTCGGGGCGGAAGTTGAAGTCGCCGGTCAGGATCGTCGAGACCGTCTGCGCCTGGGCGTCGAACGGGTCTCCCGCGGCATCGCAGGCGCCGCGGCCGTGCGCGTGCCCGCAGGCCTCCTCGTGGCGGGCACGGAGCGCCTCGACCTGCGCAGCGCGCTGGGTCCGCGAGTAGTACTCCAGGTGCGTCGTCATGACGCGCAGCGGCCCGAACGGCGTGTCGAGCAGCGTCTCGAGCAGCAGGCGCGGCATGCTGCGCTTGCCGGGATCGGCCGGCCACGGCAGCTGGTGACGCAGGACCTGCCGCACCGCATAGCGGCTGAGGACCATGTTGCCGAAGCGACGCCGCGTGCCGGCCGGGCCGGCGACGTCGACGGCGACGCCGGGCACGGCGGTGTGGCCCGGGAAGCGCGCGGCGAGCTCGGCGAACTGGTCTTCGCCGCGGCTGCCCTTCAGCGCCGGCTCGGCGAAGTTGTCCGCCACCTCCTGCAGGCAGAGGACGTCGATGTCGCCGCCCGCGAACGCCAGCGCGTGATCGACGATGCGCTGCGGGTCGACCCTGCCGTCGCAGCCACGGCACCACTGGATGTTCCAGCTGACGAGTTTCATGCGGCCATTGTCGACGCCTGCGTCCGCGGCTGCCTCTGCGCTGGCGTGGGTGCGCTTCTCAGCCGGCGAGCATCGACCGCGCCGGCTCCTCCGCCAGCGCCTGCGCAATCGCCTCGTGCTCCTCGGTGCCCCGCTCCAGCGCCTGCTGCAGGTTGCGCGCGTACTTCTCGCGCCGCTTGGGCGGCAGCAACGGCTCGTTCGGGTCGATGACTGCCTCCACGAGCACCGGCCCGTCGTGGCGCAAGGCGTCGTCGAGCACGGCGCCGCAGTCCTCGGCGCGCTCGACGCGCAGGCCACGCAGGCCGAAGCCTTCGGCAATCTTCACGAAGTCGATCGGCTGCAGCGCGCACTCGGTCTCGACGTTGCCGAGGAACATCATCTGCTCCCACTTGATCTGGCCGAGCGAGTCGTTGCGCACGACGACGATCTTGATCGGCAGCCGGTAGCGCCCGACGGTGGCGAGCTCGCAGAGCAGCATGGTCATGCCGCCGTCGCCGGCGAAGGCGACGACCTGCCGATCGGGAAAGGCGAGCTGCGCCGCGATCGCGTACGGCAGGGCCGAGCCCATCGACGCGAGCAGGCCCGAGCCGGCATAGCGCTGCCCTTCCTGCGCGTCGCAGTAGCGCGCCAGAAGGCCGGTGTTGTGGCCGGAGTCCCAGGCGACGAGGGCGTCGGGCGCGAGCCGCGCCCCGAGGTCGCGGGCGATGCGGCCCGGCTTCATCGGCGCGCCGGGCCGCTCGACCGCCTCGTGCAGCAGGCGGCGCCACTCGCGCGCGCCGCGCTGCGCTTCCTCGAGGAAGCCGCGTTCGTCCTTGCGGCGCAGGCGCGGCAGCAGGGCGGCCAGCGTCTCGCGCGCATCGCCGACCAGGCCGACCTCGACCGGGAAGCGCAGGCCGATCCGCATCGCATCGCGATCGATCTGCACGCCGACCGCCTGGCCCGGCTTCGGGTAGTACTCGATGAACGGAAAGGTCGAGCCGACGATCAGCAGCGCGTCGCAGCGCTCGAACGCGTCCTGCGACGGCCGGGTGCCGAGCAGGCCGATGCCGCCGGTGGTGAGCGGATGGTCGTCGGGCACGACCGCCTTGCCGAGCAGCGCCTTGACGATGGGTGCGGCCAGCGCCTCGGCGACGGCGAGCAGCTCGGCACGCGCGCCGAGCGCGCCCTGGCCGGCCAGGATGGCGACGCGCGACGCCGCGTTGAGTCGCTGCGCGGCGCGGTCGAGGTCGGCATCGAACGGCAGGCGGCGCTCGCCCGCGGGCTGGAAGGAGGCGTGCCCGCTCACGTTGCGGTCCGACGACTCGGTGTCCTCGAGCGTCGCCTCCTGCACGTCGACCGGCATCGACAGGTGCGCCACGCCGCGCCGCGTCAGGGCGGTGCGGCAGGCCAGCGCGACCACGCTGTCGACGTGGGCCGGGCTCATGACGCGGGCGCTGTATTCGGCGACGTCGGCGAAGAGGCGGGGCAGGTCGACGTCCTGGATGGTGAAGGTGTCGGCGAGGTCGTGGTACGGCAGGCCCGTGATCGCGAGCACCGGCGCCTGGTCGAGCTTCGCGTCGTAGAGGCCGTTCAGCAGGTGCACGCCGCCGGGGCCCGTCGTCGCTAGGCAGCAGCCGATCCGCCCGGTCCACTTGGCGTGCGCGCAGGCCATGAAGGCGGCCGACTCCTCGTGCCGGACCTGGACGAAGCGGATGCGGCCGGCGCGCTCGCGCAGCGCCTCCATCAGGCCGTTGATGCCATCCCCGGGCATGCCGAAGACGGTGTCGATGTCCCAGGCGATGAGGGCGTCGACCAGGACCTCGGCGCCGTTGCGGGCCTGGGCTTCGTTGCGGGTGTTCATGGCCGCGAGCGGCAAGGCGCGCGCCCGCGGACATCACCTGCTGCTCGGCGTCAGCGGATGCCGGCGCGCATGAACGACTGGACGAACTGGCGCTGGAACAGCAGGAAGCCGACCAGCAGCGGCGCCGAGGTCATGAGCGTCGCCGCCGTGATGATCGACCAGTCGACACCCTGGTCGGTCGACGAGAACACCTGCAGGCCGACCGTCAGCGGCCGCGTCTCGACCGAGTTGGTGATGATGAGCGGCCACAGGAAGTTGTTCCAGTGGTAGCTCACCGACACCAGGGCGTAGGCCAGATACACCGGCCTGGCGAGCGGCACGTACACCTTCAGCAGCACCTGCAGCGCGCTCGCGCCTTCCACGCGAGCGGCGTCGTCGAGCTCGCGCGGCACGGTCTTGAAGGTCTGGCGCAGCAGGAAGATGCCGAACGCCGACGCGAAGTAGGGCAGGCCGATGGCGAGGATGGTGTCGCGCAGGCCGAGCGCGTTCATGGTCGCGTAGTTCTCGACGATGAGGACGTCGGGCATCACCATCAGCTGCAGCAGCACCAGCCCGAACACAAGGTCGCGGCCGCGGAACTCGAAGCGCGCCAGCGCGTACGCGGCCAGCGTGCCCAGCACCAGCTGCGCGGCGAGGACCATGGTGACGAGCAGGGTCGTGTTGAGGAAGTAGCGCGCGAAGGGCGCCGCGCTCCAGGCGTTGGTGAAGTTCTGCAGCGTCAGCGGCGCACCGAGCTCGAAGCGGGTCGAGAAGGCGGAGGGGTGGAACGCCGTCCACACCGCGTAGGCGAGCGGCAGGATCCAGAGCAGCGCCAGCAGCCAGGCCGCGACGGTCTCCAGCGCGCGCGCCGCCGGGCCGGGCGAGAAGACGGTGCTCGTCGGCGTCATGCCTCGTCCGCCTCGCCACGCCTCACTGGTAGTGCGTCCGCCGCTCGAGGAAGCGGATCTGCACGAACGCCACCAGGCCGAGCGCGAGCAGGACGATGACGGTGAGCGCCGCCGCATAGCCGGTGTCCCAGAAGCTGAAGCCGACCTGGTAGATGTAGTAGAGCAGCAGCATGCTGGCGTTGTCCGGGCCGCCGCGCGTCATCACGAACAGGTGGTCGACCAGGCGCACGGAATTGATGAGCGCGTTGACGAGCACGAACAGCGTCGTCGGCATGAGCAGCGGGAAGAGGATGCGGCGGAAGTACTGCCAGCGCGACGCGCCCTCGAGGGCAGCCGCCTCGGCCAGCTGCGGTGGAATCGACTGCAGCGCCGCGAGGTAGAAGATCATGAAGAAGCCCGCCTCCTTCCACACCGCGACGGCGATCACCGCACCGAGCACGGTGCTGCGGTCGCCGAGCCAGTTGCGGCTCGGCAGGCCCAGGCCCTGCGTGATCTGCTCGAGCAGGCCGTACTGCGGCGTGTAGAAGAAGAGCCAGATGTTGGCGACCGCGATCATCGGCAGCACCGTCGGCGTGAAGTAGGCGAGGCGCAGGAAGCCGCGGCCGCGGATGCGGCTGTTGACCCAGAGCGCCATGCCGATCGCCAGGGCGATCGAGAGCGGCACCGTCGCCGCGGCGTAGATGACGTTGTTCCAGAGCGCTTGCCAGAACACCTCGTCCTGCGCCATGGCCTGGTAGTGGTCGAGGCCGACGAAGCGCGACGGGCGCGACTTCTTCGGTGTCGACATCACGCTGTGCCACACGGTCGCGACCGCCGGCCAGTGCGTGAAGGCGACGAGCAGCACCAGGGCCGGCAGCAGCAGCAGCCAGGGCGTGACGGCGCCCGGCCCCGTGGTCATCCTGAGCGCAGCCAAGGATCTCATCGCTGCGACGCAGAGATCCTTCGCCTCCGGCTCAGGATGACGCGCGTCACTTCTTGAAGTCGCGCAGGATCCGCGTCGCCTCGCGCTGCGCGTCGCGCATCGCGTCCGCCGGCGGCTTCGATCCGGTCAGCGCCGCCTGCAACCCGTTGTTCAGCGCCGTCGTGACGCGCTGGTTGTCGTGCGTCGAGAGCTCGGCCACCGAGTACTGCAGCTGGTCGCGCGCGACCAGGGCCTGCGGCACCTCCTGCGCGTACTTCTTCATCTCGGCCGTGTCCCAGGCCGCCGGCGTCACCGCGACGTAGCCCGTGGCGATGCTCCACGCCGCTGCGCGCTGCGGCGCCGTCGCCCACTTCGCGAACTTCAGCGCCGCCTGCTGCTCGGCGGGCGTCGTCTTGGCGAAGATGTAGAAGTTGCCGCCGCCGGTCGGGCTGCCCGGGCGCTTCTTCGCCGGCAGCATCGCCACCCCGAACGGGAAGCCGGCGTTGGTGCGGATGTTGGTGAGGTTGCCGGTCGTGGTCCAGATCATCGCCGCCTTCTTCTCGAAGAAGTCCTTCGGCGTCGTGCCCCACTCGATCACGCCGCCGGGCATCACCTTGTGCTTCGCCGAGAGGTCGACCCAGTACTGCAGCGCCTCGATCACCTCCGGCTTGTCGAAGTAGGTCTCGGTGCCGGCCTCGTTCATCAGCTCGACGCCGTTCGGGGTCGTCAGGCCCTGGAACAGCCAGTACGGAAAGCCCGACGAGGGGATCTTCACGCCCCACTGCGTGACGTTGCCGCTGGCGTCGCGCTTGGTCAGCTTCTTCGCGAACTCGACCATCTGGTCCCAGTTGGCCGGGCCCTTCTCCGGGTCGAGCCCGGCCTCCTTGAACGCATCCTTGTTCCAGTAGAGGACGATGGTCGAGCGCTGGAACGGGATGCCCCAGGTCTTGCCGCCGGTGCGGCTGTTCATCATGAAGCTCTTGTAGAAGCCGTCGAGCCACTTCCGGTCGTCGGCGCTCCTGGCGATGTCGTCGATCGGGACGATCGCGTCCTCGTCGATCAGCGAGTACATGTCGGTCGACAGCAGCACGGCGAGCTGCGGCGGCTTGCCGCTCTTGGTCGCCGTGAGCGCCTTGACGATGCTCTCCTGGTAGGTGCCCGAGTAGACCGGGTTGACCTTGATGTCCGGGTTCTCCTTGCCGAAGTCGGCCGCCATCTGGTCGATGGTCTTCGTCACCGGGCCGCCGACGGCGACCGGGTAGTAGAAGTTGACTTCGGTCACGCGCTGCGCGGCGGCGGGCAGGGGCGCGGCGCAGGCGGCGGCGAGGGCGATCAGGGCGAGGGCTTTCTTCATGCGGGTCTCCATCGGGAACGAAAGGGGAGTGGTCGGCGGGTCACGCGGCCAAGGCCGCGTCCGCGTCGTCGCGACGGCGGCTGCTCGCGGCGTCGAACCAGTGCGTGTGCTCGGGCGACCAGCCGAGCCGCACGCGCGCGCCGGGGGCGAGGCCGTGCTGGCCGGGCAGGCGCGCGGCGATCGTGTCGGCAAGCGTACCGCCGGCCGATGTCGAGCAGGTGACGACGGTGTCGGCACCGAGGTACTCGGCGCTCTGCACGACGGCGTCGAAGCCGCCGGCGTCGAGGCGCACGTGCTCCGGCCGCACGCCGAGCTTCAGGTCGGGACGGCCCGGCGCGGCGACGATGTTCATCGGCGGCGTGCCGATGAAGCGGGCGGCGAAGACCGTCGCCGGGCGGGCGTAGAGCTCGGCCGGCGGCGCGTCCTGCTCGATGCGGCCGGCGTTCAGCAGCACGACCTGGTCGGCCATGCTCATCGCCTCGGTCTGGTCGTGCGTGACGTAGACCATGGTGATGCCGAGGGCCTGCTGCAGCGTGCGGATCTCGCGCCGCATCTCCTGGCGCAGCTGCGCGTCGAGGTTCGACAGCGGCTCGTCCATCAGGCAGACCTTGCTCTCGGCGATGATCGCCCGGCCGAGCGCGACGCGCTGCTGCTGGCCGCCGGAGAGCTGCGACGGCTTGCGGTCGAGCAGCGTCGTCAGGCCGAGCAGGTCGGCGACGCGGGCCAGGCGCCCGGCATGCTCGGCGGCGGGCTCCTTGCGCACCTTCACCCCGAACAGGATGTTCTCGGCGACGCTCAGGTGCGGGAACAGCGCGTACGACTGGAAGACCATCGAGATGCGGCGGGCCGCGGGGGCGACGCCGGTGACGTCGCGGCCGTCGATGAGGATGCGGCCTTCCGACGGCGTGTCGAGCCCGGCGATCATGCGCAGCGTCGTCGACTTGCCGCAGCCCGAGGGACCCAGCAGCACCACCAGCTGGCCGGAGGCGGTGGCGAAGGTGGCGCGGTCGACGGCCTTGGCCGTGCCCCAGTGCTTGCTGACGCCCTCGAGGCTCAGCGAGCTCATCCGTGCGACGAAGGGCGGGTCGCGGCGAGGGCGGAGCGGCCGGCGGGCATCGCCGTAGTGTCCGCGCGCGGGGACGGCGGAGGCAGCCGGGAGAACCCCATCGGCGGCCGCAGGCGGCGGGCGGAGCGGCACGGGAAATGCCGGGCTCCCCGGACACGGCCGCTGCCCAGCGGTCATTCACAAGGAGCACATGTCATGGCAGGAAGCAGATTGGTCGCCATCGTCGCGCTGGCAGCGGCAGGGATCTGGCTGAAGAAGAGGATGGACGGCCCGGCGTCGTCGACCCAGCAGGGCGAGCAGTCGTTCGTCGAGGACTCGATCGAGATCGACGTGCCGGTCAGCACCGCCTACAACCAGTGGACCCAGTTCGAGGATTTCCCGAAGTTCATGCAGGACGTCCTCGAGGTCCGCCAGATCGACGACACGCACCTCCACTGGCGCGCCCGCATCGCCGGCAAGGAAGAGGAGTGGGACGCCGAGATCACCAACCAGATCCCGGACCGGCGCATCGCCTGGCGCAGCACCAGCGGCCCGCCGAACTCCGGCGCCGTCACGTTCACCCGCCTCGGCGACAACCGCACCCGGGTCACGCTGCGCATGTCGTACCAGCCGCGCAACTTCCTCGAGAAGGCCGGCGACGCGCTCGGCGCCGTCAAGCTGGAGACGAGCACGAACCTGCACCGCTTCGCCGACTTCCTGCAGAGCCGCGGTCGCGAGACCGGCGCCTGGCGCGGCACGGTCAGCGGCGGCGGCACGGTGAGCAACGGCTCCGGGCCGCCGGAGACGGTGTCCGGGGGCATGTCCGGCGGCATGGCGGGCAGCGGCATGCCCGGCGGCGGCATGACCGGCGGCGGCCGCAGCGGCCTGTAGAGGCCTTCGGGGCCGGCACCGCGGCCCGAGCCGCGGTGCGGCTGCCGTCTAGCGGGCGGCCAGGAAGGTCCTGGCGCGCTGCACCGCAGGAAGCGGCGTGTCGGCCTGCTTCGTCAGCTCGACGAGCATGCCGTGGTAGCGGCGCGCCTTGTCGCGGTCGCCCGCGGCCTCGGCCGCCTGCGCCGCGCCGGCGAGGCCGCGCAGCCGGTTGGGCTCTCGCTGCTGCGACAGCTCGAACTCCTTCAGCGCCTCGGCAGGCAGCTTCTGGACCAGCAGCAGCTCGCCGAGCAGCTCGCGCGCGGGCACCACCCGGCCCGGCGTGACGATGTGCTTCTCGTTGCGATCCTCGAGCTCGGCCGCGGCACGCATGGCGCGCAGCGCCTCGGCGCTGTCGCCGCGTGCCTGCGCGATCCAGGCGGCGGCGGCCAGGCGCTGGACCTCGACCTCGGTCGCCCAGTAGCCGTTCTTGGCGTCGAGCAAGGCCTTGTGCTGCAGCTCCAGGCGCTGCGCTTCGCGCTCGGCGGCGGCGACGTCGTTCTGGCGCGCCGCGCCGAGGGCGCGGGCGAAGGTGGTGATGGCGGCGACGAAGGGGAACTGCGTCTCCTGCTGCGGCAGCCGGGCGGCCGCGCCCCAGTCGCCCGCTTCGAGCGCCAGGCGCGCCGGGATCGCCGCCGCGGCGTACGGCCCGACGAACACGGACGGGTTGACCTTGACCTCGCGATCGAACTCCTCGATGACCTTGCGCGCCGCCTCGTGCCGGCCGAGCTGCAGGTTGGCGTACACCATGTAGTCGGCGGCGTGGAAGGCCTCGTTGCCGTTGCCGTCCTTCTTGGCGACGTCGGCCGAGCGGCGGTTGCCGGCGACCGAATCCTCCCAGGCACCCACGCGCGTGAAGATGTGCGAGGGCATGTGCAGCGCATGCGGCGCGTCGGGCGCGATCGCCGAGTAGCGCCGCGCCGCGGACAGGCCCTTGGCGGCGATCGGCGGCGCGTCGTAGCTGTGGATCAGGTAGTGGGCGACGCCCGGGTGGTCGGGATACTTGACGAAGAGCTTCTCGAGCACGCCGGCGGCCTTCAGGTAGGCGGCGTAGGTCTGGTCCGCCTGCGACTGGGTCGCGGCCACGTACAGGGCGGCGAAGATCTGCGCCTCGTCGTCGTCCGGGTACTTGGCGGCGAGCGCCTCGAAGGCCTGCGCGCGCGCTGCCTGTCGCGCACGCTCCGACCGCGCCCCGAAGTCGGCGTAGTAGGCCGCGACGGCCTCGATGTAGTCGCGCTCGCGCTCGGTCTTCGCGCCGATGCGGCGGCCCTCGGCGATCGCCGCCTGCGCCGCCGCGGCCGCCTGCGGCGAGGCGCCCTGGCCGGCGAGCGGGTTGTTCATCAGCAGGGCGGCGATGCCGAAGGTGGCGACGGCGCAGCCGGGATCGTCGGCGAGCACCTGCCTGAACGCCTTCTCGCCGGCGCCGAACCAGAACGAGTGCAGCATGGCCACCGCGCGCTGCAGCTCGCCCTGGACCTTGGGCTCGCACGAGTTCGCGAACGTGACCTTGCCGAGATGGCCGCCGTGCTGATGCGCATGCTGGGCGGAGCCGGTGCCCGCGAGCGAGCAGGCGATGGCGGCAGCAACCGCCAGACGATGAAACCTCATGGAAGTCTCCTGTGCTGTCCGGCGCGGCGCATGGGCCGTCCCCACGGCCGACGGGCTGGGCGGATTCTGCGCGGCTGCCCGCTGCCCCTCCGTCTCCTCCCCTGTCCCGGCGCGGGATGCCCTCGACGTGCGCGTCCGCCGCGCGCATCATCGAAAGTTTGCCTCAGAGGCCGAGCCGGCGTGCCGCTTCGTGGGCGATCGCCAGGCTCGCCGTCAGCCCCGGCGACTCGATGCCATAGAGGTTGAGGAGGCCGGCGACGCCGTGCGCCTCGGGCCCCTGCAGCATGAAGTCGCTAACCGGCTCGCCCGGCCCCTGCAGCTTCGGACGCACGCCGCTGTAGGCCGGCGCGAGCGCCCCGTCCTGCAGCGCCGGCCACCAGCGGCGGATGGCGGCGTAGAAGCGCTCGCTGCGCTTGAGGTCGACCGCGTAGTCGATGGCGTCGGGCGACGTCGCCTCCAGCAGCCATTCGACGTCGGGGCCGAAGCGCGCCTGGCCAGCCAGGTCGAGGGTCAGGTGCACGCCGAGGCCACCCGGCTCGGGCACCGGGTAGACGAGACGCGTGAACGGCGATCGACCGGCGAGCGCGTAGTAGTTCCCCTTCGCGAACCACGCCTGCGGAATGCTCGACCGGTCGAGCCCGTCGATGCGTCGTGCCACGTCCTGCGCGTGCAGCCCGGCGGCGTTGACCAGGATGCGCGTGCCGATCTCCATCGGCTCGACGCCGCCGATGACGAGCGCCATGCCGCCCGCGTCGACGCTCGCCGCCTCGAGCGGCGAGCGGACGACCAGTCCGCCGCCGGCGTTCTCCAGGTCGCCGAGGTAGGCCAGCATCAGGGCGTGGCTGTCGACGATGCCGGTCACCGTCGAGAGCAGCGCCGCCTCCGCGTGCAGCGCCGGCTCGAGGGCGCGCGCCTCGGCGCCGCTCAGCCAGCGCAGGCCCTCGACGCCGTTGGCAAGGGCGCGCCGCTCGATCGCCCGCAGCGCCTCGACCTGCGCCTCGCAGGCGGCGACCACGAGCTTGCCGCAGCGCCGATGGCCGACGCCGCGCGACTCGCAATAGGGGTAGAGCAGCCGACGCCCTGCCACGCACAGCGTCGCCTTGAGCGAGCCCGGCGCGTCGTAGAGGCCGGCATGGATCACCTCGCTGTTGCGCGAGCTGGTGCCGTTGCCGATGCCGCCGCTCGCCTCCAGGACGATGGTCTCGAGGCCGCGCAGCGCGAGCTCGCGCGCGCATGCCAGGCCGATCGCTCCGGCGCCCACCACCACGGCATCGACTCGCTCCACGGCCTTCCTCTGGTACAACCGTCGAGCTTAGCCGTCATCACGGGCTGGTTCGCAAGCGGCCCGGTCACCGACCGCCACGGTCGTCTTCGAGGAGCAAGGGAATGTCGGGTTCATTCAGGGCCGCGCTCGCCGGCCTGGTCTTCAGCGCAGGTGCCGCCGCGTCGCTCGACGCCGCGGCGGTCGTCGTCAATCTGGACTTCCGCGACAGCGGCTTTTCCAGCAACGGCGGCAGCAACAACACCTACAACCAGGACGGCTTCACCCTGCGCACCGTGAATGCCGGAAACCACCTCGACGTCCCCAACGGCCAGACGCTGGCCTGGCATCACGGCATCAGCAACCCGGTGTTCTCCAACACGCTGCTGACGACCTTCTCCGGCGGCGCCTTCGACTTCGTCAGCCTCGAGATCAAGGGCAACCCGCAGGGACTTCGCTTCAGCGCCTCGAACGGCAGCATCCAGGACGTCGCCGCCGGCTTCGAAGGCGTGGTCGGGTTCGGCGCCGGATTCGAGGACATCGTCTCGTTCACGATCGACATCCTCGGCAACGGCACGGCGATCCATGTCGTCGACAACGGCGTGCTCGAGTTCGGGCCGGTGCAGGCGATCCCCGAGCCGGAGACGGTGCTGCTGATGGCCGGCGGCATGGCCTTGCTCGCCGCCCGAGTGCGCCGCCGGCCGAGCCGGCGCGCCGGCGCTTCGGGCTAGGGAGGCCGAGGCCGAAGCCGAAAGCCGAGCCGATCAGACGGCAGCGCCGGCGGCCGGGGGCCGGGACGCGCCGCGCACCGCGCGCACCAGGGCGTCGAGGTCGACCGGCTTGGCCAGATGCGTCTCGAAACCGGCCGCCTCGGCGCGCTCGCGATCGTCGCTCGTGGCGTAGCCGGTGACGGCGATCAGCCGGCAGGAACGACCGGCGTCCGAGGCGCGCAGGCGCGCTGCCAGCTCGTAGCCGTCCATCTGCGGCATGCCGATGTCGAGCACGGCCACGTGCGGGGCGAACGACGCGAAGCGCTCCAGCGCCTCCATGGCACCGGTGGCGATGCCGGCTTCGCAGCCCTCCAGCTCGAGGTAGGCGGCCAGGGCCTCGGCGTTGTCGGCGTTGTCGTCGACGATGAGCACGCGGACGGGCCGGGCCGCCCCTTCGGCCGAGGGCGCGTCGCGGTTCGGCAGCGGATCGTGCGACACGAGGCCGCCTAGTCCCGGTAGCCCGGCAGCTCGCGGTCGAGCACCCGCATCATCGCCTCGAAGAACAGGCGCTCGCGTTCCGCGCGCGGGTGACGCTCGTCGGGGCTCGGCGTCTGCACGCGGGCGACGATCTCGTCGGCCAGCACCTGCAGCGGCCGACCCGTGCCCATCGCCAGGACCTGGGTGCGGCAGACGCGCTCGAGCCGGTACAGCCGCCGATAGGCCTGCGCCACGGTGTCGCCGGTGACGATGACGCCGTGGTTCTTCATGAAGGCGATCGGCCGGCTGCCCATGACGGCGGCGAGGCGCCCGCCTTCGTCGAGCGTCGCGGCGAGGCCGGTGTAGTCGTCGTCGTAGGCGATCTGGCCCATGAAGAAGGCAGCGGTCTGGCTCGACGGCAGCAGCCGGTTGTCCTCGAGCATGTTGAGCGCCATCGCCCAGGTCTGGTGCGTGTGCAGCACGACGCGCGCGCCGGTGATCCGGTGCAGCGGCGCGTGGATGCACTGCGCCGACAGCTCCAGCATGCCGCCGCCTTCGAGCACGCGGCCCTGCTCGTCGAAGACGATCATGTCGCTCGCCCGCGCCTCGGACCAGTGCAGGCCGTACGGCAGGATCAGGTACTGGCCGTCGCGCCCGGGGACGGTCATCGTGAAGTGGTTGTCGATGCCTTCCTCAAGCTCGTGCAGGACAGCCAGGCGCAGCGCGGCAGCGAGATGAACGCGCGCTTCGGCGACGGCGTCGTCCGGCGCCTCGACGCGCGGCGTGATCAGGGGGCGGACGGACATGGGCGGTCTCCAGGCGGGGAGGACGTGGAGCTTACCGGCTCGCCGCGACCCTGGCGAAGATCGGCCGCCGGCGCTGCGCCGCAGCCGACGCCGCGCCGGCGCTGGTCGCCGCCGGAAGCAGTAAGGTAGCGCCCATGAACCGCCTGCCCCTCCTCGCCCTGCCGGGCCTGCTCAACGACGAACGGCTCTGGGCCCACCAGGTCGCCGGCCTGGCGCCGGAGCACGCCGTCACCGCCGTCCCGACCACCTCGCACGATTCGGTGCAGGCGCTCGCGGCCGACGCCCTGGCCCGCGCACCGACCGAGCGCTTCGCCCTCGCCGGCTTCTCGATGGGCGGCTACGTCGCTCTCGAGATCATGCGCCAGGCACCCGGGCGCGTCGGCGCATTGGCCCTCGTCGACACGAGTGCGCGGCCGGACTCGCCCGAGTCGACGGAGGCGAGGCGGGCCGCGATCGCCCGGTCGGAGACCGACTTCGACGGCGTCGTCCAGGGCCTGATCGAGAAGATGCTGCCGCCGTCGCGGCACGGCGACCGTCCGCTGGTCGAGATCTGCCGGTCTATGGCGCACGCCGTCGGTCGCGCCGCCTTCGTCCGCCAGCAGGAAGCGAACATCGCCCGGCCGGACAGCCGGCCGCTGCTGGCGCAGATCCGCTGCCCGACGCTCGTGGTCTGCGGCCGCGAGGACCGACTCCTGCCGCTGGCGCTGAGCGAGGAGATCGCCGCCGGCATCGCCGGCGCGAAGCTCGTCGTCGTCGACGGCGCCGGGCACATGGTGCCGCTCGAGCAGCCCGACGCCGTGACCGAGGCGATGCGGGAGTGGCTGTCGGCCACGAACGATGACGCCGCCGGCGGCGACGCCGCCGGCGCGTCTGCTGCGCCCGCGCGGCCGCCGCTGCCCGACCGGCTGTCGGTGGACCCGCGCAGCCGGCATCACGTGGCGGCGGTGTTCGAGCACGCCATCGGCATCCGCTTCAACGACAAGGAGCGCCACGACGTCGAGGAGTACTGCATCAGCGAAGGCTGGGTCAAGGTCGCCGCGGGCAAGACGAAGAACCGCGCCGGCCAGCCGCTGCTGATCCAGCTGAAGGGACGGGTGGAGGCCTTCTACCGCTGACCGAGCCCAAGGGGTCGGGGCCGTCGCGGGTCGATGGAGCCCCCCCGCGCGCAGGCCGCTGCCGATCCGCCCATGCGCATCCTTGCCGTCCTCGAGCGCCTGGCCGCCGCCGCCCTTGCGTCCGCGCTGATCGCGTGCACGACCTCGCCGGCGATCGACGCGGCCTCGGCGCCCTGGCCGGCGTCGCTCGATGGCGGGACGATCGTCCTGCTCGGCGAGGTGCACGACAGCGCCGAGCAGCACCGGCTCCGCCTCGACGCGCTGCGCCGCGCGGTCGCGTCCGGCTGGCGTCCGGCGATCGTCATGGAGCAGTTCGACCGCGAGCGCCAGGGCGACATCGATCGCGCCCGGCGCGAGCGGCCCGGCGATGCCGGGCACGTCATCGAGCAGGCCGCGACGGCGCCGCCACGGCCCGGCGGCGGCTGGAACTGGAGCTTCTACCGGCCGTTCGTCGCGCTGGCGCTCGCGCACGACCTGCCGCTCGTCGCCGGCAACCTGTCGAACGCCGACGCGGCGAAGATCGTTCGCGGCGGCAACGCGGCGGTGTTCGACGCGGCTGCCTTGCGTGCCCTCGGGCTCGACCGGCCGATCGAGGCCGACTGGCAGCGCGCGCAGGAGCGCGAGATCGACGCCGGCCACTGCGGCGCGCTGCCGGCGGCGATGTGGCCGCGCGTGGCGAGCGCGCAGTTCGCTCGCGACGCTGTCATGGCCGACGCACTGCGCCGGCACGGCGGGCGCGGCGCCGTCCTCCTGGCCGGCAACGGCCACGTCCGCAAGGACATCGGCGTGCCGCGCTGGCTGCAGGCCGGCGGTGTCTGGTCGGTGGGCTACCTGGAGCGAGGCGATGAGCGAACGCCCGAGGCCGCCTTCGACGCCGTGGTGCGGACGGCGCCCGTCGCGCGCGGCGATCCGTGCTCGGCCTTGAGAGGCCGGACGCCGTAGCCGGGTCTTCTTGCGGGGCCGGCGATGCGGACCCTAGGCCTCCGGCAAGTCCTCGTGGATGCACAGGCAGTTGCCTTCGGTGTCCATGAACCATGCGGCCTTCTCGGCCCCGAGCACGCAGACGTGGTCGACCGTCTTCAAGCCAGGGAAGTCGTAGTCCTCGAACTTGACGCCGGCGCGCTTCAAGGCCTCGACGCTGGCGGCGATGTCGTCCACCCGGAAACTGATCGCCGTGTGGTCGGCCTGGGTCCCTTCCGGCTTCGGGAACAGGGCCAGCGTGCTGCCGCCGACCGTGTAGACGAACTTGCCGTCGGGCCTGAGGCTGCCGGGCCTCAGTCCCAGGCAGCCCTCGTAGAAGCCGCGGGCACGCTCCAGGTCGCGCACCGGCAGCATCGTCGTGACAGAGGCATCGGACAACATGGCGGTCCCTTCGCTCCGATCCGGCCGGCTCCCGACGTGCTGCAGCAGCCCGCCGTGCGACCGACCGACGAGCTTATGCCGGCCGCTGCCGGGGCGCCAGTGGGTTCTCGCCGCGGCGCCTGAGGGGCGCGCGTTCAGCCACCGCGCAGCGCCTCGGCGAAGCGCTCGATGGTCCGCGCCGCGTGCGCAGGATCGAGCCAGCGCAACACCACGACCGCGTCGAGCGCTGGATCCATCCACACGTAGTGGCCGCCCGCGCCCATCATGAACAGCGCCCGCTTCGACGCGCCGGCGAAGGCCTTGCCGTCGCGGTTGAGCCAGAGCAGCCGCCCGTAGAACGGCGCAACGGGGCAGGGCTCGGCCATGCGTTCGATCCAGGCCCGCGGCACGAGCTGCCGCCCGGCGCCGACGCCGCCCTCGAGCACCAGTCGCCCGACGCGCGCCTGGTCGCGCGCGCCGATCGACACGCCGGCGCCCCAGTGCGAGCCGCCCGGCACCGACGGCACGCGGCCGACGCCGGCAAGCTCCACCCAGGCGTCGTCGTAGCCGCGCCAGGCGAAGCCGGCGCCGCCTCCGAGGGGCCGCAGCAGCTCGTCGAGGAAGACCTCGGCCAGCGGCCGGCGGAACAGGTGCAGCAGGGCCAGCGCGAGCTGGTTGATGCGCACGTCGTTGTATTCCCAGTAGGTGCCGGGCGCTTGCAGCGGCCGCGCACCGCCCTTGGGCCCGGCGGCGGGGCGCGGATCCTGCGCCACCTTGCGCCAGCGATCGACGGTGTCGGGCAGGCCGAAGGACGTGCCCCGCCACTCGCTGGTCTGCGTCAGCAGATGGGTCCAGGTGATCGGCCGGTTGTGCTCGTCGTCGAAGCCGATGCCGGGCAGGCGCGCGACCACCGGCTCGTCCTCGTCCGGGAGCAGACCGACGCGATGGGCGACGCCAGCGAGCAGCGCCAGGTAGGTCTTGGCGACGCTGAAGGTGAGGTCGGCGCGGTCGGGCTCGCCCCAGGCCGCGATCTCCTCGCCGTGCTGCAGGACGACGCCGGACTGCGGCCCGCGCGCGTGCACCGGGCCGCGCAGGCGGTTGTACGGCGGCGGGTCGTCGTGGTGCACGCCCCAGGGCGGGCGGCCGGGCGGCGGCGCGGCGTGCGGGTCGCGCGGCCAGGGCACCTCGTGCGCCTGCGCGAAGGCCAGCGCCTCGGCGAGCCGCGCGTCGCCGCTCATGGGCGCAGCGGGCCGGGTTCGCCGCGGCGACGACCTGCGGCCCTCACTCCACCTTGGCGCCGGACGAGATGACGACCTTCTCCCACTTCGCCGTCTCCGCCGCGATGACCTTGCCGAAGTCCTCCGGCGTGCCGCCGATCGGCTTGCCGCCGAGCTCGGCCAGGCGCTCGCGCATCTTGGGGTCGGCGAGGGCACGGTTCACCTCGGCGTTGACCTTCTCGATGATCTCGCGCGGTGTCCCCTTCGGCATGCCGATGCCGAACCAGGCCGTGGCCTCGTAGCCCGGCACCGTCTCGCCGACGGTCGGCAGGTGCGGCATCGACGGCTCGCGCTCCTGCGAGGTGACGGCGAGCGCGCGCAGCTTGCCGCTCTTGATGTGGCCGATCGACGACGGCAGGTTGTCGAACAGCACGTGCACCTGCCCGCCCATGAGGTCGATCAGCGCCGGACCGGCCCCCTTGTACGGCACGTGCAGCATGTCGCAGCCGGTCATCGACTTGAACAGCTCGCCCGACAGGTGCACCGAGGTGCCGCTGCCCGACGACGCCATGTTGATCTTGCCCGGATTGGCCTTGCAGTAGGCGATGAACTCGGCGACGGTCTTGGCCGGGAACGACGGCGGCACCTCCATCACGTTCGGCGTGCGGATCAGGCCGGCGACCGGCGCGATGTCGCGGATGAAGTTGAAGGGCAGGTTCTTGTAGAGCGTCGCGTTGATGCCGTTGGCCGGGTTGACGAGCAGCATCGTGTAGCCGTCGGGCGGCGCGTTGACGACGTGCTGCACGCCGAGGTTGTTGCCCGCGCCCGGCCTGTTCTCGACGATGAACTGCTGCCCCATCTTCTCGCTCAGCCACTGCGCGACGATGCGCGCCAGCACGTCGGTCGTGCCGGCCGGCGGATAGGGAACGATCCAGGTCACGGGCCGGGCCGGATACGAGGTCTGGGCCTGCGCCGGGCCGGCCAGGGCGGCGACGCAGAGCAGGGAGCAGGCGAAGAGGCGATGCAGTCGAATCACGGGTTTGTCTCCGATGGGTTTGGGCGCAAGCCCCTCTGGCGGAGGCTCTGCGAATGCGGGGAAGCAGGCAGCGACGATAGCCGAGGCCGGTCAGCGCGGCACGAAGGCCAGCGTGTGCACCGGCTCTCCCGGCAGCAGCGGCGTCGGCCGTCCGGCGACCCAGTCGGCGTGCCCGGCCAGGAACCAGCGGCTGAGCGGGTGGCCGCTCTGCCCGCCGGGCATGTTGAAGACGGCCTCGGCCTCGCGTCCCGGCGTGATGACGAAGCGCTCCGACTGGCCGAAGGCCGGCGCCGCCACGCGCGGCATGTCGCGGTCGCCGGGCAGCGGCTCGGCCGGGGCGGCGAGCCAGCGTGTGCCGAACGGCAGGCCGCTCGCCATCGGGTGGGCGATGCGGGTCGTGTTGCGCCGGCCCCAGGTGGCCTGCTCGAGGGGCGTGCCTTCCTTGTCGAGCTCGGCGATCACGTCGTCGATCGCGGCCAGCTGCACCGCCTGCCAGCTGGCGCTGCCCTTCGGCAGCCAGGCGGCCGGCTTCTCGTCGAGCAGGCGGGCGATCACCGTCGGCCAGCGCGGCGTGGCGCGGGCGAAGCTCGCCGCCTTGTCGACCGCGTGCAGCTCCTCGTCGACGCCGCCGAAGAGGCGCAGGTAGAGCGCGCCGAGGAAGCTGCGCGTCAGCCGGTAGGCCACCGAGTCGACGCTGGCCCGGCCGGTCCAGGTGCTCTCGAGCAGGCGCCTGAACTCGGCGCGCCGGCCCGACGCTGCCGCCGGGTCGGCGAGCACCTGCAGGGCGCGGTCCCGCCAGGGCGCGAGGTAGAGCGCGCGGTCGTCGAGGAAGACCTGGTAGACGGCGGCTTCGTCGCTGCCGGCCGGCAGGGCCGTGACCGCGTCGCGGACCTGGCGCTGGCGCGCACCGAGGTCGGCACCGCCGTCGCCGATGGCCGCGTAGCCCGAACCGGCGAGCTGGCGCGAGTTGGCGGTCGCGATCTGCCCGGCGGCAGGATCGACGAGCACCGGGTGCGCGCCCGGCGCCGCCAGAGCGCTCCAGGTGTGGGAGGCGGCTGACGCGGCCGGCGCCGGGAAGGTCGAGGCCCAGGTCGCGGCGCGGGCGGGCAGCGCCCCGGCGAGGGTCCAGCCGATCTTCCCGGCGGCATCGCCGACGACCATGTTCTGCGCCGGCACGCCCGAGCGCTGGCCGACCGCCAGCGCCTCGGCGACGCTGCCGGCGCGTTCGAGCCCGAGCAGGGCGAGGTTGACGGCGCCGGGGTCGTGCGCGACCCAGTGCATGGCGTAGCGGCGGCCGCCGCGCTCCCAGACCGGGCCGTACGCCGTCTCGGCGACGCGCAGCACGTCGTCGGCAGCGCCGGCGACGGCGATCCACTCCTCGACCGTGCGCAGCAGGCCCCAGCCGTCGCCGCTCGCGCCGCTTCCGGCGCCGCCGCCGCTCGCAGCCGGCGGGCCGTTGCCGAGGCGGTAGCGCAGCGGGTCCTTGGCGTCGAACTCCAGCTCGAGCAGGTCGAGATAGGCGCCGTAGCTGTTGGTCATCCCCCACGCGACCTGGCCGTTGCTGCCCGCGACGACGATCGGCACGCCCGGCAGGGTGACGCCGACGATGCGCCGGGCCGGCTGCCCCGCCGCGGCCTCGATCTCGAAGGCGGCGCGGTACCAGATGTGCGGCAGGCGCAGGTTCAGGTGCATGTCGTTGCCGACCATCGCCGCGCCGCTTTTCGTGCGGCTGCCGGCGAGCACCCAGCTGTTGCTCCCGACCGCGGCCTCGCCCAGCGCGTCGACGCGCTCGGCCAGAACCGGCGCTGCGGCAGCGGCCGTCTTCGGCCGGCCGGCCTTGGCGAACCAGGCGGGCGCCTCGGCGGGCAGCGGCGCCGGGGACTCGTCGATCGCCGCGGCGTCGAGCGGCGCATCGTGCGCGCTCGCCGTCGGCAGCAGGAAGGCGAGCTGCGCCGGCGTCGTGCCGTGGTCGCGCAGCCAGCCGCGCGACAGCACGCGCTGCATCTGCTCTTCCTGGAGGTCGAAGTACATCGCCCAGGCGACGAGCAGGCTGTCCTCGGCCCGCCACGGGCGCGGCGTCGCGCGCAGCACCCCGTATTCGAACGGACGGGCGTCGAGGGCCGCGAGGCCGGCGTTCACGCCGGCGGCGTAGCGCTCGATGACGGCGCGGTCCGGCTCGGCGAGCGCCGCCAGCGCCGGGCCGGCGCGCGCGCCGAAGCGGTGCAGGCGCCGCTCGCGGTCGACCGGCAGCAGCGCCTTGCCGATCAGCGCCGACAGCTCGCCGGTCGCTGCGCGGCGCAGCAGGTCCATCTGGAAGAAGCGTTCCTGCGCGTGCACGTAGCCGGTGGCCCAGGCGATGTCGGTGCGGTCGCTGCCGCGGATCGCCGGCACGCCGTTCGCGTCGCGGCTGACGCTGACCGGCGCGCGCAGGCCGGCGGCTTCGACGCGGCCGTCGAGCGCGGGCAGGCTCGCGCGCAGGAAGAACCAGCCGCCGACGATCGCCGCGACGACGAGCGCCAGCACCAGCCACAGCAGCGCCGCGAGCCAGCGCAAGGCGCGCCTGCGCCTGATCGTCGGTGCCATGCCTGTTCCTCGCCGTTGCGTGTCGGGACAGTCTAGCGAGACAGGCGACCGGCACGGAGGCACGGCGACGCCCGCCATCCGCTTTCGATCCGCTACGACTGGATACAAGGCGGTCCGGGAAGGGCGTGAACTTCGCCCGCCGCACCCGCGCAGAACATTCCGTTGCAGCGCCGGAAGCGCCTTTGCGCCGGACTCGCGCTTAGGATGAATTTCGGTGGCGGCGCGAGGTGCGCGAAGCCGCCGTCGGACGGGTCGAACCGTTCGATAGCGAGTTCGGAAGGGAGACCACGACATGGCCTTCGTCATGATTGCCACCGGCGCCTCGAGCCGGTCACCGGTGCGGACGCTTTCGATGCGACCCCTGGTCGGCGCCGCCGTCCTCGGCGCGCTCGGCCTGCTCGCCGCCGGCGGCGGCCTCGGCTACGCGGTCGCGGAAGCGCAGGTCGTGCAGGTGCCGGTGGTCGCGGGCCCGAGCGCGCCTCAGCCGGCCCATCCCTTCACCCTCGAGCAGCTCGGCGCCCTCTCGGGCCGCCTGTTCCGCCTCGAGAGCGAGGCGGCGCAGCTCGGCAAGCGCATCGGCGTGCTGCAGAAGGAGCCGTCGGCCGCGAGCACGGGCGCTGCACCGCGGCGCGAGCCGGTGCGCCAGGAAGCCACCACCGACACCATGGCGCCCGTGGGGGCGAGCGGCGGCCCGTGGCTGCCCGCGCGCCCGGCCGCCAGCCTGGACCTCGACGCGCTCGACGCGCAGCTCATGCGCATCGAGGAGAAGATCGCCTCCATCGCCGATGCGACGGTGCGGCGCAGCCTCGAGCTGATGCGCCTGCCGACCCGTTTGCCGATCCCGGGCGCCGGGCTGACCTCGTCGTTCGGCAACCGGATCGACCCGTTCGCGCATTCCAGGGCGTTCCACGCCGGGCTCGACTTCGCGGCCGCGCACGGCACGCCGATCACCGCCGCCGCCGGCGGCAAGGTCGTGTTCGCCGGCTGGAAGAACGACTACGGCTGGACCGTCGAGATCAACCACGGCAACGGCCTGGCGACCCGTTACGCGCACGCCTCCCGGCTGCTGGTCGGGATCGGCCGCGTCGTCGTTCCCGGCGACCGCATCGCCCTGGTCGGTTCGACCGGCCGGTCGAGCGGCGCGCACCTGCACTTCGAGGTGCTTCGCAACGGCGGCCAGGTCGACCCGAAGCGCTACCTCGCCGGGATCTGAGCGAAGCGGACGCCAAATGGGCTTCGGTCGCATCGCCACCCGCCGCCTGACGCAGGTCAGGCTCGAGCTGATGCCGCAGCACGGCGCGCAGCGCTGGCTGCTGCGCTCGCTGCTGCTGCTGGCCGCGCTGACCGCCGGTGTCGGCGCCGGCTTCGCCGGCCGCGAACCGGCGCTGGCGCTCGTCCAATCGGCCTCGGCCACCCTGAAGACGGGGCCGGCGCCGGAGGAGGTCGAGGCGCAGATCCAGCCGCTGCGCCACGAAGTCGACCAGACCCGCCTCGCCCTGCGCCTGGCAGCGGCGCGCAACCAGGAGCTGGAGCGCCAGGTCGATGCGCTCAACCAGCGGCTGCGCGAGTCGACCGAGGAGCTGACGTTCTTCCGCAAGGCGCGCGAAGGCAAGCACTAGTTCACCGACCGGAGGCACGACGATGTTCGCGAACCTGAAGAAGCAGCCCTTCATCAAGATGGCGGCGCTCTCGACGCTCGTCGCCGAGGACGTCGAGATCACCGGAAACGTGGTCTTCACCGGCGGCATGCGCATCGACGGCCTCGTCAAGGGCGACGTCATCGGCCGCGAGGTCGACGGCAAGGGCGCGTCCCTGCTCGTGCTATCCGACAAGGGCCGCATCGAAGGCAGCATCCGCTGCAGCGACGCGGTCATCAACGGCATCGTCACTGGCGACCTCGACATCGAGCAGCGCCTCGAGCTGCAGTCCGACGCCCGCGTGCGCGGCACCATCCGCTACAAGCAGCTGCAGATGGACGTCGGTGCGTCGGTCAGCGGCCACCTCGTCAAGGCAGAGGACGGGGTGGCCGCAGGCAACGTGGTCGAGCTCGGGCAATCCCGGCAGCAGTGAGGCGGCGGCGGCCGTGCCGCGGGCAGGGTCGGCGGCCGCCAGTCGCTAGGCGACGCGTGCGCCGCTGGCTGCGACGGCGTCGCGCCGCGCCCGCCGCCAGGCCAGCGCGCCGAGGCCGAGGCCGAGCAGGAACACCGTCTCCGGCTCCGGGATGACCGCCGCCTGCGTGATCGGGATGGCGCGCCCGGCGGCGTCGCTCAGCAGCGAGGTGCCGAGCAGCGTGAAGGCGACGGTTCCCGGGTTGATCGCGTTGAAGGACAAGGTGGCGAGCGAGAAGCTCGCCGGCTGAAGCGCGTCCAGTTGGGCCGCGCCGAGCAGCGAGACCTCGCTGAAGTCGACGATGCCGGGCGACAGCGAGACGTTGGTCAAGGCTTCGAAGCTGGCCGGGTTGCCCAGCGCCGGCCCGAACGAGACGCCGGCGAGGCTCAGCCGCGCCGGGTCGAAGCCGACGTCGAGGTCGAAGCCGCCGACGACGGCGCCGCCGAGGTCGGACACGCTGACGTCGACGAGCACCGAGCTGCCGGGCATCGTCGGCGTGGAGGCCGGCGTCAAGGTGATCACCGCCGCGCCGGCGGACGGCAGCATGAGCAGGACGCCGAGCGCGACGGCCGCCTGGCGCACGACATCCTTCATCGAGGCTCGCATGACGATCTCTCCTTCTGTCGACGTTGACTCGGTTTTCGTGCCGGAGCGGCGCGGTCACGGGGCGCACTGCGCCGCCGTGCACTGCAGGGTGCAGGCACGTGCATCGAGCACGGTGATCGTTCCGTCGCGATCGGCGTCGCGCGGATCGTCGGCCGCGGCCGCCGTTCCGCGCGCCGACAGGATCCCGGCGATGTCGTTGCGGTCGACCCTGCCGTTGGCGTCGGCGTCGCACACGAGGCGGGCGGCGGCGATTTCGAACACCGACCCCTTGGAAAGCGAGACGACATAGAGCGTCCCGCGCGGGCTCGGCTCGATGGCCGTGGCCGTGCCGAAGTTGCGGCCGATGAGCAGGCTCTCGCTTTCCGTGATCTCGGTCTTGGTGACGTTGTCGACGACCCGGTCAGCGAGCCGCGGGTCGCTGAAGCTCAGGTTCAGCCGGTCGGGCGTGAGCTTGATGCGGAACAGGAAGCCGCCCGCCAGGCCCGGGTCGAGGGCCGAGCCCATGAACAGGTCACCGGCGAAGTCGGGGCCGAGGGCCGCGGGCGCGAAGCCCAGGCCCGCGGGCGCGACCTCGTACTTCCAGCTCAGCTGCGGGTCCTTGTACTGCGAGCCGGGCAGCGAGAACAGGCGGGCCACGGCTTCCGCAGGGGTGTCGGCGATGAGGGTCGGCGGCCAGCGCAGCTGCTGCAGGTTCAGGTTGAACTGGTTGACCTCGATGTCCTTGTACTGGGCGATGCGGTCGACGGGGCCGCGGATCTGGATCCAGCCGCTGTTCTGCCCGGGCTCGTAGCGGTCGAGCTTGGTGAAGCTGTCGTCGCCGTTCTCCTGCGCCCACAGCCGCCCGGACTGCGGATCGAACTGCATGCCGAAGCCGTTGCGCACGCCGTACACGAAGACCTTCTGGAGGTTGGCGCCGACCTCGCCCCCGAGGGACCCGCCGACGGCGAAGAACGGGTTGTCCGCGGGCGCGCTGCCGTCGGGGTTCAGGCGCAGGATCACGCCGGTCAGGTGGGCGTCGTCGGGGGCCGGGCCGCCGAACTGATCGTCGGGCACCGTGGGACCGGGGCACGCGGCCGTGGGGCCGCAGGGCAGGTTCTGCATCCAGCCGCGCCGGCCGACATCGCCGACGTAGACGTAGAGCTTGCCGTCGGGGCCGAAGCGGAGCACCCCGCCGTTGTGGTTGCCCCGCAGCGGCTGGTTCGGGTCGGCCTGCAAGGCGCGCAGGCGGATGATGTTGCGGTCGAAGGTCAGGCTGGTCCCGTTCCAGACATAGCGGTCGACGCGATTGCCGAGCAGCGGCACCTGATCGAGTGCGGTCGAGTCGGCGCCGGTCGAGCTCTCGGTCCAGTACAGGTAGACGCCGGTCGAGGACTGCGGGTCGAGCGCGATCCCGAGCAGGCCGCGCTCGGAGGCGGAGTTGACGGCGAGGTCCAGGACGGTGCCCTGGACCACGCCGTTCACCACCCGCTGCACTCTGCCGGTCGCTTTTTCCAAGACCAGGAAATCATTGCCGCCGAGAAAGGCGATGCTCGTCGGCTGCGCCAGGCCCGAGACGACGGTGCGGACCGTCAGGCGCGCATCGAGGAGCTCGGGCGTCTGCGCGTGGAGCGCCGGTGCGAAGGCGGCGGCCGCGGCCAGCACGCCGCCGGTCAGGGTTTGCTGGAGTCGCATGATGTCCCTCCGTCTGATCTGTCGAGCGGTCCGCCTTGCGCGTGGCATCAGCTGTTCCCGCAGTGGTGTCGACGCCGCTCCTATCATTGGCCCGCCATGGACCGACTTGTCGACCGCCTGCGGTCGCGGGCAGCGCAGCACTTCGTCGGCCGCACGACCGAGCTGGCGCTGCTCGACCAGTCGCTCGCGATCGACCCGCCGCCGGTGCCCGTCTTCGTCGTCCACGGTCCCGGCGGGGTCGGCAAGACCAGCCTGCTCGAGCGCGTGCGTGCGCTGGCTGCATCGCATGGCATCGACTCGCTCCGGCTCGACGCGCGCGACATCGAGCCGACGCCGCCGGGCGTGCTGCGCGCGCTCGGCCGTGCCTTCGGCCTCGCGCCCGAAAACGCCGACGTGGCGAGCGTCCTCGCGAGCTGCGCCGGCACGCCGCGGCGCCTGCTCCTGATCGACACCTTCGAGCGCATCGCCCACCTCGAGGCGTGGCTGCGCGAGACGGTGCTCGCCGAGCTGCCCGAGACGACGCGCGTGCTCATCGCCGGCCGGTCGACGCCCGACGCCGCCTGGCGCACCGATCCGCTCTGGCGCGAAGGCGCCCGCGTCATCGGCCTGCGCAACCTGGCCGCCGACGAGTGCGCGAGCCTGCTCGCGGCACGCGGCATCGCCGCACCGTGCCACGAGCGGCTGATCGAGATCAGCCACGGCCACCCGCTGGCCCTCACGCTGCTCGCCGACGTCGTCGCGCGCTCCGGCGAGGTGCCGGCCGAGCTGGGCCGCGACGTCGTGCGCGAGCTGGCCGAGCGCTTCGGCGCGCAGGCGCCGACCGAGCTGCATCGGCGCGCGCTCGAGGTCTGCGCCCATGCCCGCGTCACCACCGAGGCGCTGCTCGCCGACGCCGTCGAGCGCGAGCGGGCGCGCGAGCTGTTCGACTGGCTCGCGTCGCTGAGCGTCGTCGAGAGCGGGCCCGCGGGCCTGTTCCCGCACGACCTGGTCCGCGACGCCATCGACGAGGAGCTGCACTGGCGCCACCCCGAGCGACACCGCGAAGTGCACCGGGCCGTGCGCCGGCACCTGATCCGCGGCGTCGCCGACCCCACGCACTTCCCGAAGCACACCTTCGACATCCTCTTCCTGCACCGGCACTCGCCGGCGATGAAGCCCTTCGTCGACTTCCGGGCCCTCGGCAGCGTCTACTTCGAACCCGGCGACGCGAGCGACCTGCCGGCCCTGCGCGAGCTCGTCGCGCACGAGATGCCGGCGGCCCAGCACGCCGCGATCGAGCGCTGGTGGGGCCATCGCGCGACGACGCCGTGGGTCGTCCGGCCGGCGCCGGGCCAGCTCGTCGCGGCGACGCTGTCGATCGACCTGGCGGCGCTGCACGAGGACGAGCGCGCGGCCGATCCGGTCTTCGCCGCGGTCTGGCGCGAGCTCCGGGACGTCGCCCCGCCGCGGCCCGGCGACCGGCAGCTGCTGGCGCGCTGGAACGTCGCCGACGGCGGGCAGTTGCGGCCGTCGGCGGCCATGAACGGCATCCAGATGTCGCAGTTCCACCAGTGGCTGACGCTGCCGAATCTCGGCGCCTTCGTGATCTGCGTCGAGCAGCCGCCGCACTGGGCGCCGATGATGAAGCACATCGGCTTCGTGCGGATGGCCTCGTGCGACTGCGTCGTCGACGGCCGCTCGCTCGGCTGCTACCTGCGCGACTGGCGATCGGCGCCGATCGCGCCCTGGCTCGACGGCATGGGCGAGCGCGAGCTCGGCCGCGAGGCGCCGCTCGATCCGGCGCGCCGTGTGCCGGAGCCGCAGCGCCTGGCCCGCCCCGAGTTCGAAAAGGCGGTGCGCGAGGGACTGAGGCAGCTGCACCAGCGGACGGCGCTCGCCGCGAACCCGCTGGTCGCGTCGACCGTCGTGCAGGCGGCAGCCGGCGACGGCGAGGCGCCCGTCGACGCGCTGCGACGGCTGCTCGTCGACGCCGCCCGCTCGCTCGCCGCGCGCTCGCGCGACGCGAAGTTCTGGCGCGCGCTCGACCTCACCTACGTCCACCCGGCCGGCTCGCAGGAGCTCGCCGCCGAGCGCCTCGGGCTGCCGTTCGGCACCTATCGCTATCAGCTCGCGACCGGCATCGAGCGGGTGGCGCAAGTGCTCTGGGACCAGGAAACGGCGCACGAGGCGAGCTGAGCCGCCGCGCTGCGGGCTCATACCGCGCGGCGGGTTCGTCATCGCACCGTAGCCGACAGCGTTTTCGGCAGCGCTTCGACAGCGTTTTCGGCTGGCGTTTCGGCGCCGGCTGCGCCGATGCTGAGGGCACCTTTTGTCAACCGGAGGTGCTCCATGTTCCGATCGAAGCCGTCTTCTTCGTCGCTGGGCCGTCGCGCGATCGTCCTCGGCGCCAGCATGGCCGGCCTGCTCGCCGCCCGCGTCCTCGCGGAGCGCTTCGACGAGGTCTGGCTGCTCGAGCGCGATGCGCTGCCCGACGGCGCCCAGGCGCGCAAGGGAACGCCGCACGCCGTGCATGCGCACGGGCTGCTGGCGCGCGGCCGCGAGGTGCTCGAGTCGCTGTTCCCCGGCTTCACCGAGGCCCTCGAGGCGCGCGGTGCGCTGGTCGGCGACCTGCAGACGAACGCGCCCTTCGTCGCCGCCGGCCGCCGCTTCGCGTCCGGCCGCTGCGGCAGGCGCGGCCTGGCGTGCAGCCGCCTGGCGATCGAGGCCGAGGTGCGCCGCCGCGTGCTCGCGCTGCCGCAGGTCCGCGCCGTGACCGACGTCGACGTGGTCCAGCCGGTGCTCGAAGGCTCGCGCGTGACCGGCGTGCGCATCGTGCAGCGGGCGACCGGCGCGCAGGAGACGCTGGCCGCCGACTTCGTCGTCGACTGCACCGGCCGTGGCTCTCGCCTGCCCACCTGGCTGCGCGAGTGGGGCTTCGACGCGCCGGCCGAGGAGCGCGTGGACGTCGGCATCGGCTACGCCACCGCCTACCTGCGCCGCGAGCCGGAGCAGGCGCCCGGCATCGCGGCAATGATCTTCACGGCCACGCCGGAGCTGCCGCTGCCCGGCGTGCTGCTGGCGCAGGAGGCCGACGCCGACGGCACGCTGCGCTGGGTCGCGACGCTCGGCGGCTACGCCGGCGACCACCCGCCGGCCACGATCGAGGCGATGCGCGAGCGCGCCCGCCGCATGGGCGACCCGACGTTCGCGCGCCTGCTGCAGGACGCCGAGCCGATCGGCCCGGTGCTGCGCTACGGCTTCCCGCAAGCCAGCGCCGCCGCTACGAGCGGCTCGCCGCCTTCCCCGAGCGCCTGCTGGCGATGGGCGACGCGATCGCCAGCTTCAACCCGGTTTACGGCCAGGGCATGAGCGTCGCCGCCTGCGAGGCGCTGGCCCTGCAGCGCGCCCTCGCCGCCGGCCTGGGCGGCCTGCACCGCCGCTTCTTCCGCGCTGCCGCGAAGGCGATCGACGTGCCCTGGCAGCTCGCCGTCGGCGCCGACCTCGCCATCGCCAGCGTGCCGGGCGAGCGGCCACACGCGGTGCGCTTCGTCAACGCCTACCTGGCGCGCGTCTTCCGCGCCGCGCCGCGCGACCCGACGGTGGCGCTCGCCTTCATGAAGGTGGCGCACCTGATCGCGCGGCCGCCGTCGCTGTTCGCGCCGCACATCGTCGCGCGCGTGCTCTGGCACTCGCGCGACGCGGCGGGGACGATGGGCGCGCCCGCGGTCGCCCTCGGCGACGGGTGACGATCGCGGCGCCGCGGCACCGAAGCGCTCGCCGCTGCGGCACCGATGCGCTCGGCGCGGCCGCTGCGCGGCCGAACGCGCCCGCCGCTCAGATCGGGCAGACGTTGGCCGGATCGACGGCGCCGGCCATCGGCAGCGTCTTGCTCGCCGGCGGCTTCTTCCTGCCGTGCCGCGGCTCGACCCAGGCTTCGAGCAGCATGAAGGCGGCGCGGTAGCAGGGCGCGATCGGCCGCAGCCGGTCCGGGAAGACGTCGAACAGCTGGTCGACGTGGTTGCCGCCCTCGACGACGTAGTAGCGATGCAGGTGGCCGCGGCCCTGGCCGAGCACGCGTTCGACATACGCATCCGAGTTCGGCCCGATCGGCAGCAAGGTGTCGAGCGTTCCGTGCAGGGTGATCATCGGCTTGCCGATGCGCCCGCTCAGGGCGACGCGGCCGACCGCGTCCTGCACCGCCTGCGGCCGGCTGGCGTAGTCGTAGTCGGCGTCGCAGGCGGGCGTGCCCGGGGCGCAGAAGGGAACGCCTGCCGCGAGCGCGCCGTCGTAGCCGGGGTCCATCTCCTCGCGGTAGGTGCGCTGCGTCAGGTCCCAGTAGACGGCGTAGTGATGCTCCCAGATGAACTCGGATCCCGGCGCGAAGCCGGCGTCGAGGATGGCTCGGTGCGCCGGCTCGCTGCCCAGCCGGTACGCCGGGTAGTGCTTCAGGGCCGCTGGCAGGAAGGTGAACAGGTTCGGGCCTTCGGGGCGCCAGTGCGGCCCTTCCCAGTCGACACCGCCGTCGTAGAGGTCCGGGCGGTTCTCGAGGGCGTGGCGCGTCAGGTAGCCGCCGTTCGAGATGCCGGTCATGTAGGTGAAGTCGGGGACCCGGCCGTAGTGCTGGCGGACGACGTCCTTGGCGGCGATCGTCAGCTCGGTGACGCGGCGGTGCCACTCGGCAATGGCATCGCCGGGCTGCGCCCCGTCGTTGTAGAAGCTGGTGCCGGTGTTGCCCTTGTCCGTCGCGGCATAGGCGTAGCCGCGGGCGAGCACCCAGTCGCTGATCAGATAGTCGGTCGCGTACTGCTTGCGGACGCCGGGCGCGCCGGTGACGACGAGCTTGCCGTTCCACTGGTGCGGCAGGCGGATCACGAACTGCGCGTCGTGGAACCAGCCGCGGGTCGTGTTCGTCGTCGACGTGTCCGGGAAGTAGCCGTCGATCTGGATGCCCGGAACCACGGTCGTCGGGTTGCGCGTCTGCTGCGAATGCAGCGTCGCCCAGTCGCTCGCGTCGGTGTACGGCGTCGCGACGAGGTACTTCGTCGACAGGTCCGGCAGGCACGCCGCCTCGGCGCGCTCGGCACCGGGCACCGTCAGCCGCGTCATGTTCAGGCAGTCGGCAGCGTGCGCCGCGTTCGACGCGGCGAGCAGCGAGGCACCGAGCAGGCCCGCCGCGAAAGCGGCGCAGGCGCGCGCCGGCGGCGGGGTGGAACGTGCGATGGATCGGTGCATGCAGCCTCCTCTTCGCCTGCCTTTTAGCGCGCCGCCCGGCCGCGGCCCATCGTCCGTTCGCGCATGCGGGAGTAGGAGGACTCCGGCGCCCCGGCGGCGCGGCGTCGCCTCACGCCTCCTTCGGCAGCAGCGGCTGGCCGCGCGTCTTCCACAGCGACAGCAGCACGCCACCGGCGATGAGGCCGAAGGTCACGCCGAGCGACAGTGCCGGCGGCAGCTTGCCGACGAAGCCGACCAGGAAGATCTTGGTGCCGATGAAGACGAGCACCAGCGCGAGCGCGTACTTCAGGTACCTGAAGCGATGGATCATGGCGGCGAGCGCGAAGTAGAGCGCGCGCAGGCCGAGGATGGCGAAGATGTTGCTCGTGTAGACGATGAACGGGTCGGTGGTGATGGCGAAGATGGCCGGCACGGAATCGACGGCGAACACCAGGTCGACGAGCTCGATCACGAGCAGGGCGAGGAACAGCGGCGTGGCCCAGAGCACGGTCCTCCCCGTCGCGGGATCGGGTCGCCGCACCCAGAACGCATCGCCGTGCAGCTCGGCCGTGACCGGCACGTGCCGACGCGCGAACTTGAGGACCGGGTTGCCGGCGATGTCGGGCACGTGATCCGCGAGGACCCACATCTTCACGCCGGTGAAGACGAGGAATGCGCCGAACAGGTAGAGGACCCAGCTGAACTGCCCGACCAGCGCCGCGCCGAGCCCGATCATGATCGCGCGCAGCACGATGACGCCGAGGATGCCCCAGAAGAGCACGCGGTGCTGGTACTGCCGCGGGACGGCGAAGAACGTGAAGATGAGGGCGATCACGAAGACGTTGTCCATCGACAGCGACTTCTCGATCAGGAAGCCCGTGTAGTAGGCCATTCCGCTGCCCGGGCCGAGGACCCACCATACCCACGCGCCGAAGACGAGCGCCGCCGTCACGTAGCCGGCCGAGAGCCACAGGCTCTCGCCGACGCCGATCTCGCGGCTGCCCCGGTGCAGGACGCCGAGGTCGAAGGCGAGCAGGGCGACGACGATGCCGATGAAGAGAAGCCACAGCCAGGCGGCGGTTCCCTGGATGTCGGTGGCGAGCGCTGCAGTGAGGAATTCCATGGTCGACGCGAGTTCTCGAGGTGCGGGAGAGCGCGACGATAGGAACGTTCGGCCATCCGAAAAAGCAGAAAATCGGATAACGACGTTTCGTAAAAACCTGACCTACCGATTCCCCATGAGCCGCAGCTTCAGCTACCGCCACCTGTACTACTTCTGGGTCGTCGGCAAGGAAGGCGGCATCGCCCGCGCCGCGGCGCGCCTCGGCATGGCGGTGCAGACGGTGAGCTCGCAGGTGCGCGAGCTCGAGCGCTCGCTCGGCTACGCGCTCCTGCAGCCGTCCGGGCGCGGCCTCGTCCTGACGGACGCCGGACGAGCGGCCATGCAGCAGGCCGAGCAGATCTTCCAGCTCGGCGAGCAGCTCCCGGCGTTGGTCCGGGAGGCGGCGAGCGCGCCGAGCGTGCGCCTCGCGGTGGGCATCTGCGACGGCCTGCCCAAGCTCGTCGCGCGGCAGCTGCTGCAGCCCGTGCTCGCCGAGCCGCACCTGCGCCTGCTGTGCCACGAAGGCGAGATGGAGGAGCTGCTCGGCGCCCTCGCCCTGCATCGGCTCGACGTCGTCGTCGCCGATCGTCCCGCGCCGGCCAATGCCAACCTCAAGCTCTACAGCCACGCCCTCGGCCGCTCGGACGTCGCCTGGTACGCGCCGCCAACGCTCGCCGCCGCCGCGCGGCGCCGCTTCCCCGGCTCGCTGGCCGAGGTTCCGGTGCTGCTGCCGACCCACCACGCGGCCGTGCGTACCGGGCTCGACCGCTGGTTCGAGCGGCACGGCGTGCGGCCGCGCATCGTCGGCGAGTTCGAGGACAGCGCGTTGCTCAAGACCTTCGGGGCGGGCGGTATGGGGGTCTTCCCGGCGGCGCTCATGAGCCACGCCGACCTCCTGGCGCGCTACCGCGTCCGGCAGGTCGGCGCCTGCGATGGCGTCGAGGAGCAGTTCCTGGCGATCGGCACCGAGAAGAAGGTGCTGCACCCGCTGGTCCAGCGACTCCTCGCCGGGCGCGCGGAGAGCCGCGCCGGGCGGGTCAGCGCGCCAGCGCCTGCATCTCGCTGATCAGGTCGGCCTTGCCCTCGAAGCCGATGCCGGGCAGCTCCGGCAGCGTGACGATGCTCTCCTTCACTTCCACCCCGTCGGGGAAGCCGCCGTAAGGCTGGAACAGGTCGGGGTACGACTCGTTGCCGCCGAGGTGCAGGCCCGCCGCGATGGCCAGCGACATCTGGTGCCCGCCGTGCGGCACGCAGCGCGACGGCGACCAGCCGTGCGCCTTCAGCATGTCGAGCGTGCGCAGGTACTCGACCAGGCCGTAGCTCAGGGCGCAGTCGAACTGCAGCCAATCGCGGTCGGGCCGCATGCCGCCGTAGCGGACGAGGTTGCGCGCGTCCTGCATCGAGAACAGGTTCTCGCCCGTCGCCAGCGGGCCGGCGTAGTGCCTCGCCAGCTCGGCCTGCAGCGTGTAATCGAGCGGGTCGCCCGCTTCCTCGTACCAGAAGAGCGGGTACTGCGACAGCGCCTCGGCGTAGGCGAGCGCGGTCTCGAGATCGAAGCGCCCGTTGGCGTCGACGGCGAGGCGCTGCCCGGGCCCGAGCAGGCGCAGCACGGCCTCGATGCGGGCCCGGTCCTCGTCGAGCGGCGCGCCGCCGATCTTCATCTTCACGACCGAGTAGCCGCGCTCGAGGTAGCTCCTCATCTCGCGCTCGAGCCCCTCGAGTCCCTGGCCCGGCCAGTAGTAGCCGCCGGCGGCGTAGACGAACACCTGGCGCTTCGGCCGGCCGTCGCCGTAACGGTCGGCGAGCAGCTGGAACAGCGGCTTGCCCTCGATCTTCGCGACCGCGTCCCACACCGCCATGTCGATGGTGCCGACGGCCACCGAGCGCTCGCCGTGGCCGCCCGGCTTCTCGTTGCTCATCATCGCCGCCCACACCGCGTGCGGATCGAGCACGCCTCGCTCGTCGAGGAGGCTTTCCGGAGGCGCCTCGAGCACGCGCGGGATGAAGCGCTCGCGCATCAGCGCGCCCTGGCCGTAGCGGCCGTTGGAGTTGAAGCCGTAGCCGACGACGCGACGGCCGTCGCGCACCACGTCGGTGACGACGGCGACCAGGCTCAGCGTCATCCGCGAGAAGTCGATGTAGGCGTTGCGGATGTTCGACTGGATGGGCTTCGTGCTTTCGCGGATCTCGACGATCTTCATGGCGTCCTCGGCTGGCGGTCTGCGCCATTTTCGCCAGCGCGTTCGTCCGCGTCGGCGGCGCGGCGGCAGCCCGCGGGCCATTGCCGGCCGGCGGGAACGCACATTGCCCTGTGACGGGGGTTGCCCGGGCGGTCCGTCGTCGACGCCCGGCGAACCTTTTCTCCGGAGCCCAACATGACCCCAGAAACGTCCGATCCTGCCGCCGAATCGCCTGATGGCGCAGCGCCCGCGGCGGAGCCGATGCCCGCTCCTGCCGCCGAGCCGTCCGCATCGGCCGCGGCCGACGCGGGCCCCGCCGGCATCGCCGAGCCGGCGCAGGGCGCGCCCGTGCCGCAGGCGCGCGCCAAGACGAAGGGCGTCGCCGACCTCGTCTTCCTGATCGATGTCAGCGGCAGCATGGCGCCGTGCATCGACGCGCTGCGCAGGAACATCGAGGTCTTCGTCGACTCGCTGAGCCGCGGCGACGCCAACAACGCGGCGCCGGTCAAGGACTGGCGCGGCAAGGTCGTCGGCTACCGCGACATCGAGTCGGCCGAGCACGAGGGCCTGCCCTGGATCGTCGACAACGAGTTCGTGCGCGACGCGGGTGCGCTGAAGGCGCAGCTCGGGGCGCTGCAGGCCGCCGGCGGCGGCGACGAGCCGGAGTCGCTCCTCGACGCGCTCTACAAGGTGGCCTCGATGGAGGCCGTGCCGAAGGGATCGCAGCAGGAGGACCCGGGCAAGTGGCGGTACCGCAGCGACGCCGCGCGCGTGGTCATCGTCTTCACCGACGCTTCGTTCAAGGAGACTTTGAACCTGCCCGAGGCGAAGGGCGGCTCGCTGCAGGACGTCGCCAACGTGGTGATGGCCAACCGCATCATCCTGAGCCTCTTCGCGCCGAACTTCGAGGGCTACGACCGGCTCAGCCAGATCGACAAGTCGGAGTGGGAGGTCGTCGAGTACGAGGGCCTCAACCCGCAGGAGGCGCTGCAGAAGTTCACGTCCGACCCGGTCAACTTCCGGACCACGCTCAAGCAGCTCGCCGCCAGCGTGTCGCGCTCGGCGGAGACGGTCGCCCTCTAGCGCCGGCAGGTCCGCGCCATCGAAGCCCCCTCCTTCCGCAGCGCGCCGCGGCCATGGCCAAGAAGCTGAAGGTCGGCGACACGATCCGCGGCTACCGCATCACCAAGGTCTTCGGGCCCGGGATGATGGCCATCTCGTACGCGGCGCAGGCGCCGAGCGGCGCCAAGGTCTTCTTCAAGCAGTACAAGTCGCCGGCGCCGACCGTCGTCTGGTACGACGCCTTCCGCGCCTACCAGCAGGAGCTGTCCGCGCGCGTGCGCGACGGCCGCGCCGGCCACTTCGCCGTGCGCCAGGTCGACGCCTTCGAGGAGCGCTGGGGCGGCCCGTGCTATTTCCAGGCCTACGAGTTCGTCGAGAACGGCGCCGACCTGCAGCAGATGCTCGACGCCGAGCGCGAGCGGCACCGGTCGACGCGGCTCGCGCCGACGCGCGAGCCGGCGGTGTGGGCGCGGCACGTGACCTGGGCGAAGGTCCTGATGGCGGCGGTCGCCGCCCTGCACGAGTCGAAGATCGTGCACGCCGACCTCAAGCCGGCGAACGCCTACCTGATCGAGGACCCGACGATCGGCTCCGGCTTCCAGCTGAAGCTCATCGACATGGATTTTTCGCTGCTCGCCGACCGGCGCGCGCCGTGGCACGGCTTCCAGGGCTACGTCGGCACCGACAACTACCGCTCGCCGGAGCACATGACGCGCGGCTCGGTGCCGGGGCTCGCCTCGGACGTCTTCACCTGCGGCCTGATGCTGCACGAGCTGCTCGCCGGCGAGCACCCGTACTGGAGCGACGAGCCGGCCGAGTACGCGAGGAAGGCGATGGCGTTCGGCGCCAGGCCGCCGGCGCTCGTCGGCACGATGCCGGCGCCCGCGCGCAACGCCGAGGTGAGCGCCGCCCTGCATCGCTGCCTGGCGCCGGACCCGGCGGCGCGGCCGACGGCCGCCGAGCTGCGCGCCGTCCTCAGCGGCCGCGGACCGCGGGCCGAGCCGGCGCGCCCGCCTGCGGCGAGCGGGGCAGGTCGGGCGAGCGCGAGCGCGGCGGGTGCGGCGAGCGCCGGCACGGCGGGTTCGGCGGCCGCGGGTAGGTCAGGCGCCGCGGCGACGGGCACGGCGCGTCCGACCGCCGGCAGCGCGGCGCCGATCACCGCCGCCGCGCTCGAGCTCGTCGGCCCCGACGGCCGCTCCCTGCGCATCGGCGTGCGCACGGTGCTCGGCAAGGCGCTGGTGCGCCAGTTCGGGCCCGACGGCGAGTTCTGGGACAACCGTCAGTGCGTGCTCGAGCGCAGCTCGGCGGGCCAGTGGCTGGTCGCGCCGGTCGACGATCCCACCAACGAGACCCTCGTCAACGGCCAGACGCTGGCGAGCGCGCGCGTGCTGCGCGAGGGCGACGTGATCGCCGTCGGCAGGCAGGCCAAGGGCATCGCCAAGATGCCGCTGACCGCGCGCGGGCGCTGACGTGGCCGCGCCCGACGAGAGCGCCCCGGCCGAGGAACCGCCGCCGCCGGCGGCGGCGGCGCCGCCCGACCGCGCCGCGCCTGCCGTCGTCGACGTGCACGACCTCGACTGCGACGCGATCGGCGCCGCCGTCGACGCGCCGGCGATCCGCGCCCGCATGTTCCTCGTCGTGCAGCAGATGGAAGCGCTGCTCGACGCGGCCGGCGGGCCGGCCATGCTGTTCGACGCCGACCGCGACCACGAGGGCGACCGGGCGATCCGCGTCGCCGCCGTCGACGCCGCGGCGCCGCTGTGGATCGTCGGCGACCTGCACGGCGACCTGCTGGCGCTGGAATCGGCGCTGGCGCTGATCGGCCGCAGCGGTTCGGCCGACCATGGCGCCGCGGCGCCGCGCATCGTCTTCCTCGGCGACTTCTTCGACGACGAGGGCTTCGGCCTGGAAGTGCTGCTGCGCGTCTTCGAGCTGATCGTCGAGGCGCCCGGTCGGGTGTGCGTCGTCACCGGCAACCACGACGAGGCGCTCGGCTACGACGGCGTCCGCTTCGCCTCGACGGTGTCGCCGTCCGACTTCGCCGACTACCTGAACGGCCAGCTGGCGCACGAGTGGATCGAGCGCGCCGGCAAGCTGGCCGTGCGGCTGATCGCGCGCGCCCCGCGCGCCCTGTTCCTGCCCGACGGCCTGCTCGTCGTGCACGGCGGCTTTCCGCTCGCCGACCTGCATGCGCGGCTCGCCGAGAGCGGCGACTGGAACGATCCGGCCTGCCTGACGGACTTCGTCTGGTCGCGGCTGCACCCGAAGGCGCGGCGCAAGATGCCGAACCGCTTCTCCCGCGGAAGCCAGTTCGGGCACGAGGACTTCGCCGACTTCTGCGCCCTCGCCACGCGGCTCGGCCGGCCGGTTGCGCGCATGGCGCGCGGCCACGACCACCCGGACGAGCGCTACGCCATCCATGCGGCCTATGCCGCGCATCCGGTGCTGACGACGGTGGCCCTGTCGCGGCGCTTGCCGCGTGAGGCTTTCGGCCCCTACGAGCGGGTGCCGACGCTCGCCCGCTGGGTCGAAGGCGCGCTGCCGCAGGTGCATCGGCTGCACCTGCCGACGGCGCTGATCCATCGCTGCTTTCCGCCGCCTGAAACGGACTCGGCGTCGCCGCCATGAGCGCCGTCGTCCTGCGCTGTCCGAACTGCGGCACGACGCGCGGCGCGCCGGGCGAGTGCGACGCCTGCCACGACGCCGACGTGCGCTACTACTGCAGCAACCATTCGCCGGGACGCTGGCTCGACGGCGTGGCGTGTCCGCAGTGCGGCGCGAAGTTCGGCGAGCCGTCGCGGCCGCCGCCGCGCGCACCGGCGCCCTCGGCGAGGGCACCGTCGCCTGCCGGGCGCACGTCACCGCCGCCGCACTCGACTCGCCCGCCGACACCGTCCTGGCGAGAGACGCGGCCGCCGCCACCGTCGCCGGCGTCGCCGCCGCGCGCGCCACGCTGGCCCGGTCGGCGGACCGGGCCGCCGAGCGACGACGATCGCCCGGTACGCGGCCCGACGCTCGACGAGATCCTGCGCGAAGCGACGCGGCCGCGCCGTATTCCGCCGGAAGCGCCGCCTGCGCCCGACATCGGCCCGGTGATTCGCGGCGTCGGCGGCTGCCTGGTCCGGGCCGTGCTGCTGGCGCTGTTCCTGATCGTCGCCCTCGTCATCGGCCTGTTCGTGTTCGGCGGGGCGCTGCTGCAGATGTTCGGCTCGCCCTACTGAGCCGGCGGCGGGGCTGCGCTGGCGCGCGCCATGCAGCGCTTGTGCCGGTCGTCGACGCGCCGTGCGAACCACTCGGTCGTCAGCGGCCGCGTGATCTTGGGGCTCTGCAGGCGGATGTTCGGGATCACGGCGCGCGGCAGCGGCCGCCGCTCGATCTGCTCGGCGAGCTCGAACACGCGCTGGTACAGCCGGCTCTGCGCGAAGTCGGCGCGGTCGCCCTGCTCGAGGGCCCGGCGGATGGCGCTGTCGCTGATGTCGAGGCGCGGCCCGAGCGAGCGCACCGCCGTCTCGGTGTTGCCAGGCTTGTCGCTGCCCTCGCGGACGAGGTCGCCGTCGAGCGCGAGCGGGATGCCCGAGGCCTTGCTCACCGCGTTCTGGAAGCCCGCATTGCGGCTCGCGTAGCGGCCGGCATTGAAGTCGGCGTAGCGGTAGATCAGCGCGTCGTAGCGGACCGGGTAGTCGAGCAGGTGGGCGATGCCGAAGTAGAGGCCGCCGCGGCGCGTGAAGACCTCGTCGCGGATCGAGCCGTCGACCGGGTACGGGTAGGGCTTGTCCTTCGCATGCCGCTCGGCGAAGTCGATGCTCACCTGCATCGGCCCGCCGGTGCGCACCGGGTTGTAGCCGGCGAACAGGCGCTGGCCGAGCGGCACGCTGCCGATGAAGTCGACGAACAGCTCGCTCAGCTCCTTCTCGGTCTTCGCGCTGTCGATGCGTTCGCTGTAGCTGCGGCCATCCTTCGCGCGCAGCTGCAGCGCCGCGTGCACCAGCAGGCGCGGCACGCCGGCCTGCTCGGCACGGCGATCGATCTCTTCCCAGACGATCTTGGCCAGGCCCGGCACCGTCGGGTCGGCGCGGAAGGTCGACTCCTGCTCGGTGACGGCGAGCACCGCGCACAGGTTCGCCGGGCTCGGGTCGAGGCGCAGGGCAGCGAACGCGGCGTAGATGTCGACGGCCCAGCCGGGGCGGTCGGTCACCGTCGTCGGCAGCAGGGCGACGATCTGCGCCCGCACGTCGGCCGGGCGCGGCGCCGGCCGGACCGGCTGCTCGGGATCGAGGGCGCAGCCGCCGAGCAGCAGGGCCAGGCCGAGCGCCAGCGGCGCGAGGACGGAGCGGGTGCGTGTCATGGGCCGATTCTGCGGACGCCGGCGTCGCCGGCGGTGCATAGGGCTGTGGGAGGAGCCGCCGCCCTGGGGCGCGCGGGACGACGGTCCCACGCACGGCGGCCTCGCGCGCCGACCCCGGCGCGCGCGCGGGACCGGCGCCTCATGCGCCGCGCCCGCCCGCCGCGAATCATCCGCTCACGTCAACGAGACGGCTTCACCGGGAGATCGCCATGTCAGCCACCGTCATTTCCAGCAGCGACGCGGGTCGCTACGCCAGGACCATCGAGGCCTCGAAGCGGGTCCGCTGGGACATCGACCAGGACGTCATCCGCGGCCGCAGCTTCGACCTGAGCCAGAAGTTCCTGCCGGAGGGCCTGTCGCTCGCGGACGAGCTCGACTTCCTGAGCGCCGACGAGCGCCTCTTCTTCGGCCAGGTGCAGGGCCGCACCTACGCCAACATGTTCGCGCTGGTCGAGCGCTTCATCGGCGCCAAGATGCTCGAGCTGAGCCGCGACCACGCGCTCGGCGACCAGATCGCGCTCGAGGCGATGGTGCGACTCACCGACGAGGAGCTGAAGCACCAGGAGCTGTTCCGCCGCGTCGAGCGCCTGGTCGCCGCCGGCATGCCCGAGGGCTACCGCTTCGACGTGAGCGCCAACGACGTCGCCGGCTTCGTGCTCGGCAAGTGCACCTGGGCCGTGCTCGCCCTGACCTGCCACATCGAGCTGTTCTCGCAGGCGCATTACCGCGAGAGCATCGACGCCGCCGAGGGCCTGTCGCCGCTGTTCAAGGACATCTTCCTGTTCCATTGGAAGGAGGAGTCGCAGCACGCCGTCATCGACGAGCTCGAGTGGGTCCGCGAGGACGCCAAGCTCGCCTCGAGCGCGGCGCGCGACGCCGCGGTCGGCGAGCTCATCGAGCTGGTCGGCGGCGTCGACGGGATCCTGCAAGGGCAGGCCGCCGCCGATGCCGCCTACTTCATGCGCGTGATCGGCATGGCGGCCGAGGGCGAGCGCGCCGACGCCGTGCGCGCGACGGTGCTGAAGGCCTACCGCTGGCAGTACATCGTTTCCGGCGCGGTGCATCCGCGCTTCACGAAGCTGCTCGGAGAGCTCGTCGACGCCACCCAGCTGGCGCGCATCCAGGCCGCGCTCGCGCCGCTCGCCTACGCCATGCCGACGCGCCCGGCGGTCGGCGCGCACTGAGCGGCGACGACCTCGCGCAGCGCCTCGAAGCACAGGGGATCGATGGCCGTGCCGACGGTGGCGGCCATGATCTCCAGCGTCTCGCTGATGGGCACCGCGGCGCGGTACGGCCGGTCGGCCGAGATCGCGTCGAAGATGTCGGCGGTGGTGATGATCCGCGTCTCGAGCGTGATCTGGTCGCCGCTCAGCCCGCGCGGGTAGCCGGCGCCGTCGAGCCGTTCGTGATGCGCCCCGGCGACGAGGGCGAGCTCGGCGAAGGCGTCGATGCGCGACAGGATCGCCTCGGTGTGCGCCGCATGGAGGCGCACCGACGCCCACTCCGCGTCGTCGAGCTTGCCGGGCTTGTCGAGTACGGCGTTGCTGACGCCGAGCTTGCCGACGTCGTGCAGCAGCGCGCCGCGCCGCAGCCAGCGGCAGCGCGCGTCGGAGAGGCCGACGCGGCGGGCGATGGCGTCGACGTACTGCGCCACGCGGGCGCTGTGGCCGCTGGTGAACGGGCTCTTGCTGTCGACGATCTGGCCGAAGGCGGCGGCGATGTCGTCGAGGTAGTCGTCGTCGAGGACCACGCCGCCCGAGCCGGGGTCCATGGCGAAGACCGCGGCCTCGACCTCGGCGGACGACAGCGTGGCCCAGAAGCCGTGGCTCTCGGCAACCTTCTCGAGCGTGCGCACCAGGTCGGGCTGGAACCAGCTGCCGGAGCGCTGCCGTGCCTCCTGCAGCGCCGCGGCGCGCCCGCCGACGGTGTGGAAGACGTCGACGACCTGGGCGAGCAGGGCGATGCGCGCGTACAGCGGGATCGCCGATCCGGACACGCTGTCGGGCCGGCCGCTGCCGTCCCAGTGCTCGTCGAGGCCGGCGATGCCGGCGGCAACGCCTTCGCTGAAGCGCAGCTGCCGGGCGATGTCGGCACCGCGCGTGCAGCGCGTGCGGATCAGCTCGTCGGTGATCTGCTTGCCGTTGCGCAGGATGTTGACAAGGCTGCGCAGGCGCCCGGCCAGGCCGGCGTTCAGGCCGGTGTGGCCGAACACGAAGCGCAGCACCTGGGGCAGGCCTTCGCCGACGGTCTTGAAGTCGCGCTTGAAGGCGAGGTCGTCGGTCAGGTAGAGCTCGCAGATGCGCGCCGCGTTGCTGCTGCAGCCGAGATCCTTCAGGAGCAGCACGTAGTAGAGCTCGCGCAGGGCCGGCACGTTGAGGCCGATCTCCATGCCGATGTGCATGCCGATCCAGCAGACGCGCAGGCAGTGTCCCTTCGGCTGGCCTTCGGTGAGGTCGAGCGCATGGCTGAGCGAGCCGATCAGCTCCGAGAACTTCATCCCCGGGATCGCCGGAGCGGCGGTCGGTGCCGAGGCGAAGGCGAACGGGCGCAGGCGGTCCATTGGAAAAACATCGGCGCCGCCGGCGCGGTCTTGAGCGCGGTTACGCGTCTTCCCGCCAGGCGGCGAGCACCTCGTCGCGCAGCGCGTCCTCGCTGCCGCGGTAGCGCGGCGAGAAGTGGAAGGGCAGCACCTTCCGGGCGCCCACGCGCCGCGCGATCGCGCCCGCCTGCGGCCCCGTCAGGTGGTTCTTGCGCGCCGCCTGGGCCTCGTCGGCGCCCCGGAAGACGGCCTCGATGTGGAGCAGGTCGACGCCGCCCAGGAGCGCCGCCAGGCGCTCGACGTTCGCCGGGGTGAAGCGCAGGTCGGTGACGTAGCCGATGCGCCGCCCTGGCACCGTGTCGAGCACCAGCGGCCGCAGCTCGCCGACGCTGCGTCGGCCGGCGTGCGCTCCGTGCCGGTCGTTCCAGGCGAGGTCGATCGGCGTGTCGTCGGGCGCGCCCGCGAGCACCGCCTGCTTGAGCGTGCGCAGCCAGGCGCCGGTCGCCAGGCCCATGGCGGCGATGCGGTCGACGGCGACGCGGACCTGCGCCTTCTCCTCGATGGCGTAGGCCAGCACCGGCATCTCGTGGTCGACGATCGTCGCGTGCACGCGGAAGAGCGGCTCGTCGAGGAGCAGGTGGACCTCGCCAGCGCTCGCGTCGGCCGGCGCTTCGCCGGGGGACCCGTCGAAGCGCTGGAACCCGGAAGCGCTCTCGAAGCGCGCCCGCCGGCGCGAACCGTCGGCGGCCAGCGCGTGCGCCTCGATCGTCATCGGCACCTCGTAGCGGTGGACCACGTTCCAGGTGTAGGCGCGCAGCTTGTGCTCGACCTGCTCGACGAAGCCGGGGCCGCCCCAGAGGACCAGCCGCCGCACCCGGCCGAGACCCAGCGCCAGCAGGTGGTCGAAGCCGGCGAAGTGGTCCATGTGGGTGTGCGTCACGAAGGCGTGCGACACGCGAAGCAGCAGGCGCGGCGCCAGCCGGCCGATCTCGCCGAGATCGAACAGCAGGGCCCGGCGCTCGTCGCGCACGTCGACGACCAGGCCGGGCTCGAAGCCCGACGGGTCGACGAAGCGGGGGTCCAGGGTGGTTCGCACGACGTCCGATTCTGTCGTCGAGGCTCGAGCATCGGCTCGCCGCGCCGCACCGGGCGGCCGCGATGGGCACGCGAGTTGCCCGAGGCCGGCGACATCGGACACGCCCATGCCTGCACTCGACGACACCCAGCTCCAGCAATTGCGCAGCCAGCTCGAACGCCGCCGCCTCGAGCTCCTCGACGAGGTGAAGGCGGTCGACGCCCAGATGTCCGAAGCGCCGAGCAAGCAGCCGCACAACCAGGTCGAGGACCTCGGCGAGCTCGGCGAGCAGCGCATCCGCGAGGCCGTCGTCGTGGCCGAGCAGGAGCGCGACGTCGACGAGCTGCGCCAGATCGCCGCGGCGCAGGAGCGCATGGCGCGAGGCGAGTACGGCGAGTGCGTGGATTGCGGCATCGACATCCCGTTCCAGCGCCTGCAGGCGCAGCCGGCGGCGGCCCGCTGCGTCCCGTGCCAGGAGAAGTACGAGCAGACGCACGACAACGTCGTGCGCATTCCGCCGATGTCCTGAGCGCGGCGTCGGCCGCGACGGGCGGCGACGCGCGTGCCGCGTCAGATGGGCCGGAGCGGGATCTCCAGGCCGTTCGGTACCGTGCCGGCCCAGCTGCGCTCGGCGAGCTCGAACTCGCCGAAGTTGGTGTCCGAGACCTCGGGCACCTGCAGCGTCTCCCAGTCGCGGTCGAGGGCGGCCTCGGCGACCCGCGCTTCGGCGGCGGTCTTCAGCTCGCGCAGGGTGTCGATGATCGTCCCGAGCACCTGCGACGGCTCGTCGACGGCCATGATCTCCGCCTCGGTCAGCGCCCGCGACACGATCTTGATCGGCAGGGCCTCGACGGCGGTCCAGCCGCTCGCGCGCAGCTCGTCGTGCACGACGAAGAGATTGCGGACGACGTGCGTGCCCGGGTCATGGACCAGCAGGCGGGCGCGAAGCTCGGTGCGTTGCTGCATGAGCAGCGAGATCGGCTCCTCGGCGACCGCTTCTCCCTTCGGCTCGATGCGCAGCGCCGGCGCAGTCTCGCCCGGCGCCTTGTTCCGCCACAGGCCGCCGGCGAGCAGGACGAGCCAGCGCAGCGGGCCGCGGCCGGCCTTGCGGGCTTTCGCCGGGCTGGCGCCGGGCGCCTTGCGGGTGCGCGGTCTTGCGGACATGCGGCGGCCTCTGGGGTGTTTCGGAGTACGACAGCATCGGTTTCGGCCCGTGCTGCGGTTTGTTGAGGGCCCGTCTTCGCTGCGCCGTCGTCTTTCCAGGGCGCAGCGTGCGAATCTTGGCGCCCCGGGGCGCGGCCGACGTGCGGCCTGCAGTCCGCGGTCGATTCTGCGCCGGGCCTCTTGCGAAAATGGCTCACCTCGTCCGCGCCCCGACCTCGACCCGATGGAATCCTTCGACCGCATCGCTCCGCCCGGCCTCCGGGCCACGGCCCTCGCCGTGCTCCTGCTGGCCGGCTGCGCCGGCCCGCGCGTCGCCATCGAGGCGCAGGAGGCCTTCGATTCCGCGTCGACCTACTCGCGCACCTATGCCGCCCTCGAAGCGCAGACCTGCGAGGCCGCCCGCCGCGCCCTGCTCAGCCAGGGCTATGTCATCAGCGCCAGCACCTCCGATCGCGTGCGCGGCCGCAAGAGCTTCCAGCCGAGCGCGGACGCGCACGCGGAGATCGAGTTCACCGTCGTCTGCGCCCGCGAAGGCCACGAGGGCCGGCGGACCATCGCCTTCGTGAACGCGGTGCAGGAGAGCTACACGCTGCGCAAGACGAGCAACTCGGCGAGCGTCGGCGTGTCGCCGTTCGGCTCGCTGTCGCTGCCCTTCGGCGGCAGCGAGGAAGCGCTGGTCAAGGTCGGCAGCCTGACGATCACCAGCGCGCCGTTCTACCAGCGCTTCTTCCAGCTGGTCGAGCGCTACCTGGCCGGCGACTCCGGCCAGTACCTGGCGCCGCCGACAGACGCCAGGGCGTCTCCGGCCGCCGGTGCCTCGTCGCCGCCGTCCTGACGCTCGCGCCGAGCCGGCAGCAGGTCAGGCGGTCCTGGCAGCCGCGGCGGAGGCCGCGGCCTCGGCCAGGCGCTTCTTCTCGCGCAGCTGCTTCAGCTGCTCTTCCTCGGTCTTGCGGCGCGCTTCCTGCTGCGCCAGCATCTTCTGGTGCGCGCGTTCCTCGAGGTCGGCCGGCTGCGTCAGCGGGTTGAGGGCCAGGCCGCCGAATTCGCTCGCCTGCGGCTCGCCGCGCTTGCTCTTCAGCTTGATGTTCAGGCGCAGCTCGTTGGCGGAGTCGGCATTGCGGATGGCCTCGTCGAAGCCGATCGCGCCGGCGTCGTAGAGGTCGAACAGGGCGGCGTCGAAGGTGCACATGCCGAGCTCGCGCGAGCGACTCATGATCGTCTTGATCTCGTGGAAGTCGCCCTGGAAGATCTTCTCGGCGATCGTCGGCGTGTTGAGCAGGATCTCGATCGCCGCCGAGCGGCCCTTGCCGTCCTCCCGCCGCACCAGCCGCTGCGAGACGATCGAGCGCAGGTTGGCCGAGAGGTCCATCAGCAGTTGCTTCCTCCGCTCGTCGGGGAAGAAGTTGATGATCCGCTCGATCGTCTGGCTGGCGCTGTTCGCGTGCAGCGTCCCCAGGCAGAGGTGGCCGGTCTCGGCGAAGGCGATCGCATGCTCCATCGTCTCGGCGTCACGGATCTCGCCGATCAGGATCACGTCCGGCGCCTGGCGCAGGGTGTTCTTCAGCGCGTGATGCCAGGTGTGCGTGTCGATGCCGATCTCGCGGTGCGTCACCAGCGACAGCTGCGAGGGATGCACGTACTCGACCGGGTCCTCGACCGTGATGATGTGGCCGGCCGAGGTGCGGTTGCGGTGATCGATCATCGCCGCCAGCGTCGTCGACTTGCCGGAGCCGGTGGCGCCGACGACCAGCACGAGCCCGCGCTTGGTCATCACCACTTCCTTCAGCACCTCGGGCAGCTTCAGCTTCTCGAAGTTGGGGATCTCCGAGGCGATCGTCCGGATGACCATGCTGACGCAGCGCTGCTGCATGTGGACGTTGACGCGGAAGCGCGAGAGGCCGGGAATCGAGATGGCGAAGTTGCACTCCATCTCCTTGGCGAACTCCTGCCGCTGCGTCTCGTTCATCAGCGAGTGGGCGAGCATCCGGGTGACGTCGGCGCCGAGCTTCTGCGCCGTCAGCGGCTTCATGCTGCCCTGCGCCTTCATGCTCGGCGGGAAGTCGGCGGCGACGAAGAGGTCGGAGCCGCCGGCCTGGCTCATGGTCGCCAGCAGCTTGTGCATGTAGGCGCGGGCTTGTTCTTCGCTGAAGGCTGCTGACATGGGGCTCCGGGACGTCGTTCGTGGCGAGCGCGGAGGTTGCCAGCAATCCGCACGGCGAGGGTCACCGCCCGCGGGGAGGAAAGCACACTTTGCGCAGCGTGCTGACGGTCGGCTCAGGGCAGCTGCGGCACGCCGCTGCCCTCGGGCGTGATGGCGATGGCGAGGTCGGTCGCGACATCGGCGCAGGCGAGCGCGAGCTCGCCGCCGTGGTGCACGAAGGCGTGGCTCTCGGTCGGCAGGCCGGCGCGCGTGTCGAAGGCGGTCCAGCGATAGCGTCCCGGAAGAAGGCCGGGGACGGTGATGCGAGCCGGCCGCGGCGCGACGTCCGTGCGCAGCCGGCCGTCGGGGCCGATGCAGTCGTCGCGCAGCAGCCAGGCGATCGCCTGGCGCGCGTCGCCGCAGGCGAAGACGGCGAAGCCCTCCGGCGCACGCGCTTCGTCGTTGAGGTTGCGGCGATGCAGGCGCGGCCAGTCGATCAGCGGCAGGAAGCGGCTGAGGGCGTGCTGCGCCCGGTGCATGCCGGCCGTCAGCAGGTGCGGGTGGCGGTTCGGCCAGCGCATCCCTCCGCCGGCGCCGCCGCTCGCCAGGTGGGCCCACTGGATGTGCCGGAAGTACTCGTCGTCGAAGGCTTCGGCGAGACGCCGGTGCCGGTTCATGAAGGCGTGGATCGGGCCGTGCTCGGAGTCGAAGACGGGTCGCAGGTCCGACGCCTCCTGCACCGCGGCGCGCATCAGCCGGCCGACCGCCCGCGCCGGGGCGACGGTGTCGTGCGGATCGTCGATGGTGCCGAACTCGTACAGGTGGATGTTGGCGAAGTCGAGCCCGGGGTGGCGGAACACCGGCTCGCACAGCGTCGGCCAGCGGATCAGCTCGGGCCCGAAGATCGAGACGGTCTGCAGGTGCGCGCGTCCGTGCAGACGCATCTCGAGCGAGCGCAGGAAGGCGCTCAGGTCGGCAACGAAGGGCGCGCATGCGGCAGGATCGTCGCCGCCGTGCGCCGGGTGCATCTCGTTCCACAGGTCCCACGCGAAGAGCGCCGGACTCGCGCCCCAGCGTCGCGTCGCGAACTCGAGCCGTCGCTTGATCGCGGCGCGCGTCGCGGCGCAGGTGATGAGGCGGCTGCGGTCCTCGCAGGGGCCGCCGCGGGCCCGGTTGTACGGGTGGTGCCGCCACTGGCGCCAGGTGAAGAAGGTGTCGAACGGCGTGAGCAGGACGTAGATGCCGATCTCCTCGCAGAGCGCGAAGAGGTCGTCCCACAGCCGGACCATGTTCGGCGCGAAGCGGCCGGCGGGTTGCTCGAGATAGCGATGCCGGCCCTGCGCGTACTCGAGCATCAGGCGCAGGCAGGTGACGCCGTGCGCCTGCAGCGACTGCAGGTGCGCGCGCACGCCGGCGACGCCGCGCCGGCGGAAGAGCCCCGCCAGGTTGGGCCAGCCGATCGCGTCGTTGTGGCCCACGGGTGTCCAGGCGGCGCCGGCCGAGGTGACGAAGTACGGCACGCCCGGCCGCACCTCGATCCACGGCAATGCCGCGGGCACGTCGACGCGGCGCTGCGTCGCCGCTTCGCCCTGCGTCGCGGCGGACTCGGCCGTGCTGTCGTCGAAGTCGGTGTCGCGCGCCATCGGCCGTTCTGCAGGTTCGTCATCGGCCGCGGGCAATGCGCGGCTTCGGCAAGCGCAGTGCCCGGCGAGGGCGGCGAGCGGGCGAGGGTGTGGCCTGGCTCAGAGCCGCGCGAGACGACCGCCGTCGACGCGCAGCTCGGCGCCGGTCACGAAGCCGGCGTCGTCGGAAGAGAGGTAGGCGATCGCCGCGGCGACGTCGTCGGGCGTGCCGACGTCGGCCGGCGCGATCACCTCGGCACCCGACTTCACGTTGGGGTTCTCGCGCAGCATCGGCGTCTCGATCGCGCCCGGCAGGACCGCGTTGGCGCGGATGCCCTTCGGCTGGCCCTCCATCGCCGCGGTTCGCGTCAGCGACAGCACGGCGGCCTTGGCGGCCGCGTAGGCGGCGACGAGCGGGGTCGTCTCGATGGCGTGGATGCTCGCCACGTTGACGATCGAGGCGCCGGGGCGGCATCTCAGGAACGCCTGCTTGGTGAACCAGAAGGCGCCGAGGAAGTCGACGCGAAGCACGTTCAGGATGTCGGCCTCGCTGTGTTCCTCGATCGGCTTGAAGATCATGATGCCGGCGTTGTTGACGACGACGTCGAGGCGGCCGTAGCGGGCGATCGCCGCATCGACCGCGCGCTCGACGTCGCTCTCGACGCCGACGTCGCAGGTCGCCGCCATCGCCTCGGCAACGCCGGCCTCCCGCAGCTGCTCGACGGCCACCGCGCCGCGATCGGCCTTGTGATCGGCGACGACGACGCACGCACCGGCGGCACCGAAGCGCCGGCAGGTCGCCAGGCCGATGCCGGTCGCGCCGCCGGTGACGATGACGACCTTGCCGGCGAAGCTCACGGCCGCGGCCCTCGCGGACCGCCGTCGCTCTCCATCGCGACCGGCTGGCCCTTGTCGCCGCTCTCGCGCCGCGCCTCCTCGTCGCGCGCGCTCGCTTCCTGCGCGGCCGCGCTCTCGCTCGGCGAATACACGGGCACCCGCAGGCAGATGCTCTGCGTCGGCAGCACGTTGCCCCACTCGCGGATGATCTTGCGGTAGGCCTCGCCGACCGGCCGGATGCGACGGTCGAGGTCGAACAGGCCGAGCGCGTTGACGTTGCCGCGGTCCTCGCGCAGCGCCGAGTCCCAGTCGACCTGGTCGGTGAGCGAATACCACGTGAAGCCGATCACCGGGATGCCGTCGTTGCGCACGCGCAGCACGTTGGCCCACTGCTTCCACAGCCAGAAGACGGCCTCGTCGCCGCGCGGCCCTTCGACGAAGTTGGTCTCGGTGTGCATCACCGGCAGCCGGTAGCGGTCGTAGTACTGCCAGGTGATGCCGTCGTAGCCGAAGATCTCGCCCGAGGCGACGGTGTGACCGTCATCGAAGACCCGGTGCTCGTTCGTGATGTAGTAGTCGTTGCCCATCACGCAGTGCTGCTTCAGGCCCTTGCCGAGGAAGAAGTGGTACTCCTGCCGCGTCATGCCGTTGTCGCACAGGTACTCGTAGACCTCGGAATCGACGCGCCGGCCGTAGTTCAGATCGAGCGACAGGAACCGCTTGGCGTTGGCGATCTCCGCCGGCTTGATCGCCGCCGGGCTGTCGGCGTGGAAGTACTCGGTCGACTCGCTCTGCACGAAGATCGCGTCGGGCCGCACCTCGAGGATCGCCTGCATCGCCAGGACGTTCGCCTTGACGATGTGCTTGAGCGCCGTGACGAAGCCGCGGTCGCTGCGCAGCTGCTCGTTCCACCAGCCGTAGGCCGCCGAGAACGTCGCGCAGATGAACATCTCGTTGACCGGCGTGTAGAGCTGCACCCAGCGGAAGCGGGTCGCGAAGGCGCGCGCGTACTCGGCGAACAGCGCCGGGAAGTCCGGGTTCTGGAAGTTGCCGATCCAGTCGGGCACGCCGAAGTGGCAGAGGTCGACCATCGGCGTGAGGTCGCGGCGGAGCAGCTCGGCGAAGGCTAGGTCGGCGAACTCCCAGTCGTGCCAGCCGGGGCCGAGCCAGGTGCGATGCAGCGGCGGGCCGTAGCGCAGGACGTGGATGCCGAGCTCCTGGACGCAGTCGAAGTCGGTGCGCCACTTCTCGTAGTGGCCGCACTTCTCCATCTCGTCGACGCGCACGCGGCCGCCCTGGATCGTCGGATAGCTGTTCTCGATGCCCGTGGCGAACATGAACGGTGGGATCAACGCGGCTCCTCGTCGCCTCGGCCGAACAGGCCGGTCCAAAGGGTATTACTCGGTCGATCGCCTTGCGCAGCGGGGGGCATCCTTGCCGGGCCCTCCGCTTCCTTGGCCGCACCATGCACTCACTCTCCATCCGCCTGTCGGGCAAGCGCATGTACATCGCCCACCTGGCGGCCCGCCTCGAGTCGATGGAATGCGGCCGGACGGCGATGGACGCGATCGCCTACCGCCTGTTCGCGAGACGCATGAAGGCCGCGATGAGCGACTACCCCGCGGCCCTGCTCGCGGCGCAGCTGGGCCGGGCCTGCCCGTCCGTCGTGCACGCGATCGAGCAGCGCCGCTTCGAGGTCGAGGCGGCCCTGCCCGGCGCCTGCGGCCGGCAGGCACGCGGCATCGCCGCCGCCCTGCTGCGCAAGCTCGGCGTCAAGTCCCGCTAGGCGGCGCCGATCCGCCGCCGACGCTAGCTGCCGGGCGTGCCGGACGGCTGCGCGAGCGGCACGCCGGGGCCGACCGGCCGTCCGAAGTCGGGCCTGCCGTCCGGGCTCCAGCCGAACGGCTGCGCGCGCACGCTGCGCTGCTCCCAGCCGCCGCCGCTGACGTCGATGCCGTGGTACACGATCCAGTCCTCGCGGCCGTCGGGTGAGCGCACGAAGGCGTTGTGGCCGGGACCCCAGACGCCGGCCTCGGGACGCTTGGCCAAGCTCGGCAGGCTCGACTTCACCCATGACGCGGCGTTCAGGATGTCGCCGCCGCGGTAGGTCAGCAGGCCCAGCGCATAGTCGTCGGTCCAGCTGCCGCTGGCGGAATAGGCCAGGTGCAGCGCGCCCTCGCGCTGCAGCACGGCAGGGCCCTCGAGCAGCGCCGCACCGACCTGCTCCCAGGCCTGGTCGGGGGCCGCGATCTCCTGCCGCTCGCCACTGACGGTCCAGGGGTCGCTCATCGGCGCGATGTAGAGCACCTGCGGGAACGGCCGGGCATCGTCGCGCAGGCCGGACCAGACGAAGTACAGCGCGTGCTCGTGCTCGAGCGCCACGCCGTCGATCGCCCACGCGTCTCCCGGCGCGGCGACGCGGCCCTTGAATGCGTACGCGCCCTGCGCGTCCTGCGTCTCTCCTTCGAGGACGTACATGCGATGGGTCGCGTTGCGGCCGTCGCTGGCGGCGAAGTAGACGTACCACCGGCCGCGCAGGTACTGCAGCTCGGGCGCCCAGACCTCGTCGCTCCAGGCGGTGCCCGGCGGCGCGGTCCAGACCGTCACCAGCGGGGCCGTGCCGATGTCCTGCAGGCGACGCGCGCGGGCGATGCCGATCGCCCGGTTGCCGACGCTGCGGCAGTAGTGGTAGTGGCCGTCCTGGTAGACGACCGACGGGTCGGCCGAGCCGCCCGGCCGGGCCGCGGCGACGATCGGGTTGGTGAAGGTGGCGGCGGTCGGTGCGCCGGTGCGCGACGCCGGGTCCTCGGCCGCGCTGCTGCCGCCGCCGCCGCAGCCGACGAGCAGGAGCAGGCCGGCAAGGCAAGCGTCGTGGAAGCGTCTCCTCATGCAGCCGATATCGGCTGCATCCGGGATCCGTGGAGCGGAAGATCGGTGACGGACTGCCGGAGAGTCGCGCTGCTAGCGCAGCTGCCGCTTGCGCAAGCCCTCGAGCGCCTCCAGCGCCACGCGCACGCGCGCCGGCAGCAAGCGCCCTGCCGGATGGACGACGTGGATCGGCATCGGCTCCGGCCGGCACGAGGGCAGCACCTCCCGGAGGGCGCCGCTGGCGAGGTCCTTCGCCACCACCATGTCGGGCAGCTGGCCGAGGCCCGTGCCGAGCCTGAGCGCCTCGAGCAGCCCTTCGGTCTCGCTCACGCGCACCTGCGCCCGCGGCGCCAGCTCGACCGGCGCGCCCCGCTGGCGGAACTGCCACGGGCGGTCGCGCCCGCTCGTCGGCAGACGGAAGACGACCGTCGAGTGGCCGGCCAGGTCGTCGACGCGACGCGGCGTGCCGCGGGCGGCGAGATAGGCCGGACTGGCGCAGAGGACGAGCCCCTGCTGGTCGACGCGGCGGGCGATCAGCGTCGAGTCGCGCAGGTGGCCGATGCGCACGGCGATGTCGACGCCGTCGCGGACGAGGTCGACCTGGCGGTCGCCGAGACGAACGTCGAGGCGCAGGGCCGGATGGCGACGCAGCAGCTCGGCGAGCAGCGGCATGACGAAGGTCTTGCCGTAGAAGACCGGCAGCTCGATGCACAGCGAACCGGCAGGCGCCTCGCGGCTGCCCGAGGCCTCCGCCTGCAGGTCCTCGACTTCGGCGAGCACCCGCTCGCAGCGCGCGAACAGGCGCTCGCCGTCGGGCGTGAGCTTCACCTGCCGCGTCGTGCGGTGGAAGAGCTTGACGCCGAGGCCGGCCTCGAGACGCGCCACCGACTTGGCGAGCGTCGATGGCGAGACGCCCTGCTCGCGGGCGGCGGCCGCGAAGCCGCCGTGCCTCGCGGTGTCGGCGAAGGCGATGAGCTGCTGCAGTCCGTGCATGCCGGTTCCATTGACGACAAAACGTCGTCAATGTTACGGCGCTGGCGTCTCTTCACACACGAGTGGTCGAGGCCGACACTGCCGGCCTGCGCGGTGCAGCTGCGCTGCGACATCAACCTTCCATACGGAGACTCGACCATGCACGTCATCGAACAGACCCGCCCCCAGCCCACCCCGCTGCCGGGCGTCGACCATGCCACCTGGGCCGGCGCCGCCGACGGCCTCAGCGAGCTGTCGCTCTGGCGCCAGTCGCTGGCGCCCGGCGCCTGCACGCCGCCGCACAGCCACGGCTGCGACGAAGTCGTGCTGTGCCTGTCCGGCGCCGGCGAGGTGCACGTCGACGGCGCGGTGCATCGCTTCGGCGCGAACGCCACGATCGTGCTGCCCAAGGGCGGCGTGCACCAGCTCTTCAACACCGGCTCGACGCCGATGGAAACGCTCGGCATCTTCGCCGCGACGCCGGTCTCGACCCGGCTGCCCGATGGCGAGCCGATCGACCTGCCCTGGCGGAGCTAGCCGCTCGCTGCCGAAGCGCTGCGCGCCGCCTGCCGCGAAGGCACGTTCCCGCCGTGCCTAGAGCGGCACGGCGACGACCGTCGTCGGCGCCAGGCTCTCGCCGTCCTTCAGCGTGCCGTCGGCCTGGAAGCGGCGCACGTAGGTATTGGCGAGCACGTGCAGCGCGCCGTCGGCGATGGCGCCGGTCGTCGGCTCGTCGAAGGCGGGGTGGTGATGCGACTGCAGCACCTTCACGCCGACGATGCGCCGGCCGGCATCGCCGAGGCGGATGCGGATCACGCGGCCCGGGTTGGCGACGTTCTGCACGCCGACGAGATCGCCCCGATGCCAGTAGAGGCCATCGATGCCGCCGGTGACGATGCTGTCCGGCTGCGCGAGCCGCTGCGGCGTCCCGTCGGCATCGAGACGGGCAATGCCCGTCGACAGCGCGACGTAGACCGCGCCGTCGGCGGCGACGGCGATGCCGTTGGCTCCGGGCGCCGCCTGGGCCGGGCCGAACGGCGCCAGCGCCGTCTCGCCGGGCCGCAGGCGGTACAGCGAGCCGGCGCCGGAGTCGGTGGCGTAGAGGGTGCCGTCGGGGGCGACGGCCACATCGTTGAGCTGCAGCGCCGCCGGCACGTCGTAGCGCGCCGAGAGACGGTTGCGGGCGAGGTCGTAGCGCAGCACGGCGTTGCGGCGCTCGCCGGTGGTGCCTTCGTCGAAGCCGTTCGTGCTGACCGCATAGAGCAGGCGCCGGCGCGCGTCGACGGCCAGGCCGAGCACGGCGTCGAGCTTGTCGTCGGGATGCGAGAAGTCGCGGACGCGGCCGAGCCGGTCGGCGACGACGATCTTGCGCTGGGCGATGCTGCCGATGAAGAAGCGGCGGCCGTCCGGATCGAAGGCGATGCCCTCGGGAACCAGCCGCGTGTCGCCGAGGCGGAAGGCGACCGGTGCCGGCGCGGTCTGCGCTTCCTCGGCCGACAGCTGCGCGAGCAGTGCCTGGAAGTCGGCGTCGGACCACAGCCCATCGAAGCCGGTGCCTGGCGTCGGGATGATGCCGAGGCGACGTCCGACCAGGCCGCGGAGCTCGGCCAGGGCCTCGTCGCGCTCGCCGAGCCTCGCGTGCATCATGGCCTGGTAGAACGCGAGCAGGCCGTCGGCCGGCCGCTGTGCACGCAGGGCGCGCAGTTGCTCGAGGCTCGTGCGTGCCGCCGCGGGGGCCGCTTCTTCGTCGGCAGCATGCGCTGGCCACGCATTGCCGGCGAGCACCGCGGCGGCGAAGACGACGATCCAACGGGTCCGGGGCATCGGCTGTCCGGGGCGGACTGCAAGGCCGCTATCTTCGCCGCGCTCGGGCCGTTTGTCTGCGGGCCGTCGAAATTCCGCGTGCGCCCTCAACGCCAGTCCGGCACGCCGAAGAGATCCTGCCCGAGCAGGGTGTAGAAAAGGCCGACCGTGACCTGCGACTGCCGGCGCCGCTCGCCGCCGTCGAACGAGGCGTCGCGCCGGATGCCGACGACGCGCAGCGTCACGGCGCGGCGCGGCGCGACGCGGTAGCTGAACGATGCATCGGCGCGGGCGATGTTGTCGCGACCGCCGCTCGTTCCCGATCCGACCTTGCTGACGAGGTACTCGCGTGCCGTCACGTCGAAGGTCGCCCTGTCGCCGTGGGTGAGACGGACCGACAGCACGGCGCGCGGCGCCACGCCGTAGTTGTAGTCGCGCTCGCCGACCGGGCCGCGCCGCGTGCCCACGGCGGCGTAGCCCAGGCCCGCGCCGAGCGTCGTCTGCAGCGACAGCGCCTCGGTGATCCACCACTGGCCGGTCGTGCCGATCGACAGGGCGGTGCTCGACACGCGGAAGGTCGGCGGCGCGATGTAGTCGAAGGCTCCGTACAGGCCCCACACGCCGCGCACGCTCGGTCCGATGGCGTACGGCTGGCCGACCAGCAGCCCGGCGGTGAACACGCTCTCGAGACCGGTCGCGCTCGATGCCGTGGCCCGGAAGTTGAAGTAGTCGAAGGGACGCCGGTAGGTGTAGTCGGGCTTGCCGGGCAGGCCGTAGTCGATCGCGAAATCGACCTGCGCCTCGTTGCGGCCGGCGTCGACGCGCGACGGCCCCGCCTCGCGCCGGACGCTGTTCGCGGCGCCGAGCTGCAGCCGGCTGAAGTAGGGCGCGTCGCGGCTCGAGAAGACGGCACCGTGGCGATCGCGGAAGGCGAGCCGGTTGAAGCCCGACGCCGGCGACACCGCCGCCGCGGCCACCTCGCGCCAGAAGCGCGGCATGCCGCCCCCCTGCTCGAGCAGCAGGTGGGACATGCGGTAGAGCGCCTCGCCGAGGAAGGTGCCGCCGATGCCGCTGGCGATCTGGTCGTTCACCGACGGGCGCGTCTGCTCGCCGGCGATCTCCCACACGACGCTGCCGGCGAAGGCGTAGCCGAGCGAGGCCCAGTAGTCGTGCCCGGTCGAGCGCGCGAAGCCGTGGTACATGGCGCCCTGGTAGGGATGGCCGAGCTGGTTGACGTGGAAGGGATCGCGGTCGGTGCGCCAGGCGCTGCGCAGGTTGCGGCGGATGCTTGAGGCGGTGACGCGGTAGTCGTCGCGATCGCTGCCGAAATGGCGATTGGCGCGGTTCAGCAGGAACTGGAAGCCGAGGATCTCGGCCGCCGGCAAGGCGTAGTCGACGCCGTCCGTGCGCGCGGCCTGTGCCTGGGCCAGCCCGGCGCAGACGGCGAGGACCGCGGCTGCGCCGGTGCCGAGCCGGCTCACAGCACTCCGAACAGGAAGAGGAGGAGCAGCGTCAGGAGGACCGAGACCACGATCGATCCGAGACAGCCGAGGCGGTTCGAGAAGAAGAGGAACACGTGCGATCCGAACGCCCGTCAGGGCGCCGGCCGTCCACGAGCAAGCCGCGCGCCCGCCGGCTCGAGCGGCCTCAGCCCGGCCGGTCCTCCGCCGGCCACAGCCAGGCGGCGCCGCGCACGCCCGACGAGTCGCCGTGCCGGTTCCTGACGATGGGCGTCGTGCAGCGGTCCGAGAACACGTGCCCCGGCAGCAGCGACGCCGTCGCGGCGTAAAGCTCGTCGACGTTGGACAGGCCGCCGCCGAGGACGACGATGTCCGGGTCGAGGATGTTGACGACACCGGCAAGCGCGCTCGCCAGTCGGTTGCAGTAGCGCTGCAGGGTCGCCTGCGCCGCCGCATCGCCGGCACGCGCGGCGGCGACGACGGCCAGCGCGTCGACCCCTTCCGCTGCGGCGAGCCCGCTTGCCGCGGCATGGTCGACGGCCAGGGCCGGGCCCGAGAGGTAGGTCTCGATGCAGCGGCGCCGGCCGCAGTAGCACGGCCGGTCCGGCAGGTCCGGCTCGGTGCGCGACGGCAGCTCGTTGTGGCCCCATTCGCCGGCGATCGCGTTCGGCCCCACCCACACCCGACCGTCGACGACGATGCCGCCGCCCACGCCGGTGCCGAGGATCACGCCGAAGACGACGCGGTGGCCGGCGCCGGCGCCGTCGCTCGCCTCGGAGAGGGCGAAGCAGTTGGCGTCGTTCTCGACCCGCACCTCGCGCTGCAATGCCTCGGAGAGATCGGCCACGAAGGGCTGGCCGTTCAGATGCGTCGAGTTCGCGTTCTTGATCCGGCCGGTGGCGCGCGACACGGCGCCCGGCGTGCCGACGCCGACCCGGGCCGCCTCGCCGAGCTCGCTCTCGAGCGTCACGACGAGGTCGCGCACCGCCTCGACCGCGCCGCGATAGTCGCCGCGCGGCGTCGGCACGCGGCGGCGCGCCCGTTCGCGTCCGGCGGCATCGAGGGCGATCGCCTCGATCTTGGTGCCGCCCAGGTCGACCCCGATCCGCATCATGTGGACTTCCTCCCGCGCCTGCCGTGCATGCGCCGATTCTCCGGCGGCGCGCCACCCTGCTGCCCGCGCGGCCATGAACGGTGCGAGCGCCGATCGCGGCAGCGGCAGCGGTTCCAATGGAGGCCATGACGAGACCCGATCTGTTCACGGCCCTGGCTTCCCCGCTCGACATCGACGCGATCGTCTTCGACATGGACGGCCTGCTGCTCGACACCGAGGTGCTCGCGCGCCGCGCCCTGCTGCTCGCCGGCGCCGAGCTCGGCCTCGACATTCCGGACGTGCTGTCGCACGCCATGATCGGCGTCCCCGCCGACGGCTGCCGCGTCCTGCTCATCGAGCATCACGGCGAGTCGGTGCCCGCCGACCGGCTCTTCGCCGCCTCGGCGCGCCACCTCGAGGCGCAGATCGCCGCCGGCGAGCTCCGCGTCAAGCCGGGCGTCGCCGAGGTCCTCGACGCCGCCGAGCAGCGCGGCCTGGCGCGGGCCGTCGCCACCTCGTCGGCACGCGAGAAGGCCTGGCGCCACCTGCGCGCCGCCGGCCTCGACGCTCGATTCGATCGCATCGTCACCCGCGACGACGTCGCGCGCGGCAAGCCGCATCCCGACCTGTACCTGCACGCCGCGGCGGCGCTCGGCGTCGAGCCGGCGCGCTGCCTGGCGCTCGAGGACTCGTACAACGGCGTCCGGGCGGCGCACGCCGCCGGCATGGCGGTGGTGATGGTTCCCGACCTGCTGCCGGCGACCGAGGAGATGGTCCGGCTCTGCAAGGCGATCGTGCCGGACCTGCACGACGTCGCCCTCGTGCTCGCCGCCACCGGCGTGACCGCCCGGGCTGCGGGTATGTCGATTGCAGCGGGCGAAGGATCCGACCTCCAGAAAGAGAACACCCCATGACGCAAGTTTCCGAAGTGATGACGCGCGGTGTGCGCACCCTTTCGCCGCGCGACTCGATGGTGAGCGCCGCCCAGGCCATGCAAGAGCTCGACATCGGCGTCGTTCCGGTGTGCGAAGGCGACCGCCTCGTCGGCATGGTCACCGACCGCGACATCGTCGTGCGCGGCATCGCCCACGGCCGGGTCCCCGAGACCACGCCGCTCGAGGAGGTGATGAGCCGCGAGCCGCGCTCGTGCTTCGAGGACCAGTCCGTCGACGACGTGCTCGAGCAGATGCGCGATGCCCGCGTCCGCCGCGTGCCGGTGCTCGATCGCCAGCAGCACCTCGTCGGCATGCTCTCGCTCGGCGACGTCGCGACCAAGGCCGACGGCGACGGCGCGGGCATCGTCCTGCAGGAGGTCTCGGAGCCGTCCCAGCCGCAGGGCGCCGACGCGCTGGCCGGGCCGGATGCCGCGACGGGCGACGACGCGGACGCGGCTCCCGAGCCGGTGACCGGCGACGAGGGCCGCGCCCCTCGCGCCGTGGAGGCGCGCGCCGAGGCGGTCGCGCGCGGCGACGAGATCCGCGCCGACGGCGGCGGCCGCATCGACGACGATCGCAGCGGACACGGCCGCTGGGCCGAGCGCGGCGTGACGCCGCGCACCGACAACAAGACGATCTGGGTGGTGGTCGCCGACGAGGCGATCGCCAAGATCCTGCGCTGGCCGGAGACGGGCGACGAGCTGGAGCACGTCGAGGCGCTCACCGATCCTGCGGCACACGCCAGGGAGAGCGACTTCGACCGCGACGCGCAAGGCCGCCGCGCCGGCGCCGCGCCGCAGGGTTCGCGCCAGAACACGCCGCAGCATCGCTTGCGCAGCAGCGCCAACGTCACGGCGTCGGCAGGGCAGGACGACCAGCACCTGGAAGCGCAGGGCTTCGCGCGCCGCGTCGCCCAGCACCTGGCCGAGGCGCTGCGCCAGAAGAAGTTCGACGAGCTGCGCATCGTCGCGGCGCCGCGCTTCCTGGGTCACCTGCGCAAGGAGCTCGATCCGCACGTCAGCGCCACCGTCAGCGAGGAGATCAACAAGGACCTCATCCACTACGGCAACGGCGAGCTCACGCGGCGACTCTTTCCGCGCGCCGGCGAAGGCGACGACGCGGCGAGCTGAGCGGGCGGGCCGACGCCGGGCGGACCCGGCGCCGGGCCTATGCTGCGTCCATGCTGCGCCAGCTCCACACCACGCTGCGCTTCGACACGCGGGGTCGAGGCCTGCTCGAGATCACCGGCGAGGTGGGTCGCTGGGTCGCCGACAGCGGCCTGGCGACCGGGCTGCTGACGCTCTTCATCCGCCACACCTCGGCCAGCCTGGTCGTCCAGGAGAACGCCGACCCGGACGTGCGCGCCGATCTCGACCGCTTCATGGCCCGGCTCGTGCCCGACGGCGACGCGCTCTTCCGGCATCGCGACGAAGGGCCCGACGACATGCCGGCGCACGTGCGCTCGGCGCTGACCGCCGTCCAGCTGTCGATCCCGGTCGCCGCCGGCGGCCTCGCGCTCGGCACTTGGCAGGGCATCTACGTCTGGGAGCATCGCCTTCGCCCGCACCGGCGCGAGGTCGCCGCGCATCTCCTCGGCGACTAGCGTCTGGCGCTCAGGGACAGGTCAGCAGCGTGCCCTGCGCGGTGCACGGACCGCGCGGTCCGCGCAGGTCGGGGCCGATCCGGTCGAGGCGCGAGCCATCGTCGGCCCAGCAGCCGATCGCATCGCAGGTGGTGATGAAGCGCGGCCGCTCCGCAGGCCGCGCGACCGGCGCCGGCGGCTCGCGCGGCACCGGGATCGGCGGCGTCCGTCGCGCCGTCGGCGCCGGCGAGACGGCGATCGGCGCCTGCACGTAGGGCTGGCGCGCGGCCGGAGGATCGTCGCGGCTGCGCAGGCACGCGCTCGCGGCCACGCGTCGCGCCGCCTCGAGCTTCGGATCGGCGGGGCGGGGCCGGCGCAGGCCTTCGGCAGCGCCGGACGGGGGCGCCGACGCCGACGCGGCCTCCTGCGCCTGCAGGGCGTCGAGCGCGCGCCGGCACTCGGTCGAGTGCAGCGGGTCGTCGGCCGCCGCCCGGTCGGCCGCCTGCGCCGTCGCCGTCGCGGCGGCGAGCGTCAGGCTCGAGAGGATCCAGACGTGCAGTGCAGGCATGGGACGGCGGGAACAGCGCGCGAACGGTCCATCATCGGCGACTCGAAGTCGCCGCGTCGGCGATGCAGCCATCGACCGCGTGACTCCTTCCCGCACCCGCATCGGCACCGCCGGCTGGGCGCTCTCGAGCGAGACGGCGGCGGCGTTCCCCGGCGAGGGCCGGCACATCGAGCGCTACGCCCGTGTGCTCGATTGCGCCGAGATCAATTCCTCGTTCCATCGCAGCCATCGCATCGAGATCTATCGCCGGTGGGCCGCGCAGACGCCGCCGAGTTTTCGCTTTTCGGTCAAGCTGCCCCGCAGCATCACGCATGAAGGACGCCTGCGCCGCGCCCGCGAGCCCCTGCGCCGCTTTCTCGATGAGGCCGGCGGGCTCGGCGACCGGCTCGCCGTGCTCCTCGTCCAGCTGCCGCCCTCGTTCGCCTTCGAGGCCCGCCCGGTGCGCAGGTTCTTCGATCTCGTCGCCGGCATGTTCGGCGGATCGGTGGTCTGCGAGCCGCGCCATGCGAGCTGGTTCACGCCGGCCGCCGACCGGGCGCTCGCAGCGGCGCGCGTGGCGCGCGCTGCTGCGGACCCGGCGCGCTGGCCGGAAGCGAGCCGTCCGGGCGGCTGGCTCGGCCCCGACGGCGACGGCCGCGGCGCCGTCCTCTATCACCGCTGGCATGGTGCGCCGCGCGTCTACTGGTCGCGCTACGAGGCCGAGTGGCTGCGGGCCCGGGCCGACGAGCTGGCGCGCTGGCCCGAGGCGGCGCAGCCGTGGTGCATCTTCGACAACACCGCCAGCGGTGCCGCCATCGCCAACGCGCTGGAGCTGCGCGCGCTGCTGGCGCAGCGCCCACCCGCTCCTCCTACTGGCGCGGCTCGCCGCGCGCGTTGACGAGGATGGTGCGGCCCGGGGGCGAGGTCATCTGCACGCGGTGGTCGGTGCCGCGGAAGTTGTAGACCACGTCCCAGTACTCGGGCTGGGCGCTGGCGACGTTCTCGCAGCGCCGGATCTCGCGACCCGAACGCGGATCGCGGATGCGGTCGATGTTGGCGCCGAGCGCCGCACCGCCCACCGCGCCGCCGATCGTCGCCGCGGTGTTGCCGCTGCCGCTGCCGATCTGGTGGCCGAGGATGCCGCCGATGATGCCGCCGATGACGCCGCCGGCCGGGTTCAGCTCGCGCCGCTCCTGCACCTCCTGCCGCTCCATCCAGCAGCGCTGCTCCGGCGTGCCGGCGACGGCGCGGACCGAGGTCACGGGCGCTTCGAACGTGCGCTCGTTCGGGCGCTGCCGGTAGGCGTAGTTCGGCGTCTCCATCGCGGCCTGGGCCTCGTTGTCGTAGCGGCGGCGGTTGTCGGCCGGCCGGACCGACGAGATGTTGCGCGAGAGACCGGTGTCGCGCAGGCTCTCGTAGCTGCCGCGGCGCAGGAGGACGCAGCGGCCTTCGAAGCGGGCGTCTTCGCAGACTTCCCAGCGGCCGCGGTCGACGACGACGGATGCCGCGCGGTCGTTGAAGCCCTGGCGCTCCATGTCCCGCACCGGCCGGTCGGTGCTGAATGCACGGCCGCGGAAGCCTTCGCCTTCGTAGAAGGTGATCTGCGCCGAAGCGCCGGCGCTCGCCACGACGGCCGCGGCAGCGAGGACGGGTCTGAGTCTTGTCATGTTCATGATGGCTCCGTTGTCATGTGATGACCCTGCGTGAGGGCTGTCCTTACAACGCGCGGCACGAAAAAGGTGGTGACGGCGAAGGACCCGGACGAGGTTAAGAACCGCCCGGCGGTTTGTAAAGAAAGCAGGGGAAGCCGAGGCCGCGAGCCGATGCCGGAGCCCGCCTATTGATGGCCGCGGCCGGCTCCTACAGCGTCATCGCGCGCAGAGATCCATCATCTGCGCCAGGTCCGGCTCGATGCCGAGGCCGGGCTGGTCGGTCAGCGCAATGCGGCCGGCGTCGAGCTGCTCGAGCGGCGGACACAGCGCCGTGCGCAACGGGTTCTCGTTCGAGTCGACCTCGAGCAGCGCATCCTTCGTACCGCGCGCGGCCAGCACGTGCGCCGACGCGAGCAGGCCGATCCCGGCGCCGAGGTAGTGCGGGCAGTAGCGCAGGCCGGCGGCCTCGATGCGCTCGATGACGCGCAGCACGCCGGAGACGCCGCCCCACTTGGCGACGTCGGGCTGCACGACCGTGACGGCGCGCGAGCCGATCAGCGCGTCGAAGGCCGCGTCGCCGATGGCGTTCTCGCCGGCGGCGAGCGGCATGGGCGCCGTCGCGGCCAGCATGCGCCACTCGTGCATCGGACGGTCCGCGCGCAAGGGCTCCTCGAGCCAGGCGAGCTGCTCGGCGGCCAGGCGAGCCGTCATGTCGAGGGCGGCGTGCAGGTCCCAGGCCTGGTTCGCATCGGCCATCAGCATCGCGCCCGTGCCGGCGGCGTCGCGCGCCTCGCGCAGGTTGCCGAGGTCGCGCGCGGCACCGAAGCCGACCTTCAGCTTGAACGCGGCGTGGCCCGCCGCGCGCAAGGCCGAGACGGTCGCGCCGACGCCTTCCGGATTGATGCCGCTCGCGTACACCCGCAGCCGCGGCGGGGCGTGCGCGACCCTGCGGCGATCGGCGGCGAGCATCTGCCAGAGCGGCCGACCGGCACGCCGCGCGGCCAGGTCGTGCAGGGCGATGTCGACGCCGGCGATCGCCTGCGCCATCGGCCCCGGCTCGCCGGACTGCAGGGCGAGCACCGCCGTCTGGCGGCTCAGCGCCTCGAACGCTTCGAGAGGCGAGGCGAAGCTGCACCCGACGAGCAGCGGCGCGAGCACCGTCTCGACGAGGCGGCTGCGGTGCTCGGCGCCGCACGAAGGGAAGTTGCACCAGGCCTCGCCCCAGCCATGCGCGCCGTCGACGTCCTCGACGCGCACCAGCACCGCCGGCCGGTCGTGCATGGTCCCGAACGACGTTCGAACCGGCACGCGCACCGGCCAGCGCAGCACGTGCGCCTCGACCTTCGCCAGCGCGGCCGAGGCCGTCGACGCGGTGCTTTCCCGGTGGACGTCGTTCATGGTCGTGGGTATAAAGGGATGGTCTATGGTACGTTTGACCCATTGAAGCCGCAAGCACGGAGCCGACTGTCGAGCACGCTGCTCGTGCTCGCGCCCTGGCTGGCCATCCTCGTGCTCTGGTATGCCGTGCGCGCCAGCGGCCTCGTCAACCCGGCGCTCGTGCCGGCACCGCACGCGGTGCTCGCCAAGTTCGGCGAGCTCGCCCGCGACCGCCTCGCCCTCGACGTGTGGATGTCGACGCAGCGCGTCTTCGTCGGCGTCTTTCTCGGCGTGCTCCTCGCCGTGCCGGTCGGCTTCGCGATCGGCTGGTATCGCAGCGTGCGGACCTTCGTCGACCCGCTGATCAACTTCTTCCGCGCCCTGCCGCCGATCGCGCTCATTCCGCTCGTCATCGTCTACTTCGGCATCGGCGAGGTCGCGAAGACGGTGATCCTCTTCTATGCCTCCTTCTTCGCCGGCGTCATCGTCATGGTCGAGGGCATCGGCCAGATCAGCCCGATCTACGTGCGCGTCGCGCGCACGCTCGGCGCGAGCGACGCCGAGATCTTCGGCCGCGTCATCGTGCCGCTGACGGTGCCGCACATCCTGACCGCAGTGCGTGTCGCTCTCGGCGTCGCCTGGGCCACGCTCGTGGCCTCGGAGCTCATCGCCGCGCAGCAGGGGCTCGGGGCGCTGATCCAGAACGCGTCGTCGTTCTTCCAGCTCGACATCATCTACGTCGGCATCATCTGCATCGGCTTCATCGCCCTGGCGATGGACCTCGCCCTGCGTGCCGCGACGCGCCGGCTGGTCGCCTGGCAGGACCGGCTCGCCTGAGCGCGCGGAAGAGACGAGATGGTGCTCGACACCCTGCCGATGGTGAGCGCGATGCCCGCGACGGTGCGCATCCGCTTCGACAACGTCGCCGTCGACTTCCCCACCGCGAGCGGGCCGATGCGCGTGATCGACGGCGTGAGCCTCGACATCCACCAGGGCGAATTCGTCGCCATCATCGGGCCGTCGGGCTGCGGCAAGACGACCCTGATGAACATCGTCGGCGGCTTCGTCAGGCCGACGCAGGGCCGGGTGCTGCTCGACGACCAGCCGATCGCCGGGCCGGGCCCCGACCGCGGCGTGATCTTCCAGGAGTACGGCGTCTTCCCGTGGCTCACGGTGCGCGGCAACATCGAGTTCGGCCTGCGCCTGCGCGCCAACCGCGAGCATGCCGGACAGCGCGCCGAGATCGCTGCCCGCTACCTGGCGCTCATGGGCCTGAGCGACTTCGCCGACCACCATCCGAAGCACCTGTCGGGCGGCATGCGGCAGCGCCTGGCGCTGGCCCGCGCCTACGCCGTGCAGCCCGAGTTCCTGCTCATGGACGAGCCGTTCGGCGCCCTCGACGCGCAGACGCGCACGGCGATGCAGGACCTGCTGCTGCAGGTGCTGGCGACCGAAGGCAAGACGGTGCTGCTCATCACCCACTCGGTCGACGAGGCGATCTACCTGTCGTCGCGCATCGTGGTGGTCACGGCGCGCCCGGCCCGCGTCCGCACCGTCATCGACATCCCGTTCGCCTACCCGCGCGACGAGTCGGTGCACGAGGACCATCGCTTCGTCGCACTGCGCGCGCGGATCCGGGCGCTGGTGATGGAAGAGTACGAAGCGCAGGCGAAGCAGGCCCTGCGCAGCCCGACCGACTGAGACCTGCACCGACCCACCCACCGGGCCGCGGCCCGCAACGAACCGGAGACGACCATGACCCTTCGCCGCAGAACCCTCCTCCAGGCCGGCGCTGCCGCGTCGGCGGCCGCAACGCTCGCCGGCTTCGCCGGCCACGCCGTCGCGCAGGCGCGCACCAAGCTGCGCGTCGGCTACCTGCACACGCCGGCCGTCGACGGCCAGATCTGGCTCGGCCAGCAGTCCGGCGCGTGGACCAAGCGCGGCCTCGACCTCGAGCTGGTCCAGTTCACGACCGGCCTCGAGCTGTTCCAGGCCATGATCGGCGGCAGCCTCGACGTGCTCTCGACCGGCGCCGTCGTCTCCAACTTCCCGGCACGCGGCCAGGGTCGCGTCTTCCTGCTCAACAACATCGAGTACGCGACGGCGCAGCTGTGGGTGCGCGACGACGCCATCAAGACGGTCGCCGACCTGAAGGGCAAGCAGATCTCGACCACCACGGGAACCACGGCGCACGTCTTTCTCGACCGGGCGCTGCGCTCGGCCAAGCTCGACCCGGCCAAGGACGTGCAGCTCGTCAACCAGCGCATGGCCGAGGCGGTGACCTCGTTCGTCTCGGGGGCCGTGCCGGCGGTGGCGCTGTGGGTTCCCTTCGACCAGACCGTGAAGCAGAAGGTGGCCAACGCGCGCAAGATCGTCGACGCCTCGGCCTTCTTCCCGGAGGCCGCGATCATGGGCGGCTGGGCGGCGCGCAACGACTTCTACGATGCCAACAAGCCGGCGCTGGGCTCGCTCGTCGCCGGCTGGGTCGAGACCAACGACGCCATGCTCGCCAACTTCGACGCCGCCGCCGAGACGCTGCAGAAGACGCAGTACAAGGACGTGCCGCTCGCCGACTTCAAGGAGTCGATGAAGTTCTCGAAGTACTACACCTCGGCCGAATGGCGCAAGCTCTACGCCGACGGCACGGCGACGAAGTGGCTGCAGCAGGTCACCGACTTCTTCGCCGTGGCCGGCAACATCGCCAGCCCGGTCCCGGCGTCGAAGTACTTCGATCCGCAGCTCTACCTGACGACGGTCAAGGGCTGAAGGTGGTGCTCGATGGCGCCTCCCTCCGGTCGCTGCCCCCCGAGGGGGCGCGGCCGGGCTTGGGAGGGGCCCGGCGCCCGGCCGACCCTTCGACACCGTGAACACCCAGGCGGGCTTCGACTACATCGTCGTCGGCGGCGGCTCGGCAGGGTGCGTCCTCGCCAACCGGCTGAGCGCCGACCCGGCCTGTCGCGTCCTCCTCGTCGAGGCCGGCCGCGACGCGCGCCACTTCTGGCTGCGCCTGCCGGTCGGCTACTTCCGTTCGATCTACGACCCCCGCTTCTCGTGGCAGTTTCCGCTCGAGCCCGAGGCCGCCACCGGTGAGCGGATCGTCGCCTGGCCGCGGGGCAAGGCGCTCGGCGGCTCCAGCGTCATCAACGGCCTGCTCTACATCCGCGGCCAGCACGCCGACTTCGACGACTGGGCCCGGCTGCACGGCGCACGCGGCTGGAGCTACCGCGAGCTGCTGCCCTTCTTCAAGCGTTCGGAGGCGTACGAAGGCGGCGAGAGCGAGTACCACGGCGCGTCGGGCGAGCTCGGCGTCTCGGACCTGCGCAACGACCATCCGTACTGCGACGCCTGGCTCGCCGCCGGCGCCGAGGCGGGCCATCCGCGCACCGACGACTTCAACGGCGCCCGCTGCGACGGCCTGGGCCGCTACCAGCTCACGTTGCGCGGGCACTGGCGCTGCGACGCGGCGACGGCCTTCCTCGCCCCGGTGCGACAGCGGCCCAATCTCACGATCGCCACCGGCGCGCACGTGACCCGCGTCGTCGTCGAGTCCGGGCGCGCCACCGGCGTCGAGTGGGTCGAAGGGGTCGAGCGGCGCAGCGCCCGCGCCGAGCGCGAAGTGATCCTCGCCGCCGGCGCCCTGCAGTCGCCGCAGCTCCTGCAGCTCTCGGGCATCGGCCCGGCGCCGCTGCTGCAGCGGCATGGCCTGGCCGTCGTCGTCGACGCGCCCGAGGTCGGCGCGAACCTGCAGGACCATTACCAGGCGCGGGTGATCGTCAAGCTGAAGGAGAAGCGCTCGCTCAACGATGACGTGCGCAACCCCGTTCGGCTGGCGCAGATGGGCGCGCAATGGCTGTTCCGCCAGCGCGGGCCGCTCACCGTCGGCGCCGGCCAGGTGGGCGGCCTCGTCGCCACCGAGCACGCGGAGGGCGGCCGCGCCGACGTGCTCTTGAACGTGATGCCGCTCTCGGTCGACAAGCCCGGCGACCCGCTGCACCGGTTCTCGGGCTTCTCGGCGTCGGCGGCGCAGTGCCGGCCGAAGTCCAAGGGCACGGTCGAGATCGCGAGCGCCGATCCGCTGGCGCCGCCACGCATCCGCGCCGGCTACCTCACCGATCCGCGCGACGCGAAGGTGCTCGTCGCCGGCCTACGCATGCTGCGCGACATCTACGCCCAGCCTGCCTTCCGCGGGCTCGTCACCGGCGAGGAGTACCTGCCCGGCAACGGCGTCACCACGGCAGCGGCGCTCGAGGCCTTCGCCCGCTCGCGCGGCGGCACCGTCTTCCACCCCGCCGGCACCTGCCGGATGGGCGGCGACCCGCGCTCGGTGGTGGACGAGCGCCTGCGCGTGCGCGGCGTGGATCGACTGCGCGTGATCGACGCCTCGGTGATGCCGCGCATCGTCTCCACCAACACCAACGCCGCCGCGATCATGATCGGCGAGAAGGGCGCGGCGATGGTGCTCGAGGACGCCGCGGGCGCTGCGGCGCCGGCCGCGCCGCGCCGGCAGGCGGCGCCGGCATGATCCTCAGCAACGCCGAGGTTCCGCTCTACGTCCAGCTCGCCGACCTGTTCCGGCAGCGCATCGTCAAGGGCGTCTGGAAGGAAGGCGACAAGCTGCCCTCGCTCGAGCAGCTGGTCGACGAATTCGAGGTCGCGCGCGTGACCGTGCGCCAGGCGATCGATCGCCTGACGCGCGACGGCCTCGTCCTGCCGCAGCGCGGCCGCGGCACCTTCGTCACCGGTGCGCCGCAGCACAACCGCTGGCTGCGCGTCGAGACGACGCTGCAGAACCTCGCCGACGTCTACCGCGACACCCACCCGACGGTGCTCAACATCGACGAATCGTCGGCGCGCAGCCCGCTGCTGCACGACCGCGACGGCGTCGCCGCCGAGCGCTACGTCTACATGCGCCGGGTCCACTCGCACCAAGGGCGGCCGTACTGCGTCATCGACATCTACCTCGACGCGGCGATCTTCGCCCGCCATCCGACGCGGTTTCGCAAGGAGACGGTGATCCCGCTGCTGATGGCCATGCCGTCGGTGAAGATCGTCACGGCGCGCCAGGTGCTGACGATCTCGACCGCCGACCTGGAGGTGGCGCGGCATCTCGGCACGGCGGTGAACGCGCCGGTCGCCGAGGTGCGGCGCGTCTTCACCGGGCCGAAGCGGCGCGTGATCTATCTCGGCGAAGTCACCTACCGCGGCGACTTCGTCCACATGGAGATCGACCTCAAGTCGTGACCGGGCGGGCCCTGCTCAGGCGCCGCCGATGCCGACGTTGACCTGGCCGGTGCCCTGGCAGACGGCGCAGGGCCGGCCACCGGCGTTGCCCGTGCCGCCGCAGTTCGGGCAGACGGTCGGGCCGGTGCCCGGCGTGCCTTCGGGCGCCTCGTCGCCGGGGCTCATCGGCGTGCGGGGAGCCTGCGCATTGCCCGGCTGGTCGCTCGCGCCGGGCTGGGGGCTGTCGTTGCGTAGCGGCTGGTTCATGGCGTCCTCCTGCCGGGCGTTGCGGCAATCGACGCGCCCGTGCGGCCGGACTCAGTCGTCGAAGCGGATGTTCCTGGCCTTCGCCAGGGCGGTCCAGCGCTCGATGTCGGCACGCATGAACTGGCCGAACTGCTCCGGCGTCATGGGCATCGGCTCGACCGCCTCGACCGAGAGCCGCTCGCGCAGGTCGGGGTCGCGCAGCACCGCGACCTGCGTCTCGTTGAGCCGGCGGACGATGTCGGCGGGCAGTCCGGCCGGACCGACCGAGCCGTACCACTGCATCGCGTCGAAGCCCTTGAAGCCGGACTCCTCGAGCGTCGGCACGTCCCGGATCTGCTCGCTGCGCGCCTTGCCGGTGACGGCGAGGGCGCGGACGCGACCCGCGCGCAGGTGCGGCAGGGCCGCCGCCAGGCCCGGGAACATCGCCTGCGTTTGGCCGCCGAGCAGGTCGGTGAAGGCCGGGGCGATGCCGCGGTAGGGGATGTGCAGGATGAAGGCGCCGATCTGCTGCTTGAAGAGCTCCATCGTCAGGTGCGTCAGCGAGCCCGGCCCCGCCGAGCCGTAGTTGACGCGCGCCGGGTTCTTCTTCACGTGGTCGATGAACTCGGCCAGCGTCTTCACCGGCAAGGCGCTGTGGACGACGAGGACGTTGGGCGTGCCGCCGATCATTCCGATCGGCGTGAAGTCGCGGACGGCGTCGTAGGGCACCCTTCGTGTCGCCGGCGTCGTGCCGTGCGTGGCGACGTAGCCCTGCATCAGCGTGTAGCCGTCGGCCGGCGCGCGTGCCGTCGCCTGGCAGGCGATCACGCCGCCACCGCCGCCCTGGTTCTCGACGACGAAGGTCTGGCCCAGCAGCCTGCCCCAGCGCTCGGTGACGACGCGGGCGATCATGTCGCTGCCGCCGCCGGCCGCGACCGGGACGATGTAGCGGATCGGCCGCGTCGGAAAGGCCTGGGCGCGGGCCAGGGTCGGCAGGCAGAGCAGGGCCGGGGCCTGCAGGATCGTGCGGCGTCTCATGGCGGTCTCCTCCGCAGGCAGCGCCTGCGGTCGGGCTCATTCTCGCGTGGCCGCCGTGGCGCATCGCCGCGCGGCGTGCTCGACCGGCCCGCGTCGCGATAATCGACCGCAACCTCTCTCACGCATCCTCTGGAGCCCGCATGGACACGCGCGTCTATCCCAACACCCAGCTCTACATCAACGGCGAATGGCGCGCCGCCCGCTCCGGCCGCACCATCCCGGTCGTCAACCCGGCGAGTGGCGACACGATCGGCAACCTGGCCTTCGCCGAGCAGGCCGATCTGGACGAGGCGCTCGACGCCGCGGCGAAGGGCTTCGCCGCCTGGAAGAAGATCAGCGCCTACGAGCGCTCGAAGGTCATGCGCAAGGCGGCCAACCTGCTGCGCGAGCGCATCGAGACCGTGGCCATGTTCATGACCATGGAGCAGGGCAAGACGATCGCCGAGGCGAAGGCCGAGATCCACAACGGCGCCGACACGATCGACTGGTTCGCCGAGGAGTCGCGGCGCACCTACGGCCGCGTCATCCCGGCGCGCGCCGAAGGCGTGTACCAGCTCGTCATCAAGGAGCCGGTCGGTCCGGTCGCCGCCTTCACGCCCTGGAACTTCCCGATCAACCAGATCGTCCGCAAGCTCTCGGCCGCGCTCGCCGCCGGCTGCTCGATCATCGTCAAGGCGCCGGAGGAGACGCCCGCCTCGCCGGCCGAGCTGATCCGCGCCTTCGTCGACGCCGGCGTGCCGGCGGGCACGGTGAACCTGGTCTACGGCGACCCGGCCGCGATCTCGTCGTACCTGATCCCGCACCCCGTCATCCGCAAGATCTCGTTCACCGGCTCGACCACCGTCGGCAAGCAGCTCGCCGCCCTCGCCGGCCTGCACATGAAGCGGGCGACGATGGAGCTCGGCGGCCACGCGCCGGTGATCGTCTTCGACGACGCCGACGTCGCCGTCGCTGCCAAGACCATGGCCGCGAGCAAGTACCGCAATGCCGGGCAGGTCTGCATCTCGCCGACGCGCTTCCTGGTCCAGGAAGGCGTCTACAACGAGTTCGTCGAGAAGTTCGTCGCCGCCAGCGAGGCGCTGAAGGTGGGCAACGGCCTCGAGAAGGGCGTCAACATGGGCTCGCTCGCCAACCCGCGCCGGTCGCAGGCGATGGAGGCGGTGGTCGAGGACGCGGGCAAGCACGGCGGCAAGATCCGCGCCGGCGGCCACCGCATCGGCAAGGAAGGCAACTTCTTCGAGCCGACCGTCGTCACCGAGCTGGGCAACGACGCGCAAGCGATGAACACCGAGCCCTTCGGCCCGATCGCCATCATCAATCCGTTCCGCAGCTTCGACGACGCCGTGACCGAGGCGAACCGCCTGCCGTTCGGACTGGCCGCCTATGCCTGGACGCGCTCGGCGAAGACCGCCAACGCCGTCGCCAACGCGGTCGAGACCGGGATGATCTCGATCAACCACGTCGGCCTCGGCATTCCCGAGGTGCCGTTCGGCGGCGTCAAGGATTCCGGCTACGGCTCCGAAGGCGGCAGCGAGGCCATCGAGCCCTACCTGAACCCGAAGTTCGTGTCGCAGGCCGGGCTGTAGCCGCGAGCGCGCCGTGGCGGTCGAGCTGTCGAAGGAAGCGCGCAAGGAAGCGATCGCGTCGATCGAGCGCTGGTTCCAGGAGAACCGGGACGAGCGCATCGGCAACATCGCCGCCGGCGCGCTGCTCGCCTTCTTCCTCGAGGAGGTCGGGCCGAGCGTCTACAACCGCGGCGTCGCCGACGCCCAGGAGCGCATGCAGATGCGGCTTTCGGAGCTCGACATCGAGGTCCACGAGGACGAGTTCGGCTACTGGCCGAAGCAGGAGCGGCAGCGGCGCGGCAAGTGACGCTTCAGAGGCCGAATGGGAAGGTCTCGTCGCCGCCGGGCACGGTTTCGGTGGGCAGTGCCTGGACCGCGCTGGTCTCGTCGAACCACAGCCACGCGTCGAACTGGCCGGCCAGCGATGCCTCGGCGTAGTGGCTCCAGCGCTCGCTCTCCGGCCGGTAGACGACGCCGATGAAGCGCTCGAGGCGCGCTGCCTCGAGGCGGCGGCGCAGGTCGGCGTCGAGCCGGCCGCGGCGCAGGTCGAGCCAGCCGCGGCCGATGCCGGCGTCGTGGCAGAGCCGCTCGACGCTGCCGGGAAGCGACGGCCGCACCGTCTTGACCTCCATCGGCCCGTCCCAGTCGCTCGCCGCCGCGACGGTGCCGGCGTGCGTGCCCATGCCGAGCAGGGCCGCGTCGCTGCCGAACTCGCGCCGGCAGAGATGGCCGATGTTGATCTCGCCGCGCTCGCGGCCCATGTCGGTCAGGGCGGCGTCGCCGATGTGCGAGTTGTGCGCCCAGACGACCGCCTTGGCGTTCGGGCCGCGTGCCGCCAGCAGGTGCTGCAGCGTCTCGAACATGTGCGTGTCGCGCAGGTTCCACGACTCCTCGGTGCGGTAGTACATGACCCGGTAGTAGCGCTCCGCCGCCGCGACCAGGCGCGCGTTCTGCGCCGCGTCGAGGAACTGCTCGTGGTCGGCGGCGCCGTACTCGAGGCCGCGCGCCAGGAGCTCGCCGAGCTGCGTGAGCACCGCCTTTTCGCACGTGCGCTGGCCCGCGTGCAGGGCCGCCTGCCCGTAGCGCGCCGGGTCGTCGTGCCAGCGCTCGAGGCAGCCGTAACGCTCGCGCGCGGCGCGCGCGGCGTCGGCGTCGACGCCGTCGAGATAGGCGAGGACGGCGCGGATCGAGGCGCCGAGGCTGTACATGTCGAGGCCGAAGAAGCCGGCGCGCCGACGCGGATCGTCGATCGTCCCGTTGCGATCGCGCAGCCAGCGCGCGAAGGCGTGCACCTCTTCGTTGCGCCACATCCAGGTCGGAAAGCGCTGGAAGGGCGGCTCCTGCGACGGGCGCGGCGGCAGGTGGCGGACCCAGCGGTCGACCGTCGCCGCATCCGGCCAGTCGGCCTCGATGGCGACGATGGTGAACCCGTGCGCCTCGATCAGGCGCCGGGTGATGGCGTCGCGGGCGCGGTAGAACTCCGACGTGCCGTGGCTCGCTTCGCCGAGGAGGACCACGCGGTGCTCGCCGAAGCGGTCGAAGGCGCGGCCGAACGCCTCGTCGTCGAGGGTGGGCAGCGGCTCGGCGGCGCGCGCCAGGGCGGCGGCCTCGGCATCGGCGGCGGCGGCAGCGAACGGCATGGCGCGAAGGACGAGCGAAGAGGCGAGCGGCTGGTGGTGACGCCGCGTCAGCGCGCCAGGTCCTCGGCCCAGCCTTGCGCACCGACCAGCGGCACGAAGGCGACGGCATCGAGCACCTCGCGGTCGAACTCGGTCGCCGAGCGCCGGGTGAGCTTCACCAGGTGCTGGAAGTCGACGCTATCGCCGACCGGCATGACCAGGCGGCCGCCCGGCGCGAGCTGCTCGCGCAGCGCCTCGGGCACCTGCGGCCCGCCGGCATCCACCAGGATGGCGTCGAAAGGCGCCGATGCCGGCCAGCCCAGGCTGCCGTCGGTGCAATGCACCTCGACGTTGCGATGGCCGAGCCGCTTCAGCCGCGAGCGGGCCAGGTTGGCGAGCTCGGCGTGGCGCTCCAGGGCGACGACGTGGCCGGCGAGCAGGGCGAGGACGGCGGTCGAGTAGCCGGAGCCGGCGCCGACCTCGAGGACGCGGTCGTGGACACCGACCTCGGCGGCCTCGAGCATGCGGGCGACGACGTAGGGCTGCGACACGGTCTGCCGGGCTTCGATCGGCAGGGCCCGGTCGGCATAGGCGATGCTGCGCAGCGACTCGGGCAGGAACTCCTCGCGCGGCACGCGCCGCATGGCGGCGAGCACGGCAGGGTTCCGAACGCCGCGGTCGGCGATCTGCGTCTGCACCATCGCGCCGCGCCGGCGCCGGGCCTCGTCTTCCTGCATGGGCCACCTCGGCTGCCCTGGCGCGGCAAACGACGTTCCCTTGGCGCTACTGCTCGCGGCCGGCCGACTTCAGCCTGGCGAGCTTGCCCGCGTAGAGCTCGTGCTGGACGCTGGTCGTGCTGTTCTCGAGCGCCAGCGCCAGGTGCTTGCGGGCGGCCGCCAGGTCGCCGAGCTGGGCCGAGGCGACGGCGAGCCAGAAGTGGAACTCGTGGTAGTGGCCGGCCCGCGCCACCTCGCGCGCAAACAGGTCGCGGGCGGCCCGATAGTCGCCGCGCTGCATGGCCTCCATGCCCAGGTTGAAGTCATGGAAGGGCGCCAGCGGCTCGAGCACCGCAAGGCGCTGGCGCACCTCCGCCTCGGCCGCGCCGCGGCCCTGCCGCGAATAGGTCTCGGCGAGGTTGGCGAGTGCCCGCGTGTGCTGCGGCTCGAGGCCGAGCACGTGCTCGAACACCTGCGCGGCTTCGCCGAGGTTGCCGTGGCGCAGGTAGACCACCCCGAGCGTGTTGTAGGCGGCGATGAAGCCCGGATCGCGGCGAAGCGCCTCGCCGGCCCAGGCATAGGCGTCGTCGATCGCGTTCGCGGCCAGGGCCTCGACGGCCCGGTTGTTGGCGTACATCGCGAGGACCGTCGCCTGGCTGATCACCCGCGTGCGCATCCGGCGGATGTCGTCGGGCGGCAGGAAGTCGATGGTGAGCAGGCTGATGTCGCGCTGCGCGCCGACCTGCGCCATGCGCGGTGCGAGCGTGATGTTGACGTGGCCGCTGGCGAAGAGCAGCCCGCCGATTCGGCTCCAGGTTGCCTCGAGCTCGGCGCTCTGGAAGGTGACCGAGAGGTTCAGCTCCCGCGCCAGGGCCGCGGTCAGGACGACCAGGGACAGGCAGTTGCCGGAGCGCGCCTCGAAGGCTTCGGCCGCGGTCTTCGTGCGCGCCGCGTCGTACTCGAGCTTGAGCTGACCCTTCTGCGAGAAGGCGTGCGCGAGGCCGGCCTGCGGACCGCGGCTGGCGATCTGGGCCGCGATCTCGACCTTGAGGTAGTGCCGCATGGCGTCGCTGACCGCGAGCACTTCGTCGGTCGAGACGCGCGACGTCGGCGGCTGGAACAGCCCGTCATGGAAGAGCGACGGCTTCGCCGCCGACGGCGGCGCGCCCGCGCAGCCGACGAGCAGCGCAGCGCCGACGCCGGCGAGGAGCAGTCGGAGCGCGCGCATGTCTCGTTCTCGCGATGGGCTGGGCGTGGACCGTCTACTCGAGCTTGATGTTGGCGGCCTTGATCACCGCCGCCCACTTGGCGACCTCCGCCTTCTGGAAGGCGGCGATCTGCTCGGTGGTCATGTCGGCACCCTGCATGCCGAGCTTGCCGAGCCGCTCCTGCATCTCGGGCTCGCGCAGGATCTTGCCGATCTCGACGTGCAGCCGGTCGACGATCGCCTTCGGCGTGCCGGCCGGTGCGAACACGGCCTGCCAGGAGATCACCTCGTAGCCGGGAACGCCGCTCTCGGCGACGGTGGGCACGTTCGGCATCGAGGGCAGCCGCTTCGCCGACGTCACCGCGAGCGCGCGCAGCTTGCCGCTCTCGATGTGCGGGCCGGCGACGACGGTGGTGTCGAACATCATGTCGACCTGACCGGCCATCACGTCCTGGATCGCCGGGCCGCTGCCCTTGTACGGAATGTGCGTGATGTCGATGCCGGCACGCGACTTCAGCAGCTCGAGCGACAGGTGCTGCGACGTGCCGCTGCCGGCCGACGCGGAGTTGCGCGGCTTCTTCGCCTTGCCCGCGGCGATGACGTCCTGCAGCGACTTGTACGGGCTCGCCTGGTTGACGACGAGCACCGTCGGGTTCGTGCCGATGAGCGAGATCGGCACGAAGGAATTGACCGGGTCGTAGCCGATCCGCGGATAGAGGCTGACGTTGATCGCGTGCGAGCTGATCGTGCCGCCGAGAATCGTGTAGCCGTCGGGGGCGGCGCGGGAAGCGATCTCCGAGCCGACGCTGCCGCCGGCACCGCCCTTGTTGTCGACGACGATGGTCGTGCCGAGCGCCGGCCCGAGCTTCTGCGCGATGAGCCGGGCCAGGATGTCGGTGGTGCCGCCGGCGGGGAAGGGCACGATGTAGGTGATCGGCTTGGACGGCCACTTGTCCTGGGCGCTCGCCGGCGCGAGAAGCGCGGCCGTGGCGAAGGCGGCCGCGGCGGCGGCGAAGAGGCGTCGGGAGCAGGTCATGGAATCTCCGCGGAAGGGCGCGCCGGCAGGCGCAGGCATAGACTTTCGCCCATGTCGAGTGCCCCCGCCACTCCCGTAAACGCCAACCGGCCGATGCCGGCCGGGGCGGGCGCGACACAGGCGAGCGACGGCGCCGGGCTGCCGGTGCGGGCCCCGCACGTCATCGTCATGAAGCCCGGCGACAACGTCGCCATCGTCGCCAACGACGGCGGGCTGGCGGCGGGCGCCGTGCTCCCTTCCGGGCTGGTGCTGCAGGAGCGCGTGCCGCAGGGCCACAAGGTCGCGCTGGTCGACATCGACGCCGGCGCCGCGGTCGTCCGCTACGGCGTCGCCATCGGCCACGCAGCGCAGCCGATCGCCGGCGGGCGCTGGGTGCACGAGCGGCTGCTGCGCATGCCCGAGGCGAGGTCGCTGGCCGGCCTGCCCATGGCGACGGGGCGCGGCGCGCCGCCGGCGCCGCTCGAGGGCTTCACCTTCGAGGGCTACCGCAACGCCGACGGATCCGTGGGCACGCGCAACATTCTCGCCATCACGACCACCGTGCAGTGCGTCGCCGGCGTCGTCGAGTTCGCGGTCGCCCGCATCAAGGCCGAGCTGCTGCCGCGCTATCCGAACGTCGACGACGTCGTCGGCCTCGAGCACGGCTACGGCTGCGGCGTCGCCATCGATGCGCCCGATGCCCTGATCCCCATCCGCACCCTGCGCAACATCAGCGGCAATCCGAACTTCGGCGGCGAGGTGATGGTCGTCAGCCTCGGCTGCGAGAAGCTGCAGCCCGAGCGGCTGCTGCCGCCCGGCACGTTCGCCATCGCCGACGAGCGCGACGCTGCCGCGCCTGCCGCCGGCGCGATGGACCTCGTGCGCCTGCAGGACGACAAGCACGTCGGCTTCGCGTCGATGGTCGACTCCATCCTGGCCTCGGCCCGCGTCCACCTGGAGCGGCTCGACGCCCGTCGGCGCGAGACGGTGCCGGCGTCGGCGCTCGTCGTCGGCGTGCAGTGCGGCGGCAGCGACGCGTTCTCGGGCGCGACGGCGAATCCCGCCGTCGGCTTCTGCACCGACCTTCTCGTGCGCGCCGGGGCGACGGTGATGTTCTCGGAAGTCACCGAAGTGCGCGACGGCATCGACCAGCTGACGGCGCGCGCGGCGACGCCGGCGGTGGCCGAGGAAATGATCCGCGAGATGGCCTGGTACGACGCCTACCTCGGCCGCGGCGGCGCCGACCGCAGCGCCAACACGACGCCGGGCAACAAGCAGGGCGGGCTCGCCAACATCGTCGAGAAGGCGATGGGCTCCATCGTCAAGTCGGGCACGGCGCCGATCGCCGGCGTGCTCGGCCCGGGCGAGCGCCTGCGCGACAAGGGCCTGACGCGGGGCCTCGTCTATGCGGCGACGCCGGCCA
>JAESGR010000152.1_pt1 | contig 107812 bp, 93 predicted proteins | sample 9269771 | NCBI WGS metagenome assembly JAESGR01 (sample SAMN15739572, study PRJNA653492) | algae metagenome | isolation source: Chroococcus sp. CMT-3BRIN-NPC107 and co-occurring heterotrophs from well... | place: USA: Clark Mountains Wilderness, California | collected 2010-04-18
ACTTGATAGAGGAAGTTTAAATTGAGTAACTGCTTGATACGGCGATAAAAATTATTCTTGGGAACATAGGTTTCCACTATAAGTGAAGGGCAAGTTTTGTTGAACTCTTTTCTTTTGCCTACCATTCCTGAATTTACCACTCAGAAGGCAGATTCCAAACCAGTAGTTGTGCAACAGCCAGACCCCTTTGGCGCAACTATAAAGAGTGGGCTTTTTATGGAAAAACAATAAAATATTCTTTTCTGCCCCTTTCCGACGAACAGGGCCTGACACACTAGCTCCCCACTTTATCAGACACGCTTACTTTCTTACCTTTAATCTTAAAACATCCCTCAATAACTGTGAGCGCCGGCTAATAGTGCCAGAGTTATGAATACATCAATGAAAGGATTCAGATAAATCATACTTGCCTTCAAGAAGCTGTTTGCAGCTTAAAGAGATTAACTCAAACAGCTTCTAAGTTCTTAGTACTATTTAATTCCTTTACCTATAGGACTATTTTTACTTGGCTCCTCTCCCAAGAGGCAGACAGATACTAATTAACGTACCTTCAGGAGTAGAATCCATCTCCAGGGTTCCATTAAGTAATCTTACACGGTCCCGAATGGTACGTAAGCCTATACCTTTGCTAGTCCAGGGTCCATCTGAGTTATTTAGATCAAGAATCTTTTGATCCATACCCTTGCCGTTGTCGCGGGCATCCAGGTAGACAAACTTTTGATCTTTATTCACCTCCAGCGTAGCTCTTGAGGCTCCCGAATGCTTTACAATGTTATTGACTAGTTCCTGGGAAATGCGGTAAATAGCCATCTCTAAAAGTGGGGATAAACGTTCCGGTAAGCAATGGCAATCAAATTTGATTCCGGTTCTAACGAAGCGGTTACAAAATTCTTCCATAGCCGGCTTGAGCCCAAAGTTTTTAAGCAGGATCGGTACTAGTTCATGCGACGCCCTTCTAATCTCTACAATGGCTTCGGTAAGTAAGTCATCGGTCTGTTTCAGGGCTTCTGTTACCTGGGCTTTTTGCTCTGGAATAGGATCTAACTTCACACCAGACAGGTTGAGCTTAGTGGCATACAATAGCTGGCCTACCCCGTTGTGGAGAGACTCCGAAATACGTCTTCTTTCTTCTTCCTGAGCTTCCATAATGGCAACCAATAAAGTGTTCTGCTGCTGCAGGCGCATTTGCAGGTTCTGTTCTTCCAGCTGCTTCACTTCCGAAATATCTATATCTAGTCCCAGTACTTTCACGCCTTCTCCGGGCATGACTGCCGGAACAATGGCTTTTATTTTCAAGGTTACTTCCTGGCCATTCACCAGGATGCGGAGGGTTTCTGCAAAAGCCAGGCGGGGAACTTTTATGTCCCCAACAATTTTCTCGGCTATTGGCAGATCTGCTGGCAAAGCATAGTCCAGGTAGATTTCGGGCTTCACCGGGCTGCCCAGGGGTAAACCAAACAAGCGGTACATGCCTTCGCTCCAGCTGAAATTTTTTGTAGCCAAATCATACTCCCAACTCCCCATCCGCGATATCTGCTCGGCTTGCCGGAGCAGCGTAAGGTTTTTGTTCAGCTCCTGCTCGGCCAGCTTGCGCGGGGTAATATCGAGGTTGATGGCCATCACACCATCGTTAAGTTTCACAAACGTGCAAGAGAACCACCGGTTGAAGCCCTCATAGGGGTAGTAATATTCCATATGCTGCGGCTTGCCGGTTTCCACGGTGGTGCGCATCAGGTCAAACAAGCCGCTGGCTTTTAGGCCCGGGTATTCCTGCACGTAGTGCTTGCCCACCATGTCGGTGCGGCTCAGCTCCCGTGCCAGTTCCTTGTTCAGCAACAACACCTGGAAGTCCTGTATGTCGTCACTCTGGGCATCCCGCACCGCCTCTTGCACCGAGATGGCCATGGGGCTGGTATCAAATACCAACTGCAGCAGGTCGTTACTTTCCCGTAAGGCTTGGGTGCGCTCGGCCACCTGCTCTTCGAGCGTAGCCATCAACTCCTGTAGTTGCTGATCGGCTAGCTTCCGCTCACTGATGTCGGAAAAAACAATGGCTACCTGCCGGTTTTCCGGCTCGCCGACACGGAGCGCGTAAACGCTGAACCAGCGGTCCAGTGACGCTGAAAATCTTTCAAACCGGATGCTTTCGCCGGTCAACGCAACATTGCCATATATTTCAAACCAGAATTCATCGTGATGCGGGACAAGTTCTCGCATGGTTCTACCGGTCGCGTTGGCGAGCCCGGTTTGCGCATCAAACGTCGGATTCGTGTCGAGAAAACGATAATCAATCCCCCGCTTGTTCTCGTCGAATAAAACTTCAACCGTGCAGAAGCCTTCATCAATCGAAGTGAAAAGCTGCCGGTAACGCTCATCCGACTTACGACGCGCTGCATCAGCCCGGTGGCGTTCAAGATATTCCGCGGCCGTCCAGGCCAGCATATCCATTAGTTGAAGCTCGTGGTCGCTTGGGCGATGCGGCTCCCTGAACTGGGTGCTGATTACGCCTATAGTCTCATTCGAGCGGCTCGTCATCGGGGTAGATTGCGCAGCGCGAATCCCATCGGCGTAGGAAGCAGCCCCCGCATCAGTGCCTTCCAAACCTGGGAAATCTACCGTGTCTTCAATAATCAGGCGCTGTCGTTGAACACGCGTTACCTCACAGCCCGTTTCCAGGCCTTCGTAGCGAAAAAAGGAGATAAAAGGGCTGTCATCCGCATAACCCTGCCATACAAACATCTCCAGCCGCTCACCGTCAGGGCTGAGAAACTGTACGCAGCCCCGGTCGGTACCAGTGAACTGGCAGGCTAGGGCGAGCACTTCCTTAAATGCTGCCTTTACATCATTCTGGTCTGCCAGCTTCGCCTGCAGCTCGTAAAGCCGGCGCATACCGGCCAGGTCTGCTGCAATGTGTGCTTTGGTCTCCCTCAGCGCCTCCTCCTGCTGCTTGCGCACGCTAATGTCCTTGAAGAGAACGGCCACCTGACTCTTTTCTTGGTCGCCAACTTTGAAAACGTAGAAGGAATACCATTTTTTATCGGGCTCGGCGTATTGCTCTAAGCGCTCGCCGCGGCCGGTCTGGGCTACGCGGCCAAAAATCTCGTACCAATAGGCTTCATATTCCGGATTGATTTCCTTTAACCGCCGGCCGGTAAAATCTTCCCCGACCATGCGGGTAGCGGCCTGGTTGGCCTCCAGGTAATAAATATCAACGGGCGAACAGTTCTGGTCAAAAAGCAGCTCACAGAGAAAAAATCCTTCGTCTATGAAATCAAACAGCGTGTGGTATTTGTCGGAAGCTTGCCTGGCTAACTGGTCTTTCAGTCGCAGCATTTCATCCTGATTTTTTTTGCGCTCTGTTATATCCTGTACCATTCCCTGTAACTTTATGGCATTACCGGCCTCATCACATATTACTTTCCCATGGGCTTCCAGGGTTCGCAGTTCTCCATTTGGGTTATAAATGCGGCGGGTATAATAATAAGGTTTTTTATCTATGACTGCTCCTGCCAATACCTCCCGGATAGGCACGATGTCTTCCGTGTGTGACCTGGAATCAATGAAGTCAAGACTGGGCTCAAAGGAACCGGGCTCCTGGCCAAAAAGGCGAAACAGGCCATCTGAAAAGCGGAAGGTACCACTAAAAAGGTCTGCCTGGTAGCTTCCGGTATGGGCAATTTCTTCGGTAGATAGTAATAAGGCTTCACTTTCTTCTATTCTCCTGCGGACAATCACCTCGTCTGTTACATCTTCCGCTTTATGAATAATGCACAGAACTTCACCCTTATCGTCCAGGACAGGTGTGTTGAGTGGGAGCCAGTATTTGGGGATAAATCCAGTGCCTGTTTTGGTAGGCTGGGGTAAATCGTAGCGTTGCAGGTCCATACGGTGCGGCTTTTTAGTAGAAAGCACTTGCCGGAGAGAAGCATGGAGGTTTGTTAGTGTATTGGCTGCAGAATCTGCCCCGGTATCAGGAAAAACATCAAACAGGTATTTTCCGGTAATCTCTTCCCGTTTGGTAAGGGATGCGGCCAGGTAGGCATCTGTAGCCATTTGTATACTAAAATCGGGCGAAAGGATCAGGTAATTGTCTGGTGAGCAGGCAATGATAGTTTCTAAGAAATGGTGCAAAGGTGCTTGCCCCGGCTGGCGGATAGTTCCGTTTTGCTGCCCGGTAGCATCACCTCCAGGTATATTGTTTGCTAACATCAGTGTTTCTTGTTGTATAAGCCCTCAGGAAGAATTTCATCACGTAACGAGGGTATAGTCATTTAGTACCTGATGGACAAGCAGTTTATGGTTTAATAGGCAAAGTTATTAGGAGAACATGCTTTATGTCTGAATAATTCCGTTTTGCCGCCTGTACAACGTTATTTATTCATTGGCAGCTATTTCAATAAAGAAGGTAGTGGCTTTATTCAGCCTGACCCGGCAATTGCCAGGGCAAAAGCTGTAAGGCTTACTACAACAGCCTGCCAATATTCAGCACCCGGATGCCAGCAGAATAAAAAGAGGGATAAATTTTCTTAGAAGGTATAATTAAGCATTGTCTAACCTGCTTTCTTTGGGATATATATGACTAAAGTTTTTTGAGTGCTTTGCCTTATGGACTCTAGTTGTGATAGATGATTTCTACAATGCTCTTCCTATGTTTAGGTTGGTGTGTTTAAAAGGAAAAATAGGTCATTTCTTAAAATTTATAGCGAAAAGGGCAAAAACACCCTTTTTCGATTTTAAAAAAATTATCAAAAAAATTTATACATTTTGGTTACTGCATAATTTCAAAACACAAAACCGCCTAATTTGCGAAATTAAGCGGTTTTTGTAGTAATTCCGTTTGGATTCGAACTAAAGATCTCCTGCTTAGAAGAAACTATATACTGTTGATCAATGGGTTATACCATTCAGGTCTCATATAGGTCTCGAAAAATAATTTTTAAATGATCCCTTTTAGCTCGTTTCGCTAGGAAAAATAATTCACTTAAGCTGAGCTCAGGAAGCATTTTGCACAAGTAATGCCTCTCAAAAGATAGTCCACTACCCTCCTACCTTACTCCCTCCAGTCAAAGGTGGCAAGTGCACTAGTCGCTATATTCACTATACCCCAAACTCAGGAATTAATGAAAAGATGGCATAAAATATAGAAAATGCCTGCGTGCCCATAAAAGCAGGGATTTATTATTTTTGTTGCATGGCTAACAAAGAAAAGTACATTAACCCTTTTACGGATTTTGGATTCAAAAAACTATTTGGCAGTGAGTTTAACAAGGAATTGCTGATTGATTTTTTAAATCAGGTACTAGGCGAGCGGGAACGTATCGGGGATCTAACCTACCTGAACACCGAAAATCAAGGAAAAACCGAATGGGATAGAAAGGCAGTATTTGACTTGTATTGTAAAAATGAGAAGGGAGAAAAATTTATCATTGAATTGCAGAATGTAGCTCAGTTATACTTCAAAGACAGGAGCATATTCTATGCCTCCTTCCCTATTCATGAACAGGCACCCAAGGGCAAAGATTGGAATTACTACTTGAAAGCTATTTATACGATTGGTATCTTAAATTTCAGCTTTCCAGATCAAAGCAGCCGGGAACGATATTTGAGGGAAATTCAGTTGATAGATAATCAGACAGGAGAAGTCTTTTACGATAAATTAACGTTTATCTATCTGGAAATGCCTAAATTTAGGAAATCAGAAAATGACCTGGTAACCCATTTCGATAAATGGATGTATGTATTAAAGAACTTACCTAAGCTACACGCAAGGCCTGCCAAGTTGCAGGAGAAGATATTCGACAAATTATTTTCAGAAGCAGAAATAGCCAAATTAACACCTGAGGAGATGAGAACATACGAAGAAAGCTTAAAAACCTACTGGGACAATTATAGTGTCCTGGAAACGGCCAAAAAGGAAGGAATAAATGAGGGAATAGAACTTGGGGCGTCTCAAAGAACGGTTGAAATTGCAAAGAAGCTTAAACAAAAAGGGGTGGATGTTGAAGTAATCTCTGAGACGACGGGTCTGACAAAAGAACAGATAGAAAAACTGTAAGGAATAAATGTATTTCTAAAGGAGACATGGAAGGTAAGCGGTCTATGTCTCATTTTTCTCTGTAGAATGATTGAGGATAAATAAGTGTTTAATTTGAACCACTACATCTTCATGCCTTCATAAATGAAGATTATTGATTAATATTAGTTTCTACTTGTTGTAATAATGATTTAAAATTATTTAATACAGCTTTAGTTTGGTCACCTGGGCCTTTAGCTTCTACATTTAATATCACTTGTTTTCCATCAATTAGTTGTTGTTTATTCCATGAGGTTGGATCGGTGGAACCAAGATAATAAAGTCCATTTATGATAGCACTACGTGATAGATTTCCAATTTTATCCTTTTCATATGTCCCTAATACTATTGTTATAGCTAATGAAGAGGATTTATAGTCACGCACCAAGCTAGCTACAGCACTTTTACGAACATTTGCTGTACTAGCATTCATTTGAGACACTAAAATAGCTATGGGTTCATTTTGGATAGCTGAAATACCACTCTGGCCAACAGATTGTAAAGTCGTATCAGAAGATGCTTGTAAACCCACAAATAATTGTTCTGCTTCATCTTTTGTTAAAGCCAGCCTAATAAGATTTATTGTAAAATTTCTCTCTCGTAAGTCATTTGCGTTCAATAAAGGAAAAAGACTAAGCACCCATTTGTATCTGTCAACTCTTTCTTTTGATTCTTCTACGCCTGTTTCTCGTTCTTTAAGCGAGATTTCTAGATCTTTTAGAGCTTGCTCACTTTTATCTATTTGAAATTTAGTATGAGTATTCCAGGCTGTCAATGAGAGTGTTACTAAAGAGCCAATAATACCTATCCAAAAAGTTACTTGCTCTGAAAAAGATTTTTTTACTTTTTGTTTTTTCTTTGATAGAGGTTTCTCATCAGAATGGATTGATGAGTTTTGAGGTTTTTCTTCTTCAACCATACCATTTATTTAATTTAATAACCTATCCTTCGATTTATGAGATAAAATTAAAATGAGTTTTCTTTTTAACATATCATACTTAAATGCTTTGTTAGGATCATTATTGAAGAGATTGAATTAATAATAGTGAATTCTTAAGAAGCTAATTAGACTTTTGGAGACTACGTTAAAAATAAGATACTTTTGAAGTAGTAAAAATTAACAATTATCGAAATCTAAAAATTTTTAATGTTAAAAAAAATACCTAGAAGTGGGTATTTTTTAATGAAATAGCAATTATTAGAAGTAATTTTATGTAATAAAGGCAGCTTTCATTATGACGAAATACAAATATGATTAAATCTGAAAAAGTGTTTTTCCTCAACCATTCCTTTTGATACGCATCATAAGAATAGATGCTTTTTAGGCCTCATTTCCTTATTGAATTGTGCAACGTTTATTTTGAACCACCCAGACGCTTTCAGAAGGTGGAATCATCCTCATGAACCTAAGTGAAAAGAGTAAATCTGAATGTCTAGAAAGAAAGGCCCAGTATACCATTTACTCGATATTTTATAATAGTTGATATATTGATAAACGGTACAAGATTGGGATATAAGTTTTAGAGCAATGAGTAGATAAAATAATGCAAAAATGGAAGATGCTGAAAAAGGGAGGTTTGTTTGCACCTATAATGGCGTCTTTTGCATTCACAAACTCTCATGGGAATTGTCATAGCATCCACTCCTCAAACCTACTTCTACAACTGTTAGCCCGATGCGTGCATGCAGTGTTAGCACACATCTTTATAAATGTATTTCCATCTTGATGCCTACAATTTGCTTACCAATGGGATCATTCATCATCTTTAATCCCATTGGTAAAAACCCGAGCTTTGTATATAGCAAAAGCGCATCCGTATTGATGTTATGACATACTAAACGCAAATACTTAACGTGTAATTCCTGTTTTGCAATCTCTATCATTGTTCTTATCAAATAGCTGCCTGCCCCTATTCCCCTGCAGGAAGGGCTGATGATTATATTCCCTAACCAACAATCCTCTCGGGTAACATCATATAGATTACCATAGCCAATTACTTGCCCTTGATAGGTAATGACTGTTGGTTTTATACGATTTGACGCTGCTTCTTCCAATTGCCTTGCTGTTAAAGGGAAGATACCTTTGGGGTACATAAAGAATAATTCTGTTTGATTTTGAGCAAATCGACATATGGTTTCAAAATCTTCAGGTATAACAAGACGATGATTGAACATGAATTCACTCCGTTTTTTTATTGTTTTGCCTCTATTGGTTAACACCTAATGATGTATACAGATTTACAACAGCGGACCCTGTTATTGAGATATATGTTTGGGCGGCCGCTGGCTGATTAAAGCTGACCTTATGCCCAGTGGTTGTATTGTATAAATCTATCAATGGTATCTATAATCCAATCATATTCCCGTAAAGCCTTTAATTCTTGCCCAAGTGGCACATCAATGCTGTCTTTCCCGATAAGGGCTCCTGCAATCTGCCCGGCAATGGAACAATTTGTATCGGTATCTCCTCCACATGCCACCAACTCCTCTAGCATTTGCCCAAAGCCAATCTCTCCTACCTTACTTGCTGCAAATAAGGCTAACGGAAGGGATTCTACTACGTACCCACTACTCCCATAATGCTTGCCTACCCCTTGAATAGTGGCTTGTCTAGGAAGCTGACTGATTTTCAACAATCTATCTTTGATTCGTGTGTCAGGTAACTGGCTTGTGATAATTTCAAATACGTTTTCTTCTCCTGTCCATGTCTGGGTAATGATAGCCTGCAGACTTATCACCACACTGAGTGCCCCGGCATAAGCTTCATCATTGTGATGCGTTATTTTGCTAACTTGCTCTACCAATTGACGAGTAACGGATGGGCAGGCAAACGCAAGGGGAGCAATACGCATGGCTGCCCCATTACCGGCTGCATATTCTCCTCTTCGACCCAATTGGCTCCAATGAGCCCCTATAGCCAATTCTTGTAGTGCTTTGAGTGTACTTGCGCCAAGGCCTGTTAGCTGACGGGCATTATAGAGTTGCACAAACTTATGGGCGATAAATTGAGGGGAAACGGCTGGGTTCTCAATCATAGCTTCACAAGTAGCCAAGGTTAATTGGGTATCATCTGTAATGCGCCAAGCAGGTTTAGCAGCTTCAAGTGGTTTACCGAAAGGATAGAACACACTAATGTTGGGTGTAGGCGTAGGTTGATTTTCATAGCCACTTCCCAAGGCATCTCCAATGGCTCCTCCTAGAATGCATCCGGCAAATCTTTCCTGTATATTCATCTACTTTTATTGGGTATAACCTTTAGATTAGGGTAATATAACAATTCAAAGAGATTGATACAATAAAAACGTTTGTTGTAACATTTGTTGGGTAAGTGGGAAACTCTTGTAGAGCCTCAAGGGTAAGCAGAGTTATCCATCTTATCCACAAACAGGCAGCCGGAGCACTATGGCCTAATAAGGCACAAAGGACCTATGAACCGATTCAGTCCGCTCCTTTTTCTGTGAGAAAGTATCATATAGATTTTAGAGTTAGACCTTCAATGCACGATTGAATCGTGCATTGAAGGTCCAGGCTCAGTATGAAGGTTTAGATCCATGTCTCACTTTTACTTTCACAAGTATGAAAGCAATTTCTCAATCTTATCCCTATGTGGTAGGCACTGATGTAGCAAAAGAGAGTTTAGATGTATGTCTGATCCGGGTAGCAGATAAGCAGCTATGCTATCAGAAATTTAACAACAACATGCAAGGTTTTCAGAAAATGAAGCAGTGGCTGAAAAGCTACGGTTGTGAACTAGAAAAAGATACACTCTTCTGTATGGAACATACAGGCGTGTATACCAGGAGGTTAGTGCATTATTTGATGAGTAGAGCAGTAGCGGTCTGGCTCGAAACCCCTTTGCAAATCAAGCGCAGCATAGGCCTTGCCAGAGGCAAAGATGATAAAATTGACTCTGAGCGCATTGCTAAATACGCTTTGCTACACCAGGATAAGGCCATTCTAGTAAATCTAAGCGGTTTAACTATAGAAAAACTTAAAGACCTACAGGCAAACAGAAACAGGCTTCTAAAAGCCTTAAAAAGTATTAAAACCACTGTAAAAGAGATGCTTTCTGTTGATGCCGCCTCCGGTAAAACGCTACAGCAAATTAACAAAGATGCTATCAAAGGTTTAGAGAAAAGCCTCGAGCAGGTGGAGCAGAAAATGAGTGAATTTATTGAGCAAGACGAAGAATTGAAGAAAAAGTATGACTTGATGATCACCATCAAAGGGGTAGGGAAAGTCCTAGCCATTACCCTGCTTGTTTATACCCAGGGCTTTGCCAAGATGGAGGATGGCCGAAAACTTGCCTGTTATTGTGGCGTAGCGCCATTCGAATATCGGAGTGGCAGCAGTGTGTTTGGAAAAACAGGTGTATCCAAGTTTGCTAATAAAGAACTGAAACGTATCTTATATCTGGTCTCCATGAACAGTATCCAATATAATGAAGAGTTAAAAGCCTACTTTAAAAGAAAAGTAGCTCAAGGCAAGCCCAAGATGTCGGTGTTAAATGCCGTGCAAAATAAGCTTCTGCAAAGGGTCGTGGCTGTGGTCAAAAGAGGCACTCCTTATGAGCCAAATTGGATAAAAAATAGTTAAAAAAGCTTGACTTACTCATAGATTTCGGTTCAAAAGCACACGCGGCAGCGCCTAGGTAAGGCTATTTTTTAGCTAGGGAGGCGTGCTTGCCGTTTTGTGCTTGGTGTTGCCTGCTGGTCTTCTTCTAATTTAACGACTGGTAGGGAAAGTTAAACTTTTCCACAAAGCGGTCATTGTATAATTCTTTGATGCTATAGATTATCTCTTCGGTTTGACCTTTATCAACTGGTAGGGTCAGTCCAAATATTAATTCTGGCAATTCCTGTTCATTGTAGCTATAAAATAGCAGTTTTCCTGTTTCTTCTCCTTTCTCTTCACGCATCTTACAGTATTCATAACTTAAATGGTTGAGCGGCTTGGTGTCTAAAGCCGTAAGAAAGAAACCATAATCATATTGAACACTTATGGTTTTGGTGTTAATAATAAAGATTTCTTTGCCAAAGAAATTCCATAGTGTATATCGACCTAAGGTATAAAATAACAGAATACTAAATATTATTAAACCTAATAGGCTGCGTCCTATATTTTGTTCTTCCACAGATACCATAATTGCACAGATTCCAATAAAAATAATGAGATTAAGCAGCAATAGAATAATCTTTCCGATGCTTTCAGCTTTCACCTCAGTTGTTACATAAAGACATACTCCATCTTTACGAATGTGACACTTGTTTCTCATGTTATACTTGCAGGCAACGGACCAATTGCAACTGTATACCATTGGCTATAGCTGAGGTAATACGCTAAGGGGGCCGGGGTTATCAGCTTGCAAGGTGTTGGCACCTGTCTTTTTTTTCTTTATTGTTCTGTATAGGGTTTAAATTTCAATTCATATCTCCTACCATCTTCCTCAAGGCTGAGCCACAAATCTTTCTTATAAGTTAATTTTAGTATCTTCCAAGTAGACCTAAGAGGGATACGTTTCAGATCAAAGCTTAAAGAACTGTCCACTATATAAAAACGTATCTCATTGTATTTATTTACAAAAGACCAATTACCTGAAAAGTAGTGTCTTAGAGTGGGGGTCTTTGTGTCAATAGCCAGACTTGCTTGTATCATATTATAATACTCACCAAAATCAAATATTCCTTGTAATCCCACCTCAGTAATTACAACCATTGAGTCTACACCATCTATGGTATAGGAATTAACTTGCCATTCACCGACAATACGCTTTTCAGCAGAGCGCAAGCTAAGCAGGGGGCCTTCTTCATATTTTTTGCAACTCCACAAACTAAGTAGCAAGAGCCATAGTATGGATGCTTGTGTATTCTTCATAGATGAAGGTATAGGATCAATTTATCTCTTTAGATTGGTGCCAGTTAAACTCAGTACAGGAGTCGCCTCCTGTACTGGTCTTCAAAACCGGACTTGACACTTTAGCATCATCCGGCTCCTCCTCGAATTGGCTCTTTGTCAAGAGTACCTCTCTTAATTCCTATGTTATTGATAAAGGTCAACAGCCGTCTTCTGGTGATGACAATGCCGATGCAGCAGTTGCAAGTTGTCTAACCTATCTTTTCCGCCTTTGAAAAGAGGCAAGATGTGATCAGTTTCCAGTTTGTCATCACTGCTGAAATACAAGTTACACCAATTGCATTTACCCTGTTGCTTTTTGAGCAACTTTCCTGTAGTGACTCCCACTTGTGGATGCCGGGCCATCCGAGTAGCCCAATAAAGCCAGTTGCCATCATAAGGGCTTTTAGTTGCCTCCACTTTGATGTGGATTTTGATCTTGACCTGACTATGTAAGCTCAGGCGGCTTGTATTGCCTGTCGAGAAGTCCCACTTGCCCAAGTCTACCTTCCAGTACTTGTGAGCGATCCAACGTCTACTTTTATTGGGATGTCTTCGTTTAGCCCAGCTCCATAGTTTGAGGAAGGTCAAGTGATCCATCTTTACAAAAGTTTCCGAAGAATTGCCACCAGCAAAGTAATTGGCCCATCCTTGAATAATTGGATTAAGTCTGCCAATCAAGGCTTGTTGATGGGCAGCCTGATGTTGTACAATCACTCCTTTCAATTCCTTCAGGTGAGTTTTCAAACTTTGCTTACTGGGAAAGATCCGGGTGCAAAAACCAAAGGGGGTACCATCCCGATAGGCTCTACTATGGGTCTTGCCGGCAGGAAACTGCTTAATCGTACAACCCAGAAAATCAAATCCAGCTTGACCTTCATGCTTTTTTAACGTGTGTGCGATTCGGGTTTTGTTGGCTTTGAGTTCTAAGCCTATGGGTTTAAGCCATGTCTCCAAGACCGTTTTTGCCTTTTCCAGTTGAGATAAGTCCGCATGCAGCACTACCAGATCATCCGCATAGCGAATCAGGCTTAATCGGTAGTAGACTACCTTCCCGTACTCCTTTTTACGGTATGGGGGAAAAGCTTCCTGTAAAGCCTGTTCCATGCCATGCAAAGCAATATTAGCCAGTAGGGGCGAAACACAGCCGCCTTGGGGAGTGCCTTGTTGAGAAGCAAAGAGTCTGCCCTTTTCCATGATTCCTGCTTTAAGCCATCCTTTCAGTACCCTTCTCAGGTGAGGAAAGGTGGCTACTTTATCAAGCAATGCTTGATGATTAATCTGGTCAAAACACTGTGCAATGTCAGCATCTAACACGTACTTAGGCTTTTGCTCGATTGTACGCCAAATGGCTTTTAATGCATCCTGGCAACTTCTGCCTGGTCTGAATCCATAGGAGTTGGGCTCAAATTTCGCTTCCCATTCGGGTTCCAAGGCAAACTTAACTAGGGTCTGGCAAATCCGATCCGAGATGGTGGGAATACCTAGTGGGCGTTTTTCCGCTTTACCCGGTTTAGGTATCCAGATTCTTCTCACCGGTTTAGCCTTCGCCGTAAATTGCAAGGAATGGGCTAAGGCTATCCTAGCTTTGGGAGAAACAGATTTTACTCCATCTACACCCGCTGTATGTTTCCCCTGGTTATCCTGCGTAATCTTGCGAGTAGCCAGCAGCTTTGCCGAGCGGGAATGGAGCAAAAGTCTTTGTAATCGGTGCAGGGTTCTGTTGTCCTTTCTTTGAGAGGCTTGGTAAATTCGTTTTTGGAGCTTGAAAGTAGCCCTTTCGATTTTCTTCCAGGGTAAATCTTTCCATTCATACATCGGCTTTGCTTCCGTGCTCATAACATGTTGGCTCCTACTCATGACTTTACCTTCTAATTCTAAGGTGTCTACGTGGGCATATCTGCGGCATTACCCGCAGCATTAGCTTTTTAGACAATCCTACTCCTTATGTTCGTGCGGATGACTACCTGCTTAGCTATAGTTATCTTTAGCTAAGAGAACACAAGGCTTTTCCTCGTTCCCAAGGTTGGTTTTGCGAAGGGGTAGGACTCTGCTTTCCACCGGGTTTTGCGGGAGTGAATACTGGTCAGATCCATCGCTGCCAGTCCCTATCCTTACCATTTTGGTTAAGCCTGTTAACTCTCGTAGGCTTATGGCCTTTTACGATGGGTCATAGTAGATTCGCTGTACGCTGTCCATACCTTCCTGCTTGCAGGAATTCGCTAGAGAGTTTAACGTTACCTGCTTTTTGCCCCTGCATTCACCTCTAGCTTTGTCAGGACTAGTAATGGGGGCAACGCTTTCTCTAATTCACTTTCAGGACAGGAGTTGACCTAGTAGTCTCACCAGTTCCAACCTTGAGTTGTCCGAATGTCGCCATTCTGCTTCTTTCCCCGATCTCTCGATCTTTCAAGAAAACGAGTCGCACATGTACCAAAGGCCCACGCATACTCACCTTACTGCGGTAAAGCCTTTAGCTGAGAAGGGCTGCTTGGCGTTTGGGCCTGGTGTTATGCAGCGTTCTTCATTTATCAATTATTTTTTTCTGTCCCTAGCCTTATTTGCTTTTTAATTAAGAAGTAGATTAATGCTGAAAGATTGACTAGACTTATAATTAAAGGAAATCTTTCCATATAATCAGTTTGACAAGGAGGGCAATACTGATTAGGCATGCAAGGCTCACATTGAATGGAAATTGAGTGTAATATATAACTCCCTATCAATAATAAGTTTGCTATTACCCAAATTCCTACTTCAATATATTTGCCTTTAATTATCATTTCTTATCTATATGCTGCATAACGCAACAAAGGCAACCGGAGACCGAAACCGCTGCGGTAGGGCTTTACGGTTGGCAAGGGCCGGTTAACGGATTGCCTGGTGTTATATAGCGTTGTTACTCTTTTCTTCTTCTAAACTTTTCAATACGAAAACAATGATACGAGTAGCAGCTTCCCATTCTTCCTGTGTCAATTGAGGGAGTTGATCCTTTACTTGAGCTGGGAGAGACATATCTTCAATAGCATACATGATCTCTGATAAGAGAATGTTTTTCTCTTTTATTTTCAGCCCAGAGTGCACTTGTCCATTGACTTTTACCTTACCTACTTCAATTTTTGCTACGCTTGCTACATTATCAGGAGTCTCTGAAGCATAATCTAATAGACTAGACCTAAAACGATCATTTATCTCTGCAACCTGATTTGTAGTAAAATCCAAGTTGGCAAAATACATCAACAAATTCCGCAACTTTAACTTTGCAAACATATCTCTTGTAAGCTGTCTTTTATATTTGAATGCTATATAACGCATCAAGAGCCTACGCACACCGGGCCTGTTACGCTTGGGCCCTGCAGTGAGGCAAGGCCGGTTGCCGTTTAGGCCCGGTGTTAGTGGCTGTTTTATTGGAATCTACATTCATTCCAAGCTATTGGTTTGCTATCTTGTAAGGGTGAGTGGACAAAATCAATAAAATAAAGATTCTTAATTCCTTCGGTTAAACTCTCTGGTGGGATACCAAACGCTTTATTCCCCCAATCAATTACTTGGTCGATGCTTTTCCTTCAATGGCCTCAGTTTCAATCCTTGCCGTAGGATAAGAGCTATCTACATAATATACGATTTTATCTTGTTCAAATCTTTTGGCAAGCATCCGGCTAAATAATAAAACTTGTCTACAAATGGCTGGGTAGAAAAGATTATCATATTTATGCTGAGGGAAATAACTAATTCGTACGGTCTTGCGATTAAATGCTAAAGAACCAAAATAGGTATTTAAATAGAAGATAGAATGAAAATTATCTTCATCGTACAACCAATTTTCATTATAAGGCATCTCCTGACTGCTCCAACTTGCTAAGAGTGCCTCTTCTGTGAAGTCTCGTTCCCAGCGAGCATCCGCAAAGCAGCCATTACTAATATCAATACTTCTCAACTCCACCCAAGAATCTATCACCTTAGGTAGTTGGGTAATCGCTTTGGCTTCCAGCTTATGCCCTGTAATTGTAACAATATCTACTCCCATTGAGCATTCTCTTTCAATAGCCACTAATGGCCCACAAACTCCCGCATACCGAGCCTTTGTGTTGAGCATTGAGCTAAGAATAGGCCGGTTGTCGGTTAAGTTAGGTGTTAGCGCCTTTTGTTTTCTTTTTCAGTTAAGTTATTCACAAAATGATTTTTTATATCCTCAGCTATTTTCAATTCCTCTACATGATCATATGCTTTATACCATGCTATAGGGGAATGATAACCAAAGGTTCTAATCTTATTTCCTATTTTGACCTGAAATGTATAGATAGCTCCATCCATCACCTCTGATCTCTTTTCAACCGTGCGGCCGTCAGCTAGTGTCATATACTTTTTCATTCTAGGTCTTATTTCTTCCATGGACGGAAAAGCAAAAAAGTTCATGGCTTGAAGCGAGTCCATAAATGCTTCCCATGTATGACGGGGGTGCAAATCTGTGATAATAATCTTATTAATTTTTCTTTCTTTAGAAGACTTATTTGGCTTGAACCAATAGTTCACTTTCCGAGCCTGTAATCCATCCTGGGTACAGTTAATGATGATTACATGTCCAGCATTAATAATACTGGGTGTCAAATAATATCTTATTTCAAAATCATAAATAGAGTTCTCTATTTTGCCAATTTTCTTGTGTTCATTCTCAAATGTATTAAATGGTAGCATTGGATCTGCTTCAATCGCAATGGTCTTTACCAACGTCTCACAATCAGCTTTTTGAATTTGTCCTAAAGCTGATTGAAAGTAAAAAAGTTGTAATATGAGCAGTAAAGTTTTCAAATTTTAAATTGGCGCTAACGCACCACGAACCCTCGCAAACCGGTCTTTTGTGCTTAGCCTTGTGCTAAGAATAAGACGGTTGTCGTGGGTTAGGTGTTATGTCTGGTTCTTCTTTTATCCTTCAGTTTTTTTCTTATTATTCAATACTGTCAGGTCCGCCTCAAAACGAAAATCGGAAGAGAGAAAATTCCTGTTACAATCACTGGTGTACAGGCCGTACCTTTCATCATGGTGAGCATAAATCAGGTAGTCTTTTCCAATTTTAAATTTCATTCCACACGCCGGAGTTTTCCTTGCCGTTGTGACCCATAGTATCTTTACTGGCTCCCCCTTATACGTCTGTTTTACCTGAATCTTATACTCAAAATACGTCCACTTCTCATTTACTCCGTCTTTATTATAATGATACGTCTTCACCTGTCTGCTAATTACCCGGCCTGTAACAATTGAAGCAGATTGGCTGTAATCCTCTTCAAATGGTATCTTGCCTGCACACTGACATGCAATCAATTCGCTACTTAATAGCAAGAGTAGTACAACAAACCTGTATCTCGTTTTCATTCCTCAATCAGAAATAATGTAGCAAGCATTCTCGCAACTGCTGCTTGAGCTAGAGCTTACGGTGAGGCTAGCGAAGTTGACGAAGGAATGCGGTGTTCACTGCCGTTAACTTAAGAAAAATAGGGGTAACTTGAATAGAATTATTCATTTAAACCTTACTTGTATGAGCAGTTTTCATGTGTCTATCTTCAAGGAGTTGAAAGGGTTTCTCCAGAAAACTTCCTTCAACCCCTCCCCCTACTCGATGCGTCAACAAGATTTCACCCGTAAACGCAAACTGGATTTCTCCACCACCTTTCTTTTGATCCTCTCGCTTTTAAAAAAAGCCTGCAGGTAGAGCTCAATCAGTACTTTGATGCCCTCTCTCTTTCCCCTCCCACTAAAGTAGCGTTCATCAAAGCCCGAAGAAAACTCAAGGTAGAATTCTTTGAAGCATTTTTCTCTCTTGTAGTCGAGCAATTCTATCAAAGAGCCCCTATCAGGCGCTTCAAAGGCTACAGGTTATGGGCCTGTGATGGCTCTGTAGTCAAACTACCTGATAATGCCGATACCCAAACCATTGGCACCCACAAGAATCAACATCTGACCGTTGCCTCTGTCAAACTACTCTGTTACTTTGATCTGTTAAACAAGATGATTGCCCGTTTATGGCTCAAAAACAAACGTATTGGTGAGATCCGCCTGGTGGAGCCTTACATAAAAGAACTACCCAAAGATGTGCTATCGATCTATGACCGTAATTTTGGTGCCCATATTATCATTTTTTGCATCGACATTATGGCTCCCATTGCTTGATACGAATGAAAAAAGGAGGTTTCCATCAGGTCAAACACTTTTTGGCAACTGGCCTACAGGAAACGCTCGTTAGCGAAACGCTACAGGAACGTGCCTGGCGAGAACTGCGAAAAAACAGGTTTACCTAAGTCCAAGTATCACACCCTCACCTATCGCTTAATCCGGGTGGAACTCTCTACTGGAGGAATAGAGGTCTTACTCACCACGCTTTTGTCCCCTTCCTTTACTGTGGCTGACTTTGCTTGGCTGTATGGCAAGAGATGGGGAGTGGAAACCTGTTTTGCTCAACTCAAAAATCTATTCAAAGCTCCTATCTTTAGTGGCTATTCTGCTCTGGCTTGTAAGCAGGATTTGTGGAGCGTAGCCATTATGTTCAACCTGCAGACCATTCTTATATTAGCTGCCCAACCCTTGCTCAATGAGGGTTGCAAGCAAAGAAAAAGAGAGTATCAAATTAACCGTAATATCAGTCTGGATAGTTTAAAAAGAGGATTGACAAGCCTGTTTGTCAAGGGATGGAGAGGTTTACTAGAAAAACTCTCTTTTCTCATCCATCGCTTCCTAGAGAGCTTAGAACGAGTAGTCCAAGTAGAGCCAAGGCCAAGAAAACCTAAAATGAGCCGGCTCAATGCAAGACACCAAACCGAGTTTAATTACAAAGCGGCTATCTAACTCTTGCTGATCATGTTTCTTGCTTAACAGCTATCCCTTTAATTAGGAAGATAGGAATAGCTATGCCTTACCTGATGGTTAACCTGATAATGGGGCAATAGGTAATAATCAATCTATGGTCGGAAGCCTTAAATTCGCACCCTTCGATAACCACCCATGCCAAGTTTTGACCTTAAGTTAACGGGATTGGTGTGGTGTTAGGTGCACACCCTTCTATTTTATTTTAATACATCTTTTATTTCAACAACTTCAAAATCTGGATTCGATTCAAAAAGGTGTTTCAGAATCGGAATATGGCCTTGACCAAATATAACAAGAATAGCTTTATCAGTGGGTTGAATTAGTCTTAAGATATTGGTATAGATGTGTAGGTTAGTATTATACCAGTCAGCTACCAAATCAGTACCTACATACTCCTGGTCTTTTCCAACCTTCACAAAGTATTTTGAATAGATAGCTAAATTTTATTCAACGCGTATGAACTATTTGCAAAACTTAAAAAGTCATTTAAAGAAAGTGACTTTTGTTTTTGGTCTATTTCGCTCAGAAACCCTTTAGCATACTCATCCATTCCGCTTAAAATCTGGGCTTGATTATTCTCTTGGGCAAATTTTGTAACCGGGTCTGTATCGAACTTTCCTTTGTAATTGACACAGGTTACCCCTTTTATTTTCAACTTCTGGGCACTTCTAAACCCTAATTGGCCAATTTCATCTTGCGCAAGCTTATAATCACCCTTCAAAAATTGATTGTAAGTACTGTCTGTTCTGCTCTGGCTACTCACAGGAAGTTCAACACATATTTGATTGGGAATGAAGGTGACTAACTTGCTTATGACCTCTTCAATTTCTTTTTTTCTTTTATCGCTTGACAAATCCACTGCCTGATTCTTATATGCGTCCTGCGTAGATGGAGTGAAATGCATTGTACCTAGCAAGGCAATTCTTACTTTCTTTGTTGTTTTGGCTTCTCCACTAACTGCTGTTGTCATACAGAAGATAGCGAGTATAGTGAATATGTTTCTCATCATAACCTTTATGATTTTGGTTTTTCGGGTTGCACCTAATGATTCAATAATTTCCGCATACCGTGTGCTGTGTTGAGATTTGCGCTGTGGTGCACCGGTTGGCGGCTTGAATTTGATGTTGGCAGTTGTGTCTTGTTTATTCGTCACTCTCCATCCAATTGAGCGCAAAACTCAAGTAGCTTTTTCAAATCTTCTTCCCGAGCGAAATTAGGTTGATTTTTTTCTACATATTGTTCAATCGCTTTTTTGTGCTTGCCAAATAGCTTCAGTAAAGTAGACTTCTTCGCCTGGTGAACCCGCTCATTTTGATCAATAAAATAATAAGATGTTTGCTTAGCCAACTGTAATTCTCCTGGCGTTGCTTGTGTATATACTTTCCTATAGCTAAAAAAATGAGAAGTATTCATCCCAACTAATTTGTCCTTGATGTTTATGAGCTCCAGGTTTTGTTTCCTGGCAAGTTTTACAGGCAAATGAGCCGTAAGTAGCTGTGCAAAACCGTTTTTATTCACCTGATAAAATACATCTTCATTGATAGCGATGTTTTTGAGCGAGTTTTCTTCTACCAGGGCTAGCGTATCGCCTTGGCTGTTGATAAACTGCATTTCCCCATATAAGTGGTTGTAGTTGAGCAGAGCAGATAAAGATTTGCCATTTCTGAACCATACAGTGCCTTGTTGAAACTCACCATAGAAATATTGCTCGTTGAGAGGAATAACATTAGCAACTATTTCTCCGGCGTTGATTGTATAGACAGGAGCTTCTTGTGCCCACAAAGAATTGTTTATCGCTAATAAGGATATTATCAGTAGCAGTATAGTCTTCATGTTAAAAGTTATTTCAAAAAATTCCTATTATTAAACATAGAAGCCAGGATTAATCACTGTATTTTTAAAATGCCGCCAATAGAACAATAACTCCCGCATACTGAGTGCTATGCTGAGCCATTAGTTGAGGTGCACAGGTTGGCGGAATTAGTTGGTGTTGTTTGCTGTAGTTAACATCTTCGCTAGACATTAGAAGGTGGAGTAAATTTTTTCCTCCAGTTGCCTATAGAAGGCCTCTCTTTGAGGTGATTTTTTGATGTACTCCCTCCAACGGTGCCAGTCGGAATATAAACTTCTAGCCTGCTGATCCTTTTCAAGAAAAGAAGCTAAATCTCCTTTATAAATTATAAAAATTTGTTGAAGATTTTTCTCCACCTCTAAAATCGCCCTGTAAGTAGAGAGGCTTTCGGTTAAGTTTCCTTTGCTAAAATCTTCCGGAAAATAGTTAGCGATTTGGGCAACGATAGCTGCCCACTCTTCTGCCACTTGTATCTGCTTGTTAGCTAGGATAATCTTTCTTTCTAAGGCATATACCGTGCTTAGATCCACTACTTTATTTAAGGTGAAAGCATACTCGGAACCATATTGCTGTAGTTGCTCATAGACATCGGCAGATTGGTTGTTCTTCGCTAAAGCTAAAATCAATTTGAGTTTTTCCTGTTCCTCCACAGACCACAAGGACAGTGTTTCAATAGTGAACATACTATCGAGTTGCTTAATAGTGTTGTTTTTCAGCATTAGAGCTTTTCGATACTTCTCGATATTCTTATTATAGTCTACTTTATCAGCTAACACCTCCTTATACTTTCCTGCTAGAATAGCTTGAGGACTTACTTCCAAATTCAGCTTTACAGCTAACAGGAGAGGAAATATTATACAAATCAGTATCGAATAATGTTTTACTATCATATGGTAAGGTGATGTAGGAAAATCAATATACAAAAAAATAAGCTAGCAACATTTTATTTCATCGTATTGTTGACAATGGAGCAAGCACCTATATCATACTCTAGCCTCTAGCTGGCGCTATGCGTGTTAACGACAAGGTTGTCATCAGGAGCAATATTAGCCCCATTATTTTTTATCTAAGTAAAGTAATGATATCTCCTCCTGCTTTTTATTGAGATGCTTTAAGAGAATTTCATTCATCAAGCCCATATTGTCCTCATCATTACCAATGAATCTCTTCAGTTCTTTGCCTACACTATCAGTTAAGATGACGAGTGGGATAGCTGAAAAATTAAACTTCTGTTGAATCAATTCTATTTGTTCTTTCTCAACAATGAATTGGTGCCAGCTCATCTTTTCTTGAGAAAGAGCTTTTTGCCAGTTAGTTTGATTTGCATCTATAGATATACTAACCATATTTAACCCCTTTCCCCCAAATTTGGTATATAGCTCTTTTAGTTGGGGTATTTCTTTTCTGCACGGCCCACACCAGCTAGCCCAAAACACAAGCATGTTTACCTTTGCAGTATTATTCATTATCCATCCACTGTTTTTATCTGCCATTTCCAGCTTCAGATTGGGATAGGGTTGGTGTCTACTCTGTTAGCCAAGTAATTGGTTACTTTCCGGCCTAAAACTGACTGCTGCACTTGCTCATTGAACAAAGCTCTAAGTTCCTTTAACTCTTGTTCGGAAAACTGTTCTTTATTAGTATATACTCCTTCTAATAGAAAATAGGAAAAGGGATACTGTGTAATTTGTTTCTTGAAGAGAGCCATTCTTGCTTGACGTTTACTTGCATCAGCATTCCCTAAAAACCCAAAATCAGTGAATTAATTTCGATACATAATTTCTGTTTCCTTGCCTGGGTTTTCAAGGGCAACTTGAAGAAATTGGTCTGAATGTTTTAATTTCACCCTATCCCGATCTTTAATGATTGTTTTACCCCTTTCTAAATAAAAGCCTGAACTACCATAGTGATAAGTTTTGGTAGTATCAGTAAGAATTAGGAATTCATTTGCATAAATCAACAATTTGAACTTAGTTGGAGAGGTAGAATCAGGATAGAAAACACTTACCATATGTGGCACAAAGGATGAATCAGGATTGATTCGAAATATAAAGTGCCCATTCTTTGCTTTCTGTGGAGTCTATAGAGTTTGGGACATGGAATGCACTCGCTAAGTAAACTTTACCATCAGGTAAAGTTGGGAGATTTCCTTCAATAATGATTGCTTCTGCGCTCTTCTGCTGGGTGCAGGAAGGCAAAATGGCTAAGAAAGAAATTATTATTCCCAATAGTTTCATATCATTTATTTATTGGTGCTAACCTTTAGAATAGGTCAATATAATAATTCTAAGATATTGATACAATAAAAATGATTGTTGTAACATTTGTGGGTAAGTGGGTAACTCGAAGAGTTATCCATCTTACCCACAAACTAGGCAGCCGGAGAACTACGCGCTAACAAGGCGCTACGGTCCTATGAGTCGATTTAGTCCGGCAGCTTTTTGCGGTGAGAAAGTATCATATAGATTTTCGGGATGGACCTGCCGATTCAATCGTGCATTGAAGGTCCAGGCCCACTATCAAGGTTTAGATGGATGTCTCACTTACTTTAAAACGTATGAAAAAGCTCTCTTCCACTCCTCTGTATGCTTTCTTTGTAGGTATCGATGTTTCCAAAGAAAGCCTGGATGTATGTCTGATCCGGGTTGCAGATAAACAACTCTGCTATCAGAAATTCAACAACAATATGCAAGGTTTCCAAAAAATGAAGCTTTGGCTAAAACAATATGGGTGTGAATTAGAATCCGATACACTCGTCTGTTTAGAGCATACTGGTCTTTATACTCGAAGAGTAGTACACTATCTGTTGAGCAGACAAGTAGCAGTCTGGCTGGAAAATCCGCTACAAATTAAGCGCAGTATCAGCCTAACTCGAGGTAAGGACGATAAAATCGATTCAGAGCGGATAGCTAAATATGCATTTTTGCATCAGGACAAAGCGGCTCTGGTAAGTCTAACCAGCCTGACCATAGAAAAACTCAAAGATTTAAAGGCTAATTGAAATCGGTTATTAAAAGCCTTGAACAGTATCAAGACCACTGTCAAAGAGATGCTTTCTGTTGATGCAACTTCAGCTAAAACCCTGCAACGGGTGAATAAGGATGCCATACATGGCTTAGAAAAAAGCTTGGAGCAGGTAGAACAGAAAATGAGTGAGTTTATTGAACAAGATGCAGAATTGAAGAAAAAGTATGATTTAGTAACCTCCATCAAAGGTGTAGGAAAAGTTCTAGCCATTAGCTTGCTTGTCTATACCCACGGCTTTACTAAAATGGAGGATGGTAGAAAGCTGGCTTGTTATTGTGGGGTAGCCCCATTTGAATACAGAAGTGGCACAAGCGTGTTTGGAAAAACAGGTGTATCTAAGTTTGCTAATAAAGAGCTTAAGCGCATTCTCTACCTGGTTTCTATGAGTAGTATTCAATATAATCAGGAATTGAAAACGTATTTTAAACGAAAAGTAGATGAAGGTAAACCTAAGATGTCGGTATTAAATGCTGTGCAAAATAAGCTTCTACACCAAATTGTAGCTGTAGTGAAAAGTGGTACACCGTATGTGGAGAAATTGGATAAAAAATAGCTTACAAAGCTTGCTTTACTTGGGATAGTCAATATTTAATGTGACAGTTACAATAAAACAGTAACTTTTAAAACAGATTAACTACTATGACAACCCAACAGAAAATCATCAAGAACAAGTTAGGCTTACTGGATTTAGCCAACATGTTAGGCAATGTCTCCCAGGCATGCAAAGTAATGGGCTATTCAAGAGATAGCTTCTACCGCTTCAAAGATTTGTATGAACAAGGTGGAGAATTAGCCTTGCAAGAAATCAGCCGAAGAAAACCTATTCTCAAGAACCGAGTAGAAGAATATATTGAAAAAGCAGTGCTTGACTTAGCTATTGAACAACCTGCTTTAGGACAGCTGAGAGCATCCAATGAGTTGAAGAAAAATGGCATCATTGTTTCTCCTGGCGGTGTACGAAGCATCTGGCTCAGACACAACTTAGAAACCTTACAGAAACGACTCAAAGCCTTAGAAGCAAAATCAGCTCAGGAAGGTATCCTGCTCACAGAAGCTCAATTACAAGCCTTGGAAAAGGCTAAAGAAGAGAAGAAAGCTAAAGGTGAAATAGAAACCCATCATCCTGCCTACTTAGGAGCCCAGGACACCTACTATGTAGGCAACATCAAAGGTGTGGGGCATATCTACCAGCAAACTTTCATTGATACCTACACTAAAGTAGCTTTTGTTAAGCTCTATGACAGGAAAAATGCTCTTGTAGCAGCTGATTTGCTCAATGATAAAGTCATTCCTTTTTATGAGCAGCATGATATTCGCTTGCTAAGAATCTTGACTGACCGAGGTACAGAATATTGTGGTGCAAGAGAGCAGCATGAGTACCAACTTTATTTAGCCATTGAAGATATTGACCACAGCAAGACAAAAGCTAAAAGCCCACAAACCAATGGCATCTGTGAACGCTTTCATAGAACTGTACAGGAAGAATTTTATGCCGTTGCTTTCCGAAAGAAGATCTACCGCACCATTCCAGAACTGCAGCAGGATTTAGATAAGTGGATAGCAGATTACAACAACAATCGTACTCACACAGGTAAATATTGCTTTGGAAAAACACCTATGCAGACTTTTATAGACAGTATTTCTTTAGCCAAAGAGAAGCTGTTAGAACAACTTCATGATAATATTTTTTCTGCCAATCCCTCCTCACCTGACCCGACGGAGGGTTGGCAGAAAAAATATGCTTTTAAGCTTAAGCCCAAAGAGCTATATTTGAGAGAAGAATCTGACAATTCTTAACTACTACCTATCATACACTGTCAGAGCAAATACTGGCTATCACACTTTACTCATAGATTTCGACTCAACAACTCCCGCAAACTGCGCCCTTGTGCTTTGGCCTTCCGCTGAGAATGGGCGGGTTGTCGGCTCGAGTTGGCTGTTGGCTGGAGTCATTCTTGCTGTTTGATCTTCTCTAATACGCTCTCCCATTTCTCGTCTTCTGGCTTGAAAGGGATGAACTGCTCAGTTTTATCTTTTTGCACCCATAATCGTCCGCACTTCTCACATTGATAAATATGCTTTATTAATGGAAAGTAATACTTAGAAAAAATATCCCCTAGCATCTGTATATTACTCAAATCTTGAGGATACATCTCTAAAAAGTGTTTCTTGATCCATTCCGCGCGTTTATTGTCCTTAGTGGCAATCAATAAATCGTTTATTGCTTGATCGATCTTATCTAGAAACTCAAAAAAGGTCTGATCTGGTACTATGTCTCCCTTATAAGGTAGATAATCTGTCTGATCTACAATCACATGACCGCAACGGCAACCAAGTTTACTCATCTCTATTTAATTATTTAGATTACAGCCAGTTAAACTCAGCCCAGGAGTCGCCTCCTGAGCTGGTCTTCAAAACCGGACTTGACAGCTTTCCCATCATCCGGCTCCTCCTTGAATTGGCTCTTTGTCAAGAGCACCTCTCTTTATTCGGTTTCTATCCATACAGGTCAACAGCCGTCTTCTGGTGATGACAATGCCGATGCAATAGTTGCAAATTGGCTACCCTATCCTTTCCTCCTTTTGAGAGTGGTAAGATATGGTCTGTTTCCAGTTGGTCTTCGCTGTTGAAGTGTAAGCTACACCAATTACATTTCCCTTGTTGCTTTTTAAGCAATATTGCTGTCCTTGTTCCTATTTGTGGATGACGTCCCATGCGAGTAGACCAGTAAAGCCAATCTCCGTCATAAGGTGTTTTCACGCCCTTGACTTTGATATGCATTTTGATCTTTACCTCTCTGTGCAAGCCAAGCCTGCTCTCCTTACCTGCCGAGAAGTCCTATTTGCCCCAATCTACTTTCCAGTACTTGTGAGCGGTCCAACGCATGCTTTTATTGACGTGCCTACGCTTGGCCCAACTCAACAGTTTTAGAAATAGTAAGTGATCCATCTTTCTGAAGGCTAAAGAAGAGTTCTCACAGGCAAAATAGTTGGCCCATCCTCTGATTATTGGATTTAGTATGCCAATTAGAGCTTCCTGTGGCGCATTCTCATAGCGGTGAATTAGGTTTTTGATCGCTTCTGAATGCTTTTTTATGCTTTCTTTGCTCGGATAAATCAGGGTCGTAAATCCCATGGAACTTCCATCCCGTCTCCTTCTGCCAGATGTCCTCCCGGTAGCAAATTGCCTGATGGTGCATCCCAGAAAATCAAAGCCTGCTTTTCCTTCATAGGGCTGCAGACTGTGTACGATGCGGGTTTTACTCGCTTTTAGCTCCAGTCCCATTGGCTGCAACCACTCTTCCAGCATGGCTTTTACCTTCAGCAGTTGGGTTAAGTCTGCTATGGACTGCAGATCATCCGCGTAGCGAATTATCTGCAGTCCATAGCAGACCTTTTTGCCATTCTCCTGCCTGCGGTAAGCCGGACAGGCTTTTTGCAAAGCCTCTTCCATGCCATGTAAAGCAATGTTAGCTAGCAATGGGGAGATACAGCCTCCTTGGGGTGTACCTTCCTCCGACGGGAATAGTTTGCCCTTTTCCATTACTCCGGCTTTGAGCCATCCTTTCAGCACTCTTCTCAAGAGAGGAAAAGTAGCTACTTTGGTAACTAAAGCCTGGTGGTTGATGCAGTCAAAGCATTGGGCAATATCCGCATCCAGCACATACTTGGGCTTTTGCTCAATACTGCGTCTAATGGCTTTCAAGACATCCTGGCAACTTCTTCCGGGTCTGAAGCCATAACTATTGGCTTCAAACTTAGCTTCCCATTCTGGTTCCAGCGAGAACTTGGCTACTGTCTGCAGGATTCGGTCCCTGATGGTAGGAATACCTAAAGCCCGCTTCTCGGTTTTGCCCGGTTTTGGAATCCATATCCTTCTGACAGGTTTTGCTTTCAGGCTGATATGTAAAGTATCAACCAAAGAACGTCTTTCCTTAGCCGGAAGGGACTTGACTCCATCTACACCTGCTGTATGCTTACCTACATTATCTTGGGTGATCTTGCGGGTCGCCAATAGTTTAGCCGAGCGGGAATGCAGCAACAATCGTTGTAATCGGTGCAGGGTTTTCACTTCTGCCCGTAAAGAGGCTTGGTAAATTCGCTTTTGGAGCTTGAAAACCTGCCTTTCAATTCTTTTCCAGGGCAGGGCTTTCCATTCATACATCAGATTTGCATCCGTGCTCATAACATATTGACTCCTACTTATGACTTTACCTTCCAATCACTAAGGTGTCTAGGTGGGCGTATCTGCGGTATTACCCGCAGCATTGGCTTTGTAGACAATCCTACTCCTGGTGTTCATGCGGCTGACTACCTGCTTTCTGCTAAAATTTCTATCAGAAAGAGCACACCAGCCTTTTCCTCGTTCCCAATGCTCGTTTTACGAAGGGGTAGGACTATACTTTCCACCGGGTTTTGCGGGAGTGAACACTGGTCAGTTCCATCACTGCCAGCCCCTAGCCTTTACCTTTTTGGTTAAGCCCTTTAGCTCACGTGGGCTTATCAGCCATAACGATGGGTCAACATATATTCGCTTGCGCTGTCCTTACCTTCCGGCTTGCAGGGATTCGTTAGAGAGCTTAACGTGACCTGCTTTTTGCCCCTGCATCCACCCTTAGCTATGTCAAGGTTAAAAGTGGGGGCAATGCATTCTCCAATTCACTTTTGAGACAGGAGTTGACTAGAAGTCGCACCTGTTCGAACATTGAGTTGTCAGCATATTTTTATGCTGCTTCTTTCCCCGATCTCTCGATCTTTCAAGAAAACGAGTCGCACATGGAACATGGCTACTCGTCTCCATGCCCTCTTGCTGAGGTTTGCGCTTGGATGGGCTGGTGGTCGGTAGTAGCTAATGTTACCTGCATTCTGTTTCTTTTTCTAATAGTGAATTTATCTTTTTAACAATCTCTTCTCTTTTAAGGTAGAAAATTCTAGGGAAGTCTAATTCAGAATCTCCACCTGTTTTATGCTTGTATTCTTCCCGAAAGAAATTTTTTAAGAAAATCAGATAATCTTTTGTTCCGGCGTACAAAATTCTGTTTCCAACTGGAATCTGATAGTAATAATCCTTATTTGAGAATATATGTAAACCGTTTAGGCCGCAATTTACACATGTTATCTTTCCCTCTTTTTTTGGATAAAGTTTATATGTCCCAACATATTCAGAGTGAAATAAAGCTTTCTTAGAACATTTTGGGCAAACTATATCTACAGTCACTTCTTTCATTTATTGTTTCTTCAGTTGCAGGTAACGATTCACAAACCCTCACATACCAGCCTTCTGTGCTTTGGCCTGTGCTGAGATAAGGCGGTTGGTGCAGGGTTAGGTGTTAGCACCCGTTTTTTAGGTTAATCTATAAATTCCTTTGGATTTTTACGGATATAATTGATTCTTAACGCTGATAAGTTTTCCTCTTTCTTCAATGTATAAAAGTTGTCATCTAACTCATTGAGAGGATTATCTTCATAGGATTTGCTAAATCCTTCAAGACTTCCATCCTGCTCCTGTGTTATTTTCTCTTCATTGGCTTGATATAAACTAATAGCTTGATTCATCAAGTCTGTCAACTTGACTGCGCCAATTTGTACTAATCCCTGAAATGCTTCCTGTGCAAATCTGCCTGTAGAGTTATAGAAGTATTGATTAAATCCACCGTTACAAACCTCGGCCTCTAAATAAAAAGTGGTATAGATGGCTTGTCTACCTTTGCTTAATCTGGTAACTATCTCATATTGATTCCTAAAATCAGCTCTCATCTTGGATTGGATATTGTCTATTACTGCCTGTTCTAAAACATCGTCAGGAATGGATAACAGTATATCTTCAGTTAATTTTTTATAAGTAGGACGATTAAGAAAAGCTTGAACAAAGTTTTCCATATCCTTTTCCCAATCCTTCTTTTCGTGTTTTTTCATTTTTTATTGGTGCTAATGGACCACAAACTCCCGCAAACCGTGCCCTTGTGCTGTAGCCTTGCTCTTAGAATGGGCAGGTTGTCGGCAAGAGTTGGATGTTAGGCGTATAGCTTTTTATCTTAACTCTCCTTTCACTTTAAATTTAAAATAATAATTACCCTTATCAGTGATAAGATTAATGCCTTGTATCCTATTTCTTGAATTGGCTGAAAGTATAAACTTTTCTGCTTTCACAAATTTCCAATATACAAATCTATCTGCTTTCATTGATAGTTGATTCCAATTGTCAATCTCAGCTTCTTGAAAATGTCGATAGTTCAACTTATAGACAGCAGGCTTATGAATAGTATCATTTTGGGCTACTTCTAAGAAAGCAATCAATGACTGTTCAGTAGTTTCAATAAAATAGCCTTCTACTCTGTGGCCTTCTCTTGCATAATAACACAGTCCGCTTTTATGTATTTCACTTTCTTTCAAAGTAAGACTAAATAATAGTAGACTTAACCATAAAAGATGCTTGTTTTTTATCATTTTTTTCTTTTCAGCTTATGTATAAAAGCCAACCGACGGCGTGGCCTCCTGCTGTAGCTTTGCGTGTCGGGGGCATGCTGGAAGGCTTGGCTGGTGTTGGCTGTTGGCCTTTTAATTTTTTATTCCCATTCCTCTTCTTTCTTCTGGTACATCACATCCGTTCTTAATACGTACTTTACCCCTTTTGTCACTTCGCTGCCTTCGTGGTATAAGCTGTGGAGAAAAATCAAAGCCATTCCCTGTTTAGGCACAATCTTTAGTCCGCGGAAGGTCGTCTCACCACCCTCAAAGTTGTCGTTGAGATAGATCATGAAGGTGAAGTAACTCGCCTCCCTGGCATTCCGGATATAACTCTGATCGAAATGGCCTTTGAATTGATGTCCACGCTGATAGCGGTAGAAGCGAAACAACTCATTTAGTCCGATAGCTTCACTGTTGCCAAGCTGCTCAGGAACAAAGGGCTTTACTTTTTCCCATAAACTTTGGGCAAGTTCTTCGCTGTTGTGGAAGGCGCGGTTATTATTCCGGATGCTGCTTACCACTCGTGCCCCACCCAAAGTATTGACTTTTGCCGCTTCATAGCCAATGCTTTCGCTGAGCACCATGTACTCATGGCATTCCCCTTTAGTCAGAAAGTTTTCAACTGTGAAAATCGTATCAGTTATCTTGCTATACTTCATTTTGTTTTTGATGACAGCCAATGTAACATGGCCACCCGCACACCGTGTGCATCTGCTTTGGCATTGCGTAGAGTGCACCGGTTGTCGGCCGTGGCTGATGTTAGGCACATGTCTTTTGTTCTCATTATTTATATTTCATAATCTGTTCTCGAATTGGTTTATCAAAGTTTAGGGGTTAAGGATCTGGACGAGGAGCAGGGAGTTCGCAGTCGCATAAATATGTATAATATCCTGTGTTATCATGTCTTAACTTTGAGAATCGAACAATTTCATTAGAATCAAATTCTTTAAAAATGAATTTTGGAGGCAAATTTACTGGTGTATAAACACCGCCCTGTAAGGATTCTAAATAAGCTGTATCCTTTTTCCAATATAAAAACAGTTCATACTCTGCTCTCTTATTTGGTGTTCCTATCTTCAAATATTGGTCCGGTGGAATCTTCTCTTGATCATATTTTCCATAAACAAAATAGGTATGCCCCTCATGTCTTATTCTTGTAAGTACATTAGACCTATCCTTTTGATCAACTATGTAATCAAATTCGTAGGAACTACAACTTGAGAAAATAGCAAGAATAAAGAAAACAGCTAAAATTAGTCTCACTAATAATTTCTTATAATTTGTTTGCTTGTGCCTAATGGACACCGCTTTACGACGGCAAGCCCTTCTGCGTTAGCCATGTGCTAGAGCGGGCTGCTGGCCGTCTAAAGCCGATGTGCTTGTTGCACAACATTAATAATACAAAAAAGTAAGCAATAGTAAATCACCAAGAGCTTAAAAGGCGAGTAACTTTAGATTTATAAGTTGTTGGATAATGCTTTTGGAGAAAAAATGACCGTTTTTTAAAGTTAATAGCGAAAGGGTCAAAAACACCCCTTTTAGATTAAAAAAATCATCAACAAAAAATCTCAGTTTATTGGATACTGCATAATTTCAAAAACAAAAAACCGCCTAATTTGCGAAATTAAGCGGTTTTGAGAGTGATTCCGTTTGGATTCGAACCAAAGACCTACTGCTTAGAAGGCAGTCGTCAGTCTACTATCAGTCAAGTAGTTATACCACTCGGGTCTCATATAGGTCTCGAAATATAATTTTTAAAACACCCCTTTTACCTTGTTTCGCTAGCAAAAATAATTCACTTAAGTTCAGCCAAAGAAGCATTTTGCACGAGCAATGCTCCTTAAAAGATAACTACCTCTTCTCTCCTATTTATCCTCTAGTCAAAGCTCGCAAGTTCAACTTTACTAGAAGGGAGGTGGAATTTGCGAGCTTCATGTTTAGCTTGTAGGCAGGAAAAGAAATAAGGAGGCATAGAGCCTTGCTCTCTATACCTCCTTATAAAATTTATCGTCTGATTATAGTTTTTCGATTTGCTCTTTCGCTAAACCGGTTGATTTTTTAATCAACTCAATCGAAACGCCTAGTTTTTTCAATTCTTTGGCAATCTCAATCCGCTCTTCTTGCCTTCCTTCTTTTTTGGCAGTCTCTAGAACACTATAGTTATCCCGATAAGTTTTCAAGCTTTCTTCGTAAGTTCTCATATCTTCAGGTGTTAATTTGGCTACTTCTGCTTGGGTAAATAATCGATCAAATACCTTCTCCTGCAACTTGGCAGGTCTTGCTTGTAACTTAGGCAAGTTTTTTAGTACATACATCCATTTATCGAAATGGGTTACCAGCTCCCCCTCTCCTTTCCTAAATTTAGGCATTTCCAGATAAATAAATGTCAGTTTCTCATAAAAGACTTCAAATGTCTCCTTATCTATTAATTGTATTTCGCGCAAATACCGTTCCCTTTTGCTTTGGTCAGGAAAGCTGAAATTCAAGATGCCAATCGTGTAGACCGCTTTCAGATAATAATCCCAATCCTTGCCCTTCGGCGCTTGTTCTTGAAGGGGAAAGGAAGCATAGAAAATGCTGCGGTCTTTAAAATAGAGCTGGCTTACGTTCTGTAATTCAATAATAAACTTTTCTCCCTTCTCATTCTCACAATACAAATCAAATACCGCTTTTCTATCCCATTCAGTTTTGCCTTGATTTTCTGTGTTCAGATAGGTAAGATCGTTGATACGTTCCCGCTCGCCTAGTACCTGGTTCAAAAAATCGATCAACAGCTCTTTATTATACTCGCTGCCAAAAAGCTTTTTGAATCCAAAATCCGTAAAAGGATTGATATATTTGTCCTTACTAACCATAGATCAAAAATAGCAAATTCTGGCTCTTACTCGACCTATAATTTTATACCATTTACTCAGTGATTCCCAGTACTAGGTATATAGAGTATAGGTACAAGTTTTTCATACAGTTTTCTAGAGCAAAATGTATGAAAATAAATAGAAAAGGGGTATGCTGTTAAAGGGACGTTTGTTTGCTCCTAAAACGACGTCACTCGCATTCACGAACTCCCATAGAGAGTTGTCTCAGCTTCCACTCCCTCAAACTAACTTCTGCTACCTATGGGGTCAGCCCAATGCGTGCATGCAGTGTTAGCACACATCTTTATAAATGTATTTCCATCTTGATGCCTACAATTTGCTTACCAATGGGATCATTCATCATCTTTAATCCCATTGGTAAAAACCCGAGCTTTGTATATAGCAAAAGCGCATCCGTATTGATGTTATGACATACTAAACGCAAATACTTAACGTGTAATTCCTGTTTTGCAATCTCTATCATTGTTCTTATCAAATAGCTGCCTGCCCCTATTCCCCTGCAGGAAGGGCTGATGATTATATTCCCTAACCAACAATCCTCTCGGGTAACATCATATAGATTACCATAGCCAATTACTTGCCCTTGATAGGTAATGACTGTTGGTTTTATACGATTTGACGCTGCTTCTTCCAATTGCCTTGCTGTTAAAGGGAAGATACCTTTGGGGTACATAAAGAATAATTCTGTTTGATTTTGAGGAAATCGACTTATGATTTCAAAATCTTCAGGTATAACAGGACGATGATTGAACATGAATTCACTCCGTTTTTTAATTGTTTTGCTTCTATTGGCTTACATATAATGGCCCAACTATTCCCGTAAACCAAACCGTTCCTGTTGTGGTAGAGTCCTGTGGTGAGACAAGGCCGGTTAACGGGGAATGGAGTGTTGATCGCATTTATTATTTATGCTTTTGCTCACTATAAAGCTTGTTGGCCTCTACATCAATGCCATATTTAATTAAAGTCTTATACAACTGCTCGAAGGATGTTGCTTGGCTGATGGCAGTTTCTAAACTAGCCCCATCTGCCAATGGTGTGATAAGATTATCGCCCTTACCTACACACCCAATGATTACCCCTTTTAGCTCTCCAAGTGGATACATGCCCTGTTTTGTCCATTCTGGCTTAACGATTAGTACAGGGCTAGGAAGTGCATGAAATAAAAGCCTTTTTCCAAAACTAACGTCGCTTTGATTAGATTGATTGGAAGTAAGCCGGTAGGTCCACTTATTGCCAGTAGAGTCAAAGGCAACCTCTTGGTCACTAGGTCTGATATGACCAAAAGGGGAAGGCTTACAAAGTTCGGCCTCTGTCGGTAGTATATATAATGTCCTATTATTGTACACCATTATAAGAGGATAAGTAGGCTGTGTCATAATTTTTTCGTTTATTCAATTGTCATCAATGGAGCAATGCTAACCTACACCTTGGCTTCTTGCTCCGGCACTGCGCTTGGGCAGCCTGGTGGCAGGCTTTGCTGGCGTGTGTGCCCGGCATGGCACAGTATATTTTGAAAGAAATATACGCTTATTATCCAGAGGGTGCAAGTCCCTTATTGGCAAGTTGGTGAAGCCTATTAGCAAGCGGCAAGGGCGTCTTGGGTAACCAAGGGTCTGAAGGAAGCCGGACTGCAAACGTTGGAGCTGACGAACATGAACGACATAAGAGGCCAGGTAGAGTGGGTAAGCAAGCGCACCTTTGTAAAGCCCTTGACCAATAAACTCTATTTGGTAGAGGTCGCAGCCATCAGCGGAATGATAAGTGTCTTACCCGGGGAGATCCTCAAAATAAGATTTGAGGAAGTCAGCAGAAGCCATAGTAGCCCCCTTATACGAGCCGCTGTGTGAAGCGGAGGTCTCACGAAAGGGTGAAGGGCTGAACGCTAGGTTGTCTTAAATTCGATCAGGAGGATCAAACCTTGAGTTTGCCAGCCTGCTCTTAAACCGAGACAAAAGAGCAGTTGGTATAAAGAGCGATTGCTCTATGCTTAAGCGAACCGCCCTGTACGTGATCCGTACGTAGGGTGGTATGAGAGCGCTGAGGTAGGGATTTTCCCTACCTTTCGCTACTCGATTGTGGGCAGTGCTTTATCCTTTTTTAGGTTGATACTTTTTTAAAACTCTCCGTTCTGAGAAATCTTGTTGCCACATTTCAATGGAATAAATCCCATAATAATCATCTCCCGTTGGTACAGCAAAATCAATCGTATATACTCTTACCCGATACTCTCCTGGTTCCACTACAAATTCTAGCTGCACAGCTGAATCTGGACAATTTACTAGTTGGACCACTCCTGAAGGAACAGCAATACTTCCCTCAACTACATGGTCGCATACCTTTGATAAAGTCACCTCACTTGCACTATCAAGTATAGTGAGTTCTCCTTCTACCCGGCCATGTCCCTCACTTGCTATTCCAATAATTCCTTCCTCTATTGCTAGGTTGTCTTCTAAGGCCTGAGTAGTCCAAAAACTCTCCGAATCCGTTTGCATTGGTGAGGTTTTGTCGCAGAGGTAGAACTGGCCATATTCCGTCAAGAAATCAAACTGATAGGTCATTCTTTATTTTCTTCTCATTGCCCACAATGAACATGACTATACGGCGGCGAGGCTCGAAGCGTCAGCAATTGCATTGGCGGCTCGCTGACCGCAATAGTTGATGTTATGCACAGCATTTTCCTTTTAAAAACTCTTTCCTAGGCTTATTCCTGCAAATGGTACCAATTGAGAATCAAGATTAATTATAGGAATAAAAGCGGCTCTAAATAAAAAGCCTCCTGTAGATTTCTGATAGCGGTATCCTATTCTACCTGTAGTAAATGCTCCAAGTTCTAGTTTAGTCACAAGCGTATTTTCTTCTCTATGATTTACATGGTGTAAAAGTGGTGCCACTCCTATTCCGGTTTCCAAATGATGATTTCCTTTTCCTATTAATGCCGTTAGCTCTAGGGGCAATACTGGGGCTAACTGATCAAAAAATCTTTGTGGAAACGCACTGATACCTACCCTACCTACAGCTTTAAATGCATTCTTTTGATAAAGTATTCTATCATAATTCAGGGAATAGAGTCCTGCATTGCCGCCTAATTCTACATATAGGGAATTTTTTGCGTCAAATGTCTGGCCGTACACTTGAAAACTAATCAAGAAAAGACAAAAAATAAAAAAGGTTTTTTTGGGAAGGGTGGAAATAGTTTTCATATTTCTATAGTTTTTTATTCTTGTTGTGCATAGTGTATCACGGCTTCCCTTGCGGCGTGCCTGCTCTAGCGTCAGCCTTTGCTGTGGCAGGCCGCTGATAGGCCGAAGCAGGTGTTAGCTGTTGTATCTCATTATTAATCTAATTCTTAGGATTGAAACTATGGTGTATATTAAGAGTATAAGAATCGGTGAGTAAGTGAATATATTAATCCATGTTCCCATGTCCATATTGCTAAAATTAATAGAATGAATTAAATCAAACAAGATTAAAGCAGGCAGCAGTAATATTCCAATTAGTCTTAACAGTATAAATTGTTTTGTGCGTTTTGCAAATAAGGAAGTCAAAATAACAGCTATACCACCTATTGTTAATAGTACAAACATTGCTGGATTCTCCCCACTTAGCCCTCCAAAAGCGAATCCAAGCAAGCAGTAGTAGCCATAGTATATAACTAAGAGAACTGTAAATAATATGTCAATGCTTTTCATCATCTTTTATAACAGCTAATGAACATAGCTATACGTGGCCATGCCTCTATGGTGAGGATTTGCGTGTCAGCAGGCTGGTGGTCGTTTATAGCCGATGTTATGCCCTTGTGCTTTTTATAACTTTTCTATCTCTTCTTTCGTCAATTCTGTGGTTTCAGCTATCACATCTATATCCACGCCTTTCTTTTTTAATCGCCTTGCAATCTCTATATCTCTTTCTTTCTTAGCTGTCTCCAAGATGCTATAATTATCCCAATAGGTTTTCAGGCTTTCTTCATAGGTTTTCATATCTTCTGGTGTTAGTTGAGCTATTTCTGCTTGGTTAAATAACTTTTCAAATATCTTCTCTTGCAACTTCTTCGGCCTATCCTGCAATTGGTGCAGATTCTTTAGTACAAACATCCATTTGTCAAAATGCGTTACAAGCTCGGATTCCTCTTTTTTGAACCTTGGTATCTCCAGGTATATAAACGTGAGTTTGTCGTAAAAAACTTCTAATGTTTGCTTATCTATCAAGCTAATCTCCCGCAAATATCGTTCTTGAGTATCGGCAAAACTAAAATTGAGAATACCAATAGTATAAACAGCTTTTAAATTATAATCCCATTGATTACCTTTTACAGCTTGTTCTTGGATAGGAAAGGTAGCATAGAATATGCTCCTGTCTTTGAAATATTGTTGAGCTACATTCTGCAATTCAATAATAAATCTATCCCCTTTCTCATTCTCGCAATACAAGTCAAATACGGCTTTTCTATCGCTTTGGGTTTTACCTAACTTTTCTGTGTTCAAGTAGGTCAAATCTCGGATTTGCTCTCTGTCCCCAAGAACTTGGTTTAAAAAGTCAATAAGTAAATCCTTATTAAATTCACTCCCAAACAGTTTTTTGAATCCAAAGTCAGTAAAAGGATTGATATATTTTGTCTTGCTACTCATGTATCAAAAGTAACAATTCCTTTTCTCTTTTTTATTCTTTTTGCATAGGGCATAACGAAACATGAGCAGCCGACGCCGTGCCTTTCTGCTGTGGCTCTGCGCGTTAGCAGGCTGGTGGAAGGTCTGCTTGGTGTTAGTGGCATACTCTTTTATTTTTCGATTAGTTCTATAATGTCAATGCTTCCAAGAAATTGATTCAAGTGTCCTTTATCATTCTTATCTATTACTCCTCTAATTGTTACTTGTTTGTTATCTAAACTTTTATAGTCAATCTTTTTATTAGTCGAGTTAAGCCATAAAGCTTTCTCTGGCTCATCTAAATCATCTAAATACAATGCTACATTTTCAAATTCAACTTCTACTTGTCCTGAAATTACAACTGTATCCAAATGGTACCTATCAATATTTCTAATTAATTCTTTGGTATCTACTTCTAATTCATTCTTTTGACAGCATGATATCAAGATTAGTAATCCAAAGACATTATATTTATACTTCATTGAATTTGTTATAGGTTGCCACTAATCTTTAGATTAGGTCAATATAACAATTCTAAGATATTGATACAATAAAAACGATTGTTGTAACATTTGTTGGGTAAGTGGGTAACTCTTGTAGAGCCTCAAGGGTAAGCAGAGTTATCCATCTTATCCACAAATAGGCGGCCGATGCATTATGGCCTAATAAGGCACAAAGGTCCTATGTTCCGATTCAGTCCGACGCCTTTTCTGTGAGAAAGAATCATATAGATTTTCGGGATAGACCTGCCGATTTAATGGATCCGATGCTGACATCGTCGCTGATCCTAGCATTGAAGGTCCAGGCCCACTATTAAGGTTTCGATGCATGTCTCACTATTACTTTCACCAGTATGAACACATTTGCTCACCCTCAAACTTATGCTTTTATTATAGGCACAGATATTTCTAAGGACAGCTTAGATGTATGCTTGAGCAGAGTAGCAGATAAACAACTCTGCTATCAGAAATTTAATAATAATATGCAAGGCTTTCAAAAGATGAAACAGTGGTTAAAACAGTATGGCTGTGAGCTGGAAACAGATACCCTTTTCTGTATGGAGCACACGGGCTTGTATACCAGAAGGCTGGTCCATTATCTGTTAAGTAGACAAGTGGCTGTCTGGCTAGAAACACCTTTGCAGATTAAACGAAGCATAGGCCTTGCCAGGGGTAAAGATGATAAAATTGATTCAGAACGCATTGTCAGATATGCTTTTCTACATCAGGATAAAGCAGTTTTGGTGAATCTAAGCGGGTTGACGATAGAAAAACTGAAAGATTTACAGGCTAATCGTAATCGGCTTAAAAAAGCTTTAAGTAGCATTAAAACCACTGTGAAAGAAATGCTTTCAGTAGATGAAACCTCAGGTAAAACGCTGCAACGAATCAACAAGGAGGCTATCAAGGGACTTGAAAAGAGTCTTGAGCAAGTTGAGCAGAAAATGAGTGAGTTTATCGAGCAAGATGAAGCCTTAAAGAAGAAGTATGACTTAGTCACCTCTATTAAAGGAGTTGGCAAGGTCCTAGCCATTACCCTGCTGGTTTATACCCATGGATTTACCAAGATAGTTTTCGTAGCCGAGCAAAATGCACTCGTAGCTTTGAATGCAGAACGCTACTACAGAGCTATGGTGAGTAGCCAAACAGAATCCTGGAATATACGAGACCGACATATGGTTCAAACCCTGAAACGGCTGTTAGATTTTCATGGCCCTTCCTCAAAGGCTATTATCTGGGAACATAATACACATGTAGGAGATGCCCGCTACACCGTTATGGCACGGGAAGGGATGGTAAATGTAGGACAACTAGTCAGAAAAGAATATGGAGAAGAAAAAGTATTTGCGGTAGGTTTTGGTTCTTACAGCGGTACGGTGATTGCCGCAGATGAATGGGGAGCTCCTTTAAAAAAGATGCAGGTGCCCCCAGCTACTCAAGGTAGCTGGGAACAAATGCTTCATGCCCTTTCATCAGAAAATAAAATCATACTATCTAAAGATATGCGAGAAAATAAGACCTTAAAAAAGGCTATAGGTCACCGCGCCATTGGTGTCGTGTACAACCCGAAAGTAGAACATTTGGGAAATTATGTACCTTCCACTATTTCCAAACGCTATGATGCGTTCCTGTACATAGATCAGACACAGGCATTACACCCGATTGAAATACCTGTTAGCAATGAACCTCCAGACTTGTATCCCTCAGGCACGTAAAACAATAGGTATTGAAAACTTGTATCAGGAATGAATGTGGCATTTACTCAGGATCATTTGAGTAAAGGGTGCAAATACGTAATAATAGTTAATTAGCTGTCTGTTTTGAAGGATTCAAAGCTAGTTATCCTTCTATGATTCAACTATCATTTTTATGAATATGTACTCCCTAAAAAAGTAGTCATAATGGTATCAGTTACAGAAGTAGTTTAAACAATCGAATAGAGGAGCTCATCCTGAGTTGATTTTATTCCTGGTCTTCTCCCTTTATAGGTTGATAGTTTTCAAACAAAATCTTGTCAGCAAATTATTTACATGTCATAGTAGAGTGGAAAAGTCCCCATGAGCTAAATGTTAATGTGAGAATTGCAAAAAGTAAGTAGATTATTTTCTTCATAAACTTATTTTCTGTAATAGGTGCTAATGGAACAAACACAGCCGGATACTGTTGGCGATTGCGGTGAGGCAATGCGCTTGGAGAGCCACAGTTGACGGACTGTATGATGTGCTTGTTGCACAACTCTCTAATAATACAAAAAAGTTGGCAATGGTAAATTTACAAGAGGGGGAAATGGATAGTAGCTTTAGGTAGCTAAGTTGTGATGATAATGCTTTTGGAGAAAAAACAACTGTTTCTTAAAGTTACTAGCGAAAAGGCAAAAACACCCTTTTCGATTTTAAAAAACAACCTCAAAATAACCTTAGCATATCGGCTACAGCAAATTTTGAAAACAACAAATTTTGCGAATTTAGCGGTTTTTAAAGTGATTCCGTTTGAATTCGAACCAAAGACCTACTGCTTAGAAATGAGTCGCCTGTCTACTGTCAGTCAAGTAGTTAATCGATGATATGTAAAGACCAAAGCCACAAAGTACGCATTCTTCTTGTAGAGGATGATACAAGTATGGGGTATTTGTTGCAAGAGAGCCTCGAGATGGCTGGCTATCAGGTGGACTTGTTTTATTTGACGACGTTCACTTCATGCATCCTTTCCTTACAAAACCACCTTGCCTCCGCCTATGCTCTTAGTCTAGTGTTTAATAAACTTTTTAATGATCATCCCCTTTGATGTTTCTACTTTCACTATATATATGCCTTTTTCTAAGCTTTTCGTAGAGAAGGTAAATTCACTGCTCTTGCTTGATATATCTTGTTGCATCAGCTGGCTACCTCCCATAGTGAACAGAGTGATTTTGCTTGCATCAATAATTCTGGGCAATTCTATAGTGATGTCTGTCTCAGAGGGATTGGGATACAGCTTTACTCGCGCAGATATCTCTGTATCTATGCCTGCCACAGTTACATTGTATATTTCTGAGGATTGAGGATCCCCACAAGGCCCGGTAACTTTTACTACATATTCACCTTTTTCTTTGGCATGGAAGCTTTGCGATTTTGCTCCACTAATGGCCACCCCATCCTTATACCATTCATTACCTTCACTCGCTGAGGAATTAAGTTCCATTCCATTTGTGGTAATAATAGGTTTGGCAGGCAATACGCAAAAGCTTACCAGTACTTCCTCTGCTTGCTGGTAATGCTCGTTCCCTGGCTGTGTTGCTTTCAAGGTAACCATACCCATCCCACTTATGATAAGGGTATTGCCCTCTAAGCTAGCTGGGCCTGATATCACACTGAGCAGGACTGCTAAACCTGAGCTGGCTTGTGCCTGAAGAGTTAATGGTGCTTGCCCAAAAGTTGTATCTCCAATGGAAGCAAAGCTAATTTTCTGCGTATGCTTTCCGATTGTAGTGCTACTTACATTGGTGACAATGGGTGCATTGAAGTCAAAATAGATATACGCCTTGTTCTCAATTACTTCATCGAGCAAAAGCTCCTGCTTAGGAATAATCTGATAGCGTATAAAACCATGGCTACCTGGCACATCATGCATTTCAGCCGCAAGGTTGATGTTATCAAAAAACCACTCCACTACGCCTTGTTCATTGAGTTTTAGCGTGTACGGATGGCTTGCTGCTAACATCTGGAAACTTCCAATATCCAGTTTCTCACTTAAGCTATCTCTTAGTGTGACAAATAGTGCCTCTGCTGTTCCCTTATTTTGAAAACGAATAGTATAGACTAGTGGCTCTCTGCTACGTAGCTGCGCAGGTGAAAGCAGGCTATCAGAGACAGCTTTATCATTAGGGTCAAAAGAACCAATTACCAGCTGTGAAATTGTATGTGTATTGTTTGCAAGCTCACTATTGCTTCCTTCAGCAGTGAGAGAAATACTTGTAGAAAGCTGTGTACCTAAACTGACACTAGCCCTCAGTTTTAGTTGAATACTTATTGTGCGTTTCTCATCAGGTAGTAAGTCTGAATAACTCCATGAGAGTTTATTCCCATTTACTGTAGCAGCTGGTGTAGAACTCAAGTACTCATAGTTTGCATCAAGAGAGAGTGCAATATTGCCATTCTGAGCAATAGTACCTCTATTCCCATAGGTAACAGTATAGGATGTCTCAAAGCCGGGCCGTACTCTATCTCCTCCATACAAGTTGATAAAACCATCCACTACGGCTACCTCTCCTTTCATAGGAAAATCATTTCCTTCTTCTAGTCCACCCATTAGGGTGAAAGAGGCTGTATGAGTAGCTGTAGTACTATGATAGAGCGGAGGCTGGCTCACCCTCACCGTATAATTACCTTCTCGTACATACGCCCGGTAGACTCCTTGCTCATTTGTTATGCAATAGATAGGGCCAGGCAATACTTCCACCACCGTCTTTGAAGCTGGTAGTTCGCCGCTGTCGAAAAGTCCGTTGTTGTTGCTATCTTTATACACCCGTCCAGTGATTACATTGGCATCATCTGAGAATTGTAAAAGTATTAAAGGGCCTTTAACACTCGAAGAGCCAAAGCTACCATTTTCTGTTTCACCTATTACATACACTTTGTTGCCTAGTCCAGCACTTACCCCAAAAGCGTCTTCCTCAGTTACTCCTCCCGCTTTAGTTGCCCAATGCAAGGTGCCATCTGTGAAAAATTTAGCTAGAAACAGATCCTTCGGAGTAGCATTAACAGCTTTTGATGCATAGAGTCTCTCTTCCCCAATATTTATATAGACATAGAAGAAACCAGTTACAAATAGGCTATTTCCTTTTAGGATAACATCATAGCCTGTGTTATAGTTACCTTTGAAGCTTTTTGCCCACACACATTCGCCTGTAGGGGAATATTTGGCTACAAAAGTGGCCATCATTTTTGTCTGGGTTGTTTTGGCTGTTCCGGTAACAATGGAGCCAAACGTAGAATAATAGCTAGCCAAACCGGTGATATAACTGTTGCCTTCCCCATCTACGGCAATGCCCTTCCCTTCTTCTAATAATACGGTATCATCCTGATCACTCCCCCCCTGTCTTACCCATACATATTTTCCGGTCATGTCAAATTTGGCAATAAAAATGTCACTTTTCTTTGCTTGCAGGGTAAAATTGCCAAACGTAGTTGAATAGCCATTATTTTCATACAGGTCGCCCTCAGTAAAGGAACCTGTTACATATACGTTCCCAGTTTCGTCAAAGGCTACATCTTTGCCTGTTTCATCTCCTTGTCCGTGTGACTGATTAGCCCATATTATTTCCCCAGTCGGAGAACATACAAGCGTAAACATATTTGTGGTAAGGCTAATCGTTGCATTATTACTCAAAGTTGATTTATTCACAAGTGCCAGTTCTCCAGGGAAAGAGCCGGTAATAGCAATAGTTCCTGCTTTACTGATAGCAAGGTTACTAGCAGAAACATAAATGTAGTAGGCAAGCCCTTCCCCAAGCTTAGCAGCCCATAGGCAAGTACCTTGCGGATTATATTTAGCTACAAACAAAAGGGCATTGGAAGGATTATCAGGAGCAAGGGTAGTTCGGCCTAGTTGTAAATCTTTTCCATAACTACTTCCGCTGATAAACAAGTTTCCTTGCGAATCGCTTGAAAGCGCATTAACCGTAACGGCTGTATCTAGCAAATGAGCCCATAGGCAAGTACCTTGGGGATCATATTTAGCAATAAAAGCAGTACCAATCCCATGTTCCTTAACATTGGTTAGAGTTACGTTGCCAAAAGAGGCACTTCCTTGTAGAAACCCGGTCATAAAAACGTTCCCCTCTATATCCGTGCTTATTTTTTGTTCTCGGCAAGAATAATCTCCTTCTATCAATTTTGCCCAGTCAATGAGCTGCGCATAAAGCCCTCCACTTTGCAGAATGTATAAGAATAGGAATAGGGCTAATCGTAAAAGTTTGTTCATAAAAGAAATAATACTATGAAAAGCTGTAGCGAATATAAACTGCATGAAAGTAGCGATCTGCAGTGGTTTAGGAAATGTAGGTTCCATGCACAAACAAGGCATGTAAGTTTCCTATGCATTTGAAAAATAGAGTGGATTTACTTGCGATTAGATTAATTTAAAAACATGTATGAGAATACAGAAAATGTCCAAATCCAAACAGCAGGTGTATCAAAATCAGACAGTTAAGTTAATATATAAACTTATAAGTGACTGAATACTAGCTTATAGCATTCTGGCACATGATTAGTTCATATAATTTAGACTGTAAAGTCTGATCTCTTACCTTACATTTATTCAGTAAACCTATGTTCAGACACATCTTGCTACTCTTCTACCGAAACATCCAAAGACAAAAAGGTTCCTTTTTAATCAACCTCATTGGATTGTCAACCGGACTTGCTTGTTTCATCCTTATATTTCTCTGGGTGCAGGATGAGCTAAGAGTGGACCGGTTTCATCAGAAAGGAGAACGGCTTTATCGGGTAATGGAACATGCCAGAAAAAATAATTCTATAATCACCTCCGTAGAATCCTGCGGTCCTGCGGCAGAAGCTTTGGCTGCCCAATTCCCCGAGATAGAATCTGCCGTTGCCATCGCCCCAACAGGCTGGTTTGGCAAATTTACGCTTTCCTCCGGAGATGAAAACACCCTGAAAGCAAGTGGACAATATGTAGGAAAAGAGTACTTTCATATGTTTTCCTTTCCGCTCATAGAAGGAGATCCTCTTAGGGTGCTTGAGGATAAAAAGGCTATTGTCATTTCGGATGAACTAGCCATTAAGTTATTTAAAACTATAGACAATGTTGTAGGTAGGACGGTAGACTTCCAACACCAGAAGCAATTTATTGTTTCCGGGGTTTATAAAAAAATGCCACACTATTCTACTGAGCAGTTTGATTTTGCTCTTTCTTTTGAAGAGATGAAAGAGGCGAATCCCTGGGTGAACAACTGGGGAAGTACTGGCCCACATATTTTTATTTTGCTAAAACCAGGTACGGACATCGATGCATTAAATGAAAAAGTAGCTGGCTTCATACAAAGCCACTCAGGGGATTCCACCCGCAGTTTGTTTCTCACTCCTTTTTCTCATAATTACCTGTATGGCACCTACGAAAATGGGATACAAGCCGGTGGGCGCATTGAATATGTCAGGCTCTTTTCTGTGATTGCCTTTGCTATCCTGGTAATCGCCTGCATCAATTTTATGAATCTCTCTACAGCCAAAGCATCCCGGCGGCTAAAAGAAGTAGGCATTAAAAAAGCCATTGGCAGCAGCCGCAAACAGCTCATTACGCAATACCTTGGAGAATCGCTTTTAATGACGTTTGTTTCTTTTCTCATGGCCCTTCTACTTGTTTTGCTTTTACTGCCACAATATAACTTAATTACCAATAAGCAACTAAGCCTAGACTTTGATCTACCATTGCTGGCAACTCTGCTCTCAGTAGGGTTATTCACCGGTCTGCTAGCAGGGAGTTACCCGGCTTTATATCTCTCCGGCTTTAACCCCATAGCGGTATTGAAAGGAAAACTTACTAATTCTATTGGTGAACTACTTGCCCGGAAAGTATTAGTTGTTTTCCAGTTTACTGTATCCATTGTTTTAATCATATCAGTGGTAGTAGTCTATCAACAGATCAGTTTTGTGCAGACAAAGCACGCAGGCTATGATAAAGAACAGGTGATCTATTTTGACATAGAAGGAACTGTGGCTAAGAATACAGCTAGCTTTCTTTCACAACTAAGATCCATTTCAGGTGTTGTAAACGCCTCTAGTTCTGCTCATGACATGGTGGATCACAATTATGCAGACCCAGGGTTTAGCTGGCCAGGAAAAAACGAAAAAGACTGGATCTTCTTGCAGGGTATTCGGGGCAACTATGATCTCATTGAAACTTTAGGTATCGGGCTAAAAGCAGGCCGTAGTTTTTCACCTACGTATGGTGCCGATAGCAACGCCATTATCTTAAATGAGGCAGCTGTTGCCCTGATGGGGTTAAAAGATCCGATTGGTCAACAGATCAAATATTGGGGAGAGCCACGGGAGATTATTGGAGTCGTGAAAGATTTTCATTTTGAATCCTTTCACCAAGGATTGAAACCCTTGTATTTCAGTTTACAGCCACAAACGGCAAAGTATATTATGGTCAAATTGGATGAGGGAAAAATATCCCAGACCCTTGAAAGTTTGAAAGCATTTTACACAAGATATAATCCAGGATTCATACTCGATTATAAATTTTTAGACAGTGAATACCAGGCACAATATGCAGCCGAACAACGAGTGGCCATGCTCTCGCAGTACTTTGCCGGTCTTGCCATTCTCATATCCTGTCTGGGTTTGTTTGGCCTAGGTGCCTTCATGGCCGAACGGCGGCAGAAGGAAATTGGCGTGCGAAAAGTGTTAGGAGCTGGGGTTTCACAGATCGTGCTTCTGCTAACAAAAGATTTCTTAATTTTAGTCTCGCTAGCTATTTGCCTTGGCGTTCCTATTGCTCTCTGGGCAAGCAACAGCTGGCTTGAAGACTTTGCTTATCAAGCAAAAATTAGCCCTTGGCTGTATGCCTTGGCAGCCGTAGCAGCTATCTTCATTGCGCTGCTAACGGTGGGTTTTCAGGCTTTAAAAGCTGCAATGGCTAATCCAGTAAAGAGTTTGCGAAATGAATAGCTTAGGCATACCTACACTTCACTCCCTATTTACTTATGTGGCCGTACGCAAGTGCTTAGGTCTATAGATGCCCTAATGGGTATCTAGTTGGGAACCTATTTTTTAACACAGAATTACATAATTAGCTAGATGTTATCTATAAAGTGGCAATCTAACAAACTAAAATTTTGTAAGGAATAAATGGAAAATTCAAACTCACTTACAAAACGCTTCAGAGAAGTTTTGCTGGAAGGTAAATGGATTGCTCATACAAATTATAAAGAGCAACTATCCAACCTGACATGGCAGCAAGCAACCAAAAAAATAGGAACCTTAAATACGATTGCTGCGCTAGCCTTCCATATCAATTATTACATAGCAGGAGTGTTGAATGTGCTGGAAGGAGGTTCTCTTGAGATCCGGGATAAATATAGTTTTGACTTACCACCCATTCAATCTAAAGAAGATTGGGATAAGCTTATAAGTGATATGTGGATAAATGCAGAAAAGTTTGCCAATCAAGTCGAACGTATGGCTGACGGGCAATTAGATGAAATATTTGTAGATGAGAACTATGGCAATTATCGTAGAAATATTGAGGGAATTATTGAGCATTGTTATTATCATTTAGGGCAAATTTCTTTGATCAAAAAGATGATAGTAGAAGCAGAACAGTAAAAACATTCTGCCATTAACACTTAACTCATCCATAAGTGGGACTGCTCCACCGCAGAACTTTTCAGTAATACTCACACTTTATAGCTGTTTTTGTTGCATTAGCAGTATTAAAATATGAAAATAACAACTGTTGCAATATTCCTTTTACTTGCAATTACTGAAGTAGCAATCGGGCAAAAACTGCCTTTAAAACAGGTGTCAGAAAAGATAAAAGAAGGTAAAAAGGTAACTGCCTCTGATTTTGGTTTCACCGAGTATACTATTCCTATGAAGGAGGATACGGTTAACTTCTTTACCTTTGCTAAGCCCAACTCGAGTCCAACTTCTATTTATGTTTATCTCCCTGGAACTGCTCCTGAGTCTATTTATTCCTATCATAAAGATACGGATTCAACTTTTTGGTGGTCTTCTTTAACCAGTTTTGATTTCTCGTTCTTACCCGATGAGTATTTGTTTGTCATTGCTGCAAAGCCCGGTTATGGCTTTGTAGGGAATGGAGACTTAACGGCAATACCTACCAACTACTGGGAGAAGACCTCTTTAGAAGACCGAGTAATGAGAGCCAGTAAAGCAATAGACTATATAAAAAGAAGAGTTATTAAAAGGCCGAAAAAGATAGCTGTTTTCGGATATTCTGAGGGTTTTTACGTAGGTAGCAAATTAGCAACTAAAAATAAAAGTATCACACATTTAGGCGTTGGAGGAGGAGGAGGTTACATGGATTTCTATGATTTTGTGCTTTCACAAAGAATTGCCATTCACAAAGGTGAAACCAATTTAGAAAAAGGCCAGAAGAGTATTGAAAACACGCTAGACAATTTTAAAAAGATTATGAGCGATCCTTCTTCGACCAAAGACTTCTCCAGTGGGTATACCTATAAAAGGTGGGCCTCCTTTGCTCAGCCTCCTGTCCAGAATTTGGTAAAACTGACCATTCCCATATTTATGGTGCATGGCACCATGGATGAAAATACACCTATAGAGAATGCTTATATTGTTCCCCTAGAATTTGCTAGATTAGGCAAACAGAATTTAACTTTTAAGACCTACTTGAATGCTGACCATTCCTTGATAGAACGTACTTCAGATGGCAAAGAAATAGTTCATTGGCAGGATATGATGATACGTTTTTTTGCTTGGATAAAGAAAAATTAAATCAAAACAACAGATGCTTATACCCGTCAAACCAGTCAGCACACTGCCAAAAACGTATTGCCACAGCAGAGACGATGCCGCCGGTTGGCTTCGAAAGGTTATATCTAATGATAAAAATAATATGACTCAGATAAATATTGGAAATGCATTTAGGGAGGCATTCGATACATTCAAAGCCTTCGATAATTTAACCGTGGAAAGTAGTGGTGTGGACCAGAATGAATTTCCAACTAGTGTCTGGCAAATACTCAATCACTTGCTCGCTTGGCAGGCGTATCAACTAAACTTCTTGCAAGGCATCACGCCAGAAAAGCATATCAGGGAACTGGATACTTGGAGCAGTGAACGAATGCCGCCGAGTGAAGCAGACTTGCAAGGAGCAGTGATGCGATTTAAATATCAATTGGAATTCATCCAAACCGAAGTAAATCGGTTACCAGCTACGGAGGAGGCTTTAACGCATAAGCTTAAGATCATCCAAGATTTAGCCCTTCATCTCTCTTTTCATGTAGGTGAAGTCGTGTTAATGCGAAGAGTGAAAGGAAGCTATCCAATGTCTCAGCAAATGAAAGAGTTTTTACAAACATAAAGAGCCTTGCACAATGCTAGCCTTAAGCCACAAGCCCACCTCACCACATCGCTCAGCTGCAGGGCATAGCAAGGGAAACTTTGATTCATCATTATCATTGGCTACTAAAAATGTAGTTAAAGAAGACATGAACATTTACCAAAAGAACAGCCAGCATAATAAGGTAAGGGTAAGACTTTCTGCTCTAAGATTGGTGGCCTTTGTATGCTTAGCTATAAGCTTGAGTGACGGGCTTGGCGTTTTGTGGTTGGTTTATAATTTTTGTCTTTTTGTGTGGCTTGCTTGATCATATTAAGAGCTGTCATTAACTCTACATCCTTACCGGTTAATTTATCCTCAATACTAGGTTCAACTTTATACACAGGGATAACTCCCCTGGAATCATTTATTGTATTGGTAAACCTAATAATTTTGAATACAAACATTTGTATTTGAAGGTTAGAGTGTGGCAATATGAGATTAGCAAAAGTACCACCGGTATTTCCATTATAATTGCCACCTGTCTCCTCTCCAATTGTGGTACCTCTTTTAAAATGATCAACCGTGGAAGCAAAAGAAGAAGCTTGTGATCCTACCAATCCATCAATTAGCACATATACCTCTCCGTTAAAAGCATTTGGTTTGGGGTATCTTTCTTGTATGGCATGATAGTCTTCCTTTATGCGGAAAGCACCTTCTTGTGTCCTGACAAATTCTTCCTGTTTTAATTCGATAGGTTTACCTTCACTATCTTTTACACCGGAAAAATCCCAGTACTTGAGGGGAATCGACTTTACCTCATAGGACTTGGCAACTCTGAATGGTTTATCTGTTAAATAAGAAAAAAGATATTCCCCATTTCCAATACTTCCCCCGCCATTTCCTCGAATGTCAATAATTAGATTTTTTACCCCTCTTTTCCTGATTTCAGCAAAGGTACTGTCTATATAAGTTTCTATTTCCTGACCATCTTTTCTTATCAGATAATCGGAAAAGCTTTTAATTTGTAACACGGCACAAGCATATTGGGGCAAAAACTGAAGAGAAAGAGTCCTTGGTGAATGCTTAACAAGAGGAGGTATAAAGTTCTTTTTATTGGAAACATTCTTTAGCCGGTTCTGCTCGATATCCTTTAGAGCTAATGCCTCTACATTGATGTTTCTTTTTTTTCCATCTTTTATAATTTCCACCTTAAAGCTATGAGGCTGTTTATAAAAGCTATTGTAATAAATCGAGAAGCTGTTGGAAAGTGTCTTGTATTTGAATGTTTCTTTGTTATTATCGATAATAATGTAATGGAAAAGCTCTTTAGTAATATGATTGAATGGTTCGTCATTTATTCTTATTATTTCACTACCGATAGCAACAGAAGGATCATTACTGTTATTATTAAAAATATAGCCCTTGCCATTTGCAAAAGTAACATCAAAAGGAAAATATTTTTCTTCTCTAGATTGCAGATGGGAATACAATTGAGGCATGTGCGTACTCATGTGATAATCACCAATTGCAGCGGTTATATACCTGATTATCTTGTGAAAATAGGAGACTGTCATTGGCTTGTCTAAAAGAGAATAGCTTTTTTCAAAAACAGCATCTAAAGAATCTTTTGAAATATGCCAGTAGAGAGCAGGGTGAGATGCTTCTAAAGCCCTTTGGTAAAGCTTTATATCTTCTTGTAAGCCTTGAGTATCATATAACGTATGATACTCATTTAAACTTGAATCTAGGCTTAACAAACCCATATTGCAATTTGGGCATATTCCCCTTTTGTTAAATGTAATGGTATCACATGAAAGATTACATGGACTACATATATATTTTTGAGAACTATGGTGTTGCGATTGACCTTGTAAGAAAAGCAACAATAGGCTGTTTAGAAAAATAGTAAATAAAAATTTTGAATTCATATAATTTAGTTAAATATAAGTGGTATTTAAAGCAGTTCACTGCGGTGCAAGAGTGAGTTGCACATATTTACTCTCATTGAGTATGAATCAACATAAAATAGCAGCTACGCTTTTGTCCAGTTTCTCGTAGCCAATGCAGAGGATCTATGTTCTCCATATAAGGCCTCCAAGTATTTGATTCTACACCCGCATACTCTCTTCCTATCCTGATTATAGATGATGTGATTAGCTTTTGTTTCTGTCCATAGCAGGACAGAGACGCCCAATAAACAGTATAAATGATGTATGCTTTTTTTATCCTCGTAGTTTTTGTAGCCCAGCTCAATACCCTGCTAACGGTGAGTAGTCAAACAATAAAAGCCTCCTTAGCCAATCCCTCGCTTGGTTTTGAATACAGATCAACAGCAGTATATACTTTATAGTAATACTCCATTCATTATAGTTGAACGGAGTATTGTGCATCCACAAAGGGGAGAATAATTTCATTCATCAGCTTGGGCTTGCGATACAGCACAATATGATCACTACCTGGTACAATAGCCAGCTGAGAGTTTTTAAGCATGCGGTGCATGATTACGTAACGTTCAATTGGGGTGCCATCTTGGTCTCCAGCAATAAGCAGCGTAGGACAGGCAATTTTGCTGAAGGTTGCCTCTTCTATGTAATGGGCCTGATTCCATACTTTTGCCAGGTCGTTGACAAACTTTCCGAATAATTCCGGCTGAGGCATAAGCTTTTTGCGGCTTACTACGAAATCGGCCATGTTCTTTTCCAGGCTTTCGGCACTTAATTCTTTTACAATTTTTTTACTTTCTTCGCTCATATCGTAGGTACCTAAGTTACCCCCAATGGCTACCAATCTTTTCACAGTTTCGGGATGCTTAGTAGCCAGGTAATACGCCTGGTCAGCTCCGTCGCTAAAGCCAATAACTGTCACACTATCTTTCGTTAGGTGACTAATAATAGTGTAGGTATCCTCGGCAAACAGTGGATAAGACAAAGGTTTTGAGCCCAGTTCTGACTTGCCGTGTCCGCGGGTAGCAATGGCAATTACCTGAAACTTTTCACTCAGTTTTGGAATCAGGTTCTCATACTCATTTATATACCCAAACAGACCACCGTGCAGGAGTACAATTGGTTTGCCCTGCCCATACACTTCGTAGTAAATCCTGGCATCTCCTACGTTCAGGTAATGGCCTGCTTTGGGATTATCGCCATACACTACCTTAGAAGTTTGCTGGGCATTGGCGCAGAAGGCGATGCAGGCAAACAGCATTAGAGCAATAGCATAAAATTTACCTTTCATAAATACAGAGTTGATTAGTGTGTGCAGGATATATGTTAAGAATTATATGAATGAGGAATAAAAAGATGAACAGGATTGAGTATGACACTCATCCTGTTGAATCCTCCAATCCTAAAAATCCCGGTTTAGGCTCATTCGTTCCTCAAGCTCTTTACTGGGTTTAGTAATGCGGCTTTAATAGCCTGGAAACTTACAGTGAGCAAGGTAATGAGAATCGCCAGAATCGCAGCCATAATGAACACACCTGCGCCTATGTTGATACGGTACGAATAACTCTGCAGCCAGTCGTGCAGGAAATACCAGGCGAGTGGTGAAGCAATGGCACAACTGATAAGCACCAGCAGGAAAAAATCTTTCGACAATAGTAGCCATAACTGAGCAACTGTAGCTCCTAGTACTTTGCGGATGCCTATTTCTTTAGTACGTTGCTCTGCCATATAAGCAGCCAAACCAAACAAGCCCAGGCACGAAATCATTACGGCTAAGCCAGCAAATATACCTGCCAGCTTTCCTATCAGGATTTCCAGATTAAACTTTCCTGCATAGCTCTCGTCGGCAAAGCGGTAGACGTATGGAAAAGAGGGATTGTATTTATTAAATATAGCTGTCAACCCTGTAATGGACTTCTGCGGCGATATATGTGGTGACAAGCGGTACATCAGGTTATATTGTGGTTCGTGTGAGTTTACGAAAATGGTAGGATCAGCCGGAGCAAAAGGGGATTGCATCAACACATCTTTGGCTACACCCACAATCCGGAGTTGCCTTCCACCAAAAGTAATAATCTGGTTAATGGGGTTTTCCAATCGAAGGCGTTTAATAGCTGCCTCGTTGAAAATCACACTGGTAGTGTCATAGATACCTGTAAAATCCCTGCCTTCTTGTATAGGTATCCTCAGGGTTTTAAAATAATCGCCGTATACTATAATCCTGCCCATTTCTACGGTTTCTCCCGCCAGTTTGCCAGGCCAGCTATCTATATCCGAATGTGAGTTGATAAAGGTAGCTTCGCTGGAAGCCATGGTCACACTTTCGGCAATACCTTTCCCAACCAGTTCATCTTTGAGCGCGGTATAGTTACGGATTAAGTCATTATTCATATCCGTCATCATCAGCCTGTCGAGGTTATAGCCGGTGGGCCGGTTTTTGGCATGTTGTATCTGCTGATAGATAATAATGGTGCTGATAATTAAAGCAATAGAGCAACTGAATTGCATGACTACTAAAACTTTGCGGGGGAGTGATCCTGTACTACCTGTGCGGTAAGTGCCTTTCAGTACTTTTACCGGGCTAAAAGAAGACAGGTAAAAGGCAGGCCTGCTTCCGGCCAAAAGGGCAGTTACCACCACACCTATTAAAAGGATGAGCCAGAAAAGGGGATTTTCATAAGGTATACTGATCGTTTTACTGGTAAGTATATTAAAGTAAGGCAATAGCAGAACCACAAAAATAAGGGCACATAGACAGGCCAGGAATGTGAGTACAAACGATTCTATGAGAAACTGAAAGATCAAATCGTTGCGGTGGGAGCCGACAGCTTTCCGTACGCCCACCTCCCTGGCCCGCTTTTCCGACCTGGCTGTAGACAGGTTGATAAAGTTGATGCAGGCAATGAGCAGCACCAATATCCCGATAATGCCAAACATGCGAACATATTCAATAAAGCCGCCGCTGATCTGTCCATTCTTGAATTCAGAATACAAATGCCAGTCTTTCAACGCATGTAGAATTACAATGGAATTCATGGCATTGGTGCTGGTGGTTTCGGTATGTTCAATGCGGCCAATTTTAGGAGCTACCTGCGCATAGGTAACGCCGGGCTTTAGTTTAGCAAATATCTGGAATGAATTTTCACCGTAACTCCCGGTACGGGCAGATTTTACATACTCATTCGTTTGTTCAACATAACTGAATGGCACGGCAAATTTAAACTGAAGCGTGGAGTTGGCAGGCAAATCTTTCAGAATTCCGGTTACTTTCAAATCATTTTGATTATCCAGCCGCACGGTTTTGCCCATTGGATTTTCATCCCCAAACAATGCCTTCGCCGTAGACTGGGTGAGTACAATGGAATAAGGGTCTGATAGCACAATAGCCGCATTGCCTTGCAGTAAGGGATATTCAAACATCTTCAGAAAGTCACTGCCGATCATGGCACCAGGCATAAAAAATTTCTTATCGCCTACCATCAGCCCATGAGGACCCATCCAGTCACTTTCAGCTACATATTCAATTTCTGGAATCTGGTTGCGCAGGGCATCTGCTAGTTTTAAGGAGGTAGAGCTAAAGGTAAGGGTATCGCCATTACTGTTGAAATTTCGCTTTACCTGATATAGCTGTTCATAATCAGGAATAAACTTGTCGTACGAAAATTCATGATGTACCCATAATCCAATGATCAGGGCAACAGCCATGCCTGCTGCTAGGCCAAGGATATTGACGGCCCCATCTACTTTATTTTTTAAAAGGTAACGCCAGGCGGTGGTAAAATAATTCTTAATCATAACTTTAGAGTTTTAGAATGTAGTTTGAACCAGGACTAATACTCTGAACCAGGAATACACAGATTTACAGGATTAATAGGCTGACAAAATCCTCATCATCTCTATATCAGATAAATCCCGGTTCCAGACACTATTCATTCCGCAGGCTTTTTACCGGGTTTATCAAGGCTGTTTTAACCGATTGCCAGCTTACTGTGCATAGCGTAATGAGCAAAGTTACTCCGCCAACCATGGCAAAAATCCACCATGAAATGCCTGTGCGGTAAGTAAAGTTTTCCAGCCACCTGTGCATGGAATACCAGGCAAGGGGCGTAGCAATCAAAATAGCCATTAGTACAAGCCTGATAAAATCTGTAGACAATAGCAGCCACAAATCTATCAGGGAAGCGCCCAACACCTTACGCACACCTATTTCCTTGGTACGCTGCTCAGACATAAATGAAGCCAGGCCAAATAACCCTAAGCAGGAAATAAAAATAGCCAGGCTAGCAAAGAAAGCAGCCAGTTTGCCTATGCGCTCTTCAGCCGCAAACTTTTTGGCATACTCCTCGTCAGCAAACTGGTAGTCGAAAGGAGCAGAGGGGATTACCTGCTTAAAAACGGCCTCTATTTTAGGTAAAGCTTCCCCTGCACTTACCGTTGGTTTGATTTTGATGTTGATACAAAGCTGAAGCCCTTGCATAAAAAAGACAGTAGGTTTGATAGGCTCAAATGGCGATCCCATGACCATATCTTTCACTACACCTAGTACAACAAACTCTTTATCCACGCCATACCATTTATTGGTCCATCGTACTAGTTCTCCTACCGGATTAGTTAATCCCAAGTATTTTGCCGCAGATTCGTTGATAATGAAACCAGAGGAGTCAGTGGGCATCTGAGGAGAGAAATCCCGTCCGGCTACAAACTGCCAGCCAACTGTGCTTCCATACTGCGGTGAAACACTCAAGGTGGCCAGGTGTGCTTCAAATTTGGGGTCTTTGCCTTTCCAGCTAAAGCCGCCATTGCCAGACCATATCTCGGTAACCGCGCCTCCGGATTCAGCCATTTCTTCGACTACGCCTGTTTTCTTGAGTTCTTCCCTGAGAATATTGCCTTTATTATAAAAATCATCAGACTTTTTCCAGACCATTAGCAGGCCGTCGCGGGTGTAGCCTACCGGACGGTTTTTAGCAAATATAATCTGGTTATACACAACAATGGTGCATATAAGTAGAGTAACAGAAATGGCAAACTGCATAACCACCATCACTTTACGTGGAAGGGAAGCCAAACGCCCTACCCGGAAAGTACCTTTCAGCACTTTGGTAGGGTTGAAAGAGGACAAATACAACGCCGGATAACTTCCTGCCAGTAATCCGGTCAGCAAAATAAATGTCAGGCTAGCCATCCAAAACCAGAGACTATCCCATAGGATACTCATTTGTTTGCCGGCCAAGTCGTTGAACCAGGGTAGCGCTAGGGTTACCAGTAGTAGAGAAAAGCCGAAAGCCAGGGTAACTACCAGCATTGATTCACCCAAAAACTGCTTTATCAGTTGCAAGCGCTGTGAACCTACTGCTTTGCGGATACCTACTTCCCTAGCCCGTTTCTCAGACCGGGCAGTGGAAAGGTTCATAAAATTAATGCAGGCCAGCAGCAATACAAACCCGCCAATAATACCCACCATCCAGACGAACTGCACAGGCCCACGTTCGGGTACCCCATCTTTAAAATTCGAAAACAAATGCCAGTCGCGCATAGGATGCAGCATAATTTCCGGATGGTACTTTGCTTCCTCTTTCATGTTATCCATGCCTGCAATCACTCTCATTTCGGCATCTTTAATAGCCGCACTCACTTTCTCAAAAGAGGTATTGGGAGCAATTTGTGCATAGATAAAGAGAAAATGATTGTCCCAGTTCTGCTCTTTTAGCCAGGAATTTTCAGCAACATACAACTCCCAAGTAGAAAAAAACTGCACGCCATGTAATGCGCTGTTGTGAGGAAAATCTTTATACACGCCAGTCACCTGCACATTCATTTTGTTGTTAATCACGATGACTTTATTCATGGGGTCAGCCTCTCCAAACAAGGCTTTGGCTGTAGAGGCAGAAAGCATAATGGACTGCTGATCTTTCAAGCCTGACCGGTTGCCACGAGTCATGTCAAAGCTGAACATTTCGGGTGCCCCGGCTTCCATGAACTGGCCGGTTTTGGATAATTTCTTTTCGCCCACTGACAAAATATAGTCCCTTGGCGAAATGGTGGTAACAATATGCTTGAAATTGCTTGCATAGTTTGTTTTCAGTTCACTCACCAAGGGAAACGGCAAGTGCATCTGTCCGGCATAGTGCTTTCCATTAACTGTTGCACCTTTCATGATCTGGGCAATGTCATTGTAATTTTTGTGGTAGGTATTGAACGTCAATTCGTCCCATATCCAAAGGCCATTGAGTATAGCCACGGCCATACCTACGGCTAGTCCACAAATATTAATGAAGGAAAAGCCTTTGTGCTTGATCAGATTCCGGTAGGCAATAGTGAAATAGTTGCGTAGCATAGAGTTAGTGTAAGAGTGGTTTGCTATGATTGGCTATTTGGATTTTATAAGACCTGTTCTATCGAGCGTACCTGCTCCAGCTTAGAAGTATCAATCTTTTCAGCGTTGGCGCTGCCAGTGATAATCAGATTTCCTGCTCCTTCCATGGTGATATAAAGCAAATCTACCTCTACAGCCAAAAAAGCATCCCCTCCTGCACTGGTAGACACAGTCAACTCTTTTGCTTTAATAACCGACTTTGCATATAGCTTTGAAGTATCGCCAACAGCTATGCTGTTGAGTTGCTTATACGTTACATATACCTGTATATCTTCCCCATTGTAAATTCCTTCTGTCTTTACTGTCAACATTCCATTTTCTACAATTGTAATAATGTCGTTTAAGCCAACACCTTTCACTTCCAGCCGCATACTTTCTTTATCGCCTTCCTGCAGATGTACTTGTACCAATCCACCTGTTTTTATGCTATTAAAAGGTTGAATTTGCCGGGTCTCAGTTTGTTGGCTATAACTTATGGAGGTGGCCAGCAGCAGTAGCATAATGCTAAGTAAATAGGTTATTTGTTTCATGTAAGCAGTGTTAAAAGTTTGTCTGGAAGTAGTGTTTTTCTGTGAGTAATGAAATGCTATTTGAACCAGGATCTTTGAGATTGAAGGACTCGCAGAATCATTTTTAACTCTCTAGTATTCCTGTTGATCTATCAATATTATAATCATGGTTGCAACTATTACTCACTCCGCAGGCTTTTCACTGGGTTTATGAGTGCCGCTTTGATAGCCTGATAACTCACTGTGAGCAAAGAGATGGCAAAGGCCAGCATTCCGGATATGGCAAACACCTGCCAGCCAATAGCTATCTGGTAGGCAAAGTTTTCCAGCCAGCGGCTGGCAGCCCAGTAGGCCAGTGGCCAGGCAAGTAGCATCGCCAGCAGCACCAGTTTCAGCAAGTCTTTAGAAAGTAGCACTACTACTCCGGGAACAGAGGCCCCCAACACCTTGCGGATGCCTACTTCTTTGGTGCGTAGCTGGGTAGCATACGCCGACAAACCAAACAAGCCCAGGCAGGAAATGAGTATAGCAAAGCCGGCAAATACCTGAAAAACATTACTCATCCGGTTTTCTGACTCATACAGGCGATTGAGTTTCTCATCCAGAAATGTGTAGCTAAATAAGCTGCCGGGTGATAAAGTATTAAATGTTTTTTCCAGAGACTGTAAGGTAGAGGGCAGTTCCCCTCCCCGGATGTTGACCAGCATATAATTTGTCCAGAAAGGCTTATGAACGATCACTAGGGGTTCCACTGCCGTATGCAGGGAGGCAAAGTGGAAGTCTTTGACTATACCTACGATCTCACCTGTATCCCCTCTGGAGATATATTTACTGCCTACCAGTGACTGCTTGTTTAGCATCTTTGCAGCAGACTCATTGAGAATATACGCCGTTTTTGTAAGCGGCAGATTTGAAAAATTACCTCCTTCTTTCAACTCAATATTAAAAGTGGGCAGAAAATTCGCATTTACCCACATATGGCGGATCTGCAGGGCTTTGTCCGGGTCATTCAGGGGAGTAAACATCTCTGTACTAAAGCGGTCGCCGGGCAAGGTTGAGACCATCGAGAAGTTAGAAACTGCTGGATTTTCACCGAGCTCTTTCATAATGGCTCCTATCTTTTCATACATCCTGCCGTACATTTTTACGGCCACCAGCTGATCTTTATCAAAGCCTACATCTTTGCTATGAAAGTATTGCAACTGCTGATAAATAATGACGGTGCTGAAAATCATACAGACTGACACAACAAACTGGAAAGTAACCAAGCCCTTGCGTATCAGGCTAAATTGCCAGCCCGTATTCTTCTTGCCTTTCAATGAAGTGATGGGGTGGAAACTTGCCACAAACCAGGCCGGATAGCCACCAGATATAAGGCCAGTCAGCAGGGTAAGCAAGACGACAAAGGAAATATTGGGCAGCGTATATAGCTGTTCCATGCGGATATTTTTTCCGGCAAGCTCATTGTAGAATGGTAACACTATAGCAAGTAGTACTATGGCTAACGTGGTAGCAAATAGGGTAAGCAGCAGGGATTCTCCAATAAATTGCCTGATGAGCTGGCCTCTGCCGGCACCTACTACTTTCCGCACCCCTATCTCTTTGAGCCGGCCTAAAGCCTGGGCGGTAGAAATGTTAATAAAATTGACTGCTGCCAGCAATAGTATAAGAAAAGCCGCCACTGAAAATATATAGACATAGGTAATGTCACTGTTGGGTGCCATTTCTTTTTCCAGCCTGGAGTGCAGATGAATAGCTGTAACAGGTTGCAAGTGCAGCTGCCGGCTAGATAGTATCTGCTCCCTTGTTTCGCCAGTTGGCTGGTAAAACTTCACCATAAACTCTGGCATCTTACCTTCTACTGCCTTTTTAGATTCGGGAGATTTTAGGAGTAAATAGTTATAAAAGCTTGCCCATCCACGGCTGTTCAATTCTTCTTTGTCCTGGTAGGTGTAGCGGGTGGCCATGGATACAAGGAAGTCGAATTGCAGGTGCGTAGCAAAGGTAAAATCTTGCACCACACCACTCACCGTAAACGTGCCATTGGAAATGTCATCCTGAATAATTTTTCCTATGGGGTTTTCATCACCAAAATATTTGCGGGCAGTAGCTTCTGTGAGTACAATGGTATTTACCTCCTGTAAAGCCGTTTGCGGATTCCCCTGGATAAATTTCAAATCAAACACATCAATTACTGTTTGGTCTGCGAAAAAACCATTTTTTTCCTCGAACCTATTGGGGTTGCCATTAGCTGGTGTATAACTCAGCACCATATCGGGGTACGGGCGGTGAAACCGAGCTACTTGTTCAATCTCAGGCATTTCCTCTGCCATAGTTGTACCCATGGGTGGTGAAGTAGCTGCCCAGTGTCGCCCATTATCGCCGATATTCTCATTGGTAATGCGGAAAATACGGTCTGCTTTGGAGAATCTCTGGTCGTAACTTAGTTCTTCTTTTACATGAACTACGATCAGTAATGCACAAGCAAGGCCTATAGACAACCCAACAATATTCAGCAGGCTATTCAGCTTGTGCCGGAACAGATTCCGTATAGCAATGGTGAGATAATTTCTTAACATGTTTGTAATGATTAGTGAGCAATGCTTTAGGATTAGTTAACCGTTACTCTTATGGGCACTCGTACTCATTAGTCATTATTCACTTCTCAGGCTTTTCACCGGGTTGGCTAAGGCTGCTTTAATGGCCCGCCCACTTACAGTAAGGGCAGCTACCAGCAACGATAAAGCAATAGACGCGATAAAGGGTGCACTACTAACAGGTATCCGGTAAGCAAAATCGGCCAGCCATTCATTAGTAATATATAAGGCAGCCGGCACCGCAACCAGGCCTCCGATCAACACTAGTTTCAGGAAATCTTTCCCTAGCAGCAGCACAATCTGGCCCATAGACGCCCCTAATACTTTACGCACACCAATTTCTTTGACCCGCTGCTCAGCCATAAAGGAAGCCAGGCCGAACAAACCCAGAACAGCAATAAAAATAGTAAGCAGGGTAGCATACAGTAAGGTCTGCCCCAGGCGAGTCTGGTTGTCGTAGAGTTTAGCAAAATCTTCATTGAGGAATGAGTATTGTACCGGATGAGCTGGCTCAATGCGTTTCCAGAAGTCCTCTACAAAAGCCACGGTAGACCGGATATCCTGGGAAGCCATGCGGATAGCTGCATACTTACCTCCCCGCTGTTTCACATTGGGCAGCATAATAAGTGGCTCAATCTTAGACTGTAGACCTTGGAAATGGAAGTCTTTTACTACTCCTATAATGGTGCCCATCTTTTCCTGTCCGCTAGAGCCTATGGGGTGCCCAACCGGATTTTGCAAGTTGTACTTACGAACGAAGGCCTCATTTACCACCCACGACCTACCGGTGGTATCGGTATAATCCTGCCATGTAAAGAATTGACCTTGCACCATTTGCAAGTCAAGCGTTTTGATAAAATCCGGGTCTGTCCAGTACATGAAAGCACCCTGATCTTCTTCCACACCGGCAATCTTAAACATGTTATCGGGGCTCCAGGTACCAGGTAGGCTGGAGGAAACAGTAATACCGGCTATTTTAGGGTTCTGCTTCATTTCTGACTTTAGTGCCTGAAGACGGTCTACCGCTTCAGGAGTATTGATGGGCACTACTAATGTTTGCTCACCGGCAAAACCCAGTTCCTGGTCATGCATATACTGCACCTGCCGGTAAATAAACGACATTACAATAGCTACCGTAATAGCCATGGCAAACTGCACAATTACCAGGCCCTGGCGCAAAAACTGCCCGCGGTCACGTTGTAAGCCTTTGCCCTTCAGCACCTCCACCGGACGGTACGACGACAAGAAGAAGGCCGGATATAAGCCGGATAGTACTCCCAGAACCAGTATCAATACCAGCAGATAAGGGCTTATGGTTACCCACTGTGTCCATTCCAGCTGCAGATTCTTATTGGTTACTACATTGAATGCAGGCAGAAACAGATAAGATAGTATGATTACCAGAGGCAAACAAGCCAGACTTTGTAAGCTCGATTCTGATAAAAACTGGATAACCAACTCCTGCCGGGTAGCGCCCGTTACTTTGCGTACCCCCACTTCACGTGCCCGTTTGGCGGCTTGTGCGGTAGCGAGGTTCATATAATTGATGCCGGCTATGATTAAAATGACAATGGCTACCGTACCCAGAATAACAGAATTGCGGTAGTCTCCTTTTATGGTGAAGGGGCCACCCATGCTGTCGGAATGCAAATAGATAGCCTGTAGCGGTTGTAGCTTCCAGTCAGGGAGCTGTCCATATTTTACGTTGAATTTGGCTGCTTCTTCTTTGGTGCGGTCAGTGGCTACTTTGGTTACTTTTGCCTCCAAATCGGCTATCTTTGCCTGGGCTTGGAGAGCCACATAGGTTTCGGGATTATTGCCACCCCATGATTCAAAATAGCTCTTAGGATCGGTGTAGTAAATTTCGGCTTCCAGATGTGTTTTGCCAGCATAGGGCGCCAGCACCCCGGTTATTTTATAGTCTTGCGTATCATTTACCCGTAGGGTTTTGCCTACTGGATTTTCATTGCCATATAGTTTATGGGCTAAAGCCTCAGTAAGCACAGCCGAGTAAGGTTGATCTAAGGCTGTATGCCTGTCTCCATGGACAAAGGGAAAACGAAATACTTTCAGAAAACTACTGTCTGTAGTTACTGCCAGCAACGTGTAGAGTGATTTGTTTTCTTCGGTAGTCAGCAGAACCTGTCCGTTATTAACCAAACCAGTAGCAGCCTCTACTTCCGGAAATAGTTGCTGCATGGTATGTGCCAGCGGCGGCGGAGTCCAGGCACTGCCTCCGGGGCCTCCACCCCATTGCCGGTATACCCTATGAATATTTTCCGCATTAGGAATCCATGTATCATAACTCTGCTCCTGCCTCACATACAGCATAATTAAAGTGGCTACTGTTAGGCCTACCGCCAGTCCGGAAATATTCAGTAAGGTATATATCCGGTGTTTACTGAAGTTCCGGAGGGCAATGGTTATATAATTTTTCAGCATGGATACTAGTAGTTGAGTAGTTAGAAAGCAGGGGCCTAAAAAAAGGTATTTATAAGTTGTACTGGTGATTGATTTATATGTGGTTAATCAAATTACTTGCCGTTGCTGCAAGATTCTTATTGAGAGTGATTAAGGCAGTTCTGCAGGAAAAAATAGTAGATTAGGTGTACGAAAACGGACATTCTATTGTCCATTTTCGTACATGCTTATGTTAAAAGGTTTACTGAAGCACGTATTACTAGAAAGAAAAAGCCGCTAAGTCAAATTATACAAAAAGTAAAATGCTTTTACTTCAGAATGTTTAAGGAGGAGCCTACTTCTTAGCCGGATGTAACAGATACTATTTTTTAGGGTATCTACTTTAGATTGTCAAATAAAAATAGATATAAGTAAACCCAAAGCGGGTTTGTCCCAATATGGTGGAGACTGAGTCTAGCTTAAGCAGTCAATTATGTACTACCACTATTTTTCAAATTGCCCAGGGCTTAAACACTCCATTGAAGAATGTCTTCTCTAGCGATTATACCTGCTATGGATATCCTCGAAAATATTCTGCTTAGCCTCTTTTCGGCTTATGTACTGCCGATTTTAAAATCAATTCCTGTTTCAAAGTAAAAACTTCCCATAGCAGCATTGTCATAACTACCCTAAGATGAAATCTTGTTTAAGCTCCATTTGCTTTTCGACTCATCGAACAAGTAATATTATTTTTCTCCAGTAGATTTTGAGAATCATAGTTAAATGAGCACAATGAAAAGGCAAAGAAAGCTTTACTAGTATTAATAAATGAATCATAAGCTAATTTCGCCTCACTTCTTACCATAACTGTGGTAGAATTGATACCATCGAAAAAGTTAATCCTTTGTACTGTTCTAAATTATCTTACTGTTTTAAAATATGCCCCAACTCAGGTTACGGTACTTATATTATTAAATAGACTTTTGAAGAAAACTGTCCATTCCCGAACAATAGGTGTTCTAAATCCGAACACTTAACAGATTTTTTATCCCATCCACTGGCTTACTCTACTCATTAGTCGTTTTCTTACCTGCTGCTATATCTGCCGTCCATCTAGACTACTCACCATTCATTGATTTATTGGCTTCCCAAAGCAACTTATAGGCTTTTTCTTCATCATATGGTATAGAATTGACAGATAAGCTAGTAGAAACAAACAACTATAGAACCCATTTGTAATCAAACTAAAACTGTATAAATCATGAAAACGCTATCAACTATTGCTCAAAAAAACAACATCCGTAACCTACTTGCTGGGCTTACTTTATCTATAGGTCTGCTTGTTGCCGGTACGGCCTCTGCACAAACCACCCCCCAACAGACGGTTAGCTTTGCAGACAACCAGGCCTTTCATAGTCAAACCTCGGATGATTTTAAAGTAGCCGTTTTCCCTATGGCCAATTCTTTAACTATGAAAGTGGTGTTAGAAAATCCTAACAAAGACAAGGTGACTGTACTTATCAAGAATAGTGAAGATGAAGTGGTATACCGGAAAATAGTAGGCAACAATCCAGTCATTCATGGGAAATTCGATGTCTCCGGGCTTGACAATGGAACCTACACTATGGTCATTGAGAGTGCCCATCAGAGCTATGCTAGCCCTTTTTCGGTGCAAACCCACCAGGAACGAATTGCTAAAGCCTATTAAGCATATATCTTCTTTTTATTCCTACCACAGAGGCTTGTTTACCATTAACAAGCCTCTGTGATTTTTATCCTGCTCTATATACTTCCAGGGTTTTGTGGACAGGCGGTACCAAGTAAAAAATGACCGTTTGCTAAAGTTAATAGCGGAAAGCTCAAAACACCCTTTTCGATTAAAACCAAACTAAAAAATACATCAGCCATTTGTCTACAGCAAAATTTAAAAACGCAAAACCGCTTGATTTGCGAAATAAAGCAGTTTTGCAGGTATTCCGTATGAATTCGAACTAATGGCCTATGGCTTGGAAGAGACTCGCCTGTCTACTGTAATCCAAGTAGGTATACTGCATAGGTTCCATAACTAATTTTTCAATAACCTTTCTATTTCTTTTCGCTAGGAAAAAACAGGCAGTTAAGCTATGCTAAAAAGCTTTATGCACAAGCCGTGCACCTTAAAAGATAGCACCTTTCTCAGAAAAGAGATTCTGATGATATACAATTACTACTCATACAATCCGTAAACTGAGTTGAGTACTTGCTATAGGCAAAGACTCAGCAGCATTAACCAATCCGCATTTGGTCCAATACCGGACAACAGGTGTCCGTTTTTTGGACAGTTAGCCATAGTGCCTGATTGTAAATACGGCCATTGCCATAAATAGCAGGCGATTTGAATGACTGGCAAAGGATTTGTCTTGCATAATTATAACTAATCAAGAGACATCTACTTATATGCGCAGATCATTTCTAGGTGAGTTTGAAGAAATTGTTTTGCTGGTAGTCGCCAGTTGCCATCCGGAAGCTTATGGAGTAAACGTGTGGGAACAAGTACAACAGCAAACGGGCCGTAAAATTACGATGAGTGCCGTGCACGCTACTTTGTACCGGCTAGAAGAAAAAGGGTTTCTCAACTCCAGCATGGGCGAGCCAACCAATGAAAGAGGTGGCCGGCGGAAGCGCTTTTTTATACTTACGACGGCAGGAGCCCATGCCATACACGAAATTCAGGCGCTGCGCAGTAAGCTCTGGCAGAATATTCCGCAAGGAGCCATTCAGCTTTTTGGCATCTAGATAGAGCGCAAAGGGTACTTGAAAATGGAGCATGGACGAAGGGCAAAGGTCCATTATCCTTACCCTATGCCTATACTTCTGCTAATCTTTTAATCTTATAAATCTTGGTTCAGAAAACTATGCAAAAAAGACCATCTGTGCCACCCCGACTGGCAGATCATTTTCTGGAATGGTTTCTTCCAAAACATCTGCTTGAGGATGTGCAGGGAGACTTGCAGGAAATATTTTATAAACAGGTAAGTACGATAGGCTTGAAGAGAGCCCGCAAAGAATACTGGCTAACGGCCATCCGCTATGTACGCCCATACTTTTTTAAACGCAGAAAGAAACCCACTTGCTATACTAAACCGCTCTATATGGATATGCTACGGAATTATTTCACTATTGCTTTCCGGAATCTGCAACGTAATAAGGCATACACACTGATCAATATTCTGGGCCTAGCGCTTAGTATGGCCTGCGGTATACTCATATTTACCCTGGTACAATACCACCTGAGTTTTGATACGTTTCACTCCCATGCCGACCTGATCTACCGTATTGTTACCGATCATCGTATCAGTCCAATGCCCAATGTACCCAATCCTTTGGGCAAAGAGTTCCGGGAAGAGTATACCTTCGCCCAAAAAGTAGCCCGGATATTTACCGTTGAGGGAAAAGTCATTACCATACAAGATGGCAACGAAACCAAAAAGTTCAAGGAAGACGAAGTAGCTTTTGCGGAAAGCGATTTTTTTGACATTTTTTTCTATCCGCTACTCCGCGGAGATAAAAACACCGCTTTAGCCCAGCTCAATACGGCCATTATTACGGAGAAAATCGCCCGGAAGTATTTCGAAAGCGAAGATCCGGTAGGTAAAACTTTCCGGTTGGATAACCGGATAGATTTTACAATTACCGGCGTGCTCAAAGACTTTCCGCCCACTACTGACCGGCAGACTGGCATCTACCTCTCCTACCCCACCTTAAAATCATATAATGAATGGGCTGCCAGCGATGCTGCCTGGGGTGGAATAACGAGTAGCATGCAGTGTTTTGCTTTACTCAAAATGGGAGTAAAGCCGGTAGACGTGGAAAAAGCATTAATGGCCTATCCAGTAAAACACGATCGTCCCAACGATCACTACAAACTACAGCCACTGTCTGACATGCATTTCAATGCGCAGTACGAAGGCGTGATGGAGAAGGGAAATCTCTGGATAATTTCCCTGATTGGCCTTTTCCTGATCGTATCGGCTTGCGTAAATTTCGTTAACCTAGCCACTGCACAGGCACTTAAACGCGGCAAGGAAGTAGGCGTACGAAAAGTGCTGGGAAGTGTACCGCGCCAGCTGTTTGGACAGTTTATTGCCGAAACGTCTTTGCTTACGCTAATTGCCGTAGTGTTGGCTTTTGGACTGTCGATAGTAATCTTGCCCTATGTAAATAACCTATTCGCCTCCCAGATGCCTATGAGCTTTTTTCTGGATAGGCAATTGCTCCTATTTATTCTATTATTATCCCTGGTAATTGTTCTGTTTTCTGGCTCCTATCCCGGATTGATCCTTGCCCGGTTCCAGCCAATTTTAGCTCTGAAAGGCAAACTTACGCAGCGGCACGTGGGTGGTTTTCCTTTGAGGAGAGCCCTAACTGTGACTCAGTTTGCAATTTCGCAGATTCTCATTATCGGCATGATTGTTATTGCCAGCCAGATGCGCTATTCTACTAAATCGAATATGGGTTTTGATAAAGAAGCGGTGGTGATGATTCCCGTGGCGTCAGAATCATCACCGACGACCATGAATAGCCTGAAAAACCAGCTTTCCGGAATTGCCGGTGTGGAAAATGTATCGCTCTGTTTCGCGGCTCCTGCCTCAGAAGATAGTTGGGAAACATATGCAAAAATTGTTACAGGTACCGAAGATGAAGGGCTTAGTGTAAGCTGCCGGGCTGCCGACGAGCAGTATGTATCTTTATTCGGGCTGGAGCTTATAGCCGGGCGAAATTTGTTTCCTTCAGATTCTGTACGGGAATTTATCATTAATGAAGCTTTTGCCCGGAAGCTGAATGTTTCTTCACCTGAGGAATTAATTGGAAAGAAACTTACCGTAAACACGACCTTAACTGGTCCAATAGTGGGTGTAGTCAAAGATTTTCACGACCAGTCTTTTCATGAAGTTATCAAACCGATATTTATCACAACGTTTCCAGACGTGTACAATGCGTATGCGGTGAAAATCAACGGAGCAAATGTACGGAACACCTTAGCGGAGTTGGAAAAAACCTGGACCGCCATGCACCCCGACAAAATATATGAATATCAGTTTTTGAACGAACAAATTGCTGAATTTTACCAAACTGAGGAATTGATGCTCATTTTAATACAGGTGTTCGCCGGTATAGCTGTCTTCATTGGCTGTCTTGGCCTATATGGACTTGTTTCATTCATGGCTGTGCAAAAGACCAAAGAAGTAGGCATCCGCAAAGTATTAGGAGCAACGGCGTACCAGATTCTATGGCTGTTTTCCAAAGAGTTTTTGTCGCTGATTGGCATTGCCTTCTTGATAGCTGCACCAGTTGCGTATTACTTTATGCAACAGTGGCTGGATAACTTCACGTACAGCGTTCCGTTTAGTAGCGGCTATTTTGCACTAGCTCTAGGTGCTTCCATACTCATTACTCTTTTCACCGCCGGATATAAATCTATCAAATCGGCTTTTGCCAATCCTGTTAAATCACTGCACAATGAATGAGTATAAAAAAAATTTACGGCCGCCCCACTTTGTAGATAAATTCCTGGAAAGGTTCTTACCCGAACATTTGCTGGAAGATGTGCAGGGAGATCTCCATGAAATGTACTATAAACAGGCAAGTACCATAGGAGAGGCCGCAGCCAGAAAAGAATATATATTTACAGCCATCCGCTACATCCGACCTTACTTTTTCAGACGCAGGAAAAAATCTGCTTATTACACCAAACCACTGTATACCGATATGTTACGAAATTATTTTATCACTGCTCTCCGAAATATGCAACGGAATCCGGTGTATAGCCTGATTAATATTCTTGGATTGACACTAAGTATTACCGGTTGCCTGCTTATTTATCTATTTGTCAGTTTTGAAAAGAGCTATGACACGTATCATCCCCAAGCAGCCCGCGTTCACCGGATAGTCACGCAAGAGATTTATCCGGAAGGCACTTCCTATACGGTTGGTACCCCATTGCCGATGATTGGGGGCATCAGAACTGACTTTCCGCAACTGCTGGGAGCTACGGTTGTTTTCGGCTTAGATGAAATAAAAGTAGTTGTACCCATTGAAAAAGCTACTAGTTCGCCGAAACGTTTTAAGGAGGAAAAAGTAACGGCTTTTGTAGAGCCATACTATTTTGATTTCTTCAAGTACCAATGGATTGCTGGCAACCCTAAAGAAGCCTTATCGGTACCCAATACAATTGTCCTATCCAGGAAAATGGCGCAGAAATATTTTGGCTCAGAGAATCCAATAGGTAAGAAACTTCATCTGTTCTTAGGAGATTTACAGGTGATGCAGGTAACCGGACTGGTAGAAAATCCGCCTGCTAACACTGACTTTCCTTTTCATTTACTGATTTCCTATGCCTCTTTTGAAAATTTTAAAATAGGTAACACCAAAGACTGGAGAACGCTCAACGGTGGATCACAAGTGTACGTGAAGCTTCCGGATAATTTTCCAGCAGGGCAATTTGAACAAGCATTGGTTGACTTCAATAAAAAATACCGGACAGGAAATGGGGCAGATATTAGTAAGTTTCGGGTGCAGCCACTTTCTGACATCCATTTTAATGAAGAGCTTACCAATTTTAATGCGCGTACCATCAGCCGGCAAACCTTACTGGCTATCAGTCTGGTAGGCATCTTTCTGCTTGTAACGGCCTGTATAAACTTTGTTAACTTAGCCACTGCACAAGCCATCAAGCGGGCCAAAGAAGTAGGCATCCGTAAAGTATTGGGCAGCAGCCGGAGCCAGTTAAAGAGCCAGTTTTTTGGGGAGACTTTTCTTATTACAGCTACTGCCCTGCTAGTAAGCGCCGGACTTGTGTGGCTACTGCTTAAACCATTTAATAATGTATTAGACAGCCAGCTTCCGGCAGATGTACTTACACAGCCAGCTTTGTGGGCAGGTGCTTTGTTATTGATGGTGCTGATCACCCTGCTGGCTGGGGCTTATCCGGCAATTATACTGGCAGGCTATGAACCTATACGGGCATTAAAAAGCAAAATCGACACAGCCCATGCAGGTAGTTTTACCCTCCGGCGCAGCCTGGTAGTACTGCAGTTTTCTATTTCACAGGTGCTCATTATCGGCACGATTGTTATTAGTGCACAAATGGCTTACTTACGTAACTCATCTTTGGGCTTTACTAAAGAAGCTGTAATCCGTGTACCTCTAGCTGGAAACAAAGCCACCCAACTGGAAGCTTTGCGTTCGGAACTGCAGTCTTTCCCGGGCATCCGGAATGTGAGTTATTCCATGTACACCCCTTCCTCGGAAGGCAACTGGGATACTGAATTTACCTATGATAATTTGCCGGCAAAGGCTGCTTTTCCAGTTTTTATGCGTGTAGCCGATACAGCCTATTTCAGCACCTACGATTTGCAGATTATTGCTGGACGCAAATATGTGAGCAGTGATACAATAAAGGAATTTGTAGTAAATGAAACGTTTCTTGCAAAAATGGGCATCCGTAACCCGCAGGAAGTCCTGGGTAAAACCCTGTCGCTGAACGGCAGTACGGGATCAGTGGTAGGCGTAGTAAAGGATTTTCATACACATTCGCTGCATAAAGCGGTTGTACCTACGGTGCTAACGTCCTGGCGGGGTGCGTATTTTGTGGGCAATATCCGGCTTGCTTCAAATGATATCGAAAACGTCCGGCAGAGTATCGCAAACCTTGAAAAAGCCTGGAAGACAACCTACCCAGATGGCATCTTTGAATACCAGTTTATTGACGATATGCTGGCTGACTTTTATAAGAAAGAAGCACAGCTTGGGCAGCTTTTCAGAATATTTGCCGCAATAGCCATTTTTATTGGCTGCTTGGGCTTATATGGATTAGTATCCTTTATGATTACACAAAAAATAAAAGAGATTGGCGTACGTAAAGTACTCGGTGCCACGGCTACCCAGATTTTGTGGCTATTTACCAAAGAACTTCTATTGATGATTGGCATTGCTTTCCTGATTGCCGCACCGCTTGCCTACTACTTTATGAGCCAGTGGCTGCAAAATTTTGAATACAGCATTTCTGTACATGCCGGGTATTTTATGCTTGCCTTAAGTGCATCACTAGGCATTGCCTTGCTTACAGCTGGCTACCAATCAATTAAAGCATCCCTTGCTAATCCGGTAAAGTCCCTGCGAAGTGAATAATGACTGACAAAAGCTGTCGCTAGTAAATACAAAATAATATTAATAAAATTTCACCTAAAACAATCCCCATTATGACTTACACAAGTAAAAAGTTACCAAAATACATGTTCCGCTTTGCCTGCATACTGGCTCTAGTCAGCATGAGTTGCTTTTGCGCATATACACAGAATCCACCAGCTTCCGCTGGTGCTTTAGTAAGTAAAACTAATACTGCTGCAACACCCAGCTATGAAGGCATTTATGTAGTAATTACTTCACAGACAGATAATGCCATGCTGCAAGAAATCGAGAATAAGCTAAAAAAAGCTGGAATTTATTTTAAAGCAACAGAAGTAAATTTTACTAATGGGCTTCTGACAAATATTACGCTTGCTGTGGATATACCCGGCGTGTATAAAGCCACCAGTAGCTATGGAAAAGAGAAAGAGCCTTTACCAGCATCAGTCATATTTTATCATGAAGCCTCAAAAGGCGCAGGTCTGAGTGGAGGTATTCCAGAAGCCTTATCAGAAAGAGGTAAGCTTGTTGTGACCAATAACTTAAAAGGTGTGCTTATCTTATATGATGCGGATAATATGGAATGTAGCGGCACAGTTCATACCAACTGGAAGTCTAAATAAAAGAGGTTACCTAGAAATAAAAGCTACTTGGTTTAGCATAATAACTAATCTGACAAAGACTACACCTTTATTGTGAATACAACTTTCTTACTTACTGGTAAATTAAAATACAAATCACCTCATGCATAAACCTATACGTCTGCCGGCTCATGTAGACCTCATTCAGAAGTGGTTTTTATAAGCTGATACATACTGTCAACTGTAAAAAGGAAGGGCGATGCTGCCCTTCTACTTCAAATCAAATAAGCAATACTACTACAATAGACTAGTTTCATTTAATTCTCCTTTTAATATTCGCTAATGTACTAAACATTCACTACGCAAGTCCCACTATGGTAAGGCTTTGGGCTCAGGTAGAGCTGGTGGTTGTTAAAATGTGGTGTTTCTTGCATTCCTTAGTTTTTAGTCTTTATGAGCACCTTGTTCTGGAAAAGGATGTCAGCAACCTGATGAGCCATTTTTTCAGCACCTCCCGCTGAATGAAGGTTTGAAAAACATACGATGGTCACTTGTTGCTTAGGCAGGCGCATGACATAACTATTAAACCCAATGTCCCCTCCGGCATACCAGATGATTTGCTCCCCTTTATATTCTCCAAACACCAGTCCAAAGGCATCATTATCTTTGTTGTGAGAAAATTTCATACGTTGATGCATTAAATTGTAGAAGGGCTTTCCTCCCAATTGCTGACTATAGAAATTTTGATTCCACTTCTGATAGTCTTCTACAGTAGTAAATACTCCACTGCCTCCATAATGAGGAGCATTGCGATGAGCTTGAAAAAACTCCCCCTCTGACCTCAAGTAATAGCCAGCTTTTTTGGTTTCTTCTACCAGCTCTTTGGTTCTTGGCACATAGCCGATAGCCCGGTTCTTTATAATGACCGTGACATCATCATTAACCTGTGTGCTGTTCATGCCTAGAGGCGCAAATATATTCTTATGAGCATACTGAGCAAATGTCTGTCCACTAACTTTTTCTACAATCTTGGTTAACAGCATGTAATTGACATTGCTGTAAGTCCACTTGGTCCCTGGCTCATATTCAAGTTTTGGTTGGCTAAGAGAAACAGCAATAGCCGTATCTACGGTGAAGTAATCGTATAGATTCCAATTCAAGCCATTCTGGTGGGGTAAGCTGTGGTACTCAGGAATACCACTAGTCATATACACTAAATGTTTGATTTTAATTGGGTAGTTATACTTGCCTACAGCAGGTACATATTTTTTTACTTCATCCTCTAAAGAAAGTGAATCTCGAAGAATGAGCAGGGCAATACAAGCGGCTGTAAATTGCTTGGAAAGGGAAGCAATATTAAATACCGAGGCAGGCGTAAGAGGAATATTATAATCTAAGTTTGCCATGCCATACCCTTGCTGATAAAGGCTCTTTCCATTCGCAAAAACTCCAATGGCATACCCTGGCATGTTGGCTCCTTTGTATTCCTTAAAAAGAGCGTCAATTTGTTCAATGGTAGTTTCAGAGAGTTCTTTTGGCTGACTAAATCCTTGAAAGCAATCGAGTAAGGCAAAAATTATTATTAATTTTTTCATAATTATTGATTGCAAGTATTGGAACAACCATTCCCGTATATGGGTCCTATTGCGGTAAAGCCCTGCGGTGAGGCAAGGCTGGTTAACGGCGAATAGAGGGTGATGAGCAAATCTTAGTTATTTTTATCGGTTTCGTTGTAGTAGAAGAGTATAATAGGTAAGCACTTCTTTTGCACCTACTATGCCTGCTTGCCAAGTAGGCATTATGGAGGCGCTTCTTTTTAGTTCAATATTATATGTTGGCTAATAACGTAGAAGCACTTTTCGCAGTATGAGACTTTGAAAAACTGCTGTTGAGCCTTTGTTCTGTTGCAGAATAAAGATAATTAGTTCAGAACATTTTCGAAAGCCCATGTTGCCGAAAGCTATTGTTGTGTGCCGGTTCCATTATTCCATTATCCTATTACTCAACTCGTATGCAAATTCATCCATGTTTACAGTACCCGTATTGCTGAGGAGAATAATAGTCAAATTTCCGTTTAAGAAATAAACCAGCTTGCCTTGCGCCCCCATAATGCGCCCCGGTCGCTGTATCGTTGTGTATTTTTTACCTTTAAATTCCCAATCACCCACCCATACACTATAGCCATAAGCATCAAGTCCTGGTTTTACCATCATTGCTAAGGTCTCCTTCTTTAGCAGTTTGGTGCCAAACAAGGCATTCAAAAATGTTAGAAGGTCAGTGGTGGTGGCGTACATAGCGCCTGCCGCATACCAGTTCTCGATATAAACAGGCAAATCATTGACTAATTGCTTTAAATCGTCTCTCAAAAAGTAGGTATCAGCCAATTGCTTTACCACATCATGTTGATGTAAAAAGCCTGAATTTTTCATTTGTAAAGGTTGCAGGATTCGTTCCTGGAGCACCTGCTCGTAAGGCTTGCGTTCAATTTGCTCAATAATTTTTCCCAGGATAATATACTCAGCGTTGTTATAGTTAAATACCTTACCCGGCTCTGATACAAGGGTATCGCTACAATACTTGATCAGTAATTCCTCACTGGTTAAAGGCTTTTGATAAACGGGTAACCCATTTTTTAAGGCACTTTCGATGCTAGTTATGGTATCTATATTTACCATTCCGGAGGTGTGATTCAGTAGCTGATGGATGGTTACCTTCGTAGCGCCTTCCCCTGTATAATGGGGCAAATAGGTGTTAATCGTTTGAGCTAAACCAATTTTCCCCTGTTCATGAAGTTGCAAGATCAGTACAGCGGTAAATAATTTGGTAATGGAGGCAATCTTATATTTCGTTTCGTTTGTATCAGGCACGCTAAAGGGCCGATTAGCCAATCCAAAACTTTGGTGGTAGTGAACCTTACCATTGCGTTGAATCAAAATCGTTCCATTAAAGTTATACTCATTTACGTACGTGTTTACAAAACGATCAAGGGTATCAAGCTCATTTCTAATGAATGCTTCCAACTTTTCATGGCCACCGGGAAATGAAGGAGGGCTTTGCATTTTAACATTTTCTGTAGCATAATAAGTTAGTTCTTTAACGGGTTTATGCTGAGCTACTAGATTGGCTACCACCAACAAGCTTAGAAGGGAAGATAAGGCAAACAGCTTTGTCATCATGTTTGGGTTAAAGTGATTCTTCTTCCAGATTCACTTTTCATTCGCTTAGTTGCTTCCGTTTTCTTTTTTATTTGCGCATAACAAGTGGCTAAACGCAACTATTAGCAAAAGTAATCTTGGTGAAAAGGCCTTTTCAGGAAGAAGCTAAGAAGAATATCACTGCTGATTTAGTTTCAAAAAGGTGAGTAGAATCTTACTACTTATAAAATTTCATTACTCATTCATTTTTGAATCATGTTTTATCCTATTTTGTGCCAAAAGCGGACAATGTATTGTTCGATTTCGTACACCTACCTTTCTGCATGCCTTTATGAATGGCTTTTTCTCCTTATTTAAACCTTTTTTAGACTTGGCAAGTGATTTGGTTAACAGAATTTAACTAAATGCCCCGCCTATGAGAAAAGCTTATGTAGGGGAGTTTGAAGAACTGGTTCTGCTGACTACGGCCATCTTACGCGGCGATGCTTATGGCGTGTCAGTATCCAAAGAGCTCAAGCAGTTCACAGGCCGTTCGGCGAGTATAGCGGCGGTGCACATATCCCTGCACCGCCTGTTGGACAAAGGCTTGGTGAATGTGAATTCACATATGAGAGGTGCTACGATGTGTAGAGGAGGCCGCAGGAAGCGGCTATTTATAGTTACACCAGCCGGAAAACACATCTTACTGGAAATTCATGATACACGCAACTTGATGTGGAACCTGTTACCTAAAACTTCCTTTTCATGATATGGTCTGGAGCCTTGAGTTGCAAGAGTAAAAAAATTTACAGGATTATAAAGTATTTGGATGAGTACGTATCAGCTTCCACCAAAACCTCCTACATGGGCTACTACCCTGTTGGAAAAGCTCTGCCCGAATGAGTTGCTGGAAGAAGTAGGAGGCGACTTGCAGGAACTCTTTGAGGAACGGGCAGCCGAAGCAGGGGAGAAAACAGCCAGAAGAGAATATGTCCTGGCGGTACTGGGTTATCTGCGGCCTTTCGCCTTCAAAAGAAAAGCAACTAATTATTGTCCACCTATAACTTATTTAGATATGTTCAATCACTACCTTAAAACGGCTACCCGTTATTTCTGGCGGCAAAAAGGCTACTCCTTCCTAAATATTGCCGGCCTCTCTCTTGGCCTGGCCACCAGCCTGCTGATTCTGCTCTGGGTGCACGACCAGCTAAGCTACGACGGGTTTCATGCGCACAAAGACCGCCTCTATTATGTATGGCACAACGTGAACCAGTCTACCGGCATCCGGACGGTCTCTGATACGCAGGGGCCATTGGCGAAGGCATTGAAAGAGGAACTTCCAGAAGTAGCAGATGCTATCCGGGTTTCTTTCGACAAGCATCTGCTATTCAAGGTTGGAGAGAATGTATTTAAAGAAAAAGGCCGGGCGGCTGATCCTGCTCTTTTTACCATGTTTACTTTTCCCCTCCTTGCCGGGGATAGGCAAACCATGCTCCAAGACCTTTCTTCAATGGTAATCTCTGAGAAGCTGGCTACTAAGTATTTTGGAGGAGTAAAACAGGCCTTAGGGAAAGTAATCCAAGTGGAGAATGAGCATAACTTTACCGTTACAGGCGTATTCAAAAATGTTCCCCGCAACTCCAGTTTACAGTTCGACTATGTATATCCTTTTGAGGTAGAGTCTACATACGATGAAGGCTTGCGGGACTGGGGAAGTAGCTCTATTCAAACCTATGTGTTGCTCAAAGAAAATGCCTCTGCCCAGCAAGCCGATAGCAAAGTGCGGGTATTCCTTAAGAAGCGCAATGAGGACAAAGTTTCTTCTTTAATGCTTCAGCCTTTTCTGGAACTTTACCTTTATGATGGGTTTGAAGACGGAAAGCAAAATGGCGGGGGCATTGTGTATGTGCGGTTATTTACCCTGGTAGCCTTGTTTATCCTATTGATTGCCTGCATAAACTTCATGAACCTCTCTACGGCTCGTTCAGCTGGCAGGGGTAAAGAAGTAGGCGTACGCAAAGTAGTAGGAGCCAGCCGACAGACGCTTATCGGCCAGTTTATAGGCGAGTCTATATTACTTGCCTTTGTATCGGTAATGATTGCTTTGCTGTTTGTTGCCCTGCTTCTACCGTATTTCAATGAATTAACGGGTAAGCAAATCATCCTGCCTTTAGACAACCCGGTATTTTCACTGGCATTGCTGGGCATTACACTCCTGACAGGTATTGTCGCTGGAAGTTATCCTGCCTTCTTTTTGTCGGCCTTTAATTCTATACAAGTATTAAAAGGGGTATTTAACAGAGGTAGCCAGGGAGCGAGGTTACGGAAAGGCTTAGTGTTATTTCAGTTTGTGCTTTCCATGTGCCTAATTGTGGCTACCCTGGTCGTGTATAGGCAAATTGACTTTATGAAAAACAAAGATCTGGGTATACAAAAGGAAAACCTTATTATATATGGAGCAACTCCTGGTATTCTTAAACATATAGATGTCTACAAAGCAGAATTGAAAATACAACCAGGAATAGGTAGTGTTGCTAGCTCCAATCAGCACCTGATGTGGGGCGTAAACACAACAACCAGTGTGGATTGGAAAGGAAAAGCACCGGAAGAAAATATTTCATTTCAGATCATTAATACAGATTACGATTTTCTCCAAACAGCCGGTATAGGGTTAAAAGAAGGCCGCCTCTTCTCCAGAGAGTTTGCTACCGATAGCTTGCAGTACATTCTCAATGAAGAAGCCGCTAGACGCATAGGCTTAAAAGCAGGGGAAGAAGGCCGGATAAGCTTGGGAGAACAGGAAGGCAATGTAATTGGTGTAGTAAAAGATTTCCATACCTATAGTTTACATGGCCGCATTATGCCCACTATCATCAGGTTGCGTCCTAAACAAACCAATCTGGTATATGTACGGACAAAAGCTGGCGGGGCACAAGAGGCAGTAGCCAGCCTCCAACGCCTGCATAAGCAATATGCACCTGACTATCCGTTCGAATTTACATTTATGGATGAAAGTTTCGACAAAATGTACCATGGTGATATATTGGTAAGCAAACTGGCTACCTATTTTGCTTTTATTACCATTTTTATTTCCTGCCTGGGTTTGTTTGGTCTGGCTGCCTATACAGCAGAAAAACGGATAAAAGAAGTAGGCATCCGCAAAGTACTGGGGGCAAGTGTACCGCATATTGTTACAATGCTTTCCAAAGATTTTCTTAAACTGGTACTGATCGCCAATGTAATTGCCTGGCCTCTCTCCTGGTGGGCGATGAGCCGCTGGCTGGAAAACTTTGAATATCGCACCACCCTGGAGTGGTGGGTGCTTGGTTTGGCTGGAATAGCTGCTTTACTCATTGCCATGCTTACAGTAAGTTTGCAGTCTTTCAAAGCAGCCTTGGCTAATCCGGTGAAGAGTTTGCGAAGCGAATAATCTGCAAGCTAGGTTTTCAGGATTGAAAAAGTTTTAATGTTGACTGGGACGAGCAAATACCAAATCTCACCTAAGTTTAGGTGGTAAACTTCTAAGATGGCTCTGCCGGATAATTTTCGGTATAGCTGAGAGTGATATACAGGCATAGTTTGAAGAACGGGTATAAGAAGCTGGTCAGAATAATACTATGAAGAAGAAAAACATTCCTGAGGTAGAAGTAAAACGTTCCATTATTTCTTCTCCTGCACAGGTTGATGAGTCACAAGAAAGGGGAAAGTTAGTATAACTACCCCCATTTCAAAATATAAATACTTGCTGTTCTTATTCCTGCAGGCTCTAGGGCGTTTGTCACCAGCTGGTAGATCCTGCTTACTTTTTTAGGAAACCTATCTATACGGAGTTCATCTTTTACCCATACGTAGATAAATAAACTACAGGAGAGGCCAGTTGAAAGGGCCTGCAGGTTGATAACAAAAGAAGTTTTAAAGTGTTGAGCAGTTCTCAAGATAAGGTATAGATAATCTAGAAGCATTATAATCGGTCATCGAGGTGAATAGTAGTTAAATAAAATCTATAAGGGGTTAACTGTTAACTACAAGCGGGGTAAATACCAACTACGGTAACAAGCACCATTAGAAGGTGAAGGGAAACTATACTTTTCTCAAATGGTTAAGAGGAAGCAAGAAATTTTTAAGCTTGCTACTAGTGGCCTTCTCCCAATAAATCAGACATAGTATTAGTAAAGTCAAAGGGAGAAAGTTAAATTAACTCCCATTGACTGAGAACATAAAAAAACAAAAATCAACTTTTCTCTCCCTTTTATTGCCTCTATTGATCTATATTGTGATGGATATCCTCAATAGGCAATGTAGACCAAAAGCACACTTTTGCAAAATCATGAAAGAAAAGCTTCTTCCCTTACTGATCTGTCTCTTGCTTGTAACTACCTTAATCCATGGACAAGGAATGCAGGTTGATAGCACCTTCAGCTACTCGTTCACTCCTGTTCGCAAGCCTCATCATAAACGCGTTTTGATAGACGTTTTTCATCAAACTATATTCAAAGGTAGAACCAATCCTTATGAAGATAAAGTGATGCTGGATATAGTCAAAGCAGATAAATTCAGTGTTGCTTTTCTTGATCAGCCTTTGGTGTATAGTAGCTTAAAGGGGAAAGGGGATATCCTTGTCATTGCCGGCTTACCCAATGAAGGGCTACTTCTTTCGGGGAATGATTCTATTAAAACTACCTTATGGAAGTCTCCTTTATCGAGTGAAGAAGTGGAAGGTATTACTAAATGGATATTTGAAGGAGGCAGTCTGCTGCTGTTTATGAGTCATTTTCCAAGTGGAAGTGGAGGCAAACCTTTGCTGGAAGCCTTGAGTGTCAGTTTTCGGGATGGGTATGCGTATCATCCTCAATATCCAGGACTGACTCCTTCCACGCTGTGTTCCTGGTTTACTATGACGCAAGCCAATGGAATGATTCATACTGCACATCCTTTGCTTAGCCATGAAAAAGATACGTCTCTGCAAGTAACGAAGGTCAGGTGGCTGTGTGGGGCTACCATTTTTCGCAACCCAGAAGATGTCATTCTAAGCTATCCTGCTAGTACTGTGCTCTATACCCCTGAAGTAGGCAGAGATAAACGTAGTTTTGCTGAAACTTCCAGTCAATATGCGGCTATGATTGGGTTTACCTATGGGAAAGGCCGAGTAGTAGTATGTGCCGATCAAGGGCAGTTCCGTAATAATGTTTTTAAGGATAAAGAAAGAACGGTCTATGTGACCATCAGTGATCCACAAGCCCATAATGCAGCCTTGTTAGTGAAAACCATGAGATGGTTAGGGCAGATTAATTGAATCTATACTAAAAACAACTAGAATTCTTTCTATTAATGCCCGTTCATTCATGGAGTAAGTAAACTAAAATAAGCTGCTCTTCAGGAGAAGTTACACCAAATACTCGTCGGTGTTGCACAACGTACAGAAGGATAAAATAAAGGGCAAGAACTTGCTGTAGAGGAAGGAGTTGAGCTTTGGCTTTTGGAGGGTTAAAGCGAGTAATTAGCTTTTGAAGATTATACGCACAAGCGGCTATAAGCATCATTTTATGAGCAGCTTGCTTTCCTTTGGCATTGCTTCTTTTCATGCCATAGTAGTTGAGTAAACTTCCAAAAACAGGTTCTATCGTGGCCATTCTGCGTCTCTTCATCCTTTTGCCTTCATTGCTTTCTACCCGCTCCTGCATACGCTGGTGATAATGGCGGTAAACACTAAAAGTTAGACTTTGTCGCCTTTTGTTACCACAACATTGCTTTTTGAAAGCACACTCTCCACATTCTTTGACTCTGGCATGATAGTAATGTTTGGCAAAGCCATACTCTATCTTGATGCCATGATAGTAGAGTAATTTTTCATTGCGGCATACATAGGCATTCTCTACAGCATCATATCTAAATCCTTCCCGTATAGGATGATAACTACCAGGTAAAGAAATGAAGCCTTTAATATGGCGTGCTTCCAAAGAAGCATGGAGCCGATGCTGCACGCGTAGCAGGTCCATTCTGGCCCGAGCCAAAGCCTCCATCAGCTAGTAAATATTGGATCGGTAGCCCGTAGTACTTTAGTGTACTTGATAACTTGTCTACAATTGGGATTAGATGTTTAGAATCACGTTCATCGATGAATCATGACTGATTCATTCAATTTGCCTCTATATGCGTAATGACATGTTTATAGGAATCTACAGCCATACTAGACAGATAATATAGGCGGGAGGGCTTACCAGGCTTTTGATTGATACGTGCATCAGTGTCTTTAAGGCTTTGATGAGTGGTGTTATTTCTTCCTTTCTTGGTAGGCTTAGCTATTTTCTCAATAGTAGTGAAAGGAAGTTTTAACTCTGAAAGATTAGCAGAGTCAATTTGTTTAGCTTCTCCCTTGAGTAACTGCCATGCTAATATAGCTTTGCGCTTAAACTTATCTAATGAGGCATTCGCCTCTACAAAAGCAGCGTCTACTACCTGCGTGTGCCCACTGACCATACCGGCTTCTACACATTGAGAAAGGATACTCTGAAAGCAAGCTTCAAATACTTCAGCCGGTAATCGCTTGCGGGTACGCGATAAGGTGCTATGACAAGACAGTCGCTCTCCAAGATTATAATCTAAGAAATGAAGAATATCTAGTCGCATTCCACTCTTTTTAATAAGGGCCCCCTCAGAGCAGATATTTTCAAAATGAGCGACCAGTTGTAGTTTAAAAAATACTACTGGATCTACTGATTTCTGCCCACACTTGCCATAATACGGTTTGACTATATCATAGAGAAAGCTTAAATCTAATACTTGCTTTAAGCGCCGATAGATATTATCCTTTGGGATATAGTCTGCTACAGCAACTGAAAGGCAATTTTGGGTGAATTTTCTCTTTCCTACCATTCATAAAGGTACCATTTAGATGCAAAGACTAAAAGCAATAGTTGTGCAACACCCGCACTCCTTTGGGGTAACCTATTAATATGCAGGAAGGGTAAAGAGGAGCTTTGCTTTAATACATCTATGCACAAGATATGCATTTTCCAACAGCCCCTGTTTTTTGATATAGATAATAGGCATTCCCCAGGAAATTTTTGTCAACCTATTTCCGGAGAAGACCCTTATCTTTTATCAAGCACATTTTTTATTTTCTTATTATTCCTGAAGGCTTTTTATAGGGTTTGCTAGGGCTGCTTTGATAGTTTTGAAGGCAACAGTGAGTAAGGCCATTAGCAATGCCATTGTAGTGGAGAGAAAGAATATGGCAGGGGTTATCTCTATTTGATAGGCGAAGTTTTCCATCCATTTAGAGATAGCAAGCAAAGCAATAGGAATGGCAATTACAGATGCGATCAAAACTAGTTTGATAAAATCTTTTACAAGTAGCAGCACGATCGTCCCGATACTAGCCCCTACTACTTTTCTGACAGCAATTTCTTTCCTTCGTCTCCCGGTGGTAAAAGTGGCTAAGCCAAATAAGCCCATGCAGGAAATGAGAATGGCAACTACGGCTAAATACCCGGTTAATGTTCCTGTGATCTGCTCGCTCTTATAGAGCCTGCTATAGGCTTCTGAAGAAAACTTATAACTCAGCGGTACATTGGGGTTTAACTGACCATGCAGCCTTTCTATATGGGGGAGCACTTCTCTGGCTTTTCCTCGCTGTAAGCGAACAAGCACGTTGCCCCAATATGGGTTCTGCTCGTCTAGATGGATAAGCAAAGGAGGTATCTGTTCATGTAATGAGTTTAGATGAAAATCTTGTACTACACCGATGATCGTGCCTTTTTTGCCAAGAAAGGTAACCTGCTCGCCAAGCGGGTCTTTGTCTATACCCATTATACGCAAGGCCGTTTCATTCACCAGAAAGCCCGTGGAATCAGCAAAGTCTTTTGAAAACTCCCGGCCTTGGAGCAGTTTAATATCAAGCGTTTTCAAAAAATCATATCCTACCGGTACCTGCATGAAATCCACGGAGACAGTGGGATCTTTCTTAGGCCAGGATACATCTAGGGTAGAATTAGACAGGGAGGTGGGTGTTTGCCCCATCCTTGTCACCCATTGAACACCTGTCGCCTGCAGCAAGCTTTGTTTGAACAAGGTATATTTTGATGCTAACTCCCCTTCCATCGGAATATAGATCAGATTCTCTCTATCGTATCCCAGGTTTTTGTTTTGTATAAATTCAATTTGCTTATAACACACTATGCTACCAGTAAAGATAAGAATGGCCAGCGTATACTGGGTGGTGACTAAGGCTTGCCAGAAGATTTTAGCTCTTGGATTGAACGTGAATATGCCCTTTAATACGCCTACCGGAGTAAACGAGGAAAGATATAAAGCCGGATAAGCACCAGCTAGCAACGCTGTACCTATACATAAGGCTATTACCCATACAAGGGTAGAGAAATCAAAATAACTAAAGCTAATTTGCTTACCTGTCAGTTCATTAAAAAATGGGAGAAGAAGTATGCTACAGATACAGGAGCAGATCAAGGCAAGGGTACTAAAAAGAAAAGCCTCTCCCATAAATTGCCCCATCAGGAGCCAGCGTCCAGCACCCATCACTTTTCGCACACCCACCTCCTTTGCCCGTTTGAGCGCCTGAGCAGTAGATAAATTGGTAAAATTGATACAGGCAATGAGCAAAATAGACAAGGCTATCACAGAAAACATTCGTACATATTCTATACGGCCGCCATCTTGCTTTCCTTCACTAAAATTGGAGTACAGATAAGCCTGCGGGAAGGGTTGTAAAAACAGTTCATTTTTTAAAGGCAATTCGTAGCTATCTAAAAAGTGCTTCAGTTTGGTATTCACTCTTGTTAAGTTGCTTTCAGGACGTAAGCAGACATAGGTATGCGGCTCGGTATTTTTCCAATCTTTAAGCCAGGGATTAAGCTCAACAAAGTATGACCAAGGCAGCACATAATCAAACTGCAAAGATGAATGCTCTGGAACAGTTTCAAATATGGCCTCTACCTGAAAATCTTTTTGATTGTCCACACGAATCGTTTTACCCATAGCGGCAGAGGTACTTCCAAAATACTTCTTAGCCATATTTTCTGAGATCGCAATGCTTGTAGGAGCTGTAAGACTAGAGGAGGGATCCCCTACAAGCAGAGGAAACGTAAACATAGAAAAAAAATCCTCACTGGCAAATCTGCCTGTCTCCAGATGAAACTGGTTACCAACCCTCAATACCGTCTTAGTCTCCCAGGAAAAAGCGCAGGCATATTCTACCTCTGGAATAGTATTTTTTAGTTCGCCGTAAAGTAGCCCTTGTGTATAGGGATAGGCCTGCACTTTGCCTTCTCCTGGATAGCCTCGTGTAATAACCCGATAAAGCTTTGACCTTTTCGCATGAAACTGGTCAATACGCATTTCATCCCTCACCCATAAAAGCATTAGCAAAGTGCAGGTAATGCCTAGCGATAAAGTAAAAATGCTAGAGACTGCAAAAGTCTTATGTGTACGAAGACGCCTGAAGGCGAGGATAAACGTAGTATAGATCATATCCATTGTGTTTACATGAGAAAGGGCTGGCATTTTTCTTTTTTTGTAAAAGGAGATACAAACCTAAAGGCATCCCTACAGTAAAGCCACTTTGCTTTTTGCAGGCCATGCAAGGCTACATGGCGTTGAAAAAGTTCATACAAATCGCCATGAACATCCTCTAATACGTAGTTATTTAACAGCCATCCAAGGATTCTATCTACCAGCTTTGGCGGTTGATATACTTTTTGATTTTTCTCCTCTTCACTCATGCTTTGCTTCCTTCCCAAAGAATGTGGGGTATGCGGTTCCAAAAGCTGTTTCGAAGAGCACGGGCTTCGTGCAGCGCTTTTTTGCCGGCCGCTGTTATTTCAAACAGCCGCTTACGCCGGCCGCCTCTTTCCTTGGTAGCCCCTCCTAGTGTTGAAAGTACCAGCCCCTTTTCCTCGAGTCTATATAAAGCCGTATGTACGCCACTCAGGTGCACGGGCCGAAGGGATTGCCTGTTTATTTCATCCGTAATGGACACCCCATACGCGTCCTCTCCCAACACGCAAAGGGCCAATAGAACAATTTCCTCAAATTCACCTAGGTAGGTTCCTTTCATAACAAGGCTATATCCTAGCACGAATATAGTACAAGAGCACCGTATTTGCTACATAAATGTAAAACAAATCAAGTCGTTTACAAAATAAAACTTCTCAATACATTAGTTTTTTGTCTCAATGCATCCTTACATTCTTAATTCTATAAATAAAAGGGTAGCTATTTGTCATACACCCACTTATCAAAGAATTGGGTACGATCTTTGTTGGATGACTTTTCCATTGCTTGTTGAAAGTCTTTGGTAATAACCCATTTTCCATAATGGAGCCTGCTATAGTAGTGGATACCCTTCCAAAAGTTCTCCTCTCCTACTTCTTCTCTGAGAAGATGTAATACATAGGCCCCTTTAAAATAGACTAAGTTACGATCGTCAGCTGTTGGATTAATCCAATTTTTGAATACCAGTGGTTTATCGGCACCTTTTGCCTTTATTTTTCATATACCTCATAATACGCCTTTATATTCTGCTCGTACTTATTTCTGCCAAACCGGTGTTCATTGTATGCCGCAGACATAAAGGTAGCCATTGCTTCATTTAGCCACATATGCCCCCATTCTTTACAGGTAATCATATTTCCCCACCATTGATGAGCTAATTCATGTGCAATCAGTTTAGTTTCTGTACTATCTGCTAGCACCATGTCTCCATAGCTTTGCATTAGCAAGGCAAAGCCTGACATTTCCTGGTAATGGCTGCCAAGTAAAATTTGTGAGTAGGAAGATTGAAAGTAGGGCATGCCTGATTTTACTTCAAAAAAAGTAAGCATATCTTTTGTTGTTGCAAATATGGTAGCTAATTGGTTTTTATCATGTAGGGAAGAGTAATAATTCAATGTCTTACCAGGCAGCTCTTCACTAAATGCATGGAATGTGCCAATAGCAAATCCATAGGTATAAGCAGGCGTAGCCTCTTTTTGATGCCAGCTGTAGACTGTTTTATTATCTGCTGTTCTCCTCTTACCTGCCAAGGTTCCATTAGCTATATTTGTCAGAGGATCTTCCACCATAATATCCATTTCGATGGTTGCTCTGTCCTGAGGCTCCATATTACAAATCATCCATTCACTTGTATGGAAAACGGTATACAGGTGCTGTAATTGAGGTGAAAATACGACACCCAATGCTGGAAAACCATAATAGAATATCTGTACCTGCTCCGTAGTTTCAACGGTATTTGAGAAGCGAATGAATAGTTTTTTATTTTTTTGGCTGTAGCCTGCAACGGACTTTCCTGTCACATTACTAACTGTCAGGTTTCCGCAGTCAAATACTGCTTCGTTTACAGCATTTTGAACATTAAAAATGATTTTTACATTTCCTTCTATATATTTTTTTGAAATACTAGGCTCAAGTTGAAGATAATAGCTCACTACATCTAGGTTAGTATCACTATTTTGAGCAGTGACGTTGGCAGAAAATAAAAGGCATGTACAAATCACAAAAGCAATAATGGTGTAAAGCATATTATATAAGTGACAAGAAAAAGAAACAGATAAGTTTGAGTACTGGAGTTCCAACTTAAAAATGTATAATAGAAAGAGAGCAGATTTTGAATCCAAATCTTTTTAAGTTACCCAAAGGGGAAGTTAAAGTAACTGCCCTGTTTTAAAACTAAAACAGTCACAAAGGTAAGTGTAGAACAATAGCAGTCAATTTAAAGAGTTTTCGCGTTAAAGGATAGCTTGGTTTCATTACAAGAAACAATATCTTGCAAGGTGGCAAACGCTTCTAGTTCTTGATATGAAATGGTAATGTTAAAGTGTTTTTCTATTTCCACAAGTAACTCCACCGCATCTAAGGAATCTAATCCCAGCTCATGCAGCAGATGGGCTTGCAGCGTAATGCGTTGTTTAGCTATGCCCATTTTTGTATGTAACAAATCTGTGAGGATATGCTCAATTTCTGGCAGGTCTTGTTTCATAGAAATAAGCTATTTACAGACATCATGAAAGCTGATGGTGTTACAAGGTATAGAATACTAAAGAGATATAATAATGAAAATAGCCCATGCTAGTACCCTAGTCACTTTCTACCTGCAGTTCAACTCGTAATGCAACCTCCAATACTCCACTTAAAGGGCTTGCTCATGTGGGTAGATCCAAAAATAGTAATCCATTAAGGAATAACCAATTAGGAGGAGTTAACTAAATTCTTCAATGAGGAAACAGTAGGACATACCAAACTAAAGCCTTAATAGCTATATAGTAAAAATTTCTTTTTCCTTTTGCCCTTTACTTAAATTTACTGAATAAGGGAGTTAGATTTATTCACCTTTCCTATTACTTTGCTGTATTTTGTGTTTCTAGTAAAAGTTTACTTTTTGTAGGTGATTATGAGCGTCAAATCTACTTTAACACTTTGATACTAATCCATGTGAGCTTCCTGTGCGTGTAAGAATGGCATCTCCTGCTTTAACAAGCATTTGCTACCCATTGCCCCTCATTACTCCTGTGCCTAAAAGAATATAATATACCTCATGTTCGGCCTGTGTATGATACCCGATGCTGCACCTGTATGAAGCACCCGTTTTTTGAAGACAAACTCATAGCTAGGTGCTTGTTCAAAAAATAAATAGCCTGTTTAACTGCCTTTCACATTATGGGGACTTGCTCCTCTTTTCCCTAGCTCATTATCCCACTCAAAAAGGTATCCCGCGGTTGGAGTCAATTTGGTTAGTTTTAAGGAGGCCAATTCTAATAGAGAAATAACTACCATGGAAAAAACCAGAAATAAGATTAATACTGGCTTCATAGCAGGAATAGTATCTTTCATAAGCTACATATTCTGCAACAGAAAAAATCAGTAAATATACCCAGTTGCTTAATTTGGAATGTGTATAAAATCTAAGAAAATACCTTAATCAGGAAGAGAATATGCACCCTGAGCTAAAACAGTTAGGCAACAGGCTTTGAAGATTTGTTGTCAGTAGGCTCCACTTCTCGTTGGTAAGTAAGGCCTATACTTGCCTATTCTTTGTAGCACTAACAACAAAAATCAAGCACATAGCTAGCTTCTAAAAAATTTCATCCTATACTAAACAAGTGTTTGGTAAAATAGTTATAAATGATGTAGAAAGAAAACAGTCTTTTGTAACACGTTTACTTTTGACACTACTCTCCTTCCCTTTGTGTATGAATCAATCTTTAGTCACGCAAGAAAAACTGCTTTTGTTGTTAAAAGCACATGAGAACAAAGGGTTTGATCTGCTTTATAAGCTATATGGGAAAAACTTATATGAGATTACCGTAAAGATTGTTCATGATAGGGCTATGGCAGAAGATGTGCTGCAAGATAGTTTTGTTAAGATCTGGTTACATATGGCCGATTATGATTCTGCTAAAGGCAGTCTATTTACCTGGCTGTTAAATATTACTCGCAATACAGCCATTGACCGGACCCGCTCGCTTGCCTATCAAAGTAGGATTCACTGCTCGTCCAGGCTGGATGAAGGGGACAGAAAAGTAACTAACCTCTATAAACAATTCCCCTGTTTTGAACAACAAACCGACACCATTGGCCTGCTCAACTATGTGGCGTTGCTAGAAGAAGATCACCGAGAAGTGATAGAGCATATTTATCTCAAAGGCTACACGCATGTGCAAACGTCCAAGAAGTTGCAGATTCCCTTAGGTACGGTGAAGTCAAGGCTCAAACGGGCCATTAGCCTTTTACAAACTTTTCTCTTATGAGCTGTATGGGTTAGAAGGATAGCTTGAATCCCTATCTTACAGAGGGTAAAGTCAAAAGGGCTCTAACTCCTGTTTAGTAAGCATAGCAGATTACGATTAAATACAGGAACGATTCTTAAGTTAGTGTCTTTGCCCCTTTGCTGAAACTATGAGCCTTAATTAAAATTGAGTAGTTAAAATTACCAGATACACCTGGCGCCTCGCTCTGCTGCTTTTAGAATTTGTCATAAATCCATCCGGGCAAAAACTTTAAAATAGCCTCTATTATTCTCCATCTTCGTGTTACATAAATGATCTTTCGTTTTTTCTCAATAGTGGATCAAACAAACCTCCCAATTCGGATAATAGTCAATTGAATTTAAAAAATGTTATAACTAATAAAGGCTTGGGCGAATATTGTCAATTTATAGTAGGACAAAACCACACCTTATTTTACTTTTTATTTGTCTGTTTTATCAGATTCAAGGTAAATTTCAGCTCTGTATCTTCATTGCTAAGAAAATCTTCAATGGGTTGAGCAACATAATAATGGGGTAGGGTTGGGCTTCCCTTCGGAAGATATTCTTTCACGGCCAGCTCATATTTTCTCATCGGTAGTTGAAATTTAATCTTTGAATGCGGAAGGGTTAGCTCAGGTAAATCTCCCCCATTTATATGATAGTACCCGCCCCCCGTTTCTTCTCCTATGAAAACGGCTCTTTTATTCGAAAACGCGATGGCACAAAACTCTGCTGTTGTTGAAAAAGATTTCCTCCCAATTAACACATACACCTTTCCTTTGAATGGATTTTTTTGTGGTTGTTGTATTTGTAAGTTCTCATGGTTAGTCCATAGCAAGGTTCCTTGCTCTGTTCTGATAATTTCTTTCAGGTATTGCTCATACTCCTCCTTTGTATAATCTAGTTTAAGGTGCTTACTAAATGGCAAAGCTTTATCGGTAGCAACGACTGCCCGCTTATAATAAGCAAAGGGAGCCTCTGCCAGGTAGGAATATAGCAAGGCTCCCCATGTTCCATACCCTCCCGGATTTTGTCTTAGATCAATAATGAGGTTTTGAATCTTATTTTGGTTGATAAAGCTAAAACAGGAATCCAGGAATTGAGGATAGGCTTCTTGCTTGCTCTGATCATCGACATAAAATAAATCTATTGTCATCAGCGCTGTTTTTGAATCTAGTATATTCATATAAAAAGGCAATGGATGCTTTTGAATAGAATTTGCCTTTTGAACAGAGCGTCCTCTTTGCTTTAAAGCTTCTACCTTTACCTGCGTTTTGATCCCACTTTTATCAACTACCTCAATACTAAAGGCAGCAGGCTGAGCAATATAAAGTCCATAATAGTTTTCAAACCGTCTGTCAAGAAAGTAATACTTATTGCTTTTGCTATAGCCATCCGTTTGGATATAGCTAAAAAGGGTTTCTACTATTTCGGGCATTGGCTCCTGATTAATGGAGCTTACTTCGAGTCCAGGTTTGAGTAAAGGAGAAGTGCTGTAATTATCAATAATATAGGCCTTTTCACCTAGAAACTTAAGCTTGATAGGAAGAAAGGATGTACTATAGTTTTCTTCCTTCCCTGGCAATCCAACGGCTGTATGGCCACAACCTAGTTGAGAAATGATTGGGGAGAGCATTTTGTAAAATTCCAACACATTCATTTCTTTAGTAAGCCTTTGCCTCGTACTATCCAGTAGGCTATTAAATCTTTCTTTAGAAGTAAATTCATAAAGGGCAGGATGTAAGCTGGTAAATACCTCGCTCATTATCGAGAAATCTTCTTTTAATTGAGCCGGGGTAAATTTTCTTTCTTCCACAGCAGTAGCCTTATTTTTATCCTGGGCTAGCACACTATATAGGGGAATGATGAACATTAAAAGGATGCATATTTTTTTCATTTGGGTGTAAGTTTTGAATAAGTGGCAGCTAGCGAGTGTTTCCGCCCTATATAATAGATATATATTGACCATTCACCATCAACTGAGTGTCTATGACAAGATAGCGAAATATAGGCAACTATTGGTAAAAGTAACCGGGCTTAACTCAATTGAAAAGCAGTTCTGTTCTTTGCATGCAAGTAGGTAAATCATGAAATACAAAAAGTTAAAGCAAGTCTTTGTGGAAGTTCTATCATATAGAAGTAAGTCTCCAGTAACCCGAAAGGGGGAGGTTATTTTAACTACCGTTTCTATTAACCTTATTTCAAGACAAGATCTATCGTGTATATACTCCGTTTGTATAATGTCACGTTAGGCTTTAGAATAGGTTAATTAAAAGACTTAGAAATTGAGAACCATCAAATTTAATAAAACTGAGTGTGGAGTAGATTTTTTACTCAGAGCAGGCTTAGGGAATGAACTCAAAGAAGCTTACACGGACACGAGTGTGTATACTACGGACTACTTTGAAGTTTTATTTTTTAAACAGGCCAAGGGCTATGTAGTATTGAATGGGCAAAAAATAACGATTACTGATAATAGTATTGTCTTTATTTCTCCTTTTCAAAAAAGACAATTGAAGCTACATCCGCAAGCCTTAGATTTTACCTTTCTTATCTTTCAAGAGGATTTTCTTAACGACTTTTTTTCAGACAAGCTATTTACTTACCGCTTGCTGTATTTCTACCAGCTGGATCATCCGTTGAATATGGTTGTTCCAAGGGAAGAGATCCAGAAAGCCTGCCAGCTACTCTCAGAAATCAATACTGAGCTTAAGAAAACACAACTAGATAGCGAACACATCATTCGATCCCTGCTGTATTATTTACTCTTAAAACTAAATAGAGCGTATGCCCATCATAACCACTTACCTCTACACAAGCCTGAAAATAATTATGGCTACGAGTTTAAAAAACTCTTAGAGACACACATTAAAGAAAAACAGCGAATTAATGAGTACGCCCAGCTTTTGGGTGTCAGTAGAATCACCTTGAATAAAGCCGTACAAGCTCAGTTTAATGTAACAGCCACTCATTTGCTCAAACAACGCCTGCTGTTTGAAATTAAAAACTATTTGATCCATTCCCACTTAACCGTATCTGAAACAGCGCATGAGCTACACTTTTCTGAGCCCAATCATTTGATGCGGTTTTTCAAGACGCAGACAGGACTTACTACTACCGAGTTTCTGTCCGCTTATCAAAATGGTAGCATTTGATCATACTTTGGTAGAGTCTCACTTCTTTACCCTTTTTACCTTTGCATCGAATTACACCAAGTTGATACATCTATGAATAAGGTAACCAATGACAGCATTCAATTAGTTAGAAATGCAACTTTGATCATAAATTATGCCGGGAAAAAGATCTTAGTAGACCCGATGTTTTTCCCAAAAGGAGCCTTTGATCCGATTGCAGGCAGCGCACGAAACCCACTGGTAGAGCTACCTATACCCCTGGAAGAAATTATCCGAGATATTGATCTAGTTTTAGTCACCCATACCCATCCTGACCATTTTGATCCAATAGCTAGTCAATCGCTGAATAAATCCATCAAGCTCCTCCATCAACCTGCCGATGAAGGATTTTTTCAAAAAGAAGGTTTTACTAATACAGAAACAGTAACCCATCATACAGTTTGGAATACTATCCGTATTTACCGGACCGGGGGACAGCATGGAAGTGGAGAGGTGTTGAAACATATGGGAACTGTTTCCGGCTATGTATTACAAGCAGAAAATCATCCTACCGTTTATATTGTCGGTGATAGTATCTGGACTGATGAAGTAGTGAAGGCAATCAACACATATAAACCCGATTCTATTATTGTAAATTCGGGAGGTGCACAGATGCCCGGATTTGAAGGCAGCCCAATCCTGATGGACGAAGAGCAAACCATCACGCTGATCAAGGCAAGTGGTGAGGCAAAAATTATAGCTGTACATATGGAGGCATTAGACCATTGCCATACGACAAGAGAGTCACTGCATCAACAAGCAGACGAGTCACACGTAGGAAAAGGTAAACTCGTCATTCCACAAGATGGGGAGACGATATTGCTCTAACTTAAACAAACATGGCTACATAAAAGACTAATAGAAGTAATTGAACCAATTGCTACTATTAGTCTTTTGTAACAACCAAAAGTTTCACTGTATTTATTCAATTACAAATCTTTCAGGAATATAAGTACTTAACTGTCTGTTTTTTTTTTGTCGTTTTTGCAGATTTGTCTTGGCTATGATCTTAACCAGCTATAGGTTGATAATAAAATGATCAAAAATATTGGGTCTCTTTTATTCTAGCAATGAGGTTTCAGCGAAAGGGAAGTTAAAATAACTATATACTTTGCTTATTCATCTCGTAAACTTTTCACCGGATTCATAAGGGCTACTTTAATAGAGTGTGAGCTTACTGTAAGCAAAGCAATAAACAAGATTAGTATACCTGGCACGATAAATAACCACCACGACAAATTTGTACGGAAGGCATAGTTCTGTAACCATTGATGCATAATATACCACGCGATTGGCACAGCACTTACAAAAGCAATTACTACAAGCTTGATAAAATCTTTGGATAAGAGCAGCAAAATATCAGGCAAAGAGGCACCTAATACTTTACGTACACCTATTTCTTTCCTGCGTTGCGAAGTAGTAAAAGACGCCAGACCAAATAATCCCAAACAAGCAACAAAAATGGCTAATGCAGCAAAAAATGCAAATGCTTGCCCAAATTGACCATCTGCCTGGTATTGGCGGTTAAAGTATTCATCCAGGAAGAAATATTCGAATGGATTACCTGGAAAGCTCTTTTCATATTCTGCTTTTGCCGCAGCAATGGTTTGAGGTAGGTTAGCTGCATTCACTTTTAGAGAGAAGTACACCGAGCGGCTTAGGTCTCCGATAAACACCATAGGCTCATGGCGATTACGAAGAGAACGATGATGATAATCTTTAACTACACCTACTACTGTTTTCTCTTTATTTCGTACTAAGACTATCTGGTTAATGGCTTCTTCAGGAGTAGCAATTCCAATAGTTTTAGCAGCTGTCTCATTGAGAATAACTGCTTGTTCATCTGTGCCGAACTGTTGAGAGAAATTTCTGCCTGCTACCAGATGTAATTCATAGGCAGGTATAAAATCATAATCAATCCAGACTAAAGAATAATTTCCTTCTTTTCCTTTTTCTCCCTTACGGCGTACATTACCGGCTGTGTCTGTAATTTCTTCTCCTGGTATACAATTAGAAAAAGAGGCATTTTGTACGCCAGGATGCTGGAGCACTTCTGTTTTAAATGTGAATCTGCTTGTTACAAAGGTAGAATCGCGGATTTTAGGAGCCCGTATAATAAGCATCTGATCTACATTCACTCCTAAATCCTGCTGGCGCATAAACTTGAGTTGCTTATATACCACCAATGTACCAATAATCAAGGTTACGGATGCTACAAACTGCAATATGACCAAGCCTTTTCTCAGCCACACACCCTGCGAGCTACCTAACTTACTTCCTTTTAATACACGTACTGGTTTAAAAGAAGATAACACCAATGCCGGATAGAAAGCAGATGCTACAGTGCCTACTATCAAAATACCTACGCTAAGTAAAGCCACTTCTGTATTCTGCCAGAAAGTAAACGGAATAAATTTGCCTACCAAGGTATGAAACAAGGGCAAAGAAGCATAAGCCAGAAAAAAGGCTATACCTACAGCAAGTACATTCATGAGTACGGACTCGAGCAGAAATTGCCCAATAAGTTGCAAACGGGTTGACCCTACCACCCTCCGGATACCTACTTCTTTGGCACGTTGGGCAGCTTTTGCTGTTGATAGGTTTACATAGTTTACCCACGCAATTACTAGTACAAATAGGGCAATAATAGATAGAAAATAGATTGCCTGGCGATTTCCTTGCACTTCTACTTCATATGAGGTTGAGTCATCTAGATACACATCTGTTAAGGGCTGGAAAATCAACGCACTACGATAATTATTCTTCCGCATATCATGTCCCTGATGCTTTTCTAAAAAAGCCGGAAGTTTACTGGCAAACGCATCCGCATCTACATTAGGCTTAAGAAGGATATACGTAAAGAAGTTATACCATCCCCAATTATTTCCATTGCTCTCTAAATTGCCTTTTTCTAGTTGTTCCAGCGTAGCAAAAGAAATGAGTGCATTGAATTGCAGGTGTGAATTGGCAGGCAAGTCTTGTAGTACACCGGTTACTAGTAAGTTCTCTTTTCCATTGAATTGAATTATCTTGCCTAGCGCCTCTTCGTTACCAAAATATTTCCGGGCAATAGATTCTGTTAATAAAATAGTGTTTGGTTCAGTGAGAGCTGTCTGAGCATTACCTTTCAGCAAAGGATACGAAAAGATGGACAAGAAAGAAGGTTCTGCATAATACATTCTTTCCTCGCGGAAGCGATTATTTTTGTAAGAAAGAATATTTCCGTCGTATAACCAATTCAGACGTACATAATCAGCTACTTCCGGAAAATCTTGTTTTAGGGTGGGTCCTAGCGCCGGAGGTCCTGCAGCTTCTATATAATCTCGCTGGCCGTTAGCTAAATAAAAGTCAACTGGGATACGGTAAATACGGTCTTTCTTTTTATGGAAGGAATCGTAACTCAACTCGAAGGTCACATACTGTATAATAAGTAAGCAGGCTGCCATACCGATGGCTAAACCCAGAATATTGATGAAAGAAAATAACTTGTGTCTAAGCAAGTTTCTAACAGCAATTAGTAGATAGTTCTTCAGCATAACTTTAAAGGGTTAGATGTTGTATGGTACAAGCAGCAGAGAACAAGCAATACGTACGATTTCCTATTCTCTGCATGCTGCTTATTCATTTCGCAAGCTTTTTACCGGATTCATCAAGGCTGCTTTAATGGATTGATAGCTTACCGTAAGCCAGGCTATAAGTAAAGCAAGTAAACCGGAGATGATAAATACACCCGCCCCAATGTCTATGTGGTAGGCGAAGTTCTGCAGCCATTGTTTCATCATATACCAGGCTACTGGCGCAGCAATAACAAATGAGAGGAGCACTAGCCGGGTAAAATCTTTGGAAAGCAAGAGCACAATGGAGGACACCGAAGCGCCTAATACTTTGCGGATGCCAATCTCTTTTGTACGCTGTGTAGCTGTGTAGGAAGCAAGGCCGAATATTCCCAGGCAAGCAATAAAGATGGCTAGTGTAGCAAAGGTGATAAATACTTGTAGAAACCGCTGTTCGGCCACATAAAGGTTCTCTATATCTTCATCCATAAAGGAGTATTGCAGCGGAAATTCAGTCTCGAACTTTTTCCAGGTGCGTTCAATAAAATCTATGGTGGCAGGCATATCTTTACTCTGGATGCGGACCCACATAAACTGTATGGGATTAGCTGCCGGAGAAGATAGATTAAATACGGCCGGCTTAATTTCATTATGTAGGGAGGAGAAATGAAAATCTTTAACTACACCAATAATTCTTCCTTCTTTCATTCCCCAGTCTTTGCCATTAAATACATTTCCAGCAAGTGTCTCATTTACCGGATTATCCAGGTTCAGGAATTTAGCAGCTGTTTCGTTTACAACCCAGGCATCTTTTACATCAGAGGGAAAATCTTTGGAAAACCCCCGTCCTGCAATAATTTCTGCCTGCAACGTTTTAAAGAAATCCGGATCTACGTCCATCGTAGCAATACTCGTTTCTTTTGTTGGGTTGTTTTTTACTTTATACTGCCGCCAATTGGTACGGCCAGTGGTTAGTTCATTATTTGCTCCGGTTACTCCCTGCACCTGGCTATTCTGCAGCAGCTCTGTTTTTAAAGCGTCAAACTTGGCAGATATATTGGAGGATAAGGGAATTGTCAGAATCTGATCAGCATTGATACCTAACTTGGTATTCTGGATAAACTGCATCTGGGTATAAATAAGTAAAGTAGAAACAATGAGCATAATAGAAATGCCAAATTGCAACACCACCAGACTTTTTCGTAAAGCCAGAGAACTGCTCCCTGTTCTGGTAACATTTCCCTTCAGCACACTCGTCATTTTGAAAGCAGATAAGAAGAAAGCTGGATAACTCCCTGCCAATAATCCCACCACTAGCGAAAAAATAAACAAACCAAAGGCTATCCATGCATTAGCGGTTAAGCTAACAGAAAGCTCTTTTCCGGAAAGTTCATTGAACCAGGGCATAGTCAAATAGGCAATGACATAGGCCACAAGCAAAGCCAATACTGAGATAAGAATAGATTCACCTAAGAACTGAAAAACCAGTTGCGATTTATTGGCGCCTACTACTTTCCGCAAGCCTACTTCTTTGGCCCGTTCAATAGAGCGGGCTGTAGTCAGATTCATATAGTTGATGCAGGCAATCAGCAGAATGATTAAGGCAACTGCTGCAAAGATGTACACATAGGTAATGCTGCCATTTGCCTGTATTTGATCATTGGATTGGGAGTAAAGATGAATCTTGGTAAGCGGCTGAAGCGTTAAACGCATAAAATTAGTACCATTCTCTCCCACATACTTGTTAATAAATCCGTTGAGTTGATTCTCTAACGTCTGGTAAGTATACTTTTCTGGTAACAGTACATAGGTATAATGAGAGGTGCCTCCGCTTCTAGGATGCCGCATCCAATCCGGATACCGGGGTTCTACTGTCCGGATCGAGACCACCAGATCTACCTGGAAATGAGAAGTACGAGGTGCTTCTTTAATCACACCAGTTACTTTCACCAGATCTTCATTAATTTTCATTTGCTTATCCAATGGATTTTCTGCACCAAAATACTTCCTGGCTATACTTTGGGTAATAACCACAGAATTTGGTTCATCTAAAGCATGGGCTGGGTTGCCTTGTATAAACTGGAAAGAGAATATATCGAAAAAGGTGCTATCTGCAAATCCAATCTGCTCCTCAATAAACTGTTGATCTTCGTATTTCACTAGGTCTGGCACTATATCCATCCGCACATAACTCTCTATTTCCGGGAAAGCTGTTTTCAGCAAAGGTGCTAAGCCAAAGTTGGTTTTTGCAAAAGGCTCCATATTCTGCCCTCCTCGAATAGATGCTCCTTCTACCCGGTATATCTGCTGCTTCTTCACATGATGCTGATCGAACCGAAGTTCATCAGTAATAAACAGCACGATAAGCAGGCAAGCTGCCATACCAATAGCCAGACCCCAAATGTTGATCAGAGAGAATACCTTATGCCTTAGCAAACTTCTGAAAGCAATAGTGAAATAATTTTTTAACATGATGATATAGGTTAGGTAGTTTATGCCGGATCTGGATCGCACTAGTGGCAGGATCAACAACAGGTAGAGTTATTAGTATATGCTGCCATTCAATGCCGATAGTAGGAAGAAGCTACTACAATAAATTTGCCTTCAATATATACTACTCATTATCAGATATTTAATTAATAAGTAAGCCGGGTTTAGCTGGTAAATATGTCCGGAAACGTACACACAAATGCACGGTGCTGAACAGTGGCGCCTATATACAGTAGAATGAAAGAATGAACAGGAAAATAAAGGTGTATATAAGAAGAACTAATCTTATTCCTCCGCTAATTCTGCCATTCCAAGTTCAAAATGTTATTCTATAAGCAGCTGATTTTATTAGCTTCCCAATAGTGTCTGTCTAGATAACTTGCATGGTAATTTCCACTTAGATCGAAAGATGGAAAGAGAGCATATTTTATAATCCTGATTTTTTAAGTTACCCAAAAGGGGGATATTGTTTTACTAGCTCTGCCTCTGCATACCACATACTTTAGATAATAAGAAAGGGTAGTGCTTGTTGCACAACACTACTAATACTAAAAAGTTGGCAATACTAAATTAACAAGAGGTGGAAAGGATAGTAGCTTTAAGTACATAATTGTGTCGATAATGCTTTTGGAGAAAAAATGATCTTTTTTTAAAGTTAATATCGAAAAGGACAAAAACACCTCTTTTCGATTAAAAAAAATCAACCTCAACAAATCTCAGCAAATCGGCTACAGAGAAATTTTTAAAAATAAAAACCGCCTAATTTGCGAAATTAAGCGGTTTTGTGAGTGATTCCGTTTGGATTTGAACCAAAGACCTACTGCTTAGAAGGCAGTCGTCAGTGTACTGGCAGTCAAGTAGTTATATACCATAGGTCTGAAATAGGTCCGAAAATATAATTTTTAAAACACCTATTTTACCTCTTCTCGCTAGGAAAAATTAATTCACTTAAGTTCAGCTCAGGAAGCATTTTTCACAAGAACAGTCCCTTAACAGAGGGAACCCTCTCCCCTCTTATTCGCTGCTTACAATTAAATGTAGAAAGTTCTTATTTACTAGATCGGATAGACTATAATTAGGATCTTGTATCTGAATGGCTCCCAATTACGGTACAGCTGGCCAAGACTTTTATAAATCTCTTTAATATTAAAAACTTGTATAGAAAACCTGTACCTTCTTTCAATGTATCCTTTACCTTAAAAAGATGGAGAAGAGGTACATAATTAGTAGAATAATAAGGTTGCAACGTTAATTAAATGGTTGTTTGCATTCTGTTATAAACGGTATATTGAGTAAACAAGTAATTATATGAGCAAAACATCTAGACTAACCGAATTTGAAGTGTTTTTTGGTGGAGAAATTGACCGCCTGGTAAGTCTTCTAAGAAATCCAGACCTTGCCCCAAAACCGAGCAAGAAATTGAACAGGCAAAGCTTGTTATTGCCGATTATGCCATAGCAAAAGAAGAGACAAGAACCCTGCTCTGGAGTATGGAGATGATTCAAAGCCATTGCAAGCATATGTTGGGTATAGGCCTGGATTCCCCTTTTGATGTGGATGGATGGAGAATTATAAAGGAATGCCTCCAAGATATTGGGTTTATTCTAGAAAGTGGAGCAATTAAAAAAATGTGGTTTTATTTTGTCCGTTCTCGCAGCAAAACCCAACCTGATAAGACGGTTGCTATAGTCTACGATAAGCAAGCAGCTAAATTATCAGATGCCTGCCTGATTAAGAATATAGAGAACGAAATGTTTTTTGATATGCTTTACTCAGATTTTAACAGAGCCATACAAATTACTGAAAATGTTAATGGTCGGACAGAAAAGAATCTAGAGGAAATTCTTTCCCTTATAAGTTAATGCATCTCTCCTTGTATGGATTCGATGTCAGTTGTTTTCCTGATCAGTTGCAGAACTACCTTTTCCAGCTTTTCTTAGATGATCTTATCTTACTCTTGAGTCATTGTTTATTGATTTAGCTCAAAAGTATTACTTTTCTATATTTACAAATTTCCATGTGATGATAGGATTAAACTTTGTAGTTAAAAGATACGCCCCTTTTTTGAAACTGCCTATATGGGCAAGAGGAGAAAGTAATGGAAACAATTATCTTCCCCTCTTGCATAATTTTACTTTTTATGGGAATAACAAATGGGGAGTCATTTTAACTACTACTGTAAGTTTACAATTAAAAAGCTAATAAAGATTAATGTCTAAGGTTACTCTTTATGCCTTTTGACATCAATACCGTCCTTCTCTATTTGAATGAGTGATTTGCAGAACTTGTAATAAATAGAATGATTTGAATAAAAAACAGGACTTAATTATTCTCTACCTTTGCTTATGAAACTATTACAAATGACAAATGCTACCTTGGATCAGTCGCTTATTGAGCCTACTTTGCAACTATCTATAGCAGGCTATTTAGCGCATGCACAAGTTCAACCACTAACTGATTTAATGGTTGATATCATTATCTTTCAGTGGAGCGAACGTGCCTTATTTACAGAGGTTGAACTGCCTGCTTCCTGTCTAAATTGATTTTTCTTTTTCATTATCCCACCCACAGATTATTCTATTCTCTTTAATGAGCCTTTTAGTTATCAATACTGCCCATGTTTCTGCTCAAAAGGAAAAACAACCTATGCCAAGCTCTTCAAAAACTTGTAGAAACTGTGGAGAGCAACTTTCAGATGAAAGAGGGCAGCTATGTTCAGGAGCCTGTAGACAAGAAAGAAATATAAGGATACAGATAGCCTCAAGAGCCTATAAAGTTCTAAAGCGAAATCTGTAATTAAAAAATAGTTTCTAAAATATAACTTATGCAAGACCATTTATGGTGTCTTATTTACCTGGTCATCCAATAGTTTGATAATTAAATGTTCCTCCCGTTTTTGTTGACTTGAAGTTTGAAGCAATCAAAGTATCCTTGTTCTTCTTCTTTTCAGTGCCTGTCTGAAAAGAAAACAATAATTCTTAAAGGCTTTAAAATCTTACTAGAAAGGCGATATTTTCTTTACTTTACTTCTCTATCGGTATAGGTATGCACTCTCTTTTTTTATGTACAATACTAATTCAAACAGGTTATAAGTCTTAGTAAGGATATATTTGCTAAAAAAAGCGATGATTACTTTTTGGACCGGTGCATTTTTCTTTGTGGTGGGACTAGTCCTGTTGATTGGTAAAAGTGGATGGGCGTTGCTTTTATGGTACCCGGACTTTTTTTGATGTACCTGGAAACTTTCGGCCCTCTTTCCGAATCTAAAAACAAGCTGGAACAAGTCATAAAGATTTCAGCACAGCAAGTAAAAGCCATCCGCATTCTCCCCTCACAAGATACGGGCAAACGGCGCAAACCCTCCCTGGTAAAAGAGTTGCAAACAATACAAGACCCAACGGCTATAGCTAAGATATGCGCTTCTCTGCAGACATCGACAAAAGTAAATGATGGTTTGGTCAAGCTCCCGCAATGGGTTTGTCGTGTAGAGTTGGTTTTGCCCGATCGTATCCTTGCCTTTGGTATCCGGAAAGGAGAAGAAGCAACGGCCATCGTGGTGTTTTCAGACGGCGAACTTGGCTGGAATTACGGCACGTTGCAAAACGATGAAATCGGAAACCTGCTGGAGGCAAGCCTTGAAAAACAAAAGGCTGATGCGGGCAAGTACTGAACTTACTGGAATCAGCCTTCCATTGGTGAACAAAGCTTACCTAATAAGGTTAGCCAAAGATAAACAAATTACTTTTGTTACTGACAAGATGTACGCCGCACGCATACAATACCCTTATCATAAAATTGCCCAATTAATATAACTCATCAAAGTGGACTTATAGGATCCTATTTGCCAAATCAATACTACTAGCTGGTTTCTAGCGGTTCAAATAAATATCCTACACCTTTGAAGGTTTTGATATAGTCTTCGCCAATCTTTTCAAGGATTTTCGGATATATACATCCACTGTTCGCGCTAATACATTACCAAAGCCTATATAAGCTGGGATTCTATCACCCCTACTATTCAACACATACTAAGAAGGGAGTAATCGTCATATCTTGTAAATACTTGATTAGAGTGATATGATGTTTTAATTGCAGAAGCTATTGCAAAATAAATGCTTTCTCCTTTACTTGCATGATGTAGGATGTATACATAAATCCCCTCTACAAACCATTTTTCAAACATTTTATGAGAACACTTTACCGTAGCTCCATGCTCTTGGCTTCTACTGCCTTGTTTTTGTCGGCTTGTCAGTTACTTCCCGATAAACTAGTGGACATTATTAAACCACACCTTCCCAATCCTAATCCCAACCTTGTAAGCTGCATTCTGAGTGAAATTAGCTATCAAAGTAAAAACCCTGATGTGGAATACCCTTTTAAAATTACCATAGACACCACAGGTGAATTTAAGTCAGATGTACTCATTACCCAAACCTCTAAGAATGGGAATATAGTTGAAGAAATCAAGCCTGATGCGCCCAATGTGCTATACATGCAACACACTGAGCCTGATGGATATTATTATGAGAGATTAGTGGAAAAAATAGACGATCAATTAGTAACAGTAGAAACATGGTATCCCACCTTTCTTCCATCCACTGTGAATGCATCAGTTTTTACAAGCTATGAATACAATGATTCAACGGCCTTAAATAGTAAGCTGGTATATGTAGCCTATACACGCCATCTTTCCAAAGACAACCAGGATACAGTGAATTACATTACTAACTTTGAGTATATCGGGGGCAATTTGAACAGAATTTATTCAGCAGAAGGTGAAGTGAAATTTGAGTACTACAATAAAGAAAATAAGCTTTATGAGTTAGAGAAAGATTTCAGAGGATTTAATTTATTTTCACCTGTCCAAGATTATATCACGCATGGGGCGAAGGTTCCCTTACCATCCAAAAAATTACCTTCCAAACAAATCGTTAAAACTGACAGCTTAGATTTTGTAACTAGCTATAACTGGACTGTAAATGCGAATGGATACCCTCAGAAAGTAGAAGTCCTACAAGGCACAGAAACCCGCAGCTACATGTATGGATATAAAAATTGTAATCCTGTTGTACAATAAGTAAAAAGGAGCCTAAAAAGCTCCTTTTATTATTTCTTTTTCTTTTCAGTTGCGCCTGGACATTTCCAAAATATTAAATCCTTCAATGTCTTTTCTTATTATTTTATCTAGTAAATCAAAGATGAAGGAACCTCCCTATTAAGGTACGATTGGCTTTTAATTTACTCTATTTATCTAAAGGTATAAAAGTGGTACCCATAAGTTGTACCCTCAATCAACATACCCTTTAGTTGTTAAGATTGAGTAAAGGATACAATATTCGTAATCATCAGGCTCATGTCATTTGGGCTTTTAGCTCTATTATTTTTCGTATCAATTCTATGGGCAAGGGCCTATTGTTGGGAAAATGTAAGCTATCTTTTGTTCTTTTGGCTCGGTAAACAGACAGTTCTTCTTCTAGGTCTGACAGGCCATAGACCGGATAAAATCCTATATGCTTTCTATAGGCAGCAAAATACAAATGCTGCTGTCCTACCTGATAAGCCGGTATCTTATACCGAATACTTTCTACACTGTTAGGATAGACTTCAAAGAAAAGCTGTCTCAGGTTATTAAGCCTGGATTGAATCTGAGGTTCAAATTGTGAGATATAGTGGTCAACTTCAGTCATTGGATCACTTTATTTAGATAGATCAAATTAGATAGCTCAAAGCTCGGTAAAACTTCACTGAGAATTAGCCTGTTACTGCGACATTGTAAAGGGACATTTGCGACAGCTTGATCAACCAAAGCTCCTTGCAGTTATAGGAACCTGTACACTCATTACCTCTGTAACGAAAAGTGAATAAGATCAACATGTACGCTGAAGCCTAAGTTACACGAATCACCCCTTTAATGATACGACAGATAAGATCTGTTTTCAAATAACTATCGCGCTAGCTTTACTTACCCTTATATCTGTAACAGCTTTGTAAGGGTTCATTTTAAAATGGAGCAAATAATTTTTTCACTGCCTGTGACTTTTTCAGGCTTCCTGCGACTAATATTGCTAGAACCCTTAATCCTTTTTCCTAGTGTCTCAACAAGCGTTACAGGCGGAGTTTATTCAACTACTGGATCATCAGCAAAAGCTCATTCATAGCCTTTGCCGCTTGTACTATCCCTTGGCTGAAGACAGAAAGGATATCTTTCAGGAAATTGTGCTCAACTTGTGGAAAGCTTATCCTTCATTTAAGAATCAATCCAAGGTTTCTACCTGGATTTACCGCATCGCCCTAAACACCATCTTCTCACGACTGAGAAAGGAGAAAGCGCTACCTAAAAGTGAATCTTTTTCAGAGAAAATTACCCAAATTCCTGATCCCCAAGATACACTACCGTTAGATGAAGCTACCCAAGCGCTGTATGAAGCCATTGGGGAACTTGCTCCGGTAGATCGGGCCATTATTCTGCTGTATCTGGAAGAGCACAGCTATCAAGAGATGGCTACTTTACTTGAGCTAACGAAAACCAATGTAAGTACGCGTATAAACCGAATCAAAGCAAAGCTGGAAAAGCTACTAAAACTGCAAATGCCATGAACTTAGATGAATTAAAACCCTTATGGAAGTCCTATCAGGATCAGGTGAACAGGCAAGATCACTGGAGTAAGGCTGAGTTATCCGAACTGCTAAAGGCCCATACGGCTGTCCCTTGGTACACCCGCTCTTCAAGAGTACTACTCAATCTGGGCATGTGTGTTGTACTGATAGGCATCAATGGATGTTAACGATGCATAACTTTTCTCTAGTATTGGCTATTAGATGGGATATGAATCCGGAAATTCTCTCCCTAGAATTTCTTGGAACGGCCCTTCCTATTACCTACTATGGCTTCCTTTTGGCTACAGGCTTTCTTGTAGGTGGGCAGATAATGTGCTATATCTTCCGGAAAGAAGGTAAACCGATTTCTGATGTGGAACGACTGACTGTTTATGGAGTCTTAGCTACCATCATAGGAGCCCGCTTAGGGCATTTTCTTTTCTATGAATGGGAGTTGCTCGTTGATAGTCCATGGCAATGGTTGACTACAATGCTCATTCCCCCTTTTGCCGGGCTAGCAAGCCATGGAGCCACCATAGCTATACTGGTCGCCTTCTTTCTGTATTCCCGAAATAAACCGGAACAACCTTTCTTTTGGGTGCTAGACCGGATTGTCATACCTGCATCCCTGGCAGGAGCCTTCATTCGCTTAGGAAACCTGTTCAATTCGGAAATCTATGGTACACCTACTAGTCTACCCTGGGGATTTTTATTTCTGCGGGAAACCGATCCGGATTTGTTGCCTTTAGTAGCCCGCCATCCGACACAAGTGTATGAATCGCTTTTCTGTCTGTGCTTATTTGGCTTAACTTTTTATTTATGGCGATACAAGTGAGCCCTATTACCCGAAGGCTTCATAACAGCTCTATTTATCATTCTATTATTCAGCTTTCGCTTCTTAATTGAGTTTATCAAAAATAGCCAGGCAGACTTTGAGCAGGGTATGCAGTTAAATATGGGACAGCTGTTGAGTATTCCTGCTATTCTGCTAGGAGTGATCATACTCATCAAGGCTAAGCGACACAATAAAGAGCATAGTGTTGCCATTCTTTCCTTAGATAAGAAGGATTGAGTAAAACAACCTGTTGAGCTACCTCTTTCTGGTGAGGTAGCTCACAGAGAAGACCCGCTTAACATGGAGGAAAGAAAGAGAGCGGAGGAAGAATCCAAAACTTTTTCCGTTATGGAAAGGGGCATATTTTTAACTTGGCTCCAATTTTCCCCTTTGTCAGTGCCGATGTTTGCAGTTCGGTCCTACGGGCGATCATTCCTTCTTCCCTACTCGGTATGCTTCAGACACTTAGGTACTCGATACGCCCTTGCTGCTTGCTAACTCGCTTGCTATCCGTATATTAGCCAGGTAAAACACAATACAGTGATACTTCGATCAAAAGGAAAGCTACAGAGGGAATTACAGGATAGGTATGGGAAACCTAAAGGAGAGTATTTCAGTTTTTCCAAAATTGAATACTTTTTTGTTCACAAAGCTAAAAGTAAAGATAGCCAGCTGATTTCTGACCAGACCTGTCGGGATTTAGATTTTGAAGAGCTATTCATGTTTGTGGACCGGACTACTTCCAGGGTAGGGCAACAGTATTTATATGCCACCCTGCGCACCATTGACTTCAGCCAAAACGCTAGAGAGCCTTTAGTGAAACTCACCCAACTCTTTGAGGAAGATCAGTCCTTAAGAGAGACTGTAGCCATACAACTAGCCAGGTTATCTCATGAGGGAGCCTATTACCTTCCCTCCTTTTTTTTAAAAGCACACGTGCAGCCACCCACCTGGTTTTGGGTAATAAAGGTACTCTCTATCTCAAGCCTTTGCCTGCTTGTGCTCCTGCCTTTTTATCCAAAGCTATTATTACTGCTGCTAGCGGTGTTGATAGCAAATTATGGCATCCACTATTGGAACAAGCGAAATGTGTTTTCCTATATGGCTTCTATTCCTCCATTGCTACGACTAAAGGAGGTTGCCAAAGAATTAATGAAACAGGAAAAGTTACAGGAGCATTCAAAAGAAGTAACCAAGGCCACTCGCACACTTGATAAAGTAAGTTCTTCACTCTCTTTTTTAGCCCTGGAAGCCAAACTGGAAGGTGAACTTGGAGCACTCGTGCAAGTAGTGACAGAACTTTTCAAAGCCCTGTTTTTACTTGAACCCCTCTTGTTGTTTGCCGGATTAAAACAGTTAGAAAAGAAAAGTGTTGAAATTGCCCGTGTTTTTGAATTTGTAGGCCTGATCGATACAGCCATTTCCATCGGTAATCTGCGGGCAGGCCTTGCTTATTACTGCCATCCAACTTTATCTAAAGATGGGAAGAAAATGAGTGCCAAAGACTTGTACCATCCCTTAATTGTTGAGCCGGTGGCCAACTCGTTTAGCTTAGTGGATAAATCCATGCTGCTGACAGGCTCCAATATGTCAGGAAAAACTACCTTCATCCGCACCATAGCCATAAATGCCATCCTTGCCCAAACCCTGGATACCTGCTTGGCAAAGGAATTCATCCTACCACCGATGCGGGTTTTCTCGGCTATGCGCATTTCCGATGATTTGCTTAGTGACAAAAGCTATTATTTCGAGGAGATCCATACCATCAAAGCCATGATTGATGAAAGTCAGGGGGAACCACAGGCCTTATTTTTACTCGATGAGCTGTTTAAAGGCACCAATACTGTGGAACGGATTGCTGCAGGAAAGGCAGTACTGAGTTATTTAACCAAGAGACAACACCTGGTTTTTGTCTCTACCCATGATATAGAACTAACGGCCTATTTAAAAGACAGGTTTGATTTATACCATTTCAGTGAAGTGGTAAAAAATGATCAAATCGCTTTTGATTACAAATTAAAAGAGGGAAACCTGAAAACCAGGAATGCGATCCGGATACTAGAGCTGAATGCATATCCACAAGAAGTGATTAGGGAAGCAAAAGCCTTAGCCCAAGGACTGACAAATTCAGTAATGGACATTAATTAAAAAGGAATCTGTCTGGCTACAGGTTATCTAGCTACAGGTTATCTAGCACATGGAATTTGAAAAAAGGTCTTATCCGGATTTAGGTTTATTGCAAACAAAGTTACCTAAGAGAAGGAGTTATTTTAACTCCCCTTTCTATTAACCGAAAAAGTTTTGGATTCTCCCTTTGCTCTTTTTGTGTTCTCCATTTGAAGAGAGTGTTCCTCAACCTAACCCCTAGCCAAGCTCATGGTAAAAAGGGTGTACTTAACAAGAGATAGTGTAGAAACACTACTAAAATATACAATTTATTTAATGCTATTTGACTTACTTATTTTATCTTCAGTCC